>ERZ773218.19-NODE-19-length-181658-cov-237.601835_pt1 | contig 181658 bp, 145 predicted proteins | sample MGYA00580527_ERZ773218 | MGnify/ENA primary metagenome ERZ773218 (study PRJEB29015, sample SAMEA2737763) | human gut metagenome | biome: human gut; feature: human-associated habitat; material: faeces | place: China | collected 2012 ...
TGCAAGCAGTTATTAAAATTATACATTAAACGGCCTAATGACCGATTTGGGTTTATCAGGCTTTATTAATTATTTGTACTAATAATAATCCCCTATAGCAATATACTATAGGGGATAAGAAGTTATATTGTTTTTATACTTTATACCAAATATTGATCACTGATACTTTCGTTGTTGATAACTCTAGTGATTGTTTCAGCAAACATGTCAGCAACTGAGAGCTGCTTTACTTTAGCACAACGCTGTGAGTATGGTATTGAGTCGGTGAATACAATTTCCTCAAGTGCAGAATCCTGAACGCGCTCACTTGCAGGTCCACTCATTACACAGTGTGATGCACAAGCTCTGACGCTCTTGGCACCTGCTTGCTTCATGATATCTGCAGCTTTTGTAATAGTTCCTGCTGTGTCCACCATGTCGTCGATTATAATTACGTTCTTGTCTTTAACTTCACCGATAATCTGCATGCTTTCTACAACGTTTGCTCTTGCACGTGTCTTGTTGCACAGAACCAGGGGGCAGCCGAGATATTTAGCATAAGTGTTAGCTCTTTTACTTCCACCTACATCAGGAGAGGCAATTACCATATCCTTAAGGTGTAGGCTCTGGAGATATGGGAGAATTACACCTGAAGCATAGAGGTGGTCTACTGGTACATCAAAGAATCCCTGAATCTGGTCAGCATGGAGATCCATTGTTATCAGCCTGTCAATTCCTGCAACGCTGAGCAAGTCTGCAACAAGTTTGGCACCGATGCTTACACGTGGCTTGTCTTTTCTGTCTTGTCTTGCCCATCCGAAATAAGGAATTACAGCATTGATGGTCTTTGCTGAAGCACGCTTGGCAGCATCAATCATCAATAACAGCTCCATCAAGTTGTCAGAGTTTGGGAAAGTGCTTTGAACGAGAAATACGTCGCGACCGCGGATTGACTCCTCATATGACACTGCAAATTCTCCGTCAGAGAATTTCGTGATGAGAAGATTTCCAAGTGGACATTTTAAGCTTTGGCAGATTTTCTCTGCCAGGTACCTTGAATTTGTACCTGAGAACACCATGAAAGAGTTTTTATCACTCATTTTATTATTTATTTTGTTAGTTATGTTATTTTTCTTTTTTTAGATTTATGATTAAGATGTGGCTTTATGTAATTTTTCGAAATGCGCCATAAGCCTTTTATAGTCGATTTCTTTGTGGATGTCGAAACGGTTCCACAAATCATTGCAAATAACTACGCCTCCGAATCCTAATTCTTTTGCAATCTTAATATTATCTAAGTTCGTTTCACCGTAGGCATATATCCTTTTGTCTATGAATCCATTGCTTGATGCTGATTCTAGTTCTTTCAGCGACAATCCATCGCAGGTTCTGATGTCTGGATTGTCTTGGAAGTTGCATTTCAGAAACAGATATTCTGATTTTTTCTTGAAATCCTTTATTTGTGACAATTCCGTACATGTCCTGCTATATTTACCTTTATAGTCGTAGGGCAATTGCTCCGAAGGGGAATCAATATGTATCTTGCCAAGGCCGTACTCATTCTTAAGGTAGTAATGGTCATGAACGGTTATCTTACGGTAATAATTTTCAGGCAAGAGTGACAGCAAGCGCTCCGAGTACATAGGGGTGGATTGTGGCTTGTATAAATGTAAGTCGTCCATCCCCTCCTCAAAGAGAGTGGTCAATATCTTGTCCTCTTCCACAAAAAAAGTGGGCTTTGTCATTATAACAAGCTTCATTGCGTTTTTACTTTAGTGTTGCAAAAGTATGAATTTTATCCTAATAATACAATTTTGCAACTATAAAACTTTATCTTTGCACTATATTTTTGATTTTTAATTGATGTGTAAGATAAAATGGATAAGAAAATTGACGTTTTAGAAGGTTTGAACAAACCGATGTTTGTTGTTGAGGAAAGACTTTTGCGCAGGAATCTGTCTTTGATAAAGTCTGTTGCTGACAGAGCAGGAGTAGATATTATTTTGGCTTTCAAGGCATTCGCACTTTGGAAAACTTTCCCGATTTTCAGGGAATACATTAATTCTACGACTGCCAGTTCTTATGCCGAGGCGAGGTTGGCTTATGAGGAGTTTGGCGCTCCTGCCCACACTTATTCTCCTGCTTATACAGATTATGAAATTGAAGATATTGCCAGAATGTCAAGTCATCTTACTTTCAACAGCTTGTCGCAATTTGGGCGCTTTGCAAAACTTGCAAAGGATACTAATCCAGGGCTGAGCATTGGATTGAGGGTTAATCCGGAATATTCGGAAATAGAAACGGAGCTTTATAATCCTTGTGCCAAAGGTTCCAGATTTGGTGTGCTGGCTTCAGATCTTCCAGATGTACTTCCTGAATTTATCGAGGGCTTCCACTGTCATTGTCATTGTGAGAGTGGCGCTGATGTGTTTGTACGCACATTGGAGCATATTGAGGGGAAATTCTCAAAATGGTTCGGTCAGATCAAATGGATAAATTTTGGTGGAGGTCATTTGATGACGAGAAAAGATTATGACGTAGAATTGTTGATTGATACATTGAAAAGTTTCAGAAAGCGTTATCCGCATCTGAAAGTTGTGATGGAACCTGGTAGTGCTTTTGCGTGGCAGACCGGACCGTTGGTTGCCCAAATTGTGGATGTCGTGGAGAATTTTGGCATAAAGACGGCAATTCTTAATGTTAGTTTTACTTGCCATATGCCAGATTGCTTGGAGATGCCATACATGCCGGTAGTACGAGGTGCTGAAATTTTGGATGATCAGACTGCTTCAAAAAATGAGAAAATCACTTCACCTTATATATATAGGCTCGGAGGCAACAGTTGTCTTTCAGGGGATTTCATGGGAAAATGGTTGTTTGACCATGAATTGAAAGTAGGAGAGAGTCTGATTTTTGAAGATATGATACATTATACTACCGTTAAAACAAACATGTTTAATGGTGTTTCTCATCCTTCGATCGCAATTCTGAAAGAAAATGGTGAATTTCAAATTTTGCGCGAATTTGGCTATGAAGACTATAAAAATAGGATGAATTAGCCTAAATATGTAAAAATATCAGCAAAAATCCACTTTTTTTTAGAAAAAAACATGTAAATATTTGGAGGTTATTCAAAAACTCCTTACCTTTGCAACCGCATTTAGAGAAATGCACATTACAACAATAAAGTAATGGAAAAAGCGGAAATAGCTCAGTTGGTAGAGCACAACCTTGCCAAGGTTGGGGTCGCGGGTCCGAGTCTCGTTTTCCGCTCAACATTTTGAATAGCGCATTTTAAAGCCCAGGTGGCGGAATTGGTAGACGCGCACGTTTCAGGTGCGTGTGTTTCACAACGTGCAGGTTCGAGTCCTGTTCTGGGCACTGTTATTTGAAATGGTTAAATGTTGGAGAGGTGGCGGAATTGGTAGACGCGCTACTTTGAGGGGGTAGTGTCAATTGTGACGTGGGAGTTCGAGTCTCCTCCTCTTCACATTTATTATTATATTTTTATTGCGGAAATAGCTCAGTTGGTAGAGCACAACCTTGCCAAGGTTGGGGTCGCGGGTCCGAGTCCCGTTTTCCGCTCTTTTTTTCTCTTTTGAAAAATACAGAAAGCACATGAATTTATATTTACGATACTTTGATAGAGAAACATTAGTTCATAATGTTGATGATGCGATAGACTTTTTGGCGTCTATTCAGGAAATTGGTATGAATGCGGATTTGGAAGCTGACATTAGGGACTATGTTGAAAGTGATGTATTTTATCCTAAACGTTACAAGATTCGTCCAAGGGTTTATTTCATTATTATAAAAACTGAAGCTGCAACGATGCTTGACTTCAAACAGAAGAAGGCTCTGCGTTCAAATGCTGGTGCCGCGACGAGTGGTGACCAGAGGGAATTTGTTCCTACCGCTGCAACCCGCCTTTCTGAACAGAAGCAGGGGTGGTATCAGGGAACTCTTGATTTCAAGCGTGTCGTAATGATACCTGGAACGGGAAAACATGAATATCGTGATACTCATTTTGTGGCAGCTTGTAAGGCTAATTCCGGTTTGGATTGTTACAATCGTATTGTTGAGTATCTGAAAGGCCGAGTTGATAGCAGGAGCCAGTTCCCGTCTTCTAAAGGAAAGAACTTCAAGTTTACATTCCTTGGACTTTGGAAATGATCTGGTCTTTGTGTTTTGATTTATTTTATTGAATAAGTTTTAAATTTCTGTCTATGAATAAAGTGATGTTGATTGGTAATGTGGGCAAGGAACCTGATGTCAGGTATTATGACCGTGATCAGGCTGTGGCAACATTGTCTCTTGCTACTACAGAGCGTGGTTACACGTTGCAGAATGGAACTCAGGTTCCAGATAGAACTGAGTGGCATAATCTCGTCTTTTATCGGAATTTGGCAAAGGTCGTTGAGAAATATGTCCACAAGGGTGACAAGCTTTTTGTAGAAGGAAAAATACGAACTCGTTCGTATGCAGGGCAAAAGGGAGAAAAAAAATATGTGACGGAAATCTATGTTGACAATATGGAAATGTTGACGGCAAAGTCTTCTGTCCGTCCTTTGGAGGATGCAGGTGGCGCCAAAACGTCAACTGAAGATGCTGTGAAGGATGATAATGCTGAAACTGACGCGCCATTCTGATGTGCTGGCGTTGGTTGATAGAGCGTTGTTCCTTTGGGCTTTATGAAACTGATTAAATTTTAGTAAAATTGGATATATCATTTTTACAGCAGGCTTTTGAGGAGGTTTCCTTTAATCCCCCTACGTTAGGGGTGGTAATTGCTTCTTTACTTGCTGTTGTCTTATTAGGGGCTTCTGCCTTTGCAAGCGGTTCTGAGATAGCGTTTTTTAGTCTTACTCCTTCGGATCTCAATGAAATGGATACGGAGAAGAATCCGAAAGATTTGGGGATAGACAAGCTCCGTAAGGACAGTGAGCGTACGCTTGCCACGATATTGGTGGCAAACAATTTCGTGAATGTAACCATCATTATGCTTTGCAACTATGTTTTTGGGTCATTGATTGATTTTGGCAACGCCTATTGGTTGCAGTTCGTTTGCATAACAGTACTTTTGACTTTTCTGTTGCTTCTTTTCGGTGAGATAATGCCCAAGGTCTTTGCTCGTCAGAATGCATTGCAGTTCTGCCGTCGTGCCGTGGGTGGTGTCTTGGTGGCAAGAAAGATGTTCTGGCCGATAGAAAACATATTGTTGAGAAGTCGTGTGCTTGCCGACAGTCTTTTGCAGAAGGAAAATCATGTTCTGAGCGTTGATGAACTCGGGCAGGCTCTGGAACTCACTGACAAAGATGACATTAAGGATGAGAAGAGTATGCTTCAGGGTATCATACGTTTTGGAGACGAGACGGTGAAGGAGATCATGACAAGTCGTAAGGATGTAGTTGACATTGATATAAAGTCACCGTTCTCCAAGGTCATTAGTAGCATCGTGGATAATAACTACAGTAGGATACCAGTATATCAGGATAATACAGATAATATTCGTGGTGTTTTGTATATCAAGGATCTTCTGTTGCATATCGGAAAACCAGACAGTTTCAGGTGGCAGAGTCTCATCCGTCCACCTTATTTCGTTCCGGAGACCAAGAAAATTGATGATTTGTTGAGGGAGTTCCAGAATAACCGAATACACATTGCTATAGTGGTTGATGAATTCGGTGGAACCAGTGGCATTGTGACTCTAGAAGACGTGCTGGAGGAAATCGTAGGTGAGATTCGCGATGAATATGATGAAGATGAGAAAACCTATAGACGGATAAACAACAATACATTCATATTTGATGGCAAGACCCCCTTGAGTGATTTCTGCAGGATATTGAATGTCCCCGATGATGAATTCTCAGACGTTGAAGGTGAGGCTGATACCCTTGCTGGTCTAGTGTTGGAGATGAAGGGGGATTTCCCTAAGGTGCATGAAAAATTTGAACATTCAAACTTCGTCTTCGAGGTGTTGGATGTCAAGGAGCGCCGCATCGCCACTCTGAAGGTCATTTTGCGTGACGCTAAAGAAGTGAAAGGTGATGAAAAACAGTAATCCATAATACTGATTATGCCAAGAATTCCACTTAGTATAACAACGCCCAGTGATGTGCAAGTTGGCTTGTGGCGTATGGATGAGAGCGAGGACGAAATCCTGCATGCCAATCCTTCGCTTTATAGTCTGCTGCCAGACATCTCATCTATGAAGTCGCAGACTCGACGCCTTGAGCGCTTGGCTGTAGCAGCTTTGCTTGAGAGTATGTTTGGTCAGGCTGTACCTGTGGAACATAACGATGCCGGACGCCCGTTTCTTGACAACGGTTATGAAATCGGCATCAGCCATACCAGGGGGTATGCCGTTGTCATTGTTTCGAAAAAACATAACGTTGCTGTTGATATGGAATACATGAACGACAGGGTGATGCGGATAGCCAGACGTTTCTTGCGCGAGGATGAATCGCTGACAACAGTGAAAGAACTTCTTTTGTGCTGGTGTGCAAAAGAAACACTGTATAAGCTGCATAGCGATGACAGGCTGGCATTTCAGGAGATGCGGACGCATGGCATACGCAATGATGGAAATCTTGAGGGACGGTTTACAATAGATAATTTAAAGCGCGGTATTACTATTGAAATGTCATATCTGTCAACTCAATCTTACATATTGACAATTGCCGTAGAAAAAAAGTCTTGAATAAATGTAAAAAACGGCAAAAGATTGTGTGGTAGAAATAAAATATGTAACTTTGCAATATTAATTATAACAATAATAATATGAAAATTTCACACATCGAACATTTAGGAATAGCAGTTCCGAGCATTGAGGAAGCTCTTCCGTATTTCAAAGACGTTTTGGGACTTGAGTGCTACGCAGTAGAAGAGGTTGCGGATCAGAAGGTGAAGACAGCTTTTTTGAAGTGTGGTGAGGTTAAGCTGGAATTGCTGGAGCCGACATCTCCAGACAGTACTATCCAGAAATGGCTCGACAAGGGCAATCATGGTGTTCACCACGTTGCTTTCTGCATTGAGGATGGCGTGGCAAATGCATTGGCAGAGTGTGATGGAAAGGGAGTACGTCTTATCGACAAGGCTCCTCGTAAGGGAGCTGAGAATTTGAATATCGCTTTCTTGCATCCTAAATCAACATGCGGAATTCTCACAGAATTGTGCGAGCACTAAAAAGGTAAAGAACAGTTTTTTAATAATTATAAATTAATTATGAGTAAGCAATTAGAGAAAATCAAGCAATTGATCGCTAAGCGTGAAGAAGCTCGCTTGGGTGGCGGAGAGAAAGCCATCGAGAAGCAGCACGCTCGTGGAAAATATACAGCGCGTGAACGCATCGACATGCTCCTTGATGAGGGCAGCTTTGAGGAGTTTGACATGTTCAAGCTTCATCGTTGTACCAATTTCGGTATGGAGAAGAAGCAGTTCCTCGGTGACGGTGTTGTAGCCGGAAGCGGAACTATCGATGGTCGTCTCGTATACATCTTCGCTCAGGACTTCACCGTAAATGGTGGATCTCTCTCAGAGACTATGGCTCAGAAGATCTGCAAGGTCATGGATATGGGTATGAAGATGGGTGCACCGGTAATCGGTATCAACGACTCCGGTGGCGCACGTATCCAGGAGGGAATCAACGCATTGGCAGGATATGCTGAGATTTTCGAGCGTAACATCCTTGCTTCAGGTGTAATTCCACAGATTAGTGGTATCTTCGGTCCTTGTGCCGGAGGTTCTGTTTATTCTCCAGCATTGACTGACTTCACTCTTATGATGGAGAACACATCATACATGTTCTTGACTGGTCCTAAGGTTGTGAAGACTGTTACGGGTGAGGATATCGACCAGGAGCACCTCGGTGGTGCAAGCGTACACTCTACAAAGAGTGGTGTGACTCACTTCACAGCAGCTACAGAGGAAGAGGCTATGGAGATGATCAAGACACTCTTGAGCTACATTCCTTCTAACAATATGGAGGAGGCTCCACGTAAGGAGTGCACAGATCCTATCAACCGTATGGAGGATTCTCTCAACGACATCATTCCTGACGATCCTAACATGGCATACGACATGTATAAGGTTATCGGAGCAATTGTTGACAATGGCGAATTTTTTGAGGTTCAGCCTAAGTTCGCAAAGAACATCATCGTTGGTTTCGCCCGCTTCAACGGACAGAGCGTTGGTGTCGTAGCCAACCAGCCATCATGCTATGCAGGTGTACTTGACGTTAATGCAAGCCGCAAGGGTGCTCGTTTCGTTCGTTTCTGCGACGCTTTCAATATTCCAATCGTCAGCCTCGTTGACGTGCCAGGATTCTTGCCAGGTACAGGTCAGGAGTACAATGCTGTTATCCTCCACGGAGCAAAGTTGCTTTATGCTTATGGAGAGGCTACAGTGCCAAAGATCACCGTTACATTGCGTAAGAGTTATGGTGGTAGCCATATTGTTATGGGTTGCAAGCAGTTGCGTACCGACCTCAACTATGCATGGCCATCAGCTGAGATTGCTGTTATGGGTGCTAGCGGTGCCGTTTCTGTGCTTTGTGCTAAGGAAGCTAAGACTCACGAAGATCCGAAGGCATTCCTCGCAGAGAAGGAAGAGGAGTACACCGAGATGTTCGCTAATCCATATCAGGCAGCCAAGTATGGCTACATTGATGATGTGATTGAGCCTCGCAACACTCGTTTCCGCATCTGTCGCGGTTTGGCACAGCTTGCTACTAAGCGTGACAACCTGCCTGCTAAGAAGCACGGAAATATTCCTATGTAATTTGAAATCTTTATCTGCCACGGAGCTGTTATGTTTCCGTGGCGGATAATTACAAATAGAGTATATAGTATGGGAAAAACAAATAATGAGGTATATGCAGCGATAGCGTTGGCATTGCATGAGTTCAAAGGAAACAATGTGCATGACAAGGAGCCTGGCGTTATCACAATCAAGGAGAGACACTCTGATTGGGAGTCTCATCTGCTGCGCATGACTAACAAACCTCAAAAATAATTACACAGAGATGAAAGAATACAAATATACTATCAATGGCAACAAGTATGATGTCCAGATTGTTGACATCGTTGAGAATATTGCCACCGTCGCTGTAAATGGCGAGAACTATAGTGTTGAGATGGAGAAGGAGCCTGAGCCAGAGAAGAAGAAAGTTGTAGTAAAGCCTGTTGCTCAGCCACAGCCAGCGGCAGAGTCTTCTTCAGCTTCTGCTGCAACAGTAAACACCAACAATGCTCTGAAGGCACCACTGCCTGGAGTAGTAAGAGAGATCAACGTTGCTGTTGGTGACGAAGTTGCTGTTGGTGATACCGTTGTCGTACTTGAGGCAATGAAGATGGCAAACAACCTTGAGGCAGAGAAGGCTGGCAAGGTGACAGCCGTTCTTGTTCAGGTCGGTGAGAGCGTGATGGAGGATACTCCACTCGTAGTAATAGAATAAGAATTCTGAAACCATAATAGAATTACTGACAATGCCGCTTTAGCCGTGATGGCTAAGGCGGCATTTCTGTAGGGTATTATAATAGTCTTGCTAATTATTGATTTGCAAATAGTTTTCCGATAAGAGTGAGGAGGTTGGTTACCGTTTCCTTACTTTCAACAGGAATTTTAATCGATGTCTCTCCTGTCTTTTCGTTTTTCTCCGTTATGGAGTCAACGAGGGCAGCAGTGGCTTCGGGAGATTTCAGGGTCTTTGCCAATCCGGAGAGGAACGATATTCCTTGCTCCACAAGTTCTTTAGGATGTGCCTTTTTGTGGGATTTGTTTGGCTCGTTGTCAAAGGTTTCGTTCATGGCAGTCTGTCTGTCGTCTGTTTCGTTTCCGTCAGACAAGTATTCTGCGTTATGCGGCATGCCTTCTGTGTTATAGTCCTCTTCAGGTGTTGTGTTGTTTTCTTTTGCGGCTTCCTCATTTTCTTCTGCTGCGACAATAGCTTCTGCCGTGGAGGTTGTGTTGTTCTCATTCTCATCCGGCGTGTTGTTTTCCTCCTCTGATACGAAGCTGCTGACAGTCTCCATGATTTTGCCGAATTTGTTGTCGTCGGCAAAGATGGAATCCTCTCCGTTGTCGAGCACTCCTTCAAACATGGATGTCTTGAACCTCAACTTGCCCACCATCGTTTCCTCGATGGAATGGGGTGCTACAAGGTTGATGACCTGTATGTTGCTTTGTTGTCCCAACCTGTATATGCGTCCTATGCGCTGCTCAAGTACAGCCGGATTCCATGGCAGGTCGATGTTGATTATAGTGGCTGCAACCTGAAGATTCAGTCCTGTGCTTCCAGCATCGGTGGAAAGGAAAACGCGACTTTCGGCATTGTTCGTGAAGTTGTCCACCATATCCTTCCTCTTTTCCGATGGCACTCCTCCATGCAGATACTCAAAGCCTATGCCTTTCTTTCTCAGTTCCTTAGCCACAAGTCGGGTCATCCGCTCCCATTGGCTGAACACCACCACCTTTTCTCCCTCCTCGCAAACGATGTCGCTGATGAGGTTGATACATTCGTCCACCTTGGTGTCGTATCTCGTCTTCTGGTCCAGGATATAGCTGCTGTCGCATACCATTCTCATCTGTGAAAGATGGAGCAGGAGCCTGTTGCGGTCTTTCTCCGACAGGAAGTGGTGCTTCTGCCATTTCATGACAAGCATACTCACCTGGTGCTGCCATTCGGAGTGCATACCCATCTGTTCTTTCGTCATAGGCACGAAGAGGTTCTTGTCAATCCTGCTTGGCATCTGCAGCTTCACGTCCTTCTTGCGCCGTCTGATAAGAATGTCGCTCAGTTGTTTTCCTATATTGTTCAGTCCCTTGTAGCCTAATATCTTGCCGGTCTCGTCGCTCACGATATGTTCTTCCTTGAACTTGTAATACGGTGCGAGTCGGAAGTTGTCTGCAAACTCTACTATGGAATACAGTTCGTCGAGCTTGTTCTCCAACGGCGTGCCAGACAGGATGACGGCATAGTCGGATTCTATTTTCCTTGCCGCCCTCGAAATCTGTGTATTCCAGTTCTTCAACCGTTGCACCTCGTCCATGATGAGCATGTCGGTCTGTAGTTTTCCGAGAATCCTGATGTCGTTGCATGCGCTGTTGTACGACACAATCTTGTATGTCTCCTTACGGCAGTATGCCTCTTTCCTTTTCAGGTGTCCGCCTTCAATCACGTATACGTCAGCATCCGTGAATTTCTTTATTTCGCTTCTCCATTGGTATTTCAGTGAAGTGGGGCAGAGTATGAGTACAGACTCTATGAGTCCCTCTTTCCTCAGCAGTTCGGCAGTTCCTATAGCCTGAATGGTCTTGCCCAGTCCCATCTCGTCGGCGATAATAGCCTTGCCGGCTCTTGCTGCGAAGCGTATTCCCTCTTTCTGATAGGGATAAAGATTGGCATTGAGCAGAGCGTCAAGCTCTTCGTCGCCGTAAGTCGCCACGATATCCTTCCTTGCCTTTCTCGCCCTGAAGTCAAGTATGAAGTCAGTCGCATCTTTATAGCATCTGAATGTGTCGCTGATTCTCTTTGCCTGGTTCAGGAAGTCGCCGAAGGTGTAGAAGGCAGTCTCCTTCAACACAGAGTCCTCGTCGAAATAATCCTTTGCCAGCTTCTCATATTCTTCCTTGTTGTCCGCTCCGATGCGTATCTTCACGCACCGTTCTTCCCTGTATGAAAGATAGACCGACGTGTATGGCGGAATCTCTCTGTGAACTCGATATTCCTTTCTCGTCCTCAGCCATTTTTTCACAGCTTCAATGTGCTTGCATGTTCCCAGCCTTGATGTCTTGAAGTCCCAGCAGGAGCAATAGTTCCATTCGCTGTTAGCACCTCGGTATACCACCTTGTATTCATTTGCAGTCAGAGGATTGTCCACGAGATATTCTCCGGGGCATAGCTCATCGTCTACACAGCGTATCTTTAGCTTGGCAGGTTCAGCGATTTGTCTTCTGAGCTTTACCTGCCATTCTTCCATCGAAAGGTTGTCAGGCTTTATGATATGCGAAACCTTGGCTTTCTTCTTGCCGGTAGCTTTTCTTTTCCTTTTATCTTTATTTTCCTTTGTCGCCATATATATTTAAATGATCTTTATCGGCTTCTTAAGTCATTCCCAAATGGAAAGTTACCGAATTTCTCAAAGTCAACAAATAAGTACGTTCGGAAAACATTTCCATAATGTACGTTGTCATTCTGAATTTCGTTGTCTCCATTATATTGTGCAAATACTTTGCAAACGAGTGCAAAGAGAGTTTACTCTCAATTTGCCGAGTGCAGCTAAGTATTATGCAAATATAGCATAAAAATACGATTAATCGAGCGAAGTGGGGAATCTTTCTCGCTTCCGGGCGTCAGAATTTTATCCAGAGGCTGTAATTTGTTCCGGTACTCTCCGCCAAGTACTGTAGTACTCTTACGTAAGTACTGCAGTAATTTCCGTAAGAGTACTGGCGTAAGTCATATAGATACGATGCGTAAGTCATATAGATATGATACGAAAACTATAGGGTTAGACAGAATAAAAAGTGTGTTTGTTGTCTGCTTTGACTTTACCCTCAATCGGTCATTGGGGGCGGTAATGTCTTTTCCTAAATCAGAAGCTTGAATAATAATAATATCCTTGAAGAAACATTTTAGATAGAAAAGCAGTAACTTTGTAGCACGAAAAAAATAAAAATGTATGATAACATCAAAGACAGTTCATTCCTTCCAACTCAGTCAGCAGCAAGGACACACGCTCCTTACGGCACAGGAATATCCTTGGAGCGTGTTGCAGGTGGTGCCTACTACTCCGGCTGATTTTGAGAGTACGATGGCAATTCTGAAGGAGCGGGGAATGGTGGCTCACCACGATACCGACCGCACATTCTGTATTATCCATTTGACGAGCGGCGACCATGACGGGCAACACCCCGAGCGGCATATTACCATCACCCAAGACAACCACATGCAGATTATCAATGACCTAAAGGACACGATGGCGCAGGCGGCTGTGTGGTATAAGACGAATGTTGTAGACTCTCTCTTGTGATTCGCTCTAAATAATATACATCTTTTGAATCATAACAATCGATCACATGTAGAGATATGCTAATTTTATAATTGTCGGCGCAATACAATCATTGGGTAGCCGTTTCTAAATTAATATCCCTGTATGTGAACGTGTAACGTACGTTTAATAAAGCGTACTTTCTAAAACCTGGGTATTGCATAATAGATGGATAGGAAAGTCAACGTAAATTTTACGTAAAGGATATGCTATGCCTTATCCGCTCGGTCAGGATTCATTTCCTTTGTCCACACCCAGTCCGAATAGGGCGAAGTCGCCTTTTAGCGGGTCGTCGGGGAATATCTTGAGCATGGTGTCTGTAAGCCGGCGGGCGGTGGTCATTGATGCCGTGCGGCTCTGCAGCAGATTCATGCGTTGTGCCTCCTGCACCACATGCGTGTCGAGCGGCATGATAAGACTGCGGCGGTCTATGATGTCAGCCCACAGGCCAAGGTCTACGGGTGAGTCCGTGCGCACCATCCATCGCAGGAACATACACACCCGTTTGCAGGCCGATGATGTGTTTTTAGGGATAATCTTGCTTGCTCCATAGACAGAGAAGAAGCGGCAGATGGCGTCAACCGCCTCTAACCCCGTGGATGCATTCCTCCTTACGTATTCCTTCATGCTTCCGTATTCAGTCAGCATCGTTTGATATGCCGATAGCAGACAGCACATGTCGTGACAGGTGTACAGCCGGTAATAGCAGTCGGTGGAGTCGGGAAGACAGGTTTTCCATCCGCCGTGGCGCACCCAATGGTCAACATCACCTCTTGCGTCATCGAGCAGAAACTGTATCTTCGGAAAGAACTGTTTCCTCGATCCATAGCTAAGGCATGAAGCGATGAAAGCCATAGCTTCCCTGTTTGCCTTGCCCTCCACTTTGTGCATGAACGAACTCGGGTCGGCAGGCAGGAAATCCTTTGTCTCGTATTTCTCCGCGAGATACATAATCCTTTTTCTTGTTTCCTCTTCAATGATGAAATCAGTCATTTGTCGTGATATTGTTTATGGTTGCAAAGGTAATTATTATAATTTGTCCATGATGTCGTTGGCCATAAAAATCATTATTTGTGGGTATTTTAATCGTTGTAATGTAAAAATATGTCTTTCAGGCTTGTTTTATTTTGAAATAAATTGTATTTTTGCAGAAATTAAAACGTTATCGATTATGAGGAAGATTTATTATATCATTTTTGCCTTAGGGTTTATGAGCATGCCAGTGGTAGCCCATGCCGATCCGGCTATTGAGATAATAGAGACTGACTATGACGGCCAGAAGGGCGGCATTTCGCTTCGCGTCATATCCGACGGTAACGGTCAGACGCGATTGCGTATTACCAATGCTAATGGTCAGACTCTGTCTATCTACGACGTGTCGGGAGCTCCTGTCAAGCGGATAAAGGTTGACGGAGTGGACAAGACTTATGAGCTGAATCTCCGCAAGGGATGCTACATTGTCAAAGTGGGCAATGTGGTGCGCAAAGTTTCTGTCAGCTGACACATGACATTCTTTTGATAAGATTTTAAGATTAAGTGTAAATGGATGTAAAGCGTTGGACCTGTTCGGTAACCAACGCTTTTCCTGTATTCTGGGGCAGTATGTTTATTCTTGATAGAATGTATAAAATAAAAGTATTGACTTCTAACCCCAATCGGGCATTAGGCCGTTTTATGTAATATCTTAAACTGCTGTAATATCCATATTTCTGTTTTCAGAATTCAGCCAACGCTAACCTTCAATTATTGAATCTGCCACTATTCTAAAGTCAGTCTCTTTATGAAAGCCCAGCAGATTCTGTGCGTCTTGCCCTTCTTTGATAGAGAGCGTACGATGTACATGCCGTCAGGAATGTCTTTGACGGAAATCTCCTTGTTGTACGCTCTTGTAGTTAAAACCACCCCAGTGGCGGTTTCGAAAATCACGTACTGAGCATCGAGAGTAGACGGTTTTGAAGGCAATGCCAGTCGATTGCCGTCGTTTCTTATCAGCATGGCGTGCTGCAATCCCTCTTCGGCAGACAGGTCACAGTCGGATTGCAGAGCAGCGCTCTCCTTTCCGTATCTGTCCATTGCCGTCACGGCATAATGTCTGAACACGTTAGATTCCGGTACAGTCACTCCTGGATTCTTCACTCGCATTGCAATGATATTCCTTGAGTCAGTGATGTCGACCGGCGCTACGTCGCTGCCATATACATTATAATATATGTTGTCTCCGTCGGCAGGTTGTCTGTTCCATGAAATGTGGTCGACACCGTTTCCTTTGCTGATTCTCAGATCTGTAGGAGCCTCCGGTGCCTTATGTTCATACCATGTCATTTCAGGCACGAGGGCAGGGTAGGAATACATCTCGTTGGCAGTGAAGTCGAAAATCCCTTTAGTGTTGTCGGTGAAGAATTTGTTGCGGAACATTGCTGTTCCGATTCCCATCTGCCGGCAGACATTCATCTCCCTCGTTATGTCATCGATGGGCCAGTTGGCTTCGCGTGGCGACATGAAATAGATTCCCAGTCCGGCGCTTACCGTCTTTCCGTGGCTTCGCTCCTTCCAGTCGGCAGCAAAGGGGAAGAAGTTGTCTCCTCTGAAATACATCATGGGGTATATCTGGTCCATCCATCCCTCTTTCATCCATTTTTCCACATCCTGACAACCTTTCTCCTCAGCGTTCCATCCCCGGCTCCTGTATCTGTTCAGGTCGTTTCGTTTGCCGATAGGCGAACAGCTCATCTTCAGCCATGGCTTCTCTGCTTTCACGGCATCGTGGATGCTTTTCACTATGTTTGAGATGTTAGCCCGAGCCTGCTGACGGGAGATGTTCAGCTTCAGGTTCTCCGGATATCTTATGTAGTCGAGGTGTATTCCGTCGATGTCGTAGTTTTTCGCTATCTCCCTGCATATGTTTGCGATATATGTCGCCGTGGCAGCCTTCTCTGGCCGCATGAACATCTCGTCGCCCACCTTCATCAGTAGTTCCGGGTGCTTCTTTTTCAGAGCTTTATATCCTGTTCCCGTTGGTCTGCCCACGGGTATGGTTACCACCCAAGCGTGAATCTCCATCCCCCTTTTATGGCATTCTTCTATGGCGAAAGCAAAAGGGTCGTAGCCAGGCGACATTCCTGGGTTCCCCGATACGCATCCGTCCCACGGCTCGTAGGCAGACGGATAAATCACGGTGCCTCTGATTCTTGTCTGCAGCAGAATAGTGTTTATGTTCGCCTTTTTCAGTTGGTCGAGCAATGCGGTGAGTTCCTGTTTTTGTTTCACTATCGTCCGTGGAGTATGAGCGTAAGTCTTGGGCCAGTCCAGTCCGCCGATTGTCGTCATCCATACCGCCCTTACCTCTCTTTTGGGTGGTATGCTGCTATAGCTGTCTGTATGAAAAATCTGCGCCATAGCCATAGTGCAGATGAATAATGTCAGTGGTATCGTAGTTAAAAGTCTTCTCATCGTTTTTTTTCTAATAATGATATTTTCTGCAAAGATAGTGCAAACCGAGAGAAGAACGAAATGAATCCATTCATTTCTTCTTCCGAGGTGCCGCCTGTCTTATTCAAAGATAGTGCAAACCGAGAGAAGAACGAAATGAATTTCAGCATTTTCATTCCACTTTCCTTTGTTGCGAATTACGTTTCAATTTCAAGTCTATAAGTAGTATTGCCGACTCTTTTTCATCGTTTGCAGCCTCTTTGGGGCGCCATGCCACAACGAAGCGCACGGTGGCCCGTGTCACCAGATAACCTTTCATCTGCCATTGCAGCATTTTTTTCTGCATGTTCATTGAGAGTAAGCCGATGTCAGTTCCAGTAGAGGGCAGACTGAGATGATAATCGTGGTATGCGAGGGTGTCCCCACTTCTCAGTGACAATATAGTTTTCTTATGTTCTTTGAAAGCTCCCAAGTTTACGTCCTTGTGTGACAACTGCAATTCTATCTCGTCAGGCATGGGATAATGTATTGGGTCTGATATCCGTTTGTCGGCACGTATGTCATCGAAAATCTTTCCATTGGTGTGAATCGTCAGTGATAGTTTGGTTCTGCTCATTCCTACATATAGTCTGCGCATGATATCATCGGTATAATGTTCCGGTTCGACAACAAGCATTATGACGTTGTCAAACTCTCGTCCTTTAGCCTTGTGGATGGTGCTCACCACAATGTCGGCATCGGAGACATCACAGAAGTCTTCAACGGATGACTCAAATAGGAAATCTCTCAGATCGGTGTAGTATTTCGCTTTGTTCATCAGTTCAAACATCATGATGCATCTTTTCAGATAAGGCAGACTGTTGCTCGTGCTGTATTTTTGTAAGGTCTTCGATTTCGCTTCCTCCCAGATATCCTCTGTAATGATAGGAGCCCGTGTGGTTTTCTGCATCCGGTCGATACATTTCACAAAATATCTCACCTCGGCGATGTTCCAAAAACGCAATCCGTCCATCGATTGAATCAATTTGGCATTCAGACCATTTTCGTGGAGCAGTGCTACGGTTATCACGGCCTCTTCGTTCGTTTGCGTCAGTATGCAGGTCTTTCCCTGTCTGTTGTCCTGCAGAATGTCGTTTACGATAGGCAGAAACATATATACAGCTTTCTTTTCGCCGCTTTCATTGTCTTGGAAGAAAGGCGGATGTTTAATGATGCTCACCATTCCCTTCTCCTTTTTCATTGAGATGATGGGGGCAGTCTTTAGTCTGTAGCTGATGTTTGGTGCGAAGTCGTTCACGGCATCCACTACATGTTCTGAACTGCGGTAGTTTTCTGTCATCTCTATGAATCTGCTGCCTTGCATCCTTCCAAGTTCTTCCATATAATGCGAATTAGAACCGCGGAATTCGTATATGTTTTGGTCATCGTCGCCAACGGCGATGACTCTCATCTCCTCGTTGGCCCTCATCAATGCATCTACCAGGGCGAAGTCGTCGTCACTCATGTCCTGTGCTTCGTCGATTACGAGCACAGTCTTGCGTATCCTGTTAGGCTCAACTTCGCCAGACCTTATCATATCGGCAGCTTTCTTCACCACATCGGCAGCGTCATTAAGGTTCCCGATTCTGCCGAGCAGGTCGAAGCTGTACGAATGGAAAGTCTTTATTTCAACGAAGTGTGCAGCGTTGCCTATCAGCTGCATCAGTCTCTGTTTGAATTCCGTAGCTGCAGCTCTTGAGAAAGTGAGCATGAGCAATTGTTCGTGTTTTACATCTTCGAGTAGCAACAGGGATGCCAGCTTATGAACGAGCACGCGTGTCTTCCCGCTTCCAGGTCCTGCCGCCACCACTATGCACTTGGATTCTCTGTCTTTGATAATCTCTTTCTGCTTCAGCGACAGATTGCCGAACAGTTGTCTGTATTTCATTGGCGTGAGGTTGTGCTCCAGTTCCTCCTTCCGTTTGCCGTTGAAGTATTTCTCCACAAACAAGCGGTAGTCCATCTGGAAATAGTCCTGTACGTATTTCAGTGCGGCATCATAGTTTCTCACCATCAGGTTGGCATATTCGCCCACGATATGTATCTGTTGCATTTTTTGTTTGTAGAATTCATTGAGCGCCTGGTAGTCTTCTTTTTTGTAGCGCATGCGCATCTCCTTGAGTCTGTGGATGTCCATGGCATTGTAGAGGACAAGAAATCCTCCCTCAAGTTTCAAAGCCCCTGTCTTTGAAAGATACAGCAATGCTTCCTCAACGTCTTCCAGTTGGACTTTCCCGTTTCCTGTAAACAGATCAGAGACTGTGCTTCTGTTGTATTCGTCCAGCATTTCAATAACGGAGAACTGTACGCTCCCTTTTCCCGCTTTCTTTTCAGAAACGGTGTTTCCACCCTCTGTCGGTTTGGATTCCTTTTCCCTTTCGTTTTTCTCGGCAATGGCATAGAGGCGATCAATGATAAAGTGGCAGATTTTTATTCTTCTTTCAAATCTTTTTATCATGAAATCCAAGTCATGCAGACGTGTAATGATGATGTTCTTTTCTTTGTCTTGTTTCTTGAGGGTATAGCCCTTAACCACGAGGAAGTAAAGCAGTGTGCGTAAGACTTTCTCTGATGACGAGTCAATCCCTTCGTTTATGGCTTCTTCGTTTAGCTGCTTGTATGAACAGTGGAGCGGCTCTTCAGTTATGTGGCTGATGATGAATCTCTCGAGTCTGGCAAAATTGTCGAGTAAGTTTCTCGACTTCTTCTGTGTGTCGCCTATGTCATTCATATATGCAGACATGTCTCGCGTGTCGGCGAGTATTCCCTCCTGTCTCATCCTTATCACGGCAGATATTATCTCTTTCTTGCTCAGACCTAATATGTCTGCCAAATAGTCAATTCTCGATTCAGCTTCACTGTCTTGTGCTTTGGCGATGTTTTTCTGCGAGATTAGAGATTTTATGATTCTTGCCACATTATCCTTTTCCTTTTCAGTGAAGAGTGACGATTCCGTTATTCTTTTTCTTGCCTCGTCCATGTTTTTCACCGTAATACCAGTGGCATACACATGAGGAATGTTGTTGCCACGCTCTATATAGCCGCTTTGTTCCAGTGTGTTAAGGGCAGTGCGTACACGTGTCTCAATGTCGTTTATAGAGTCGTCCCATCCGGCTTGGCGTGCGATTTCTAGAGCTGAGCAGGATATATGTTGACGTTGTTTGGTGAAATCTTTCACGGCCTGCCATACTTGCTGTATTTCACTGATGCTCAGCTTTGTCTGGTTTAAAAGTATGAAATGCTTATCCAGGTCGTTGTCGCTATACAACACGAAGCAGCGGGCGTTAAGGTTCGGGTCTCTGCCGGCCCGTCCTGCCTCCTGTAAATAGTTTTCCAATGAGTCAGAGATGTCATAGTGTACCACCAGCCCCACGTCGCTTTTGTCCACTCCCATGCCAAATGCCGATGTAGCGACAATCGTTCTCACTCTGTCGTTCATAAAGGCCTCTTGGTTTTGTATCTTTTCCTCCGAGTCCATCTTTCCGTTGTATGGCAGTGCCGGGATACCATCGCGTGTCAGCTTTTCAGCAAGTTGTCTGGTGCGTTTTGTCCGGGAGACATAAATTATCGTGGGACATTCAGACTCTCTTACAAGAGTTCTAAGTCTGTTGTATTTGTCATTTTCGGTGTCCACGTGGATTACTGAATAGCGAAGATTGGTTCTTGTTGCTGAGGTGGCAAACAGTTGTAGCTCAACACCGAGCCAGTGTTTGAAATAGTCGCATATATCCTGCACCACTTTCTGCTTTGCCGTTGCCGTGAAGCATGATATCGGGATTTGTAATTTGCCACCCTTGCGCTTTTGGTATTCTTTTATGAACTTGCCGATATATTGATAGTCCACTCTGAAATCCTGTCCCCATGCCGAGAAGCAGTGTGCTTCGTCGATCACAAATCTTGTGACGTGTCTCTCGCCGAGTATTCTTTCTATAGTCTTAGACCGCAGCATCTCCGGTGCGATATATAGCAGAGAGGCGTCTCCGTTTGTCACCCTCTCTATTGCCAGCGACCTGTTTATTGGGTCGAGCAGACCGTTTATTGTCACGGCGTCGGTTATTCCCCTGTTTGCGAGGTTGTCCACCTGGTCCTTCATAAGCGACTGTAGCGGGGATATTACCACGGTGAGTCCGTGGACAGCCTTTCCCGCCATCAGCGCCGGCAATTGGAAAGTAAGGGATTTTCCGCCTCCTGTAGGAAATATCGCCAGCAGTGACTTGCCGTCAACGGCTGCTCTGGTGGCATTTTCCTGTAGCGGTTCGTTATTGTAGCTTCTGAATTTGTCGTATCCGAAGTTTTCTTTCAGTGCAGCGCCCACGTCGAGAGACTCGTTGCAGTATCTGCACCCCTTCTCGCAGCGGCAATGTCGTAGTTTCCGTATCACGTATTCCACTTCTGGAAAATTGTGTAATACCCAGCCTGGTGGGATGGAGCGCCTGTCAGTAGTGTCTATCAGCGATAGGGCATAAGCCATTGCGCATGGTTGGGATATGGCCAAATTCCTTATCTCAGCATTGCTGCAAATCTTTCCGTCGTATTCTTCTCTTATAATGTCTGCCAGCTCTTCAGTGTCCGTATATAGCCCTTGTGCTCCCATCATCGTGAGAAATCCGACGAATTCTTTCCTGTCTCTCAGCAGCGAGGCGAAAATCTTCTGTCGTTTGGGTGAGAGCGAGTTCCAGCGGGCTTCCTCGTCATATAAAAGTTCGCGGGCTTTCATGCAGTCGTTTACAGGGTTGTTCAGTTCGTCGCAAAGCAACTTGTCGTCTTTCACGAGTCTGTGGTATGGTCGTTCGGGAAAGAGTAGAGGTGAGAAATATAGTGTGTCTACTAGTAGCCATCGTCTGCTGCCATCTGTAACGGTAGCAGCTAGACTACCGTTTGCGGATGAATATCCAAACAGGTATTTCGCATCGTGGTTTACGATGTTGTGGCCACAAACGAAATGTATGTCTTCTCGTTTGAGAAAATCCACCAGTTCTTTAGAGGACGCTTCGTGGAATATCGCTCCATTGTGGCTTATTGCCCCTATGTCGTGTATCTTATGGTCCTTCAGTCCTATTTCCGTATCTATGAATGCATACTTAGTCTTGTCCCATTGCCATGAGTCCCGTCTTCTCTTGTCGGTTGCTTTGTCGTTGGCATGATTATCCTCATTACCAGCAGCTCTTGATATCTTGAAAAAACGGTTGAATATGGACATGTCAGTACGAATTAAAATGTAACAAATGCAAATGTACTAAAAAATAGTGATGCTATATATTTAAAATATGTTTTAGTTGGTGGCGTTTATTAATTTTTGTCTATCTTTGTTTTATATATGTGTATTGAATCGACTTTTCATTGTCGTGAATTCTGAATGGCTTATGGTTTTTTGCAACCTGTATTTCACATTGCTATATAGGATTTCTGTTGCCTGCCCATATGTCGGATGATAATATAACGGAGAAAAAATGAATATTGAAAGCATAAGAACCTACTGTCTGTCGCTCCCGCTGGTGACAGAAGACATGCCGTTCGACGATACAACCGTCGTGTTCAGAGTGTTGGGAAAAATATTCCTGTTGCTCGACCTCGACCGTCCGGAATGGGTGTCGATGAAATGTGATGCAGACTTTGCCATAGAGCTGCGAGATGCCCACACAGAGATAGAAGGCGCCTTCCACATGAACAAGAAATACTGGAACCAGCTGAATCTTTACGGCTTTCTTGATGATGCACTGATAGAGCGGCTTATCCGTCATAGTTACAGTGAGGTGGTGAAGAAAATGACGCGTAAACAGAAGGCGGAAAATCTGGAAATAACGACAGTGGAATAATGTTCAGATTATATATAGCAACATAATCATAACACGATGATATTAAAAGAAATAGCATATTTTCATTCACCGTTTACTTCCAAGTTCGGGGTGCCGAAACAGAGTGGACTTGTTGACGAGTTGGAGGGCACGATAGAATTTGCGTCGGAGTTCAGAAACAAAGACATGCTGAGGGGGATAGAAGACTTCGATTATTTGTGGATAATATGGCAGTTTTCTGCCAATCCACATGCTGCCACGAGTCCTCTGGTGAGACCACCGCTGTTGGGCGGAAACGAGAAGGTGGGAGTCTTCGCCAGCCGTTCTCCCTTCCGTCCTAATGCCATGGGATTGTCGTCGGTGCGCCTTTCCCGCGTGGACTATACTGCAGAGGGCGGTCCGCTGCTCTATGTCAGAGGTGCCGACCTGATGGACGGTACACCGATTTTCGACATCAAACCCTACGTCAGCCTTTCTGACTGTCATCCCGAAGCCCGTTGTGGCTTTGTTGACAGCCATGCCATCCGCAGGCTCAGTGTCACCATGCCTTCTCATGTCAGGAGGCTGTTCACAGAAGAACAGTTGCTGGCGCTTGTGAAAGTGCTCGAACTCGACCCGCGTCCGCATTACCACAACGATCCGTCGAAGACATACGGAATGCCTTATGCAGGGCGGGATGTGAAATTCCGTGTAGAAGGCGATAGGCTCCTTGTTGTGGATGCTTGAACCCAAAACGGTCATTAGGCCGTTCAATGTAATATTTTAGAACTGCTTGCAGTCTTTTGTTTTTTATAAGGCGTCTTTTGTTTGTTTTTAATTCGCAATAGCTCGCTATTACTCATTAAAAGCCAAACAAAATCCATCATTCTAAAAAATCAAAATCCAAGCAAGCACTAATGGCCGATTTGGGTTGAAAATGGAAATAATATAATCATTGGCTTACTTGTCAACTAGTAGGAAGTCAACGGCATGCGAAACATGAGTTGTCTGCTGTAGTGAAAGTCATATGGATGGTGGCCGCTGTCGGGAAAGTGTCAATGCAGACGCTATTTTCTGTTCGTGGCGTTGCATACTTCATATATTATGATTATTTTTGCAGAAACATTTTTCAGAAAAACAAAAAACAGAAAAATATGATTGACGTAAAACAGACGCTGCAGGACAGCGAAGAGAAAATGGAGATGGCAGCCCTCTATCTGGAGGAAGAGTTGAACCGCATCCGTGCCGGACGTGCCAACGTTGCCATTCTCGACTGCGTGAGAGTGGAGTCATACGGCTCAAAAGTGCCTCTTAACCAGGTGGCAAGCGTTTCTGTGCCAGACGCAAGAACGATAGCCATCAAACCTTGGGACAAGAAACAGATCAGAGACATCGAGAAGGCAATCATGGATTCAGAGGTGGGCATCACGCCAGAGAACAACGGTGAAATTATCCGCCTTGCCATTCCACAGCCTACAGAAGAGCGCCGCAAGGAACTTGCCAAACAGTGTAACAAGATCGGTGAGAAAGTGAAGGTACAGGTGCGCAATGTTCGCAGTGACATCAAGGACAAACTGAAGAAAGCCATCAAGGACGGACTTTCTGAGGACAATGAGAAGGACGCTGAGGCTGAATTGCAGAAAATCCACGACAAGTATATCAAGAAGGTGGATGACCTGCTTGCTGCCAAGAACAAGGAGATCATGACCGTATAACGAAACAGAGTATAGATGAGCGACACCGAAGGATTGGTTATCAAGAACACTGGCAGTTGGTACACTGTATTGACTGACGGCGGAAATACCATTGACTGCAAGATAAAGGGCAATTTCAGGCTGAAAGGCATCAGGAGTACCAATCCTGTTGCCGTTGGCGACCGTGTGGAGATCGTGCGCAACCATGAAGGCACAGCCTTCATAACAAACATCTGCGACAGACGCAACTATATCATCCGCAAATCGTCGAATCTCTCTAAACAGAGCCATATCATAGCAGCCAACGTGGATCAGGCTTTCCTCATCGTGACGGTGAAATATCCTGAGACTTCAACCACCTTCATCGACCGTTTCCTTGCCTCTGCCGAGGCTTATTCCGTGCCGGTGACACTTGTGTTCAACAAGGTGGACCTGTTGCAAGACGACGAGCGCCGCTATCTCGACATGATGGTTACGCTGTATGAAACGGTGGGTTATGACTGTTTGAAAGTGTCGGCAGAAACGAAAGAGGGCATGGACCGCCTGTTGCCGCTGCTGAAAGACAAGATAACTCTCTTCAGCGGTAACAGTGGAGTGGGGAAGAGCACCATGCTCAACTTCATTGTGCCTGGTGCGGAACTGAGGACGGCGGAGATTTCCGACGCCCACAACACGGGAATGCACACTACAACGTTCAGCGAGATGCTTCCGCTGACGGATGGCGGCTGGGTGATTGACACACCGGGCATCAAGGGATTTGGCACTTTCAATATGGAGCCTGAGGAGATTTGTGGATATTTCAAGGAGATATTCAAGTTTTCAAAGGGCTGCCGCTTCAACAACTGCACTCATACCCACGAGCCGGGCTGTGCTGTTCGCAAGGCTGTAGAAGAGCATTATATCGCCGAGAGCCGCTATGTTTCTTATCTAAGTATGCTTGAAGACAAGGAGGAGGGAAAATACCGTGCAGCATACTGATGTGTTAGCAGTCTTGATGGGCATAGAATAATTTCGGAATGTCGTTTTCTGAAATCCGAACAGAGTGTGTCAGATGGGAAGGGAAGTTCCTCTTGACACGCTCTGTTGTATATTAAAAAACACGTTGGCTTGTCTTAAACCCGAATCGGTCATTAGGGCGTTCAATGTAACATTTTACAACTGCTTGCAGTCTTTTGTCTCTTATAAGGCGTCTTTTGCTTGTTTTTAATTCGCAATAGCCCGCTATTACTCATTAAAAAAGCCAAACAAAATCAACTCTTCTAAAAAACCAAAATACAAGCAAGCCCTAATGACCGATTTGGGTTAAAGCATCTTTACCAATTTCTCTTTCCATTCAGCATAGGCTTCGAGATATTCCGAGCGGTGGTTTTCGTCGGGATTTATCACAGCAAGTTTTTCCAGCGAAGTAAAAGCCTCATTGTTGTCCTTATAGTATCCGCAACCCATACCTGCGCCCTTTGCTGCTCCCACGCTGCCGTCGGTCTCGTATAGCTCTATCTGTGCTCCGCTCACTCCGGCCAGCGTATTGCGGAAGACGTGGCTGAGGAACATGTTTGCCCTGCCGGCATGAATTTTCCTGATGTCCATGCCCATCTTTTTCATTATTTCCATTCCATAGCAGAAACTGAAAACTATGCCCTCCTGTGCCGCTCGGATGATGTGGGCTTTGGTGTGCTTGTTGAAGTTCAGACCATTGACGGAACATCCTGTCTCTCTGTTTTCGAGCACTCTTTCCGCTCCGTTGCCAAAGGGGATTACCGATACGCCTTCAGACCCTATTGCTACGTTGGCAGCCATATCGTTCATCTCAGTGTATGAAATTCCTTCCGGTGCGATGTTGCGCCTTATCCAAGCGTTGAGAATTCCAGTTCCGTTGATACAGAGCAACACGCCGAGACGGTCCGTCTCTGCTGTGTAGTTCACGTGTGCGAAGGTGTTTACCCGGCTTTTCTTGTCGTATGCCACTTTTCCCAACACGCCATATACCACTCCTGATGTGCCTGCCGTTGAGGCTATTTCTCCAGGATTGAACACGTTGAGGCTCAGTGCGTTGTTTGGCTGGTCACCAGCTCTGTAGCTTATTGGCGTGCCTTCTTGCAGTCCTGTTTCGGCTGCTGCTTCTGCCGACACTTCGCATTGTACGCTGAATGTAGGCACTATGTCAGCCACCAGTTTGCGGTCTATTCCGTAGTAGTCGAGCACGAAGTCTGCGGTCTTCCTTTCTTTGAAGTCCCATAGTATTCCTTCGCTCAGTCCGCTTGTCGTGGTGTTTATCGTTCCGCTCAGTTTCATGGCTATGAAGTCGCCAGGCAGCATGAATTTGTATATTTTGGAGAATAGTTCCGGTTCGTTCTCCTTCACCCATGCCAGTTTTGCTGCGGTGAAATTGCCTGGAGAGTTGAGCAGATGCCCCAGACATCTGTCGGCTCCGAGGTCGTTGAAAGCCCTCTCGCCGTATGGCACAGCCCTTGAGTCACACCATATTATGGCCGGTCGAAGCGCCTTCATGTCTTTGTCTACACACACCAGTCCGTGCATCTGATACGAGATGCCGATAGCCTTTATGTCTTCGGCGCTGGCATTTGCCATCTCCTTTACTTTCTTGATGCATAGTTTGCAGTTTTCCCACCACATGTCGGTGTCTTGTTCTGCCCATCCGCTCTTCACTGCGATGATTGGTGCTTCATGTTCCGGATAAAAAGTCGTGGCGGCGCATTTTCCTGTTTCAGCGTCTACTAGCGATGCTTTTACTGATGAGCTGCCAAGATCTATGCCTAGGAAATATTGTCTTCTCATAGTTGTATTATAGTTTTTTTATAGTTTGATTTGTTTGAAATTTAGGTTTCTGACTCAAAATAGTGATAGTGAGAGGTCTTCGCATACATGGTCGTCTTTCCCGTTCTCTGCCTCTTGTTCTTCGTTGTATCCTTCTTTGAATTGCAGCAGCAGCTGGGTGTCGTGGCTTGATTTTTCGGTGAGTTTGTAGTAGCCCCATCGTTCAGCCTTTTCTATGAACGGCTTTGCGGATTTGTTGTTTTTGGCTATGCAGTATTGCACAGCCTTATAAACCTCGTCGTATGGAGTAGTTTCAAATAGTCCGTTGTGTTTGTTGAAGATATGGCGTGCGATTTTCTTTGCAGACAATCCTTCTTTGCCTGCTTCGAATAGAAGTTCTTTTATTTCCTGTTCGTAGCTCATATCATCGTAAAAAAAGGACTGGAGATATGTTACAATATCGCCAGCCCTTCTGTTCGTCTTATTTTTGCCCTTGGCGGTTTTCTCCTTTCGGAGCAGTTTCTTATGCCAAGAGAAATTTGTTGTCCTCTCCTTTGATCTTGCCTTCTTTGAGCAGCCATCCCATTCCGAGCAGAGTTTCTTCTGTCGTGATATTTGCTGCCTTTGCGATTTCTTCCACACTCAGTGCGTTCTCAGCGTCTTTCAGCGTCTGATAAACGTCACCAGCCTTGAAACCTACGCTCATTGCATCGATCATGAATGTTGAAGCAACCTTCTTGGTGGCTGTTCTTCTTGTTGTTTTCTTAGCTGTTGGCTTTGCAGCAACCTTCTTCTCTGTAACTTTTCTTTCTGTCATAATGATAAAATTTAAATCCGTGACAAGTCTTTGTGACTCATTACTTTATAAATAGCTGATGCAAATATAATGTTTTTTATTACATTATTTTGCTTTTGTTTCATTATTTGGTGATAAAGTTACATTATGTAGGCTCTATTCGGCGTTTTCTTGATTTACATCAATGGAAATCTGCAATTCCTTCAACTGTTTGTCATCCAGCTCCGACGGTGCTTCGAGCATTACGTCTCGTCCGCTGTTGTTCTTCGGGAATGCTATGCAGTCGCGTATAGAGTCGAGTCCAGCCATGATTGACACGAATCGGTCGAGTCCGAAAGCGAGTCCTGCGTGAGGTGGTGCTCCGTATTTGAATGCGTTGATGAGGAATCCGAACTGTGCCATTGCCCTTTCGGGTGTGAAGCCCAAGATTTTGAACATTTTCTCCTGTAGCTGTCCGTCGTGGATACGGAGGCTTCCTCCTCCCACTTCGATTCCGTTGCACACGAAGTCGTATGCTTTTGCCCTCACTCTCTCCGGATGCTCGTCGAGCAGTGGTATGTCGTCAGGGTTTGGCATTGTGAACGGATGGTGCGTAGCCATGAGTCTCTGCTCCTCGTCGCTCCATTCGAAGAGTGGGAAGTCGACAATCCAGAGGCATTCGAACTTGTTTTTGTCTTTCAGTCCGAGTCTGTCTGCCATTTCGAGTCGTAGGCTGCACAGCTGTGTTCTCGTCTTGTTTGCCTTGTCACCGCTGAGGATGAGTATGAGGTCGCCTGGCTTTGCTTCTGCTTTCTCCACCACTTTGGCGAACACTTCTGGTGTATAGAACTTGTCGATGCTGCTCTTTGTCGTTCCGTCTTCGTTCACCTTTATCCATACCAGTCCCTTTGCTCCCACTTGTGGTTTCTTCACGAAGTCGGCGAGCTGGTCGAGCTGTTTGCGTGTGTAGCTTGCACATCCTGGCGCGCATATTCCTCCGATGTATTCAGCGTCGTTGAACACGGCGAACTCTCCTGTGCCTTTCAGCTCGTCCATCAGTTCCACGAATTCCATTCCGAATCTGAGGTCAGGCTTGTCGCTTCCGAAGCGTCTCATTGCTTCGTGCCATGTCATCTGCTGCAGCTTTGCCGGCAGTTCCACTCCGCGCACTTCTTTAAAGAGGTGGCGTGCCATATCCTCGAAGAGGTCGATTACATCGTCTTGGTCTACGAACGACATCTCGCAGTCTATCTGTGTGAATTCGGGCTGTCTGTCGGCTCTGAGGTCTTCGTCGCGGAAGCATTTCGCTATCTGGAAGTATCTGTCGAATCCGCTCACCATGAGCAGCTGCTTCAGTGTCTGCGGGCTCTGTGGCAGGGCGTAGAACTGTCCTGGGTTCATTCTCGAGGGCACGACGAAGTCGCGTGCTCCCTCAGGTGTGCTTCCGATGAGTATAGGGGTCTCCACTTCGATGAAGTCCTTGCTGTCGAGGAAGTTTCTTATGAGTATGGTCATGCGGTGGCGCAGTTCGAGGTTGTGGCGCACGCATGGTCTTCTGAGGTCGAGATAGCGGTATTTCATTCTGATGTCGTCTCCACCGTCGGTATTGTCCTCGATTGTGAACGGCGGTGTTGCGCTCTGGCTTAGGATGTTGAGCTTGTCGGCTATGATTTCGATGTCGCCTGTAGGTATCTTGTTGTTTTTGCTCTGTCTCTCGTTCACTGTTCCTACCACCTGGATGCAGTACTCGCGTCCGAGTTTGTTGGCGAGGGCGCAAAGCTCGGCGTCAGCTTCTTCGTTGAAGACCAGCTGTGTGATGCCGTATCTGTCGCGCAGGTCTACAAATGTCATTCCTCCCATCTTGCGGCTTCGCTGCACCCATCCGGCGAGCGTCACCTTTTTTCCTGCATCGGAGAGTCTCAGCTCTCCGCACGTGTTTGTTCTGTACATAAGAATGTGTGTGATATAAAGTATGTTTTGTTTTCTTTTCTTGCGTTTTGCAAAGATAGCAATCTTTTTTGGAATCTCCTAATTCTTTTCGGAATTTATCTGGAACGTGAGTTCTTCTTTGTCAGGGTCCTTTCCGATGTCGATTGTTGTGCCTGGTTTCAGCTCGTCGTTGAGTATCATCTGGCATATCCCGTCTTCGATGTATGTCTGTATTGCTCTCTTGAGCGGTCTTGCTCCGAACTGCACGTCGTAGCCTTTTTCTGCCACGAGTTCTTTCGCCTTGTCGGTGATGGATATTTCGTAGCCCATAGCTGTGAGTCTACGGGTGAGCGACCTGAGTTCTATGTCGATGATTTTCTTTATCGCTTCCAGATCGAGCTGGTCGAAGGTTATTATCTCGTCGAGCCTGTTGAGGAATTCGGGACTGAACTGCTTGCTGAGGCTCTTCTGTATGATGCTGCGTGCGTATTCTTTGTCTTTCTCCTGCATGTCGGCAGATAGTCGTCCTGCATTGAATCCCACTCCGTGTCCGAACTCTTTGAGCTGTCGTGTTCCGGCATTGCTGGTCATTATTATAATGGTGTTTCTGAAGTCAACAAGCCTTCCGTTGCCGTCGGTAAGCCTTCCTTCATCCAGCACCTGCAGCAGCATGTTGAACACGTTGCCGTGTGCTTTCTCGATTTCGTCGAGCAGCACGATGGAGTAGGGGCGTCGGCGCACTCTCTCCGTGAGTTGTCCTCCTTCGTCGTAGCCCACGTATCCTGGAGGTGCTCCTACGAGGCGTGATGTGTTGAAGCTCTCGCTGTATTCGCTCATGTCGATGCGTATCAGCGCGTCGGCAGAGCCGAAGATGTTTTCTGCAAGTTTCTTTGCCAGATATGTCTTTCCCACTCCGGTTGGTCCGAGGAACATGAAAGCTCCGATGGGGTGGTTGGGGTCTCTCAGTCCAATCCTGTTGCGCTGGATGGCTTTCACCACCTTTTCTATCGCCCTGTCTTGTGCCACCACGTCGCCTTTGAGCGTTTCGCCCATATTGCGCAGGCGTGCGCTCTCAGTCTCGGTGATTCTCTCGGCTGGTATTCCTGCCATCACCGACACCACTCTCGCCACGTCGTCTTCTGTCACGTCGACTACGTTGTTGAAGTTTCCTTCTTTGTATTTCTGTTCCAGTTCCTTCATTTTCTGCTGCAGCTCCGTCTGCTTGTCGCGGAAGCTTGCCGCCAGTTCGAAGTTCTGGTTTCTCACTGCGTTTTGTTTCTTTCTCGCCACCTCGGCTATTTCCTTTTCCGTTTCTGTGATTTCCGGCGGCACTTGTGCGTTCTGCAGGTGTGCCTTGGCTCCTGCCTCGTCGAGAGCGTCGATTGCCTTGTCGGGGAACTGTCTTTCGGTGACGTATCTGTCAGTGTATGCCACGCATGCCTTTATTGCCTCGTCGGAGTATCTCACGGCGTGGTAGTGTTCGTATCTTTCCTTTATGTTTGTGAGGATGTCGATGGTTTCCTCTGGTGTGGTCTGTTCCACTATCACCTTCTGGAATCTCCTCTCCAGTGCACCGTCTTTTTCTATCGACTTGCGGTATTCGTCGAGTGTGGTAGCTCCGATGCACTGTATGGTGCCTCTTGCCAATGCCGGTTTGAGCATGTTTGCAGCGTCCATGGTGCCTGGTGCCGATCCTGCTCCCACGAGTGTGTGGATTTCGTCGATGAACACTATAATGTTTGGATGGTTTTCTATTTCCTTCACCAGTGCCTTCACTCTTTCTTCAAACTGTCCGCGGTATTTTGTTCCTGCCACGAGTGCTCCCAGGTCGAGTGTCATTACTCTTTTGTTGAACAGCACCGGCGAAGTGTGTTTCTTGGCGATGAGCGTGGCGAGTCCTTCCACTATGGCGCTTTTTCCCACTCCTGGTTCGCCGATGAGTATCGGGTTGTTTTTCTTTCTGCGGCAAAGTATTTCGCACACTCTGTTTATCTCGTTCTCTCTGCCCACAATGGGGTCGAGTTTTCCTTCTTCGGCAGCCAGTGTGAGGTCGGTGCCGAAGTTGTCGAGTATTGGCGTGTCACCGCCGGTCTTGGTGTCGGTGGCTGTTGAGCCTCCGCCCTGTTTCCGGTTCTGGCTTCCGGTTCTGCCGATGAAGTCTTCTTCTTCTTCCTCCTGCATTCCGATGCCGTTTTTCGTTATATTGTCAGCCTGTTTCTTTGAGTATTCCATAACTTGGTCGTAGGTGATTTTTCTTTCTTCCAGTATGTTTTTTGCCCCGTTGTTTCTGGGGTCGTGCAGTATGGCGAGCAGCAGGTGCATCTCGCTCACGGTTTCCGTTGCCATGAGTCGTGCCTGCAGTATCGCAAGCTTCAGTATGTTGCTTGCCTGCTCGCTCAGCTCTATGCTGTCGCTGGTGGAATGGTCGTTGTTTCCTGCCGCCACGTTCTGCTCCAGCTGCTGCTTCATGTCTTTCAGGTCCACGTTCATGCTTTGCATCATGCTGCATGCTGCTCCGCTTTTGTGGCGCAGTATGGCGAGCAGCAGGTGTTCGGGCATGACATTTGGACATGCCAGCCGTGCGGCTTCTTCTTTGCTGAATGTGAGCACTTCGAGTACTTCGTCTGAAAACTTGTTTGTCATGTTTTGTTCATTTGGTTTGCGGTCAGGCATGGATATTCCTTTGTCTGTCCGTTTACTGTTTGGTAGGTACAAAAAATATGCCAATATGGTGTGTGTCAGTTTCCCGATGGCTGTTGTGTGGCTTGTTCTTTGTCCTTGTCGTGTGTCATGCTGAATTCGCATCCGCAGTATTGCTGGTTGTAGAAGCCATACTGTTTTATTATCTCCAGCCTCCTTTCGCTCAGTCCTCCTTTGCGCCAGTTCTGTTCCCACCATGCCACGTCGTCGTATGGTTCAACAGCCCATTGTCCGGCGGCGTTTATCTGTTCCAGGCTTTTCCATCTCGACGAGGCGAGTGTGGTGGTCACCACAGGGATGCCGTTTTCGTGGGCGTAGCGGGCGGTGCGTCTGAGTCTCATCTCGAAGCATCGCCTGCATCGCCTGCCTCTCTCAGGTTCGTTTTCCAGTCCTTTCACGTGTGCCAGCCATTCGTTGTGGCAGTAGTCGTCGTCGATGATTGTAAGTCCGAGCGAGTCGGCGTATCTGGTGCATTCGTTTTTTCTGATGAGATATTCTTCAAGCGGGTAGATGTTCGGGTTTGAATAGTATATCACTGGTGTAACGCCATTCTTCATCAGACATTCTATGATGGCGCTTGAGCATGGTGCGCAGCAGGTGTGGAGCAATACTGTGGTCGCTCCTCCCGGCACGTTTATTTCGAATTTCTTTTTCATTTGTGGATTTGACGGGGTATTTCCTTGATGATGGTGTTTGCTATAGGAAAGGTGTGAGCAGATGTGCCACCCATCCTACGAATTTCTTCCAGGGCGTTCTCCATCTGTTCCAGCTTTCGGGGGTGAGCTTGAACGACGAGAGCTTGTCTGCCTCGAACATGTCGTTGAGCTGGCGTGTGGTGTGCGGGTCGATTATCACGGCGTTTTCCTCGTAGTCGAAGTTGAGGCTCCGGGCGTTGAGGTTGGCGCTGCCCACGGTGCAGAATTTCCCGTCCACCATTATTATCTTGGTGTGGTGGAATCCGTCTTCGTATATCCACACGTCCACTCCGTGTTTCATCAGTTTGTGCACGTTGTAGAACACGCAGTCTGGTGTGAGCGGTATGTCGCTGTGCGACGAAACCATTATCTCCACCTTCACTCCTCTTTTCACCGCCCGTCTGAGGGCCTTTTTCAGTGTGCGGTTCAGCGTGAGATACGGGTTCACGAGCTTTATGCTGTCTTGCGCATCATTTATGGCGTCGGTGTAGAACTGTCGTATTATCCTGTTCGTCGTCCTGGGTTCGCGGTTTATTATCCCCACCATCTTGTGGCCTCGCGTCGGTGTGTCGTCGGGCTTCAGTCCGCGGATGTAGTCGGCGTTTCTGGTGCCGCGGTAGTATTTCGCCCCGGCTATCTGTTCTCCCGTCACTTTTTTCCACATCCTCACGAATATCTTCTGCAGCGTGTTCACTTCTTCGCCCTCTATACGGCAGTGCATGTCTCGCCATTTCCCCACCACGTCGGTGCCCTTGATGTAGTAGTCTGCCACGTTCATTCCTCCGGTGTATGCCACTTTTCCGTCGATTACCACGATCTTGCGGTGGTCTCTGTGGAACACGTGGTTTACCCACGGAAAGCGGAGCGGGTCGAATTCGTGGATGTCGACTCCCCTCTGGCGCAGTTTCTCGAGATGTCTTTTCTTAAGCGGCTGGTTGTTGGAGTCGTTTCCGAATCCGTCGAACAGCGCCCTTACTTCCACTCCCTGGCTGGCTTTCTCTGCGAGGATGTCGAAGAGCAGCGAGGCTATGGAGTCGTTGCGGAAGTTGAAGTATTCCAGGTGTACGCTGCTTCTTGCCTGGCGGATGGCTTTGAACATGTCGTCGAATTTCTCCTGTCCGCTCATAAGCAGCGTCACGGAGTTGTCGTTGGAGAATTCCACTCCATGTTCCCTCATCTGCCTTGCGATAAGCGAGTCGGCGGTCACGGTCTGCGCTTCCGCCGTCATTGTGGCGCAGACCATCATGAGCAGGGCAAGTAACAGGGCAGGGCGCCCTGTGGCGTGTGTCCTTGTCTTATTTGTCCGTGCGTTGCGTATGTTGTCGTTGATAAAAATTAACATATATTGCCTATAACATCATTTGTCTTGATTCATGTCTCGCGTGCCTTGTCGGTCTGCCAGAAGGCAAGTATGCTGAGATGTTGCCGTTTCCGGTGTATTGCCGCAGGTGGGCGAAAACAGGTGCAAAGTTATGGAAAAAGTCGGTTTTGACAAAATATTTGTATGCAATGAAGAGAAATGGCAAAAAAAATGCGGTGTATTTGTCATCAGTAACAAGTTGTTTTTTCACCGTCACTTTACGTTGTTCCTCGATTATAACCCTGTGGGTCTTCATGCCTATGTGGGTGTTTTGCAGTCCGTAAACCATTGGTTTCTGTCTTTTCAGTACGCGTTTGCCCGCGTCCGTCGGTTTCCTGTATTGCTGCTCAACATTTTTCCCATTTTCCCATTTTCCCATTTTCCCAACGGGAAATGGTGTTTTCATATAAGTTATTATATATCAATATATTATCTTTTTTATTACATTTATTTTTCGTTATATGGGAAGATGGGAAGATGGGAAAATGGGAATTTTGGAAAAAATGCCCTCTCTTTTCCTCTCTCTTGCCATCTCCTTAAGGTCCACATTTGCCATGCCTCATGTCATAGTATTTGCAGGATTTACAGGAACAGAGTTGTGAAGCTTGTCGTAGTCTGCTTGTTGGAGAATGTATAGCTGTTGGAAAAGTCTTTACAAGAAAGTCTCAAAAGTCTCAAAGTCTCAAAGTCTCACGTGGAATTCGGTATTTTATATAAGTTATTATATATCAATGTATTATCTTTTTTATTACATTTATTATCGCTTATATGAGACTTTGAGACTTTTGAGACTTTTGAGACTTTTGAGACTTTCTTCCTCCCTTTTCCCTCTTTCCCTTGCCCTCTCCTTGAGGTTCACATTTGCGAAATCTCTTGCCAACTGGAAGAATGTGGCGATGGTGATTCCTCTCTTTTGCCTTTAACCCAAAACGGTCATTAGGCCGTTTAATATGGTATTTCATAACTGCTTGCAGTCTTTTGCTTTTTATAAGGCGTCTTTTGCTTGTTTTTAATTCGCAATAGCTCGCTATTACTCATTAAAAGCCAAACAAAATCCACTCTTATAAAAACACAAAATCCAAGCAAGCCCTAATGGCCGATTTGGGTTTAAGCGATAAGAGAGTGGCTTGTTGATGGTTTTGAGGGCAGCCGGTGTCAATCTTCAGTCTTCTTGAGATACTGGTCAAGAAGCAGGATGCCCTTCTCGGTGCAGAAGCCGCGCAGCAACACTATGAAGAAGTTGCAGAAGATGTCGCTCAGCGAATATTTTTCGTAGAGAGCCTTCTTGAAGCTCGCGTCCATCATTGAGTCGCAGATGTCCTGCAGGATTTCGTAGTTCAGCTCAGGCACGAAATATCCGTTCTCTATGCAGCGCTTCACGAAAAGCAGCGACTCCCTCTGCTGTTCCTCGTGGCGCGACCGCAGATATGCCGTCACCTTGTCGTATTTCTCAAGTTCAGTGAGGAAGAGAGGGGAGAGGTTGTCGAGGTCAGCGAATTTAAGCTTGAAGAACGTCACCACGATGTCGATTTCGTTTTCCGCCGTCAGCGCATATTCCTGGATATGCCTTAAAAGCTCTTCATGATCGTGCCGCGCACCCGCAAGCAGCAGGTCCTCCTTCTTGTCGTACACCTCATATAGAGTGCGCTTCGATATCGACAGCGCCGCTGCGATGTCGTCCCACTGCCTTTATGCCCCTCTGTTTGAAGAGCGGCATTGCCGTGCGCAGAATCCTGAGCTTCAGCTCCTGGCGATGTTCAGATATGTTGTTGTGGTCTGTTTGCATTTCCTTCATTGCGTTTTGATTTTACAAAGATATTAAAATATTTGTTATTTTTCTTCGTGCGCCCAAGTTTTTTAGTAATTTTGCAAAAACTCGTCAATTGGACGAACGGACATCCGGCAATGGCGGATTGTGGGGAAATATCCTCGCTGGCTTGTCAATTCGAGTGATAATGACACAAACAATTAATTCTTAAATTTCTTATGGTAAAAATCACAAAAGAAGCAGCGCTGGCCTATCATGAGGGAATGCGCCCAGGAAAAATCGAAGTCAAGCCTACCAAGGCTTACAGCACCCAGACCGACCTGAGTCTGGCATATTCGCCCGGTGTGGCGTTCCCGTGTCTGGAAATACAGCAGAAGCCCGACGATGCTTACAAATATACCGACAAAGGAAACCTCGTAGCCGTGATCAGCAACGGCACAGCAGTGCTCGGACTTGGAGACATCGGGGCAATGAGCGGAAAACCTGTGATGGAGGGCAAGGGACTGCTCTTCAAGATATATGGTGGCATCGACGTGTTCGACATCGAGATAGCTGAGAAAGACCCGGAGAAATTCTGCGAGACCGTGGAGCGCATAGCGCCCACCTTCGGCGGAATAAACCTGGAAGACATCAAGGCACCGCAATGCTTCTACATAGAAGAGAGGCTGAAACGCACACTCGACATACCGGTGATGCACGACGACCAGCACGGCACGGCGATAATATCGGCGGCAGGACTCAAAAACGCACTCGAAGTGAACGGCAAAGACATTGCCAAGGTCAAGATCGTGGTGAACGGAGCCGGAGCCGCAGCCATATCATGCACAAAGATGTATGTGGCACTCGGAGCCAAGACAGAAAACATACTGATGCTCGACTCCAAGGGAGTGATAACCAGCGACAGGGAAAACCTGACCGAACAGAAGAAGCTTTTTGCCACCGACAGGCGTGACGTGCACACCCTCGAAGAGGCGATAAAAGGAGCCGACGTGTTTGTGGGACTCTCAAAAGGCAACGTGCTCACGCAAGACATGATACGCTCAATGGCAGAACAGCCAATCGTATTCGCACTTGCAAACCCCGTGCCCGAAATATCATACGAAGACGCCATGGCAAGCCGTCCCGACGTGCTCATGAGCACAGGACGCTCCGACTACCCTAACCAGATAAACAACGTGATAGGATTCCCATACATCTTCCGTGGAGCACTCGACGTGCACGCAACGGCAATCAACGAGGAGATGAAGCTGGCGGCAGTACACGCCATCGCAGATCTGGCGAAACAACCGGTGCCCGACGTGGTGAACGATGTGTACCACGTGAACAACCTCACCTTCGGACCTCTCTACTTTATCCCAAAACCCGTTGACCCGCGACTCATCACAGAAGTATCGGCAGCAGTGGCAAAGGCGGCAATCGACAGTGGAGTGGCAAGGACGACAATCACCGACTGGGCGGCATACAAGAACAAGCTGCGCGAGATGCTCGGACAAGAGACAAAGCTCACCCAGAAACTATACGATACCGCACGCAAACACCCGCAGAGAGTGGTCTTCGCCGAGGGACTGCACCCCACGATGCTCAAGGCGGCAGTGCAGGCAAAGGCAGAAGGCATCTGCCAGCCGATACTGCTCGGCAACGACGAACGCATAAAGAAACTCGCAAAAGAACTCGACCTGAGCCTCGACGGAGTGGAAATAGTGAACCTTCGCCACGACAGAGAGGCGGAGCGTCGCGAACGCTATGCCCACATCCTGGCAGAGAAACGACAGAGAGAAGGCTACACGCTCGACGAGGCAAACGACAAGATGTTCGAGCGCAACTACTTCGGAATGATGATGGTGGAGACTGGCGACGCCGACGCCTTCATAACAGGACTCTACACCAAATACTCAAACACCATAAAAGTGGCAAAAGAAGTGGTGGGCATACAGCCGGGCTACTCACACTTCGCCACGATGCACATCCTGAACACAAGCAAAGGAGTGTATTACATCTCTGACACGCTCATCAACCGTCATCCCGACAAAGACACGCTCATGGACGTGGCGAAACTGAGCGCTGCCACAGTGCGCTTCTTCAACGAAGAGCCGAACATAGCCATGATAAGCTACTCCAACTTCGGAACAGACGACTGCGGAAGTCCGCTGCAGGTGCACGAGACGGTGGCTGCCATGCAGAAACAATTCCCGGAGCTGGCCATCGACGGAGAAATGCAGATAAACTTCGCCCTCAACAGAGAACTGCGAGATTCCAAATTCCCGTTCTCACGCCTCAAGGGCAAAGACGTGAACACACTCGTGTTCCCAAATCTGAGCAGCGCCAACGGAGCATACAAACTGCTCCAGGGACTGAACACCGATGCCGAGATAATCGGTCCGATACAGATGGGACTCAACAAGCCGATACACTTCACCGACTTTGAAAGCTCCGTGCGCGACATAGTGAACGTTACGGCAGTGGCGGTAATCGACGCATACGTGGCAAAGCTCAAGGCAAAACACAATGCGTGACAAGCGGTCTGAATGAGAAAACGGACGGGCAAGACCATTTGTGGGAAATTCAGAAACAGGCCAAACACACACACCACAGAAAGGATGTGGAAACAAGAAAACACCGGGGAAAAGGCAGAATTGTCGCTCCTCGGTTTTTTTACCATTACTTATTTCGATTATACCCTTGCAGGTTCAGATAAAATGAGTATTTTTGCAGAGATAAACACAAGCCAGCGGCAAAATGAGCACCGAAGGCGGATTACGAATTAAACAGAAACATAAATTATGAAGAAAATTTTATTACTGGCGATAGGATTCCTGATGACCATGACGGCAAGCGCACAGTTTGAACAAGGAAAATACTATTGCAACGGCTCACTGACAGGAATCAATCTGAGCTACAGCGGAGCAGAGAAGCTTAGCCTCGGAGTGGAGGCAAAGGGCGGATATCTGGTGGCAGACAACTGGATGGCACTGGTCATGGCAGGCTACAGCCACGACGAAGACGTGGATGACAAGTTCGCTGTCGGAGTGGGGGGCCGTTACTACATAATACAGAACGGACTGTATATGGGCCTCAACGCCCGTCTCGTGCATGGCGGAAGCGGATACAACGACATCATGCCGGGACTGGAGCTCGGATACGCATTCTTCCTCGGAAAGAGCGTAACGATAGAACCGTCAGTATATTACGACCAGTCGATAAAGAACCACTCAGACTATTCGAAAGTGGGACTGCGCATCGGAGTGGGAGTGTATCTGTAGGAAAACAAGACCTGTTCCTGACCTTATTTAAATAAGGTTAGGAGAAGTTCAACCCGTCAACTTTAATAATTAACAACAAAACATAATGTACACAGTAGAAGAATTGGAAGACAAGCTCATCGACCTGGCTTTCGCGGAAGACATCGGCGACGGTGACCACACCACGCTATGCTGCATACCAGAAGACGCAATGGGCAAATCACACCTCCTCATCAAAGAAGACGGCATACTGGCCGGAGTAGAGGTGGCAAAAAAAGTGTTTGACAGATTTGACAACACCATGAAAGTGGAGGTGTTGATAGGTGATGGAGCCGAAGTGAAAAAAGGCGACATCGCAATGGTAGTGACAGGAAAGGTGCGCTCGCTGCTACAGACAGAGCGGCTCATGCTCAACATCATGCAGAGAATGAGCGGCATCGCCACGATGACACACAAATACGTGGAGAAGCTGAAAGGCACAAAGACACACGTGCTCGATACACGCAAGACGACACCTGGAATGCGTATGCTCGAAAAGCAGGCAGTGAAGATAGGTGGAGGAATGAACCACAGAATAGGTCTCTTCGACATGATACTGCTCAAAGACAACCACGTGGACTTCGCTGGAGGTATAACAAACGCCATCGACCGCTGTCATGCATATCTGAAAGAGAAAAACCTCGACCTGAAGATTGAGCTGGAAGTGAGAAACTTCGATGAGCTTAACCAGGTGCTCACACATGGAGGAGTAAATCGCATAATGCTCGACAACTTCTCTGTGGCAGACACTAAGAAGGCCGTGGAACTCATTGGCGGACGCTATGAAACTGAGTCTAGCGGAGGAATAACGTTCGACACTATACGCGACTATGCGGAATGTGGCGTCGATTTCATCTCTGTGGGAGTTCTCACACACTCGGTGAAGGGACTCGACATGAGTTTCAAGGCTTGTTGAAAGGAATTCAAATAACAATAATTTTTTTGAAGAGTCAATATCATGAGAAAACTGTTTTTATCATTACTGTTATGTACAGGCGTGATCAACGCTCTGGCCTGCACCAACTTCATAGTGGGAAAGAAGGCAAGTGCCGACGGTTCGGTGATGTGTACCTATAGCGCCGACGACTACGGCATGTTCCTGGGACTATGCCATTACCCCGCCGGCAAACACGCCAAAGGGGAGATGCTGCAAATCTACGACTGGGATACAAAGGAATATCACGGACAGATACCACAGGCGGCAGAGACCTACAATGTGATAGGAAACATCAACGAATATCAGGTGACTATCGGAGAAACCACTTTCGGAGGAAGAGAAGAAATGGTGGACACGACGGGAATCCTTGATTACGGTTCGCTGATCTATATCGCGCTGCAGCGCTCCAAAACAGCCCGCGAGGCTATATCCGTGATGACCAGACTCGTGGAAACCTACGGCTTCTGCTCTGAGGGAGAGACATTCACAATCTGCGATCCAAACGAGGCGTGGATAATGGAAATGATGGGCAAGGGACCCGGCAGCAAGGGAGTAGTATGGGTGGCAGTGCGCATTCCTGACGATGCCATCTGCGCTCACGCAAACCAGAGCCGCATACGCACATTTGACCAGAAGGACAAGAAGAATGTGATGTTCTCCAAAGACTGCATAAAGTTTGCAAGAAGCAAAGGATGGTTCACAGGAAAGGACAAGGACTTCAGCTTCTGTGACGTTTACGCAGCGCCAACCTTCAGCGGTAGAAGAGCATGCGAGGCAAGAGTGTGGAGCTTCTTCAACCGCTTTGGCGACATGGACAAATATCTGCCCTATGTAGAGGGAAAAGTGAAAGACGCCGAACCGATGCCTTTATGGATCGTGCCAAACAAGAAGGTTTCACTGCAAGACCTTGAGGCAAGCATGCGCGACCACTACGAGGGCACACCGTTCGACCTGGGAAATGACTTGGGACAGGGTGTATGGGAAATGCCATACCGTCCGACACCGCTTTCATTCAAGGTAGATGGAAAGGCATATTTCAATGAGCGTCCGGTCTCTACACAGCAGACGGCATTCTCTTACGTGTCGCAGATGAGATCATGGCTGCCACGCCAGATAGGAGGAGTGTTGTGGTTTGGAAACGATGACGGCAATATGGTAGCATATACACCGATATACTGTGGAAACACAGTGCAGCCGGAGTGCTACAACACACCGGGAGCCGACGCTGTGACATTCAGCGACAAAAACGCATTCTGGGTGTGCAACTGGGTCAGTAACATGGTTTATCCTCGCTACTCGCAGATGTTCCCGTCGCTCAAGGAGGTGAGAGACTCGCTCGACAACTCTTATATCGCAAACCAGGGCGAGATAGAGAAACAGGCACTCAAGCTCTATGGCGAGAGTGAGCAGAAGGCAGTAGACTATCTCACGGACTACAGCAACACCCAGGCGCAGCAGATGCTTGCAAGATGGAAGGAACTGGCAATTTACCTCATCGTGAAGTATAATGACATGGCTGTGAAACCTACCAAGGACGGCAAGTTCCTGAGGACCAAGACCGGCAATGGAGCAACCGTGAAGCGTACAGGCTTCCCAGAGAAGGTGGCTCGCGCATTGGTGAAGCAGACGGGCGACAGATTCGCATCGCCAGAGTAATCCACATGCAGCAGAACGCACATAATAAAGGCTAATATCGTCAATAATGATAAAGTCCCTGTCGGTGGAATTGTTTCTGCAGGCAGGGACTTGTCTTTTCCTTGTTTACTGGTCTCACTCGTATTCACTCGTCCAACTCGTATATATTATCTTACTCGTCTATTTGTTAAATCGTAAATTTGTATATTATCTTACTTGTCAGTCGGTTTATTTGTTTTCTTACTCGTCAACCAGTCTACTTGTTTATCACCTCCATCTGTTGTCTCACCGACTCTTCGTGGATGGCTTCGAAGATTTCCTTCACGAATTCCGGCGACATGCCGAATAGCGCACCTTGCGCCCCTCGCTTGTCAAGAATCTCGTTGTAGCGGGAGGCCTGCAACACGGTCATATTGTGCTCCTTCTTGTATTGGCCGATGTCGCGGCAAATGCGCATGCGCTTGGCAAGGACTTCCATGATGGTGTTGTCGAGTTCGTCAATCTGCTTGCGCATTTCGTTTATCACCTCCGTAGTCACAGACTTGTCGCGTATGACGAGCAGACTGAGGATATTGTCGAGCATGTCGGGAGTGATTTGCTGTTTTGCGTCGCTCCATGCCTTCTCAGGGTCGCAGTGGCTCTCGATGATAAGTCCGTCCATGCCCAAGTCCATTGCCTGCTGGCACAGGGGCGCTATGAGTTCACGTCTGCCGCCGATGTGGCTCGGGTCGCAGATTATGGGCAGGTCGGGGATGCGGCGGTGCAGCTCGATGGGAATCTGCCACATGGGCAGGTTTCTGTACAGTTTCTTGTCGAAGCTCGAGAAGCCTCTGTGAATGGCTGCAATCCTCTTCAGACCTGCCTGGTTGATACGTTCCATGGCACCTATCCATAGTTCAAGGTCGGGGTTTACAGGGTTTTTCACGAGCACCGGAATGTCTGTTCCCCTCAGGCTGTCGGCAAGCGCCTGCATGGCGAAGGGGTTGGCTGTGGTGCGTGCTCCTATCCAGAGCAGGTCGATGCCATATTTCAGAGCCAGTTCCACATGCTCCGGCGTTGCCACTTCGGTGGTGATGAGCATGCCTGTCTTTTCTTTGGCTCTCTTCAGCCATGGCAGAGCCTTCTCGCCGTTTCCTTCGAAGCCTCCGGGCTTGGTGCGCGGTTTCCACACGCCAGCCCTGAAGATGTGGCAGCCTTTGGCGGCAAGCTGTGTGGCTGTCGTCATGACTTGTTCTTCGGTTTCAGCCGAGCATGGGCCGGCTATTACGAATGGTCTTCCGCCGTCGCAAGGCAGGGCTAATGGTTGCAGTTCTAATTCCATTGGAGGTCTGTTGTTTTTTTCTACCCCATGTGGTCGTCTGGCAGTAAATGTCGTGTTTCATGACTTTCTGACGATCGGGGTTAAAAATCCCCGCTTCCTTATTGTTTTGAAGCGGGGACTTGTACTTGTTTATATTTTCTTTCTTCCTTATTTAAGGACTTTTCTTGAGGCTTACAGTTTTGCCTCCTGCAGTATGTGTACGATGCGCTCCGAAGTCCTGCCGTCCCAACGGTCGGGCAGCGATGATTTTTTCCATCGTCCTTCCTCGATGTCTGTAACGCATTCTGCAAGTTTCTCAGCGTCTTCTCCCACGAGTATATTGCTTCCCACCTTCACGGTCTCTATGTGTTCTGTGTAGTTGTTCAGCGTTACGCATGGCACATTGTTGAATGTTGCCTCTTCAGCCACGTTTCCTGAGTCGGTCACTATTCCCTTGGCGTGAGCCGTGAGGTAGCCGAATTTCAGATAGGGCAGTGGGTCGATGATGTGGATGTTGTGCATTCCGTCAGCCAGTCTCTCCACTGTCTCCTTGGCTTTGTTTCTCAGTGCGGCTATTATGGGAGTGTTTTTCGCAGCTTTGCTCATAGACAGAAGCATGGCCTTGAGGTTTTCTTCTTTTTCTATCAGCGCCTTGCGGTTTAGCGTGAATACTATGTATTCTCCTTCCTTTATGCAGAGCTGGTCGAAGACGTGAGGCCTTGAGAGCCTTTTGTGGTTGAATCTGAGAGTGTCTATCAGTATGTTTCCCACTTCGTAAACGTGTGACAGTTCCGCTCCCTCTCTGTTTACGATGGAGTTGCTGCCGATGCCAGCCGTGAAGAGGAAGTCAGAGAGCCCGTCGATGACGAGTCTGTTTATCTCCTTTGGCATCTTTATGTCGAAGGAGCGTGTTCCTGCCACGAGGTGTGCCAGTGCGATGCCGTGTTTCTTTGTCACTATCGCTGCCGCCATTGTAGATGCGAGGTCGTCTACCACTATCACCACGTCCGTCTTGTTTTCGGTGAGATATCTGTCGAATTCTGACATCACCCTTCCTGTCAGTTCGTTCAGGTTCTGGCAGTCAACACCCAGATATACATCGGGTCTGTTTATCATCATGTCGCTGAAGAGTGAGTCTTCTAGCGTAGGGTCGTTTTCACTCCCGGCATATATCAGTGAACTGTCGATGTCCTGTCCTGCGTTTTTTGCCTTTTCAATGGCGTGGATGAGCGGTGCCACCTTCATGAAGTTTGGTCTTGCTCCAACGATTATGCAAATTTTCATTTCTTCTTGTCGATTGTCTTTTTTTATTTATGTGTGTTATTGTATTGCCTCTAACTGTTAGTTTTGCTTATGCTCAGTTGTCTGGCTTTGCTGTGTTTCTGCGTGTGGGCGTTGTTTATGCCTCTGCCAGTGGGCTTTGCTTATTCTCAGTGGGCTTTGCTTATTCTGATTTGAACAAGTCTTTTATTCCTCCGATGCTTCCCAGCAGGTTTGTGGCTTCATACGGCAGGTAAACGGTCTTTGTCTTGTCTCCTGCAGCAAGTTCCTGCATCATCTGTATGTATTTCTGCGCGAGCAGATAGTTTGCCGGATTGGTGCTCTTTCCCACTGCCTCGGTTATCTTTTCTATTGCCACAGCCTCGGCTTCGGCTTTTCTTATCTTTGCCTGTGCCTCACCTTCGGCGTTGAGTATTGCCATCTGCTTGTCGGCTTCAGCCTTGTTGATGATGGCGGTCTTTTCTCCTTCCGACTTCAGGATTGCCGCTGCTTTCTGTCCCTCGCTGGTGAGGATTGTGGCACGCTTGTTTCTTTCTGCCTGCATCTGCTTCTCCATTGCCTGCAGCACGCTCTCCGGAGGTGTGATGTCTTGCAGCTCCACTCTGTTCACCTTTATTCCCCATTTGTTGGTCGCGTCGTCTAGTACGGCGCGCAGCTTTGTGTTTATGGTGTCTCTGGATGTGAGCGTCTGGTCGAGTTCCAGTTCTCCGATGATGTTTCTCAGCGTTGTCTGCGTGAGTTTCTCTATGGCGTTCGGCAGGTTGCTGATTTCGTATACTGCCTTGAACGGGTCAACAATCTGGAAGTATAGTAGTGCGTTGATCTGCGTCTGCACGTTGTCTTTGGTTATCACGTTCTGCTTGTCGAAGTCGTACACCTGCTCTCTGAGGTCGATAGATGTGGCATACATGTATCTTCCTCTGCTCATGGTGATGATGGGTTTTGCCCTGTCGATGAACGGTATGATGATGTTTATGCCAGGCTTCAGCGTAGCGTAGTATCTTCCGAGTCTCTCTATGATTTTCGTTTCCGACTGTGGTATTATCACCAGGCTCTTCTTCACTAATATCAGTGCGCAAATCACTATTGCCACCAACACGTATAATCCGATGTTCATGATTTAGTTTGTTTTATAGGTTTAACATTCTTTTTCCACAGTCAGTATTATGCTGTCCCTGTCTTTCACTATCACGTTCTGTCCCTCTTCGATGCGGCTTCCGTCGGCGGCCTGAGCCTTCCAGTCGTCACCGTCGAGTGCCACTCTGCCGAATCCGTTTTCCACTATTGTCTGGCTCACCCTTGCCGTTCTTCCGATGAGTGCGTCGGCATTGCTCCGTCTCAGGGATTCTCTGGGATGCAGCTTCTTCATCAACGTGGGGCGTATGAAAAACAGGCTGAGCACCGATGCCGCTGCAAACACAGCCAGTCCGGCATAGAACGACAGTCCGAATGCTGACAATACTGCAGAGCAGATCGCTCCGATGGCGAAACACATAATGAAGAAGTCACCGTTGGTGAGTTCCAGAATCAGGCAAACGATACATACCAGTGCCCACATTTGCCAAAGGTGTTGTGCAAAATAGTCTATCATATTATTTAAGTTAACGATTTATAAGTTTTCTGTCCTCCCCAAGGGGAGACGCAGACCACTCTTTCTGTTGTTTTGTTGGCAGCCTTTCTGTCTTGAAGTCAGCTGCTTCATAAGTCATTGATAAGCCGCATGTCTGCTTGAGCTTACGCTTACAAATTTACGTATTATTTACTTAACTTGCAACAAGTGGGTGTCAAAAAAGCCACATTGGCATGAATTATTTTTCATATTGCTCTTTTTGCGCTATTATAGCGTGACGATTGTCCACATTTTCGCTGGCATTCATAATTCTCCCGAGCAGGAATTACAGTTCTTTTTTGTTGTACTTTCGTCATTCAGCGAGAAACAAGTTCCTCTTCGGGAATTTCGAGCTGTATTCTTTTCTCAGTTTCTCGAATAGTCTCATGGTGTCTTTCGAGAATCCATGTCCCTTCCACGTGCTCGTGTTGGTGATGAGAATCCAGCATTCCGTGTCAGGGTATCTTAGGATAATGGCGCTTGTACCCGATAGCGAGCCTGTCCTTATCCAAGGGCCGTTGGCTGGTGTGAAGTTCCATCCGATGGAGAAGTCGTAGTCCGGCATTTCACGTGTCATGAATTCTATTGCCCCTTTGCTCAGAATGTCTTTAGCTCCGGGCACGAGGTCTATCGCCGCCACGAACCGGCTCAGTTCAGCTGCCGAACCACACCACGCTCCTGCGCCTTGCAGCCGTGGAATGTCGTTCTCGCCGTAGCATTTCTCCACCATTCTTCCGCTGTTGTTGTATTCCAGCACAGGTTCCGATCCTTTGTGCATGTAGTATTTAACTTCGTTGCTCCTCCTGTCTTTTGGGTAGTTGCCGGCGATATGGAAGTCGAAGCATCCTGCGGGTCTGAATATGCTGTCGGTCATAAACTGCTCGTAGCTCATCCGCGTCTTCTTCTCTATTATCATCGAGAGCAGTGTGTAGCCCACGTTGGAATATCTTTTTGCCGTGCCTGGTGTGAAGCCTAACCTCCGCTTTAGCAGAATCTTCATAAGCGTCTTGTTGTCAGGAGCTTCCGTGAGTCTGTTCTGCATCATTATATAGCGTGTTGAGAACATGGGGTCGCCGGCTCCTGTTGTGAATCCGGCTTTGTGGCGGAGCAGCTGTTCCACTGTTATGTCGAAGTATCTCGGGTCCTTTATCACGTTTGTGAAAGCCGTGTCGTTGAGTATTCCTTTTGCTCCGAACACGTGTTCAGAGAGTTTTATCTTCTTGTCGTCGACAAGTTTCATTATTCCCACTGCCGTCAGCAACTTAGACACCGACGCCAGCCTCATGATGTTCGACGGCTGCATTTCCTGTCCTGCCTCTTTGTCCGCCCATCCGAAGCCTTTGGCATAGAGTAGCGAGTCGCCCCTGGATACTGCTATCTGTGCGCCGTTCAGTTCCCATCTCTCGAAATACCTCTTTAGTTCCTTCTCCATTCCCTCCAGTGCCGGGGCGTCCGACATGCTGTTTGTCAGCGTGTCGTTGAGGTGTGTCTGTGGTATTTCTTCCTTTTCGGGCTCTTGGTGAGAACAGCTACTGCAGTCGGTCATCGATAGTGTTATAGCGGAACATATTCCTATGAATCCGGCTACGAGCATTGCCACTCTCTTCTTTCTGTATCTCACTTTTTTCTTTTTCCTCTTTCCGTTGTGATAATATGTATTTGTCATTTCTGATTCTGGTTGTTTGCGACTGTTTATCAGGTGTTATGCTGGAGTAGTTTTCTTATTTTACCACTTTCAGCCGTGCGAATTTTACGAGCAGTTGCTTGGTTCCCAAGTTGTTGAATCTCACTGTGGCCTTGCAGTTTTCTCCTGTTCCTTCTATTCTCTCTATCGTACCCAAGCCGAAGCGTGAATGCTCCACCAGGGCTCCCTCTCTCAGCTCTCCACCTGGCGTTGTCACCTGCGATAGGGCAGGGGCGTTGTTCTGTGTCGTTTGTGAGGTGTTGGCATAAGGGCTGCCGTATGCCGAAGTTGCGTTGACAGAACTTATCCTCTTGTATTTTCCGAAGCTGTTAGGGGCACCGTTTGTTGTGCTGCTGCCGTTTTCTCTCTTCGAGTATGTGTTTACCGCCTGCCTTCTGCCGAAGAATGCGCTGCGGCTCTCGCCGTATGGGGCGCTGGGACTCTTTGCTCCGTATGATGATGCGGGCGATGATGTGAATCCTGTGCCGTTCGTCATGTCGTTCACCAACAGCAGACTGCGGTCTATGTCTCTGATGAATCTGCTCGGTGTGTCGAATTCCATCTTTCCGTAGCGGTATCTGTTTCTTGCGCATGATAGGGTGCAGCTTTTCTCCGCCCTTGTGATAGCCACGTATAGTAGTCGGCGCTCTTCTTCCAGTTCCCGCTGTGAGTTCAGCGCCATGGGGCTCGGGAATATGTTCTCTTCCAGTCCCACTATGAACACGTGTGGGAATTCCAGTCCCTTGGCGCTGTGTATCGTCATCAGGTTCACTTTCTTCTGCGTGTCGTCTTCTGAGCTTTCCAGATCAGTAAGAAGCGACACCTCCTGCAGGAAGTCTGTGATGAGAATGTTTCGCTGCTGTTCGGCATCGTCTTTGCGGCTTTCCACAAAGTCTTGCAGACTGTTCAGGAATTCCTCCAGGTTCTCCTGTCTGGCGATGCTCTCCGGTTCTTTGTCAGCATATAGTTCGGCAGCTATTCCGCTCTCCTTTATTATGTCGTAGCCCAGTGAGTATGCGTCGTCGGTATGTATTCTTTCTATGAATGAAGCGATGAGCTGCCTAAAGGCCTCAGTCTTCTTCAGCGTTGCCGCTCCCAGGTTGAGTCCCGAATGCTGTGGCGCATTTATCACGCTCCAGAGGCTTGTGCCTGCGGTGGCTGCCGCTGCCGTTATCTTCTGCATCGTAGTGTTTCCGATACCCCTTGCCGGATAGTTTATCACCCTCTTGAGCGCTTCTTCGTCGTCGGGGTTTGCCACGAGTCTGAAGTATGCTATCACGTCTTTTATCTCCTTTCGCTGATAGAAGCTCAGTCCGCCGTAGATTTTGTATGGCATACTGCTTTTCCTGAGCGCCTCCTCAAACGACCGGCTTTGTGCGTTGGTTCTGTATAGAATGGCGAATTCGTTGTAGTCGCATCCTTGCTTTTTCATTGTGCGCTTTATCTCGCTGCATACTATCGACGCCTCTTCCTTGTCGCTGTATGCCATATTGAGCAGCAGCTTCTCTCCCTCGTCGTTTTCGCTGAACACGTCTTTCTTTATCTGTCTCATGTTGTGGCGTATCAGGCTGTTTGCCGCTGCCACTATTCTCTTCGTGCTGCGGTAGTTCTGTTCCAGCTTGAACACCTTTGTGCCCTTGAACGCCGTTTCGAATCCGAGCATGTTGTCGATGTTTGCCCCTCTGAAGGCGTAGATGCTCTGTGCGTCGTCACCCACGGCACATATCCTGTTGTGTCTACTTGCCAGCAGCGCCACGATTTTCTGTTGCACGGCATTGGTGTCCTGATACTCGTCCACGAGGATGTATTCGAATGCCGTGGCGTATTTTTCCAGCACGTCAGGGTTTTCCTGCAGCAGCAGATATGTGTTGGTGAGCAGGTCGTCGAAGTCCATGGCGTTTGCCATTCTGCATCTTTCGCTATATGCCTTGTACACTTTTGCCACATCGGGCATGTGTGTCTCGAAGTCTCTCGTCATGATAGCCCTGTCGTTGGCGTAGTCGTCGGGCGTTATTATGTTGTTTTTCGCCATGTTTATCCTCGAAGCCACTGTTGATGGCTTATACACCTTGTCGTTGAGTCCGAGTTCTTTTATTATGGCTTTGATGAGGCTCTTCTGGTCGGCATCGTCGTAGATGGTGAAGTTCTGGCTGTATCCAATTCTTTCCGCCTCTACGCGGAGTATTCTTGAAAACACGCTGTGGAAAGTTCCCATCCTGATGTATTGCGCCCTGTTATCGCCAGCTATTGCATTTATTCTTTGGCGCATTTCGTTTGCCGCCTTGTTCGTGAAGGTCAGCGCAAGGATGTTCCATGGCATGATGCCCTTTTCGAGCAGATATGCCACTTTGTATGTCAGCACGCGCGTCTTTCCCGAACCTGCTCCGGCTATTACCAGTGACGGTCCGTCGCAGTATTCTACTGCCGCTCTTTGGCTGTCGTTCAATTCGTGGGTCATTTCTTCTTTTCGTTGATGGGTTTTCGTTGTTGAAACTTGTTGAGTGCCGTGTGTGCTTTATCTTTTTCTGTTGCGGTAGATTCCTCCGCTTGATGTTTCGGGGTTGATGTCTTCTCCCTCTTTTGGGAACGACGGTATGAATTTCATCTGCTGCTCTATTTGGCTGCGCCTTTTCCTCATGTATGGTCCAGGGTCTTTAGAGCTGAATTTCTTCGGGTTGGGCAGCGTTGCCGCTATCAGCGCACAGTCAGCCCTGCTCAGGTCGGCGGCAGTGGTCTGGAAGTTGTCCGTCGCCACGGCGTCTACTCCGTATATTCCGTCGCCCATCTCTATGGAGTTCAGATACACTTCCATTATCCTCTGCTTGCTCCACATGAATTCTATGAGCATCGTGAAGTATGCTTCGAATCCCTTTCTCACCCACGAGCGCCCTGGCCAAAGGAACACGTTTTTGGCTGTCTGCTGGCTTATTGTGCTTGCTCCGTGCTTCTTCTTGTTCGAGAGGTTGTGTATAGCAGCCTGCTCAATGGCTTTGTAGTCGAACCCGTGGTGTAGCAGGAATCTTTGGTCTTCGCTTGCCATCACAGCCACGGGCATGTGTGGCGATATCTTGTCGATAGACACCCAGTGGTGGTGCATCTTCATTGTTTCGCCTTCTGCTGCCTGCTGGAAACATCTGATGAACATCAGTGGAGTGTAGTATACGGGCAGGAACCTGTATAGCACTACAACAAGAATGGTGGAGCCGAAGAAGGCTACCACCACCCATCGTATTATCTTGGTAATAATACCCAGTTTTTTCATTTTTCTTGTTTTGTTGACGAGTAAACGAAGGAAACTCTCATAGTCCTATCTATTATAGGTTTCCGTTTATTTCAGTGTTCCCTGCTGTGCTTCCTTCACCATTTCCTCGCTTGCATACATGTATATTTCCACGCGGCGGTTCTGCTGCTGTCCCTGTTTTGTCTCGTTTGAAGCTACAGGCGCTGTGCTTCCTTTTCCGGTGATGTTCTTGAACTGTGAAGCTGTCACTCCGTTGCTCTTCATGAAGTTGACCACCGACTGTGCACGGCTTTCAGACAGCGCCATGTTCTTGTTGTCGCTCTCTGCGGCTGTGCAGTTTCTCCATCCCTGGTTGTCGGTGTGTCCGTATACGTCGATTGCGCAGGTGTTGTATTTCTTCATCAGGTTTGCCAGATCTGTCAGGTTTGTCTTGCTTGCCTGGCTCAGGTCAGCTGAACTTGTCTGGAAGAGCAGTCCGGAGTCGAATGTTATCTTCACCGCTTTTAGTCCGTTGGCGTCGGTCACTTCCTCCACCTTTGCATTGTTCAGTTCCGCCTCGGCTTCAGCCTTCACTTTGTCCATGTGCTTGCCTATGAGCGCTCCGGCTCCTGTTCCCACGGCAGCTCCCAGCGCAGCTCCCACTGCGGTGTTGCCAGCCACTTTTCCGATTATCGCTCCCACGAGGGCTCCGCCTCCTGCTCCGATTAGTGCTCCGTTGCCTGTATTGTTTCCGCAGCTCACGATTGCCGCTGCGCATAGTCCGATTGTCGCTACTTTGATTTTGTCCATTGTCGTATTATTTAGTCGTTATTCTTTGTCCTTGCAAATATATGGATTATTTTTCAATTCCAAGAATGTTGAATGTATAATTTTTCTAAACGTCCGTCTTCTCTTTCCTTGGTTCCTCCAATTGATATTTGGGTGAAAATGTTGCATTGTTGCATGTTGCATTAAGCACTTTCCAAGGTATTAGAAAAATATTTTGGGAAATGTTTGTATATAAATAAAGGCATCCGCATGTCGGAAAGACCTTAATGCAACATGCAACAATGCAACAAATCCGGCATACAAGGGCGCCGGAGTCATTGCTGGCCGTTTCCGTCGGGCAGACGTTTGTCGTGCAGTTCTCTCTTCCATACTGCCGTTTTGCAGATGCCAAATGGCTCAAATAAAATCGTAAACATCCCGTTTGCATTGCGGAAATGGGCGTGTTTTATCTCACGGTGATGTGGAAGCACCCCTGCTTCACCTCATATTTAATATAGCAGCGGTTTGCTACGCGCATGTCGCGCAGCACCTCGCTGAGCACCCATTTCAGGGTGTCGTTGCTCGTGGCCTTCATTTGTTTCCCTTCCGGGTCGTTCACCCTCGTGTAGCGGTTGTAGCAAATGTCGAATGTGGTGCCGTAGAGATGGCATGAGTTCTCTGTGGCGTTTCTGTTGGTGGTCCTGAGCCTTTCCACGTCTTCGCGCGTCCTCAATACGCTTGTCACGATACATTTGTGCAGCGGGATTCCCTTGATTGCCAGACTGTCCATAAACGACTGTCCGATGTCGCCCAGCAGGTTTGCGGCTCGTGGCACGAGATATGGCGTACTTCTCTTCAGCTTGTCGACGCAGAAGAACGGGTTGGCTCCGATATACACCAGTTCCTTGTGTCTCTTCTCGGCGTCGGCCCTGTTCAATACCGGTTTCACGCCATGCTCCTTGGCAGAGGCGAGCTGCACGTTGTTGCTGTCGGGGAAGGCGTCGCAGAAGCGCGGTACGCTGTATATGCGGTTCTTCACGATGTTTCCCTTTTCGTCGAAGAAACGTATTTCAGCCTTGACGCCCTTCTCTACGTCGTCGGCAAGAGCCGTTGCCGTCGGTGTGGCGAGAGTGTCGCCCGGCATCATCTCCTCTTTGCTTCCGCCTTCCGCTATTTTCGGAGATGTGCAGCGGATGATGGCAAGCACGGCCACGATGGTGAAGAATGCGAGGATATATTGTTTCTTTGTAATTTTCATGTCTTGCATTATGTAGTTCTTTTTTGCTGGCTTTTCCAGCTCGTCAACTTTTAATTTTGCAAAGGTAATGGAAATTTGTCGTTTAATATGTCGGCGGATGATAAAAATGTTGTAACTTTGCGGAACATTTCATAAAATTTATATAGGTGATAGAAAAGCATATCGTTTTGGAAGACATAGATCCCGTGGTGTTCTACGGCAGCAACAACGTTCATCTTCAGATGATAAGGTCGTTGTTCCCCAAGCTGCGTCTGTTGGCCCGGGACAATGTGGTGAGAGTGTTGGGCGACGAAGAGCAGATGGCAGCATTCGAGGAAGTGGCAGAGAAGATACGTCTTCACATCCTAAAATACAATTCCATCGCCGAAGCAGACATCCTGAATATCGTGAAGGGCAGACCTGCCGCCGACGACTCTTCCTCGGGTGTGGTGGTCTACAACATTTCCGGCAAGCCCATCAAGAGCCGCAGCGCCAACCAGCAGCAGCTCGTGGAAGCCTTCGAGAAGAGCGACATGATCTTCGCCGTGGGTCCTGCCGGCACCGGCAAGACCTATCTCAGCATCGCGCTCGCCGTAAGGGCACTCAAGGAGAAGAACGTGAAGAAGATAATCCTGTCGCGCCCCGCCGTGGAGGCAGGCGAGAAGCTCGGATTCCTGCCGGGCGACATGAAAGACAAGATAGACCCCTATCTGCAGCCCCTCTACGATGCGCTCGAAGACATGATACCCGCCGTGAAGCTTCAGGAGATGATGGAGAAACACGTGATACAGATAGCCCCGCTCGCCTTCATGCGAGGCAGGACGCTCAACGACGCCGTGGTGATACTCGATGAGGCGCAGAACACCACCTCGGCACAGCTCCGCATGTTTCTCACCCGCATGGGATGGAACGCCAAGATGATAATCACCGGCGACATGACGCAGGTGGACCTGCCGCGCGGCACGCAGAGCGGACTGCGCGAGGCGCTCGGTATCCTGGGCGGGGTGGAAGGTATCTCGGTGGTCAACCTGACACAGACCGACATTGTGCGCCACAAGCTAGTCACCAAGATAGTAAAGGCATACGAGAAATTCGACAAATCGAAGAAAGAATGATGATTTTTCAACTGCAATGTTGTCCGTTATGTTTAAAATAACTACATTTGCAGGCAATTATCACTTTGGCGATAACGACAAAGATTTATCTGACTTTTAATAAACATAAAGTAATGAAAGCATTAACAAACACTGATTTTCATTTTGAAGGACAAAAGAGCGTATATCATGGAAAAGTACGCGACGTTTACAACATCGGTGACGACCTCATCGTGATGGTCGCCACAGACAGAATCTCTGCTTTTGACGTAGTACTGCCAAAGGGAATCCCTTTCAAAGGTCAGGTGCTCAACCAAATTGCAGCAAAATTCCTTGACCATACAAACGACATCTGTCCAAACTGGAAATTGGCGACTCCAGACCCACAGGTCACCGTCGGTCTGAAGTGTGAAGGCTTCAGAGTGGAGATGATCATACGTTCCATCCTCACTGGTTCGGCATGGCGCGAATACCAGAAAGGCTGCCGCGAGCTGTGCGGAGTGAAACTCCCCGACGGAATGAAAGAGAACCAGCGCTTCCCGGAGCCGATCATCACACCGACCACTAAGGCCGACGAGGGACACGACATGAACATCTCAAAGGAGGAAATCATCGCCCAGGGTATTGTTAGCGCAGAAGATTACGCCGTGATGGAAGACTATACGAGAAAGATCTTCGCCCGCGGACAGGAAATCGCAGCCCAGCACGGACTTATCCTCGTTGACACCAAATACGAGTTCGGAAAACGCGACGGCAAGGTCTACCTGATTGACGAAATACATACGCCAGACTCAAGCCGCTATTTCTATGCCGACGGATACGAGGAGAAATTCGCAAATGGCGAACCGCAGAAGCAGCTCTCGAAAGAGTTCGTACGCCAGTGGCTTATCGAACACAACTTCATGAACGAGCCGGGACAGGTGATGCCTGAAATCACCGACGAATACGCTGAGAGCGTGAGTGACAGATACATCGAGCTCTACGAGCACATCACAGGCGAGAAGTTCGACAAGGCTGCCGAGACAGGCGACATCGCGGCACGAATAGAGCGCAACGTTGCAGAGTGGCTCGCTGCATACAAGAAATAACATACACATCCCCCAAATACCACACGCGTCAAAAATATAATGTACGGACAGGAAAAGATAAACCCATACGAGCAGAGCGGTCAGAAGACAGCGCAAGTCGAGCAGATGTTCGATGCCGTGGCACATTCCTATGACACGCTGAACCACCGTCTCTCCTTCTGCATAGACAAGTATTGGAGAAACCACGTGGTCAGGAAACTGCAGGCTGTCCGTTCCGCTGACTCTGTACTCGACGTGGCGACAGGCACCGGCGACCTCGCCATACTGGAAGCCAGGAAACTCAAACCGGGCAAAGTGGTGGGTATCGATATCTCAGAGGGCATGATGCAGGTGGGAAGAGAAAAAGTGAAAGCGGCAGCCCTGCAGGATGTGATAAGTTTCCAGAGAGAAGACTGCCTCTCGATGACATTCCCAGACGCAAGCTTCGACGTGGTCACGGCAGCATTCGGCATACGGAACTTCCAGGACCTCGAAGCTGGACTGAGAGAGATGTACAGAGTGCTCAAGCCCGGAGGCACACTCTGCGTGATAGAGCTCACAAGACCCGTACACTTCCCCGTGAAGCAGCTCTTCACGCTATACTCACACACGCTACTCCCCCTCTACGGGCGCATGATATCAAGAGACAAGAGCGCATACAAGTATCTCATAGCCACCATAGAAGCCTTTCCGCAAGGAGAGGTGATGGTGGAAATACTGAAGAAAACAGGATTCAGCACCGCCGGTTTCAAACGTCTTACGTTTGGAATCTGCACATGTTATACAGCAATAAAATAATAATGACTTATGGACAAGTATGGACTAATCGGTTATCCTCTCGTGCATTCATTCTCCAAGAGCTTTTTCAACGAGAAATTCCAGAATGAAGACATAGACGCAGAGTATATAAACTTCGAGATCAAGACAATCGATGACCTGCCCGAGGTGCTGGCGACGAATCCTGAACTCAAGGGACTCAACGTCACGATACCCTACAAAGAGAAGGTGTTGAGCTTCCTCGACTATGTCAGCGTGGAGGCAAGAGCCATAGGCGCCGTCAATGTGATACGGGTGGAGAGCAAAGGCGACGACACATTCCTCAGGGGATACAACAGTGATGTCATCGGCTTCACGAAGAGCATAGAGCCGCTGTTGGAAAGCCACCACAAAAAAGCCCTCATACTCGGCACAGGAGGAGCGTCGAAAGCCGTAAACTACGGACTGAAGTCATTGGGGCTGGAAACGCTGCTCGTAAGCCGTTTCGAACGCCCGGGAACAATACAATATAAAGATGTGACACCTGAGGTGGTGAAGGAATACAACGTGATAGTGAACTGCACACCATGCGGACTCTATCCCCACACCGATGAATGCCCGGACCTGCCATACGAAGCCATGGACAGCCACAACCTGCTCTACGACTTGCTCTACAACCCCGACGAAACACTCTTTATGAAGAAAGGTAAAGAACAAGGGGCAATGACGAAGAACGGACTGGAAATGCTGCTCCTGCAGGCTTTCGCAAGCTGGGACTTCTGGCATGGCAAAGACAAAGTGTGAGAACAGGCTAAGTTCCATTTATTAAGCAAATATCAAACAAGAACAAGATGGATAAATCAAACAGGTATATGATGCGTGGCGTGAGCGCAGCAAAAGAAGACGTGCACAACGCCATAAAGAATATCGACAAAGGAATATTCCCGCAGGCTTTCTGCAAGATAATACCCGACGTGCTCGGAGGCGACCCCGAATACTGCAATATCATGCACGCTGACGGAGCCGGCACAAAATCATCGCTTGCGTATATGTACTGGAAGGAGACCGGCGACCTCTCTGTATGGAAAGGCATAGCCCAGGACGCCATCGTAATGAACACCGATGACCTGCTCTGCGTGGGAGCCGTGGACAACATCCTCGTATCTTCAACCATAGGCAGAAACAAAATGCTTGTGCCGGGAGAAGTAATTTCGGCAATCATCAACGGTACAGACGAACTTCTCCAGCAGATGCGCGAGATGGGAATAGGAATATATCCTACAGGAGGTGAGACTGCAGACGTGGGCGACCTCGTCAGGACCATCATCGTGGACTCTACCGTGACCTGCAGAATGAAGCGCAGCGACGTGATAGACAACGCAAACATACGTCCGGGCGATGTAATCGTAGGATTGTCATCATGCGGACAGGCTACATACGAAACCTCATACAACGGAGGAATGGGAAGCAACGGACTGACCAGCGCACGTCACGACGTGTTCTCAAAATACCTGGCAGAGAAATATCCGGAAAGCTACGACCACGCCGTTCCTGAAGAACTTGTATACAGTGGCGCAAAGCGACTCGACGACGAAGTGGAGGGTAGTCCGGTGAATGCCGGAAAACTAGTGCTCTCGCCAACACGTACCTATGCCCCAGTGATAAAGAGACTGCTCGACGAGCTGAGGCCGGAAATCCACGGAATGGTGCATTGTACGGGAGGAGCGCAGACAAAGGTGCTACATTTCGTGAATGACAACTGTAAGGTGGTGAAAGACAACATGTTCCCAGTGCCACCACTTTTCAAGACCATTCAGCAGCAGAGCGGCACCGACTGGAAGGAAATGTACAAAGTGTTCAACATGGGACACCGCATGGAAATCTATGTGCGACCAGAAATTGCCGACAAGGTGATAGAGCTGAGCAAGAGCTTCAACATCGATGCACAGATAGTAGGACACATAGAGGAAGGCAAGAAGAGCCTTACCATCAAGTCGGAATTCGGAGTATTTGAGTATTGATAGTAAGTTGACAAGTAAACGAGTTGACGAGTAAACAAGTAAACGAGTTGACAAGTTACGGAATAGATAAGTAGAAAGGCAGACGAGTTGACAAGGAGGTTCCTATTGACTGCTGACAGCAATCAGAAGCGGCAAAACTCCTCGTCAACTCGTCAACTTTTTAAAACCACATCCATCATGTTTCAGAATTTTATATCACAGTATCTTGCAACTACCGGCTATCTCGAATTCCAGCCCAAGGCGGTAATGTTCGACATGGACGGCGTAATCTACGACAGCATGCCATACCATGCCCGCAGTTGGCACACCGCCATGCAGTCAATAGGCATAGAAATGCCGCCAGAAGACGCATACCGCTACGAGGGGATGAGGGGAGTGGAAACCATACAGCAGCTCTTCAGTAAGCAGCGCAGCGAGAACATATCAGAAAAGGAAGCCCAAAAAATATATAAACTAAAATCGGATGCTTTCAACGCCTGTCCCACACCATCGCTGATGCCAGGCATTAAAGAACTTATGGAAAAGGTAAGAGCCTCTGGGCTGAAGATCGTGATAGTGACTGGCAGTGCGCAGCACACACTCCTCGACAAACTCGACCGCGACCTCAAGGGACTTGTAAACCGCGACCTCGTAGTATGTGCAAATGATGTGGAGAAAGGCAAGCCAGATCCAGAACCTTATCTGAAAGGACTGCAGAAGGCAGGAGTAGAACCATGGCAGGCCATAGTGGTGGAAAACGCCCCACTCGGAGTACGTGCAGCTGTGGCAGCCCATGTGTTCACCATTGCCGTAAACACAGGTCCATTGCGCGACTCCATACTGCTGGCAGAAGGGGCAAACATGATATTCCCATCCGTCGCAGCTCTCGCCGGCGAATTCAGACTGGAATAGCAGACAAGTTGGCACACATCCCGGCAACGCTCAGTGAAAACCCTCCTCAACAAAAAAATACCAAATCTTGCCCATATAGAGAAAAAGGATTAACTTTGCAGAATTATTGCGCTTATGCAAAAGCAAAGAAGAAATAGCGGCAATGGATTAGGAAGCAAACAACAAGAATATAAAGCAAACAAAACGACATAATATATGGAATTAGCAAGCAAATACGATCCACAAAGCGTGGAGTCGAAATGGTATGAATATTGGCTTGACAACAAACTGTTTAGCAGCAAGCCTGACGGAAGAGAACCATACACAGTGGTAATACCTCCACCAAACGTGACAGGAGTACTACACATGGGACACATGCTCAACAACACCATACAGGATATCCTGGTGAGAAGGGCACGTATGGAAGGCAAGAACGCATGCTGGGTGCCTGGCACCGACCACGCCTCTATCGCTACAGAGGCAAAGGTGGTGAATAAACTTGCTCAGGAAGGCATAAAGAAAACCGACCTTACACGCGACGAGTTCCTCAAGCACGCATGGGCATGGACAGAAGAGCACGGAGGAATAATCCTGAAGCAGCTCAGAAAGCTCGGTGCTAGCTGCGATTGGGACCGCACAGCTTTCACAATGGACGAGACCCGTTCGAAGAGCGTGATAAAAGTATTCTGCGACCTCTACAACAAAGGACTCATCTACCGCGGAGCAAGAATGGTGAACTGGGACCCACAGGCACAGACCGCACTTTCAGACGAAGAGGTGGTGTACAAAGACGAACACTCGAAACTCTACTATCTGAAATACAGAGTGGTTGAAAGCGACGTGGAGAGAAAGAGCGAAGGCAACGTGATGCACAAAGACGAGAAAGGCTACTACGCTGTGGTTGCCACAACGCGCCCTGAAACAATCATGGGTGACACGGCAATGTGTATAAATCCAGACGATGAGAAAAACACATGGCTCAAAGGAAAGCACGTGATAGTGCCGCTGGTGGGAAGAGAAATACCTGTAGTTGAAGACGGTTACGTTGACATAGAGTTTGGTACGGGCTGTCTGAAAGTGACTCCTGCCCACGATATCAACGACCATGCCCTCGGACTGAAACACAACCTCGAGACCATCGACATATTCAACGATAACGGCACAATAAGCGAGGCCGCAGGAATGTATGTGGGCATGGACCGTATGGACGTGCGCAAGCAGATAGAGAAAGACCTCAAGGAGGCTGGACTCATGGAGAAAGTGGAAGACTACAACAACAAAGTGGGCTTCTCTGAACGTACCAACGTGCCAATCGAACCTAAGCTCAGCACACAGTGGTTCCTGTCTATGCAGCACTTCGCCGACGAGGCGCTGCCACCAGTGATGGACGACGAGATAATGTTCTATCCGTCAAAATATAAGAACACATACAGACATTGGCTGGAAAACATCAAAGACTGGTGTATCAGCCGACAGCTATGGTGGGGACACCGTATCCCGGCATATTATTACACTACGGAAGAAGGCAAGAAAGACGTGGTGGTGGCTGAGACAGCAGAACTGGCTTTGGAAGAGGCGCGCAAGAAAAATGCCAACCTCAGTGCCGGCGACCTGGAGCAAGATAGCGACTGCCTTGATACATGGTTCTCTTCATGGCTGTGGCCAATCTCTCTGTTCAACGGAATTCTCGATCCCGACAACGAAGAAATGAAATACTACTATCCAACTAGTGACCTCGTTACTGGTCCGGATATCATCTTCTTCTGGGTGGCACGTATGATTATGGCTGGTTATGAGTATAAGGGAAAGATGCCATTCAAACATGTATACTTCACGGGTATCGTGCGCGACAAACTCGGACGCAAGATGTCGAAGAGCCTCGGAAACTCACCAGATCCATTGGTACTCATAGATAAATACGGAGCCGATGGAGTACGCATGGGAATGATGCTCTCTGCACCGGCAGGAAACGATATCCTCTTCGATGAGAGCCTCTGTGAACAGGGACGAAACTTCAACAACAAGATATGGAACGCATTCCGTCTCGTGGAGGGATGGGAAGTGGCAGATGGCACTCAGCCAGAGGCAAACAAGATTGCTGTGGAGTGGTTCAATGCCAAGCTGCGTCAGGCAAATGCCGAAATAGACGACCTGTTCAAGAAATACCGTATCTCAGAAGCTCTGATGACAGTCTACAAACTTTTCTGGGACGAGTTCTCAAGCTGGTATCTGGAGATGGTGAAGCCGGCATATGGTCAGCCTATCAACAAAACCACATATGAAGCAACACTCAAGTTCTTTGAAAATCTGCTTAAGATGCTCCATCCGTTCATGCCGTTCATCACAGAGGAACTGTGGCAGCACATTTACGAGAGAAAGGACGGAGAGTCAATTATGCGCGACAAACTGGAAATCTCAGCTCCTACAGGCGAAGACATGAAACTTATCGAAGACATCGAGAGCGTGAAGCAGATCGTGGCAGGAGTGAGAACAGTGCGCAACCAGAAAAACATCGCCAACAAAGAGACACTCTCGTTGCAATGTGTAGGTGAAAACGCTTTGAAAGACTACGACAGCGTGGTTGGCAAGATGGCCAACCTGACGAGCATCGACGTCGTGACAGAGAAGGACTGTACTGCAGCAGCCTTCATGGTGGGCACGCTGGAATATGCAGTGCCGTTGGGCGACATGATAGACGTGGCTGCCGAGATAGAGAAGATGGAGGCACAGCTGAAACATCTCGAAGGCTTCCTCGCCGGAGTTTCCAAGAAACTCTCAAATGAGCGATTCGTTGCCAACGCACCGGAAGCAGTGGTGGCTCTAGAGCGTAAGAAGCAGAGCGACAGCATGGAGAAGATTGCTGCGCTGAAGGAGAGCATAAGCTCACTAAAAGCACAGAAATAACAGTCATGGCTTGACTGTTTTGACAATGACAAAAGTGTATAAATGATTGAAGGACAGGTTGTTTAGACTTGTCCTTCAAACATTTAGAGTATACTATGCTTCACTCGTCAACTTATTTCTACACAAATACAATAATTTGGCTTTCCTTTCGTTAAATATATCATATGAAGAAGATAATTATACTCTCGATATTAATCTGTTTTGTGTGCATAAGCGCATTCTCGCAGACCTTCACCCTACAGGGAAGAGTGACCGACAGCAACAACAATCCCGTGGAACTTGCCACAGTGGCAGTGGTGAAACAGGGGAGAGTGACGCTTACGAACCTGAAGGGTGAGTTCTCACTGCATCTCAACTCCGCAGACAGCGTGGTGGTGAGATTCTCTATGGTGGGCTACAAAACCAAAACACGCGTGCTGCGCAAACCTAAAGGAAAGCAGACTTTGCTCATACAACTCTTCGACGACAACAACGAATTGGGCGAGGTGACAATCACGGAGAAGAGAAGACAAACCGGCACTACTGAGCAACTCGACGTGAAGAATGCCACGAATACACCGTCGGCAACCGGAAATGCTGTGGAAGAACTCATACAGCAGCAGGCGGGAGTGTCAACCCATAGTGAGCTTTCGTCGCAATACAATGTAAGAGGAGGTAGCTTCGACGAAAACAGCGTATATATAAATGGTGTGGAAATATACCGCCCGTTCCTCGTGAGAAGCGGACAACAGGAAGGACTCTCAATCATCAACCCCGACATGGTTAAGAGCATCGGTTTCAGTTCCGGAGGCTTTGAGGCTAAATATGGAGACAAAATGTCGTCAGCACTCGACATCACATACAAACAACCCAAGAAATTCGAAGCCAAGGTCACTGCCAGCATGCTCGGCGCATCGGCATACGTGGGATTCAGCAACAAGAAATTCTCATGGAGCAATGGTCTGAGATACAAGACAAACAAATACCTGCTCGGTTCGCTCGAAACTAAAGGAGAGTATAGTCCGAGTTTCCTTGATTATCAGACTTATCTCACATATAAGCCCAACAAACGATGGGAGATAGAATTTATGGGCGATATCTCTGACAATCACTACAATTTCACACCTTCTGACAGAGAAACCAACTTCGGAACGATGGAGAACGTAAAATCATTCAAAGTATATTTCGACGGTAAGGAAAAAGACCTTTTCCGTACTTACTTTGGCACATTTACAATCACAAGACTATTTGGCGCAAAAACACGACTGTCGCTCATCGGTTCTGCATACAGTACCAATGAGCAGGAAAAATACGACATACAGGGACAATATTGGCTTACACAGACGGAAACGAGCGAGAATCTCGGAGTGGGCACATATATGGAACATGCACGCAACTATCTGAAAGCCAATGTGAAAAGTCTGAAGTTGGCTTTCTCTCACAAGGCAAAACGCCACGAAATACTCGCCGGACTGGCATACAAAATTGAACACGTGGACGAATATAGCAAGGAATATGAAATGCGAGACTCCAGCGGATATAATATCCCACACACCGGTGAAGACATGAAGATGATTTATTCGCTTAATGCCCGAAACAAACTTAACGCAAACAGACTGGAGGCTTATGCTCAGGATACATATAAATTCATGAGTCCAGGACAGCATACGTTCTTCACACTGAACTATGGTATAAGGTTTAGTCACTGGAACTTCAACCGTGAGACGATAATCAGTCCGAGACTCTCGCTGAGCATAGTTCCGCCTTTCAACAATGACGTGACATTCAGGTTTGCAACAGGATTATACTATCAGGCACCATTCTTCAAGGAACTAAGAGACACCACTACAGTGGAGGGGACAACATACGCCACTCTAAACAAGAAGATAAAAAGCCAGAGGTCTATACACTTTATCGCTGCCTACGACTATAAATTCAAACTCAATGACAGACCATACAAATTCACAGCCGAAGCTTACTTCAAGGCACTTGGCAACATCGTGCCATACAGCGTGAACAACGTGAAGATAGTATACGACGCAAGCCAGCAATGCAGTGGACATGCTCTCGGACTTGACATGAAGCTATATGGCGAGTTTGTGCCTGGTGCAGACTCATGGGTGAGCCTGTCGGTGATGAGTACCAAGATAAATCTGAAAGGCAAGAGCATACCTATGCCAACAGACCAAAGGTATTCTTTAAACCTTTATTTCACCGACTATTTCCCTGGAACAGACAAGTGGAGAATGTCGCTCAAACTGGCGTTTGCAGACGGTCTGCCCTTCGGTCCTCCACACAGAGATCTCTCGCAGCAGCAGTTCAGGGCTCCTGCATACAAGCGTGCTGACATCGGCATGAGCTACAGACTTTTCGACAGAGAGAAGAGCGACAAAAAGAAATCTGTATTCAAGAACGTATGGCTGGGCATCGACTGTCTCAACTTGTTTGGTATAAACAACGTGAACTCTTACTATTGGATAACGGATGTGACCAATCAGCAGTATGCCGTGCCAAACTATCTTACTGGAAGGCAGATAAACGCAAGGGTGTCAGTTGAGTTCTGACGCTACTTGCTCTGCAGAATTCTTTACTTCAGCAGTATAACATTCATCAGATAGGGGATATCTGTTTTTCAGTTGAAAAATACCTAAAAATGATTATTGCAGGATTGCAAAATAATAATTTACTTTGCATGCTGAATATAAAGGAAGTGGAAGATGAAGAGTCAAAAACTATATGAAGCCGATGATAAGCTTATCGTGCTTATCAGAGACAACTATAACGTACTGCAAAGTCTTGGCAGTTTTGGTATTAATCTTGGCTTTGGAGACAAGACCGTGAATGAGGTGTGCGAGGCGCAAGGTGTTGATACTTACACATTTCTGGCAATCGTTAATCTCGTCATTAATGGCTACAAGGCCTTCGATGACTTCTCGAGATTGTCTATACCTACTATCATGCATTATCTTCATGCCAGCCATGAGTATTATCTTGATTTCCAGTTGCCTTTTATACGTAAGGAACTCGTAGAAGCATTAGACGAGAAGGACAATATCGCTCGTCTGATACTCAAATTATATGATGAGTATGCCGAAGAAATCAAGAAGCACATGAAATATGAGGAGAAATTCCTTTTCCCATACGTGGAGTCGCTTCTCGACAAACAACCGCTGCCAAACTATGACATTGATACATTTTCAAAACATCATGGTCAGACTGACCAGAAACTGCGAGAACTGAAAAACATCATAATCAAATATCTGCCTAGCGATGGATTGCGCAATAACCAGCTGTCTGCCACTCTCTGTGATATTTATAATAACGAGGAGTGGCTTGCTAAACATTCTGACGTGGAAGAAGAAATAATGATTCCTGCCATCCGTACGCTTGAGAAGAAATTGAAACAGAATGATGTGTCTGCAAAAATTTCAAGCATGATAAACACTAACCCTGGAAATCAGGACGCATTGAGCGAGCGCGAGAAAGAGGTGATAGTGAGTCTGGTGCAGGGAATGACTAATAAGGAAATTGCAAACCATTTGTGCATTGCCCCCAACACCGTCATTACCCATCGTCGGAACATTGCGAGGAAGTTGCAGATCCACACCCCAGCCGGTCTTACCATCTATGCCATCGTGACAAATCTGGTGGATATATCTTCTGTTGAAATCTGATTATCCGAATAGATGTCTTAGGGCTTCTTCTACTTTTCTTACAGGAATGATGTTTATCCCTTTGATATTGCGGGCTTCGAAGGTGTGGAAATTCTGATTTGGTATGATGATATTGGTAAATCCGAGTTTCTGAGCTTCCGATACTCTTTGTTCTATTCTGCTCACGGGGCGCACTTCTCCGCTTAGTCCCACTTCTCCAGCCATACACCATCCTTGTTCTATGGCTGTATCCACATTGCTCGAAAGCACGGCGGCTATGATGCTGAGGTCCATGGCCTGGTCTGTTACGCGCAGTCCTCCGGCAATGTTTATGAATACGTCCTTTTGTATGAGTTTGAACCCCACGCGCTTCTCTAGTACAGCCAGCAGCATGTTGAGCCTCTTTTGGTCGAACCCCGTTGCAGAACGTTGTGGTGTGCCGTATGCAGCCGTTGAGACGAGGGCTTGAGTCTCCACAAGAAATGGCCTCACACCCTCTATCGCACACGAAATTGCCACTCCGCTTAGTCCTTCATGATCTTCAGAGAGCAGCAGTTCAGATGGATTAGAAACTGGTCGCAGTCCATTGGGCAACATCTCGTATATGCCAAGTTCTGATGTGCTTCCGAATCTGTTCTTTATGGATCTTAGAATTCTGTACATATGGTGTTGGTCACCCTCAAACTGTATCACTGTGTCCACGATATGCTCGAGGATTTTCGGTCCGGCCAGTGTGCCTTCCTTGTTTATGTGGCCTATCAGTATTATCGGTGTCCCCGAAGTCTTTGCAAATCTTAGTAATCTTGCGGCACACTCTCTTACCTGTGATACGCTGCCTGCAGAACTGTCCACGTCAGAAGTGCTGATGGTCTGTATGGAGTCTATCACCACGATTTCCGGTTTGACATTGCTTATACATGCGAAGATATTCTCCAACGATGTATCGCAGAATATAAGACAGTTGTCGCTTGGTGACTCGTTTATCCTCTGTGCCCTCATCTTCAGTTGGTGGGCGCTTTCCTCTCCGCTTACATACAACACCTTCTTGCTTATTCCCAATACCGTTTGCAGCGACAGCGTGCTCTTGCCGATGCCGGGTTCTCCTCCCAGCAGTGTCAGCGACCCCTTCACCAGTCCGCCACCCAACACTCTGTTAAGTTCATCGTCTTCCATATCGATTCGTGGGTCGTCAGTGCTTGAGATGTCCTTTATGTTCAGTGCAGAGAGGGTTTGGGGGCTGACGAGACCATTTGTCTTGAACGAAGATTCGCTGGATGGTCCGGCAGCCACTCTGAACTCCTTGAATGAGTTCCATTCTCCACATTGCGGACATTTGCCTATCCATTTGGGAGACTCCTGTCCGCAGTTGCTGCAAACATATATTGTCTTGTCTTTTGCCATATTTTTCGGATTACTTTAGACAAAAGTAATGATATTTTTCTGCATAACAAAATAAAGCGTTATCTTTGTGCTGTATTTATATATACCATATCTGTCTGATGTGGAGTGATGCTTCATTCTTGGAACCGGAGGAACTTGGCTTCATATCCTTCATAATAAAGTAAATGGCAATGATGACAAACATAAATAAACTCTTTGGAGCCTTCGTAGCAGCTATTCTTATGGGGTGCTCTATTGGAGGCGGTGGCAAGACCACAGATAAAGACCAGATGGAGAGGAAGGCGAAAGACTCCTTGGCTCTAAAGGTTGGCGTTTCGCAACGCATCGACTGTCTGCCTGCTTTCGTAGCTCTGGATGAAGGCATATTCGACTCTTTGGGGGTTGATGTTAAGCTCGTCCACTACACTTCGCAGCTTGATTGCGACAAATCGTTGGGAAAAAAGACGATTGATGGAGCTTTCGTTGACGACAAACGCATAGAATATCTTGTCAACCATGGCAGACTTTCTTTTGAGAAGGTGTTGTCTACAAGAATGGAATGGAAACTTGTGGCAAACAGAAAGTCGCGTGTCACTAAGATAAACCAACTGTCAGACAAGCTGGTGGCGATGACAAGGTTTTCTGCCACAGATTTCCTTTGCGACAAGATGTCCGACAGCATAAAGGGAAAGAAGGAAGAGTTCTTCCGTGTGCAGGTGAACGATGTTGATATTCGCCTGAAAATGCTTCAGAACGGCGAGATAGACGCGGCATGGCTTACAGAACCGCAGGCTTCTGTTGCCAAGAAAAGCGGAGGTGTGGTGTTGATGAATAGTAACAGTTGTTCGAAAGACCTGTCTGGACTGTTCTTCACATCCTGTGTAGAGTCAGATAAGCGCAAGAAACAGCAGATAGATACTTTTGTACGTGCTTATAAAATAGCACAGGAACGCATCGCTAAGCAAAATGCAGCTGGTTATTCTCAAATGATAAGGCATTACTTCAAATATAGTAATGTCTCTAAATAGTCTGTGTTATGGATAAGAATGAATTGAAACAGTTTTCCGTAGCCCTTCGGCTAGTTGAAGGCAAAGACCTCGGAGCGGCGTTAGATATCATACTGCCCTATGTAGAGTCGCATCCTTATGTTCCTTATTCTGAAGATGTGAAGGACATAAAGGAGAATTTCCGCCTCATGCTTCATTACATGGAGCTAGGCGTGGAGGACGACATGCGCGAATCTATGTACAATGATATGCTGGACAAGTTGAAGGGGGGTATTCGTAATCTTAGGTCCGACTATAGACGCAGAAACGTTGATTTCTATAAGGATGCCTATTCGAGAGCCTCAGTGAAGACAAATTCTTTCTCAGAGAAGGCTATACGGATGCAGATGGAAGACTTTGTTTCAGATTTGGCTATGTTGCAGCTTGAATCGGTAGAGAAACGCGACAAAATGGCGGATGAGCTATATTTGTCTCATTATTCATTCATGCAGGCATTGTTCTGTCATATCGTAGTTTCTGAACTTTGGACTGAAGAACAGGCCAGTGCCATTGGTGACATTATTCTATCGCCCACAGTGGATTCAGGAGACGCTCAAGTGGTCGTCAGTGCCATGATGTTGTCGGTGATGAATAATTTCGACATTAACAAGTTCCGTGTGCTTGTCAGAATATACAGTGAAGCCAAAGACGAGGCACTGAAGCAGAAGGCTCTGATAGCATGGACTCTGTCGGTTACTGATGGTGTAGATTCTGCTCTGCAATTGCAGATAATGTCGCCTCTGCTCTCTCGTGATGATGTGGTGAGAGACCTGCTCGACTTGCAGAAACAAATGGTATTCTGCATGAATGCCGAAAATGACAACGACATCATACAGCGAGACATCATGCCAACGTTGGTAAAGAACAGCAATCTCACGTCTTATCGTCTTGGCATCGAAGACAATGATCAGGAACTGAGTGATATCCTGGATCCTGAAGCCGACGACAGGTCGATGGAAGAAGTGGAGAACAAGTTCCAGAAGATGATAGAGATGCAGAAGAGTGGAGCGGACATCTATTTCGGAGGCTTCTCACAAATGAAGCGTTTCTCCTTCTTCTATAGTCTTCCAAACTGGTTCTTTCCATTCAGCTTGAACCATCCCGAACTTCACCGCGTGAAAGATAGTCTAAAGCGCAACAGGTTTCTGACCAACCTGATGGCAACAGGGCCGTTCTGCGACAGCGACAAGTATTCTTTTGCCCTTGCCGTTGTGTCGGTGATAGACAAGATACCGTCGGACATGATAGAAATGATGAATCATGGCGAGATGCCAAAGCAGCAATTTATGAGTGATGAAGAAATGGCCACTCCTGCCTATTTGCGCAGAAGAGCCCTTCAAGATCTATATCGCTTCTACCGCCTCTATCGCTGGCATAACCAGATATACAATCCTTTCGACACAGATAATGTGCTCTTCATGGCTTGTTCTCTTTTTGACAACACAGCAGTAAGTGAGAAACGCGTTGAGTTGGGCAATTTCCTGTTGTCGCGTCGTGAAGCGATACTGTTATCCAAACTGATGCCCAAGCTACAGTTCGACGGTTCTGTAGCTGGATATCTGGTGAAGGGTGGCTATTATCTTGAGATGTCGAGAGATTTCGTTGAGGCTAAAGAATGCTTTCTGAAAGCTGCATATTTCTCGGGCGATGACATAAGGGCGTTGAGGGGAATGGCAAAAGCCGCTTTCCATTCCAACGACCTGAAAATGGCTGAGAATGCATATCGCAAACTCTATACCCTTGAGCCAGACAATAAGTCGTACGCTCTACACTATGCAATAGTATGCTCCAAGAAGGGAGATTTCGAACAGGCTGCGAAAATACTGTATGAGCTTGATTACAAATATCCGGAGTCCGCCAATGTAAAGAGAGTCCTGGCTTGGACTCTTATGGGTGAGAACAAACTTGAACAGGCAGCGAAAATCTACGCCAAACTGCTCGATAGTGATACTGTGGGTGACATGGATTTACTTAATGCAGGCTACTGCAAGTGGTTCATGAAAGACATTTCAGGTGCTACCACCTTGTTTGCCGAATATTGCGAGAATTTGTTGAAGTCAAGAAAAGACTCTTCTGCTCCCGACTATCTGTCCATTTCGAATATCCTCGACGAGGATTTCATCAACGATGGAGCTATGCTCAACTGCTTCGGCATTACCGCTGTTGAAATGATATTGATAAAACGTATAACGTATAAATTGACCAGAGACAAGTGAAATCCAAGAGGAGAGATTTAGCCTTGGACTGATGGCCTGTCAGTAGGGTGGTTTCCTTGGTTCTTTCATTTGGAATTGTTGGAAATGGGTTCCACAAACGACTTGTCCACATGTTGACTCGTAAACTTAAAAGAACTAAAATGCATACAAGAGAAGAAAAACTAGAGGCCTTCGGGCGTTTTCTCGATGTGCTCGACACGTTGAGAGAGAAATGTCCTTGGGATAAAAAACAGACAAACCAGAGCCTGAGAACAAATACGATAGAAGAGGTGTTTGAACTAAGCGATGCCCTCATGAAAGACGATACGCTGAATATTTGCAAGGAACTTGGAGATGTGTTTCTCCATATCTGTTTCTATGCTAAGATTGGTGAGGAGAAAAGCGCGTTTGACATTGCCGACGTCTGCAACAAACTTGCTGACAAGCTTATATTCCGCCATCCCCATGTGTACCACCCTTCACAGGTCGGTGCTTCATCACCTAAGCCATTGCCTTATGGTGAGGATGACAAGCCTTCTGATATGCAGAATGCCGACACGGCACAGAAGGTTATAGAGAACTGGGAACAGATAAAACTGAAAGAGAAAGATGGCAACAAGCGTGTGCTTTCAGGTGTTCCGGATGCTCTGCCGACATTGATAAAGGCATACCGCATTCAGGACAAGGCGCGCAACGTAGGATTCGATTGGGAAGACCGTGGTGATGTGTGGAAAAAAGTGCGTGAGGAAATGTCGGAACTGGAGGAGGAACTGCGGAAGGGTGACAAGGAAAAGTCTAAAAAAGAACTTGGCGATTTCCTGTTCAGTGTCATCAACGCAGCCCGTCTTTATAAAATCAATCCCGATGATGCCCTGGAGCTGACAAACCAGAAGTTTATACGTCGATTCAATTATATTGAAGATCATTCAATCAAATTGGGTAAACCTTTGACGGAAATGACTTTGGATGAGATGGATAAACTTTGGAATGAAGCAAAGTCTAATGAATAAAGGATGGCGGAAACACCGTTGTCTTATTGTTGAAAACATAATAAATCATACAATATGAGGAAAGTATTTTTGTTTATTGCTGTATGTCTTGCATTCTCCTCTCTAGTAGGATGCGATGGCAAGAAAAAGACTGACGGCGACAATGCCCCAACACTGGTGGACAGCAATGCTGCGGCGGATTCCACGCTTTATGGCATATGTGGCGAAGGCACGTCAATGTCGGTTTTGGAACTTATTACCGACAAGGGTGACACTCTTTCCCTTCTGCTGGAGGGTGCAGACACCTGCAGCAATGTGCAGGGAGGATTGCTTGCCGGCGACCATTTGGCTGTGATTTCTTGTAAGACAGCCGATGGGGAGCTATTTGCCAAATCGGTTCTCAACATAACATCCTTAATGGGTAAATGGACGAGCATAGACCGTCATTTCGTGATAGAAGAAGGTGGAGTGGTGACAGGCGACGACAGTGAGCCTAACCCGTACGTGGAGTGGAAGATAAACAATGGCAGACTGGTATTGAGCTCCGACACTTTCAGCGTATATGGTCTCGGCCCGGATTCTCTGCTGCTTGAAAACCAGAAGGGAATATATGCATATAAGAGAGATGTAAAGCAACATTAGCATATGGCAAGATTTCGTGTTCATATACTTGGCTGTGGCAGCGCACTGCCAAATTTAAAGCATAATACCACGGCACAGCTTGTTGAGGTGCACGACAAGTTTTTCATGGTGGACTGTGGTGAGGGCACCCAGCTGCAGCTGCGCAAGAGCCGTGTCCATTTCGGCAAGGTAAACGCCGTGTTCATCTCGCATCTGCATGGTGACCATTGTTTTGGACTGATGGGGCTTGTCTCTACTTTCGGATTGCTGGGGCGCACGGCTCCATTGCATATCTATGCACCGAAGGAGATGACGGAACTGTTCGATCTGCAGAGACGTATGTTCTGCCAGACTTTCGAGTATGAATTGGTGTTCCATCCGTTGGAAACCACAAGGAGTGAAGTCGTATATGAGGATAAGAGTCTTACGGTGACCACTGTTCCTCTGTCTCATCGTGTGCCCTGTTGCGGATTCTTGTTTAAGGAGAAACCGCTGCAGCCACACCTCAATAGGGAAATGCTCGATTTATATGAGATTCCGCGTAGCCAGTTCAATAATATCAAACAGGGGCAAGATTGGACGACCGCTGATGGCGAGACAATTCCGAACTCCCGTCTTGTCTTACCGGCAGACAAGCCTCTCTCGTATGCATTTTGTTCAGACACGCGCTATATGCCAGACCTTCACAAATTGGTATACGGTGTTGACGTGATTTATCATGAGTCTACTTATGGAGATAAAGATGCTGCCAATGCCCGCAAGTATTATCATTCCACTGCCTCAGAGGCTGCCCGTGTGGCATCCGATTCCTGTGCAGGACTCCTTCTTCTTGGCCATTATTCTTCTAAATATGCCGATGAGACCTGTCTTCTTGATGAGGCGTGCCGTGTTTTCCCCTCGGCGGTCCTGACTAATGAAATGGATGTTGTCGATGTGGCAAATAGGTGTAAAGTAGAGGAGTGACATATTGGCAAGTACGCGGAATGACGCTGTTTAATGAATTGTTTTCAACCGTTTTCAGCTAGTAAACCATTGGTTGTTGCCTGCTGAAACGGTTGTTTCTTGTATTCTGACAGGTACTTTGTTTTCCTTGCCCAGACATTTATGGGATGTTTAATGTCTTGTAAAAGATGTTTCCTGAACTGCGACACTTTGCCAACTGAACTCCTAGTCTCTTCTTGTCTGTTTATATAAACGTGTTGTTATTTTGATAGTTATATGTGTATATTAAAAATACTCGTTTGGGCATATTGGGGAGCAGTGGCATAGTTGTCGTAGTTGATTATTCCTTTCGCCTTCCTGTGTCTTTTTACTTCTTTTCCGTTCGGAAAGTTTCCAACATGCCAAACTTTAATCATAAAAATAAAGTTTCTTGATTATTCATTGTGACAGTCGGAAAAAAAATGTATATTTGCAAATAGAAATATTGTGGACGCACATGCCGTACGGCTTTCCGTCACTACATTGATATATATTGTAACTACAAAACCCTAATGGAGAATATAAGAAACTTTTGCATCATAGCACACATCGACCACGGCAAGTCTACACTTGCCGACAGGCTTTTGGAATATACCAATACCATCAAGATCGTTGAGGGACAGATGCTCGACAATATGGATCTTGAGAAGGAGCGAGGTATCACCATCAAGAGCCATGCCATTCAGATGGAATATAACCACGAAGGTAAGGACTATATACTGAATCTCATTGACACTCCGGGACACGTAGACTTTTCTTATGAGGTGTCGCGAAGCATTGCGGCATGCGAGGGAGCGCTACTCGTGGTAGATGCCACACAGGGAGTTCAGGCGCAGACTATCAGTAACTTGTATATGGCTATCGATCACGACCTCGAGATAATCCCGGTAATCAATAAGATTGACATGCCTTCGGCTATGCCGGAAGAGGTGGAAGACGAGATAATTGAACTTATCGGATGTGACAGGAAAGACATTCTCAGAGCTTCCGGAAAAACCGGAGAGGGAGTGGAGGATGTACTGAAGGCTGTAATAGAGCGCGTTCCACATCCCACAGGAGAGCCGGAGAAGCCCCTGCAGGCACTCATCTTCGACTCTGTATTCAATCCTTTCCGTGGCATTATTGCATACTTCAAGATAGAGAATGGAAAGATCAGCAAAGGCGACAAAGTGAAGTTCTATAACACAGGAATGGAATATACAGCCGACGAGGTAGGAGTGCTCAAGATGGATATGATTCCACGCAAGCAACTCTCTACAGGAGAGGTGGGATATATAATAAGCGGTATAAAAGACCCGACAGAGGTGAAGGTCGGTGATACCATAACCCATGTGGCGCGTCCGTGCGCCAAGGCCATAGATGGATTCCAGGAAGTGAAGCCGATGGTGTTTGCCGGTGTTTATCCTATCGACCCCTCAGAGTATGAGAACCTGCGCACGTCGCTTGAGAAACTGCAGCTCAACGATGCCTCATTGACCTTCCAACCAGAATCGTCGGTGGCCCTCGGATTCGGATTCAGATGTGGGTTCCTCGGACTGCTTCATATGGAGATTGTTCAGGAGCGGCTTGACAGAGAATTCAATATGGACGTGATTACTACCGTGCCAAACGTTTCATATATGGTATACGACAAGCACGGTGAATCAAAAGAAGTGCATAATCCATCGGGACTGCCCGATGCCACGATGATAGACCACATTGAGGAGCCTTATATCAAGGCGTCGATAATCACCGATACCAACTATATCGGTCCTATAATGAAACTCTGTCTCGACAAGCGAGGCGAATTGCTCAAGCAGGAGTATATCAGTGGAAATCGTGTGGACCTTCACTTCATGTTGCCATTGGGAGAGATTGTAATTGATTTCTACGACAAGCTGAAGAGCATCTCTAAAGGCTATGCCTCGTTCGACTACCATGTGGATTGCTACCGCCTGTCTAAGCTTGCTAAGCTCGATATCCTGCTCAACGGAGAACCGGTGGATGCATTGTCGACTCTCACCCATCAGGACAACGCAGTGGCTTTCGGCAGAAGGATATGCGAGAAACTCAAGGAACTGATACCTCGGCAGCAGTTTGATATTGCTATACAGGCTGCCATAGGAGCAAAGATCGTGGCGCGCGAGACAATCAAGTGCGTGCGTAAGGACGTAACGGCAAAATGCTATGGTGGAGACGTGAGCCGTAAACGCAAACTGCTCGAGAAACAGAAAAAGGGAAAGAAGCGCATGAAGCAGATCGGTAATGTGGAAGTGCCTCAAAAGGCATTCCTGGCAGTACTGAAACTCGACTGATGCCATGGATTCCTGGACTGGATGTGGAAAACCTGCAATGAAATAAATATATAAACAAAATTAACAGGAGGGGAAGTCATCATGAAAGAACCAACCTTGACAAAGAGAGACATTGCCAGGGAACTGGCAAGAAGATACAGCACAATGGCACACGATGAGCTTGACATTTTGGAGAGTATTCTTGTGCCCATGAAGTTTGCACGTGGCGAAAAGGTGGTGGAATCTGGAGATGTGAGTGACGCCATCTATTATGTGGAGCGTGGCATGGTTCGCGAATTTTATTTCAAGAACAACAAGAGCGTGACTGAATATCTTGCTGCCGATGGCACTATAGTTATGAGTATCGAAAGCCTTTTCAGAGAGGAACCGTCAAAACTTGTCATCGAGGCCCTTGAGCCTACTATCGTATATGCACTGCCCAAGAAAAGGCTCGAGGAGGTGGCGCTTCATAACGTGAACATACAGATTCTCTACAGGAAGATTCTGGAGGAGAGTCTCATAATATCGCAGCGCAGAGCAGACCTGTTGCGCTTTGAGAGTGCGAAGGACAGATATCTGAAACTTTGCAAACTTAATCCTAAGGTCATAATGAAAGCACCGCTTGTATATGTGGCAAGCTATTTGCAGATGACGCCGGAAACGTTGAGTCGTGTGCGCTCTGCTGTGGCGATGGAATGATAATTGTGATTTTAAAGAATAGTGTGAATGCGGATGCTAAGCCTGGTGTCAGGTTGGTATCCGCATTATTTAGTTATGGTAAAAGCCTACGACGCAGTATTAAAATACTACATTGAACGGCCTGATGACCGATTGGGACCGTTAAAAGGTATCAGCTCTCCCTCAGAAAGTCTAGAGCTTCGAAGACAAGTTCTTTAGAAGCCGTTTGGTTTATCCTCACTTCACCCACATCGGAGAGTAGCGTGAAGTTTATCATGTCGCCTGTGTTCTTCTTGTCGTGGAGCATCAGCGAGAATAGTTTGTCGTAGTCTTTGCATGAGAATTCGGGGCGTCCGTAGTTATCGAGTACAAACCTTGTCGTCTGTCTCATCTTCGTCGTAGGGAAGTTCAGCAGAGCGCAGCTAAGAAATAATTCCCCCACAAGTCCATAAGCTATGGCATAACCATGCAGTAGAGGTTTGCCTTTCTGCATAGCCAATGATTCCAAGGCGTGACCAATGGTGTGCCCCAGATTCAATGCCTTGCGGATGCCATTTTCGTGAGGGTCTTCAGTTACTATGCGCCTTTTCAGTTCTATACTGTCGGCTATCATCAACGAGAGTTCATTCAGGTCGAGTTTGTCAAAATCGAAAAGCAAGTGTCTCGCCCAGATTTTGTCGTCGCTTATCAAGCTGTGTTTCAGCATTTCGGCATATCCCGACAGAATGTTCTGATGGTCGAGAGTCTTAAGAAATATCGTATCAATGAAAACAGTATTCGCATCCTTGAACACGCCAATCTCGTTTTTCAGTCCGTTGAAGTTTATTCCTGTCTTTCCTCCTACAGAGGCGTCAACCATTGCCAGCAGGGTGGTGGGGACATTGATGAAGTCGATGCCCCTCTTGAAACATGACACAGCAAAGCCTCCCAGATCGGTTACCATGCCTCCGCCAACATTCACCATACACGAATGTCGTGTGCAGCCGTTGTCGCTAAGTTCCCTCCACACGTGTACGGCTGATTCGAGAGTCTTGTTCGTGTCAGAGGCATCTATTGTGATGTGGTAGGCGTTGCGTGTTGCTTCGCAGCTGTTGATGATTGGCAGACAATGGAGGCGTGTGTTTTTGTCGGTAAATGTGAACACCTTGTCGTAGTTTCCTGAAACAAGAGCCTTTGTCAATTCATCAGCAATTTTGTGGGTTATAATGACCTGTTGCATTGTGATTTCTTTTATTGCCGTATTGAGAATATGTATGTTTGTACGTGCCGTTGGAATATGGTGGCACTCATTGCACTGAAAGTTCAGTAAATAATTGCAAAAATATGAAAATCTGTCGAGAAAATGAAAAAATCTTTGTTATTTTGCCAAGCTTTGGGTTAAACATTTGCTTGCTTTGTGCGTCTATAACTAAATTTGAGTCAACACATGACATTTGTTTGGCCCTATGCCGCATATGAATGAAGTGTTGTATATCAGTTACACAGAGTTCTTCATTAATAAGTAATATACAATATTAAATATGAAAAGATTCAAGATGTTACTCCTTGCCATTCTTAGCGTAACGATGGTTATGGCACAGGAGATGAAAGTGGCGGGTACTCTTGTAGACCGTGACACTAAGGAAGGAGTGCTGATGGCTACAGTACAGTTACTGAAGAGCGACAGCACATTCGTAAAAGGAGTTCTCACTGATGACGCCGGCAATTTCAGCCTTTCCATTGAAGGTCCCGGCAAATACATACTGCGCTTCTCGAGTGTGGGCTACAATACTATAAGCAAATCTTTTGCTGTCAGTCAGACCCAACCAGAAGTCGACATGGGGAAAATCAGTTTTGGAGCTGACGCTGTGATGCTGAAAGGAGCCACAATCCTCGGACAGGCAGCCAAGGTGACGCTTAAGGAAGACACCTTCGTGTATAACGCTTCGGCATATCGCACACCTGAAGGCTCTGTAGTGGAAGAGCTTGTGAGAAAACTCCCTGGCGCACAGGTCGATGACGATGGAAAAATCACCATAAACGGAAAGGAAGTGAAGAAGATCCTTTTCGACGGAAAGGAGTTCATGAGTGGAGATACCAAGACCGCCATGAAAAACATACCAACGTCTATTATCGAAAAAGTAAAGGCATATGAAGAGAAGAGCGATCTCGCCAAAGTGACAGGCATCGATGACGGAGAGGAAGAGACTGTGCTTGACTTTGGAATAAAGAAAGGCATGAACAAGGGAGTGTTTGGTAATGCAGATCTATCTATTGGCAACCACGGCAGGTATGCCGAGAGACTGATGGGGGCTGGATTCCAGGAGAAGGTACGTATAATGGGATTCGGCAACGCCAACAATGTAAATGATGCCGGATTCCCGGGAGGTGGAGGCAGATGGAGAGCACCGATGCAAGGGTTAAACTCCAAGAAAATGGTTGCTTTCAACATGAATTATGAGGATAAAGGCAAACTGAAACTCGATGCCGGTGGCAGATGGAATCACTCAAACGGAGACCTGCAGCAGACACAGGCGGTGGAGAACTTCGTGAACAAGAGTGGTGCGTTCTCAAACAGCAATACTGCAAACCTCACGCGTGTCAATGGTTATGATGCGAGAGTCAAGATGGAATGGACACCAGACTCCATGACTAACATCATGTTCAGACCAACATTCTCATATTCCACTAATGACGCACAGACCAATGGAGTTTCGGCAACATTTCAGGACAACCCATATTCGTATGGAGACGATCCGCTGGCATCGCTCGACAGTATGGCTGAGCATGGAGTAATAGTGAACAGCAGACAGAACCGCAGCGTCTCATACACAGAGTCGAAAAAGGCGGGGGCAATGCTTCAGCTCAACAGAAAACTCGGCACCAAAGGACGCAACATCACACTTAGAGGTGACATGAGTTATGCCGATGGCAAGAGCAACAATCTATCATTGTCGAATGTTCATCTGTATCAGATAAAAGACATTTATGGAGCAGACTCCACATACCAGACTAACAGGTATAACGTCACTCCGACCAAGAACTTGCAGACGGAGCTGCAGTTCACTTACAGCGAACCGCTATGGCGAGGAGTATTTTTACAGCTCAGCTATAAGTTCACATACAATTTCAGAAAGAGCGACAGAACGACATACGATTTCAGTAGAGTGGACCAAGACTTTTTCGGCAACGTTATGTCGTCATATCGCAACTGGACAGACTATCTATCGCTCCTGAGCGGAAATCTAGGTGACTATTACGACAAGGAGCAGAGTCGTTATTCTGAATACAAGAATTACATACACGAAATGCAGTTGGGCGTGAAGGTGATGAAAAAGAAATACAACCTCAATGCCGGTGTAATGGTGCAACCACAGACATCAAAGTTCATTCAGGAGTATAGAGGCGTGAGCACCGACACTGTGAGAAATGTGGTCAACGTGTCGCCTACTTTCGAGTTCAAATATAAGTTCTCAAAGACTAGCACCCTCAAGATAAATTATCGAGGCACCACGGCGCAGCCGGAGATGGCAGACCTGCTCGACATAACAGATGACAGTGACCCACTGAACATTAAAAAGGGTAATCCAGGTCTGAAACCTTCGTTCACCAACAACTTCAGACTCTTCTACAACACCTACATACCTGGTCATCAGACTGCGGTGATGACATTCGTGAACTGGAGCAATACGAGAAATGCCGTGAGCAATGCCGTGGCATACGACGAAACAACAGGTGGAAGGACAACGCGGCCGGAGAACATCAACGGCAACTGGAACACAATGGCTGCCCTGATGCTCAACACTTCGATAGATACTGTGGGAGTGTGGAACGTGAACACGTTTACTACGTTCAACTACAACAACTATGTGGGTTATCTCTATAGTCAAGACACACATGTCACGCAGAAGAACACCACGAGGACCACAAGTCTGTCAGAGAAACTTTCTTTCGGCTACAGAAAAGACTGGCTCGACGTAAGCCTCGATGGTTCGCTCAACTATATGCGCACCCGCAACCTGTTGCAGCAGGGCAGCAATCTTGACACATGGCAGTTCTCGTATGGAGCAAACCTCAATGTCTATCTGCCCTGGAACATGAGCATCACTACAGACCTGCACGAGAACTCCAGAAGAGGATACGATGCCGGAGCAAATACCAATGAACTGGTGTGGAACGCACAGGTAAGCCAAAGCTTCCTGAAGGGTAATGCACTGAGCGTGTCAATACAATTCTACGACATTCTGCAGAACATGAGCAACTTCTCAAGAACGGTGAACGCCATGCAACGTAGCGACACTTACTACAACAATATCAGTAGCTACGCCATGATACACGTTGTATACCGCTTCAACCTCTTCGGAGGCAGAGATGCCTTCAACAAGGATGGAAGGCCTAAGCACCCATCCGACATACCTCGTGGCGGATTTGGCGGACGGCCAGGAATGCCCCCATATGGAGGTTTCGGAGGAGGAAGACCACCTCATATGTTCTGATTGTATACAATCAGTAGTAATGAATTTATTGGACATTAAAATTGACGAACAGAAACAAAGATAATACAATATGGAATATATGTCACAGGAAGGCTTTGACAAAATAGCCTCTGAGTTGCAGCATCTCGAACGTGTAGAACTTCCTAGAGTGAGAGATGCCATTTCTGAAGCCCGCGACAAGGGCGATTTGAGTGAGAATTTTGAATATCATGCCGCAAAGCGAGAGCAGGGAAGGGTGTTGGGCAGAATCCGTTTTCTGCAGCGGGTGCTGGAGAATGCGAGGGTGATAGACAAAGCGTTGCTGAAGAGCGACTGTGTGGGGCTGCTCAGCGAAGTGGAAATCACTAATCTTGCCAACTCGCACACGATGAAATACACCATTGTCAGTCCACACGAAGCCGACATGAAGACAGGCAAGATATCCATAAAATCTCCAATTGCACAGGCTATGCTCAACAAAAAGGCAGGTGAAGAAGTGGAGGTGAGAGTGCCTGCAGGAATGATAAGGTTGAGAATAGAGAGTGTGAAACTATAACATTAGTTTTATATCGTATCAAAAAAACAATGCGGTTGTCCCAGTCTGACAAAAGACGAGGATAATCGCATTGTTCATATATTTGTGACAAAATCGTTAGGTTTACATTGTCATCCCTAAAAGTTATTGCAACATAAGGGAACAAAAGGAAAAACTAAGCGTATGAGTGTAGTCCGGCAAGGAAATAATTTACCCCAAAGTACGTCATCAGTACGCAGAGGAAAGCCAACAGCATATAGATATGGATGTGGAGAGGTTTATGCAGCCATTTCAAGTCGCTGTGGAGAGGAGCTGAGTAGATGAGCATCGTTATGAGAGCCCATGTCTCTTTGGAGTCCCAGCTCCAGTAGCGGCCCCAACTGACGTTTGCCCATACGGCTCCTATGAAGATGCCCACGGCAAGGAGACTGACGGCGGGGTAGAGGAGGAAACCGGATGTGGCGGCAAGCTGATCCTCCTTGGCAAGGTCGCCGCGGCGGTGGGCCCAGATGCCTTCGGCGGCAATGAGTGCCATAAGACCGAAGAGGGCATAGGAGAACATTATCACCATCACGTGGACGGAGAGCAGGGGCGATTGTAGCACAGGCATGAGTTGTGTGATTTGCGGATTGCCGTCGGTTATCATTGCCACGAGCAGGGCGAACGACGAGAGCAGCGGGCCGAAGTTCTTCACTGGCATGAAACGCTTGCCCATGAATAGTGTGAGCAGGAGCGTTGCCCAAGCCATAAACTGCATCGTCTCGAAGCCGTTTGACATCGGCATATGGCCAGAAACCATCCAGCGCAGCAGGAGCAGCAGTGAGGTGTGGAGAAACATTATGACGGTGAGCCATAGGGTTACCTTCGAGGCAATCTTTCTTTTCTTCTGATTCAACGCTATGGTAGACGCCACGCTGAGCAGCAGCGAGAGGGAGAGATAGAGCATCGTGGGCAGGCGAAGGGTGTTCAATCTGTTATAGAACACTTCGGCGTAAATCAAGAATTTAGAGGGAATCACGTCTTTTGCCTTCACGTGCTGATAACTGTAAATCTTCTTCACTATCTCGCTTGCACGAGAGTTATCGCCCGTGATGATGCTCTCGGCAAGATAGTCCATCGATTTGCGCACAAAGGTGAGTTCCTTCTCGTCCAGATTTATGTTGCCCAGGGACTGTCCGGGTGCAAACCATTTGTATTTGCCGTCAGCCTGGCGGTAGGGGAAAAGCTTCAGCATCTCGCCGCCGTAGAGCATGCGAACGATATTGAACTTCTCATCGGCATCGCGCAAACTTTTCTGCATCTTCGTGTCGCCTTTCCTCATTGCCTCCTTCAGTGGTTTCTCCAGCTTGTATTCGTTGTATTCATCCCAGAAATCATTGAACGAAGCCCATTTGTCGTTCAGTCCGAGCAGCTCCTGCGCTTTTTTGTCCTTGATTTCTATCATCTTTACCGTTTCCCAGTAGGGTACGTCGAACACCCATCCGCAGAACACCTCCGTAGCGGAGAGTCCGTCCCACGAGGGCTTTCCGCAGAGTTTGGTGACGAAGTCCACGGCAACTGTGTTTATCGGCGTGATGCGGCTGTTGTAGAGCACGCAGACTCTTCCGAATCCATCAGCCACATGGCTGTTGATGTTTATCCTCTCCTGCGCCTGTGAGTTTAGGGAGAAAAGGGGCGAGAGAGCCATGACGACAGCCACGGCTGCCACCTTGAGGGCATTGCCGGCAGTGGCTTTTCTGTAGAGCTGCCGCATTCTCGTGCCTTTGCCCAAGAGTATGGCAATGAGCGAGATGAGGAGCATGGCGTAGCCCAGATATGTGACGGCGATGCCCCATGGGTCGTGGTAGACACCGAGGATAGAACCCTGCATATCGCTGTCGTAGCCCGACTGCATGAAGCGGAAGCCGTGGTAGTAGCCGATCTTGTTCATTGAGATTTCTAGTAGTTCATCGCTTGTCGTAATCTCCGTAACGTAGTCCATAGCAGCGTCCGTGCCGGGGTAGCAGTCCATGCGGAACGTTTTCAGAGCCACCTTGAAGCCAAGGTCTATAGACTTTCCCTCGGTGGTCTTCATTACGTTTGTTGCCTCGCCGAGACGGAGGTGTATGGTGCCGCTCTGGGCAGTGGTCCACGAGAGGAGGGCGCCGAGGAGGATTACGAGGAAGGAGGCATGGATAAGGAACACATTTATCCGCCTGTATAGTTTTCTTTTAAGGATGTAAGCCGTGGCAACGACTGTAAACACAGTCCAGAGTGCAAGAAACCACACAGAACCGTAGATGTTCTGATGGGCAAACTGCGTACCATTAACACTCTCAACGATAGTTGCAGCGGCAAGCACTATTATGATTACCACTGCAATGATGATGATAGAAAATTTCAGATTTCTCATTTATATTTAAAAAAAGAATATTGTTTTATTCCAGATTAAATAGAATCAACAAATTTTATTACGGGCTGACGCTGCTCTTTCGTCAAGTTGCGGAAGTTCTTTACAGCCCAGAGAGCATCGCTCTGTCCGCCCTCGCCAATGCATCCGTGCCACATGATGGCCTCAAGAGTGTTTCGGGCGCGGCAGTCGTGCAGGCGGTCAGAATGTCCGGCACACAGGCTCTGCAATCCTCGTCCCCACAGCGGTGCCGTTTTGCACCATCCTGTGCGCAGGTCGTTCTTCATGAAGAGACGGTGTTGCACGAAGTCGGAGTAGGGCCATATTTTCTGTTTTGGGTAGCGCACCATGCGTGTGTCTTCGGCAGAGAAACGTCCGTAGGGGTCGCGAATCTTGTCTTCTCCTGTGGTCCAGCTTGGTCGGTGGCAGCTTGCGCAGCCTATCTGGGTGAAGAGTTCCTTGCCCTTTTTGAAGTCGGCGGTGAGAGTGTTTCGTGCTGCCGGGATGCCCACTCCGCGGTGCCACACCATATAGTTTACATAGTCAGACTCCTTCATTTCTACGGGCAGGTCGGTGGCGTTGCCAAAGGCTATTATGTCTTTTGCCGGGTCGCCGGTCTTGTTCCATTGTGGGTAATACTGATAGAACTTGCTTGTTACGTCGGGGTCGGCAGCAGCAAACTGCCAATATTCCTTGGGGATGTAGTGAGAGCGGAAGTCGTCTCTCGTTACGTTTTGCACCTCCCAGAACGAAGCGTCGGACATTACTGATGCACGGTCGAGGGCATAGTCAAATTTGTATACTATTCCACCGTTTTCTACAGCAAGTGTGCCGTCGGTATTTTTCACGAAATCCTTTGCCGTATTGTCCCAGAACTGTGGATTGAGCGTGGCGTGTTTTCCTTCGCTGCGATATTGGTCAAGGATGTCCTCGTCGGGAATGGCGTCAATCAGTCCGCTGCCGATAAATCCGATAGACGACTCTAAGCGCACCTTAGCCTTGGAGAGCGGTACCTCGTTGCCCCATTTGTCTATCAGCTTGCCGTATATGCATCCGGGCTTTAGCGTTACTTCGGGGTATATAAGTGAGTATTTCTCGCCGTCGGGGAACTGGTTGCCCCATTGGTCGGTGTATTCGTTCCATGCAATGTCTACCTCCTTCTCGTCAAACTGCGGCTTGAATGGAGCTGTGGCTTGTCCCATGGCAACCCAGCCGAACGACTGCACCACGATGTCGTTCTCGTCGGTAATCATCAGAATATATCTTGAAAATGCCACACACTACCTATGAATGAACATAAGTGCAGGCAGTGTGTGGCAAATAAATTACATTAGATTGATTCTATGAAGAATATGATGTTGTCGCGGTCAGCCTTCTTCAGGTTGCGGAACTTCTCGATGGCGTAGCGGGCGTCGCTCTTGGCGTTGCCGTGCCACATGATAGCTTCCATTGTGTTTCGTGCGCGGCAGTCGTGCAGACGGTCTTCAGCTCCAGTACAGAGTTTAGACAGTCCGCGACCCCAGAGAGGAGTGGTGCGGCACCAGCCAGTGCGGATGTCGTTCTCCATGAAGAGACGGTGCTGCACGAAGTCGGTGTATGGCCATATTTTCTGGTGAGGATAGCGCGGCATGTCGTTGTTCTTGAAGATGCCGTTAGGGTCCTGGATATTGTCGTCGCCGGTGGTCCATGATGGACGGTGGCAGTTGGCGCATCCTATCTCCTTGAATAGTTTCATTCCCTGCTTGAAACGGTTTGTTGTGGTGTTGCGCGCAGCAGGAACGGCAAGTCCGCGATGCCATATCATGAAGTTCTTGTACTGAGAGCTTGACATCTCAGGGTCGAGGTCCTTAGCCATCAGGTAGTTGTAGATGTTCTGCTTCACGTCGGCTGTGTGCCACGTAGGGTGGGCGTTGTTCGGGTCAATCTGCTTGATGTATTCAGGGAAGCCAGCCTGAACATCAGGGTCTTCCATAGAACTCTTGGCATAAATTGTACCGTCGAGGCTCAAGTAGTGGTAGCGGCGGTCTGGTCGTGTCACGTTTGTGATGTTCCAGATGGCGTTTGCTCCGGCTGCGTCGAGGATTGGTCCGCGACTCATTGCATAGGTGTAGCGACGGACATACTGCTTCTTGTCGCCGGCATTGTTCACGTAGTAGCTGACCCACTTGTTGTCAGCCTGGCTCCAGTATGCAGGGTTCAGAGCGTTGGTCTTGCCTACAGAGTTGAAGTATTCGCTCTGTCGCTTCCATTCTGCTGTGATAGAGTCGTCAGGGATGGCGTCGGTAAGTCCGGTGCCATAGATGCCGATAGTAGATTCCAAACGGACACCGATTTCACTTGCCACCTGGTCGGCAGGGATAACCACATACTTTCCGTCGCGCTTCACTGTAACAGGAGAGTAGTAGGCGTCGGCTGGGATGGTAACTTCAGGATAGATAAGCGAGTAGGTCTCGCCGTCAGGGAACTTGTTGCCCCATTCGTCGGTGTAGTTCTTCCATTCAATGTTGATCTTGCTCTCGTCAATCTGTGGCTTGAACGGCTTCACGGCCTTTGTCTGCGGCATTCCGGCTACGGAATAGATGTAGGCGTTGGTCTTCTTGTCGTAGACTACGAGCAGGTAGCCGTTGCCGTCCTGGTCAGCGCGGTAGGCAGTCTGACGCTTGCCGTGACCATAGTTCGGATGGCAGTAGAGACAACCGCGGCGCACATATACGGGACCGAGTCCGGCGAAAGCGTCGTTTGAAGTGTTGTAGTCTTTCTCGAAGAGGGACTCACCAATCTGGAAGTTCAATGAGAGACCAGCATCATCAACAGCCTGAGTAGCCTGACGATAGGCATATGCAGACTGAATGCTTGTCGTACCGAGTTTTCCTCCGGCATAGTACCATTCATTAGGAGTGCCATACTCTGCCTCAGGCAGATGGACATCGAGATTGTCGTCATCGGTGCAGGCTGTTAATGCCAATGCCGATAACAACGCAGGAACTAAATAGATGTGTTTCATAATGTTGCTTGTTGTTAAACGTAAAATGTTGGTGGCTGCTTTTGGGGCAGACACCAACGGTTATTTAAATTTTTAATGTTCTTTTGGATGTTTAGCCTGTGGACGATTAGTCGAGCAGCTTGTCGAGAGCGTTCAACGATTCCTCCAGTTCGTCGAGAGCTTCCATTGCATCCTTAGCACTCTGGTCTGTGTAGTAGAGAACGAATGGCTTCTTCATGCTGCTGATCTTTGAGAGAGCATTCTCAAGGTTAGTCATAACGTTCTGTGCGGCAGCCTTGGTCTTGTCGTTCTTCAGACAGATGCCGATGAGAGACTTTGCCTCAGGAGTTGTTCCGTCAACTGTGCAACCGCCATAGAGGGCGTGCTTTACAGACATGATGTTGTCGTAGAAGTCCTGGATAGAGTTGTGGGCATGTGGCGACTCGATGTAGTTGACGTCTTCACCTGTTGCAGGAGCACCGATCTTAGAGTCGCGTACCTCACCGATGATGTCGTTAGCACCGGCGATTATTTCCTTGGATGCAAGTACAACGGTAGAGTAGGTGGAACCTGCGTTGCCTGCATTCTTGAAGTTCTCGCCATAGTTGATGGAAGATGCGAATTCAACTTCGTCGAGGAGAGCCTGCTCATCGGCAGAAACCTTGCCACCCCATGCTGAAACAAGCTTCAAGGAGCTGAGGTAGAGATCCTGTGCTGCTGTCTTTGCGAAGTAAATCTCGTTTGCAGTCATGTCAGCGAAGTGGCGTGGCTGACCCTCGCGGAAGATAAGATACTCAACGGCGTGGAAACCTGTAAGGTTCTGACCTGTAGCGATAGCCTCGTTGATGGTGTTTGTTTCGTTCTCAAATTCCTCCTCGCCAAGTTTTGCGTTCTTATAGAGACTCATGTATTTGTCAAACTGAGTGCGGTCGAATGGCCATGTGTCTGTGTGAGGGTCGATAGCATAGTCGCCGGCAGCTCCGAAGAGGAAAGCCTCAGAGAACTCCCACCATTTACGTGATTGCTTCCATGTCTCGCAAGCCTTTGCAACACCGGCATCGTCAGACATAGCGTTGAGGTCAGCAACGAGCTGCTTGTTATAGTCGGCAAGGTTGCGGTATGTTGCAACAACCGTATTGTCAACATAGTCTGCGTTGACTTCCTTCAGCTCGCTGGAGCTGAATGTTACGTCCTGTTCGTCGTTGTCATCATCGCTACAGCTTGTGAAGCCCATTGTGAAAGCCAATGCAGCTGCAAACATCATTGAATACTTGAAGATTTTGTTCATTTTCTTGATTTTTAGTTTATTATTAAGTTTTCTTCTTTATGTGAGTAATGGTAAATTAATGTCTTGTCTAAATCAGAAACTTGAATTAATATTACATTCCAAACTTTAAATTATTTCAGGAACCATCCAGCGTAGGTTATTCCCAATGAAACACTTGGCTCGTTGTTGTAGCCGTGGCTGAGGAAACGGTTGCTGTATTCTCCCTTGATTGTAACCTGTCTGATAGGAGAGTAGTTCACGCCGACAGCCATTCTCTTGACACGGTCGTATTTGTAAGCCACTTTCTGTCTGCCGGCGGCATAGGTGTTGTAGTCTTCGTAGCGGCCGAAGAGATAAAGCTTCTGCTTGTCGCTCAGACTGCTTATCTGCGAGAATATGTTGTAGCCAGCCTCAAGACCTACAGAGTAGGCGTTGCTTGCGATAGGAGAGTGCTTTGAAGGCGAACCGTCCTGCTGGGTGTGCTTGGGGTAAGCGTTCATGAAGGTGGTCATTTTCTGTGCATCAGCAAGATGAGAATATGTGGCATTACCACGTACTATCCAGTTCCAGCGCTTCATCTCCAGTCCGAAACTTCCGATTGCCAAGGCTCCGTGTACCTTGTCGTAAGAGGCACTTGCCTTGCGCTCCGTGTTCTTGAAAGTATAGCCATAGTATCCGCTCAGACTAAGACGGACGCCAGGGATGGAATAGTTGTCGATACGTGCCGCACCGGCATATACATTTCCCAACTTATACTCGTATGGACTTGTTGCGCCATAATGCACGTAGCAGTTGTGGCCGAAGCGCTCTGCATCGAGACCGGAAGTGAAGATAGCCTCGTAGCGCCAGTCGCTGATGCGTCCCCAAAGAGAGATGCCGACCTGGTGCCATGTGTTAGGCAACATCTTTGCCTCGCCTTCAGAACGGTAGACGGAGAAGAAGTCGTTAGGCATGTGGTAGGCGTTTATTTCTCCGACAGGGATGATAATCTCACCAGCCTTGATGTTGAACTTACCTCCCCAGAAAGCCTTGTTAATCCAAAACTGCTCCAGGGCAACCTCGCCGCCGCGCTCAGTCTCAGCCTCGTATTCGCCACTCTCGTCAGCGTCTATCTCTACGGCATTTTCCGTGCCGCCATGCTCAAACTCTATCTCCGTACCCATGGTCCATCCATGGCCGAAGTCATAGCCGAGGTTGAGAGTGACGTGTGGCAGGTCGAAGCGTCCGTGGCTATCGTCATTCTTGTATGTGGCAGGGTCGCGGTAGCGGTTGAAATGCTGACTGTAGAAATTCCTGCTCATCACGGCCTCGCCATATCCACCGATACTGAATCGTGACAATGCTGAGGGCTTCTCTGTCTTTGGTACTGTACATTCGGTTTTGTCCGACTTCTTTTCTTTGCAACATTCATCTTGCGCAATGGCATTCGTTGCGAAACTGCATGAAAGTAGTCCTAAAAGGAGTATGTTCTTTGTCATTTTATATGATGTAAATAATTATACCTATTAATATGCCGACCGGGACGATTTGGTTTCTCTTAACGGCAAACTGATTTTACGTTTGCAAAAGTAAAGCGATTCTGAAAGTGTCACAATACTCAAATTTTAGGAAATTTTTATTACTATACATTAAAAGATGTGCTATTTTTCAATGTAGATAATAATAATTGTGTATCAATGAAAAATTAGTGACATTATGAATTGTTAAAAAATTGATAAATGAGAATGTTTTGGCATATTGGTCTTTGTATGTTCAAAACTATTACGTAAATTTGGCAACGAAATCTAATATCACTGTCCATATATGGGCGGTTAACCAATTTAAAATAAATATTATGAATTTACCATTTGCAGAATCTTGGAAAATCAAGATGGTAGAACCTATTCGTAGGAGTACTCGCGAAGAACGCGAACAGTGGATAAAAGAAGCTCATTACAATGTGTTCCAGCTGAAAGCTGAGAATGTTTACATTGACCTGCTTACCGACTCTGGTACCGGAGCGATGAGCGACCGTCAGTGGGCTGGCGTGATGCTTGGCGATGAGAGTTATGCTGGAGCCACTTCTTTCTTCAAGCTGAAAGAGACAATACAGAGACTCACCGGTTTTGAGTATGTTATACCTACACACCAGGGTAGAGCTGCAGAGAATGTGCTTTTCTCATACCTGGTAAAGGAAGGTGATGTCGTGCCAGGAAATTCTCATTTTGATACAACCAAGGGACATATTGAGGGACGTAAGGCTGTGGCTCTTGACTGTACCGTTGATGATGCTAAAGACACTCAGCTCGAAGTGCCTTTCAAGGGAAACGTTGATCCTAAAAAACTCGAGGCGGCGTTGGAGAAATATGGTGACAAGGTGCCTTTCATCATTGTAACTATCACCAACAATACGGCGGGCGGACAGCCTGTATCAATGCAGAACCTGAGAGAGGTGAGAGCCGTTGCAGATAAATTCGGCAAACCTGTCATTTTCGACTCTGCTCGTTTTGCAGAAAATGCATATTTCATCAAGACACGTGAGAAGGGCTATGAGAACAAGACGATAAAGGAAATCACACGTGAGATGTTCGAACTTGCTGACGGTATGACTATGAGTGCAAAGAAGGACGGTATCGTGAATATGGGTGGTTTTATTGCTACACGTCGCCAGGATTGGTATGAGGGTGCAAAGGGATATTGCGTTCAGTTTGAAGGCTACCTTACATATGGAGGTATGAACGGACGCGACATGAATGCTCTTGCCATCGGTCTCGATGAGAATACAGAGTTCGACAACCTCCAGACCCGTATACATCAAGTGGAATATCTCGCTTCTCTGCTCGACGAATATCATATTCCTTACCAGCGTCCTGCAGGAGGCCATGCTCTTTTCATTGATGCTCCAAAGGTGTTGACACACGTTCCTAAAGAGGAGTTCCCGGCACAAACTCTTACCATAGAGCTTTATCTCGAGGCAGGAATCCGTGGATGTGAGATCGGTTATCTGCTTGCTGACCGTGACCCTGTGACCAGAGAGAACCGTTTTGGTGGACTTGATCTTCTGCGCTTGGCTATTCCTCGCAGAGTATATACAGACAACCATATGGCAGTAATTGCAGCTGCGCTGAAGAATGTCTATGACAGAAGGGAGCAGATCACTCATGGTGTGCGTATAACATGGGAGGCTCCGCTGATGCGCCACTTCACAGTACAGCTGGAAAGAATAACTGAGTGATGATTTTATTTCCCAAATAGGGAATATCATTTCCCACAGCCGGTCTTTTTAATGATCTTGTTGTCGACAGTCCGGTTGTGGTTAATAATTAGATTTAAGAGGGTGTTTCATTTTTTTATTTGATTCACCCTCTATTTCTTTATGCTGAAGTCTGATCAATTTACCCCAGCTTTTATATAAACACACCTGGTTTCGTGTGTAATCTAATTGTAAGCGTATCCTCGATGCTAATACCGTTTAGAGGTTATTTCAGTTGTATTCATAGACTGAAAAATAGACTTGTGATGTTTAAACCATAGACCTTGATTTTCCCCCATGGCGTGGGGAACAGTCCCCCCTAATGTGGGGTTTCATTCCCCACATCAGGGGGGAGATCAGGATGGGCTAAAGGGATGATACTTCTATGATACTTTAATGATACTTTTCTGTAAAACATTCAGAAAAGTAGCATTGGGTTAAGTCGTTTGCCTACAAGGTCTTAGGGTGTAATTGGAGGACAGAATGATACTATGATACTTTGTTTTGAGAAAAACAGTTTGTGAGATCTAAATATGTATTTCGTTAGATATTTGTTTTAGTCTGAATTATTATCTTATAAGGATAGGAACAAAAAAAGAGGACACATCAAAAATATGATGCGTCCTCAATGAATTATGTTACTGATAAATTATCAGAAACGGTGTCTTTATTATTCACCCTTTTCCATCTTAGCCTTCAATGCAGCAAGAGCGTCGATGTCACCGAGAGTTGTAGATGCAGCAACGTTGTTGATTGTAGCTGTCTCTTCCTTCTTGGCTGTCTTCTTGCGTGGTGCCTTCTTTGGCTCTTCCTTCACATCCTCGAATGTGCGGCTGTGAGAAAGGATGATACGCTTTGTTTCCTTAACGAACTCGATAACCTTGAACTCGAGCTCCTCGCCCAGCTGAGCCTGTGAGCCATCTTCCTTAACGAGGTGCTTTGGAGTAGCGAAACCTTCACCACCCTCGTTGAGAGTGATTACGGCACCCTTGTCCATCATTTCTGTGATCTTGCCCATGTGTACAGAACCTGGAGTGTAGATTGTCTCGTATGTGTCCCAAGGATTCTCCTCAAGCTGCTTGTGACCGAGGCTCAAACGACGGTTGTCCTTATCTATTTCGAGAACGACAACATCGATGTCTGCACCAACCTGTGTGAACTCTGATGGGTGCTTAACCTTCTTTGTCCAAGAGAGGTCAGAGATGTGGATAAGACCGTCAACGCCTTCCTCAAGCTCTACGAAGATACCGAAGTTAGTGAAGTTGCGAACCTTTGCAGTGTGCTTACTTCCAACAGGATACTTAACCTCGATTGTCTCCCATGGGTCTTCCTTAAGCTGCTTGATGCCGAGAGACATCTTGCGCTCCTCGCGGTCGAGAGTCAGGATAACTGCCTCTACCTCGTCGCCAACGTGGAGGAATTCCTGTGCTGAACGCAGGTGCTGGCTCCAGCTCATCTCTGAAACGTGGATAAGTCCCTCTACGCCAGGAGCAATCTCTACGAATGCACCGTAGTCAGCGATTACGACAACCTTGCCCTTAACGTGGTCGCCAACCTTCAGGTTTGCATCGAGTGCATCCCATGGGTGAGGAGTGAGCTGCTTCAGACCAAGAGCGATGCGCTTCTTCTCGTCATCGAAGTCGAGGATAACGACATTGATCTTCTCGTCGAGAGCAACAACCTCGTGTGGATCGCTTACGCGGCCCCAAGAGAGGTCTGTGATGTGGATGAGTCCGTCAACACCACCGAGGTCAACGAATACACCGTAAGAGGTGATGTTCTTGACTGTACCCTCGAGGATCTGACCCTTCTCAAGCTTGCTGATGATTTCTTTCTTCTGTGCCTCCAACTCAGCCTCGATGAGGGCCTTGTGAGAAACAACAACGTTACGGAACTCCTGGTTGATCTTGACAACCTTGAACTCCATTGTCTTGCCTACGAATACATCGTAGTCACGTATAGGATGAACGTCAATCTGGCTTCCTGGCAAGAATGCCTCGATACCGAATACGTCAACGATCATACCGCCCTTAGTGCGGCACTTGATGTAACCCTGGATAACTTCCTCGTTGTCCAAAGCAGCGTTGACACGCTCCCAGCTCTTGCTGAGACGAGCCTTCTTGTGAGAAAGAAGCAGCTGACCCTTCTTGTCTTCCTGGTTCTCAACGTACACCTCTACTGTGTCGCCAACCTTCAAATCTGGATTGTAGCGGAATTCGCTTGCGGGGATGATACCGTCGCTCTTGTAACCAATGTTTACGATAACCTCTTTCTTGTCGATAGAGATTACAGTACCGTCAACAACCTGATGCTCGCTTACCTTGTTGAGTGTCTCGTCATAAGCTTTCTGCAAATCTTCTTTGCTGACATTTACATTACTTCCGTTCTCAAACTCGTCCCAGTTGAAGTCTGCCAACGGCTGTACGTTCTTAAAATCTGCCATAAAAATAAATAATGTTTGTTTTGTAATTAATAAAGTTAGACTTTATGTGAATTTATAAATCGCCTGCAAAGGTACTACTTTTTTATAAGTATTCCTTTCTCATATTTTATGATAAAGTGGATCGGATACGTAATTTATGTTTATTTAACCTTTTTCGACGGTGAAATCAGTATTTTGTCTGTCTTTTTATGCCCAAAACGATAAAAGTGATGCCGACGAGCATCAACAATAGGCTCGCAGTCAAGGGAATGTTGCTGCTTGTGTGCGTCACGAATGATGTCAGAAGCATGAGCGTTGATATTATTAATGACATTGTACCCATCAGTGAGAAGTTGAATCTGTTCTTGATATTGTCTATGATTTTCATTTTCACATAATTATATATTGTGCGCTGAAATGGTTTCTTTTCTTTCCTCATTGCAAAGTTATATAAACTTATTGGTCCGTGCCAATTTTATCGTTTTTTTTGTTGTGTGGTATTAGTATGGGAATATAAATGGTAATATTATTACCATTGCAATTCCAATGACTAATTGCAGCGGCAGTCCAACTTTCAGGTAGTCGCTGAATGTGTATCTTCCAGCCTGCATGACAAGGGCGTTTGGCGGTGTGGAGAAAGGAGATGCGAAACACATGCTTGCACCTAAGGTTACGGCAAAGAGAAATGCGTAAGGTGTGATGTTCAGTCCTGCAGCGCTTTGCATGGCTATGGGGGCCATGAGAACAGCTGTAGCGGTGTTGCTCAGAAATAGGCTGAGGACAGATGTCGTCAGATAAATACCTGCAAGGAGTACGGTGGGGCCGGCTGATCCAAGTGAGTTTACCAACGTGTTGGACAGGAGTGTTGAAGCTCCCGTCTTTTCCAATGCTATTGATACGGGCATCATGGCTGCTATTAGTACTACGCTTTCCCAGTTGATAGTCTTGTAGGCGTCTTCTATGCTTCTGAAGCATCCGCACAATATCATGGCTACGGATGCGAGCAGTACGGCGGTGACAGGGGCAATGGGGATGAAGTCTGTTGCCATTGCTATTACCATACAGAGCATGATGAGTGCGGCAATGTGTGACTTGTGTGTCAATGCCACGCGGGATGCGGCTTCGAGAGGCTGGCCCAATATTACCCAACCTTCCTCGTATTGTCCGAGTTTCTCAATGTTTGTCCATGTGCCCTGGATGAGGAGAATGTCGCCAGACTTCAGTTCCTGGTCGGCCAGATTGTCGGTTATGTATTCTCCGCGTCTACGGATTGCAACGATGTTGGTGTCGTATTTCTCTCTGAAGGCGGTGTTACGTATCTTTCTGCCTAATAGTCGGGCCGATGGCAGCATGACGAGTTCTGCTATTCCGATGTCGTAGAAGTCGAGACGTTTGTCCGTTGTCTTCATTACGGACAAATTGAAATCTTCTACGAACCTTTTCACCATCGAAGAGTCGCCTGAAACGAACAATACATCTTTGCTATTGAACACGGTGTCAGCGTTTACCGTATTCTGATTGATGTTTTTGATGAACTTGTTGTTGATGCTGCTTTCCTGCCTTCTCTCCAATATGGTGAGTCCGTATACGTTGTTCAGGTCAAGTTTTGACATGGTCATTCCCGCGAGCTTTGAATCTTGTGGTATATAAAGAATCTGCAGCTGTTCTGTCAGTTTGTATTCATCCACCAGCTGTGTCAGGCTTTTCTGTTTCTTTCCGTTATCTTCTGATGATGTGTCTTTTTTCGACAGTAACCATTTGCATAGTGGAATCAATGTGATGGTGCCGACGGTGAGGCAGACAATGCCCACCGGCAGGAAGGAGAAGAATGAAAGTCCTTTTTCGCCGGCTTCTGTCAAGGCTTCCTGTATTACAAGGTTGGGTGGCGTACCTATAAGCGTAAGCATTCCGCCCATGCTGCTGGCGAAGGCAAGGGGCATGAGAAGTTTCTTTGCACTGACCCTTGCCCTTGAAGCTATACTTACTACGATGGGTAGCATGAGGGCTACGGTGCCGGTATTGCTTACGAAAGCGCCGATGACAGCCGTTACAAGCATCACTACTATTAGTATAACGGTGTCGTTGGTACCTACCGTCTTGAGAATCTTACCACTTATCGTCTTTGCCAACCCTGTCTGCAGGATGGCTCCACCGACGATGAAAAGACCTATCATCATTATGATTACAGGATTGGAGAAGCCGGATAGGGCTTCTGCAGGAGTCAATACGTTGGTAAGGATAAGCGACAGCAGAGTGCATAATGCTACAATGTCTGAACGGATTTTTCCGATGACGAAAAAAATTGCGGAAACAGCTAATATTACAATTGGCGTGATCATAGATGAATATAGTTGTTTAGGATTTACCTACAAAATTAATTGAAAAATTCAATAAATATCCATTGAAACAGAGTTTCTACAAACTATTTGATTAATTTTGCAGATTATTAAGAAAATGATTTGTTTTTTGTATGTAAGAAAACGGTTGTTTTTTCGTTTGTAAGAATAATCACATGGTTAAAATGAAATTGAAACTCAACGATTCAAAAACTTGTTTCTGGATATTGGCATTGGCAGGATGTCTGTCGCTCGTGATCTTTTTGGGAATGGGTCTCTTTAATACTAAAGGAGAGCCTCGTGAGGCAATTGTGGCACTTTCGATGTTGCAGTCTGGCGACTGGATATGTCCGATAAACAATGGTGTAGACATTGCTTACAAACCGCCGTTCTTCCATTGGTGTGTGGCGTTGTGCTCGCTTGTGGCTGGCTATGTTTCGGAATTCTCATCACGATTGCCGTCGGCTTTTGCCACAATATTGATGGTGCTCGTGGTGTATAAGTTTATGATCCGCAACAAGGTAAGTGTGGAATTGAGTCTGCTCACGGGACTAGTGACGTTTACAACCTTTGAGGTGCATCGTGCTGGTATGGCATGCCGTGTAGACATGTTGTTGTCTGCTATGATAGTAATAGCCATTTACTTTTTCCATGGATGGTATAAATCTAGAAATGCAGTATTGCTTCTGTTTGTCGTGTTGTCCATGAGTGCTGCTGCATTGACAAAGGGACCTGTCGGTATTTTGTTGCCGTGTGGAGTTATGGGACTTTTTATGCTTGTGAGAGGTGAAAATTTCTTCAAGACGTTTTTCTTGTGTCTGTCTGTAGCTTTAGCGTCTTGCGTATTGCCTTTTATATGGTATTATCTTGCCTACCAGGAGCGTGGCGACGCATTTTTGTATCTTGTGTATGAGGAGAATGTCTTGCGTTTCACTGGCAAGATGGTGTATTCTTCGCATGAGGCGCCGGCAATATATAATGTCGTTTCCGTGATAACAGGACTGTTGCCTTATACATTGCTGTTTGTGGTATTCCTGTTTACAATGAAACTTTCGCTGCCCAAAAGCTCGGCAGGAGTCAAATCGTGGTTTGTGAGTTTGCCACACCGTTTAGGCAGAATGTCAGACCAAGATCTGCTGTCGTTTTTGAGCATTGTCGTGATATTCGTATTCTTTTGCATTCCTAAAAGCAAGCGTAGCGTATATCTGTTGCCAATATATCCGTTCATGGCTTATTATATAGCGAGATTCATACACTATATCTCGCAGAGAAACCGAAGGATTGTGGTAGGCTATGCGAAGGCGTTTGTCGGCATTGCCGTTTCATTGCCGCTGCTTGTGCTGCTTGTAAGGACAGGGATCCTGTCTGGAGTTTCTTTTAGTGGAAAACATGCAGCCGAGTATCTGGCTTATGTCCATAACTTCATGAATTTACCGTATATGCAAATAGTGCTATTCCTGCTCTTTGCATTGGGTGTAGCGTATTTGTTCTTGTCTAATTGGAAAAAAATGTCCGTTGATGGATTGGGAGTTTCTGTAGCTGGAATTGTCGGCGTTGTATTTATGATGATTGATGGACTCATATTGCCTTCTGTGTATGACGTGAAGTCTGATTATCATATGGCCAGGGAAATGCAACAACTTGTGCCAGATGGGAAAATCTGGGACTATAGAAAGGATTTCAGAGTAGGCCAGAGAGGTAGGATGCATCAGTTCTCTGTGAATTTCTATCTTGGTGATCGTATTGTGCCTCTCGACCAGAACAGGCCAAACAAGGGATATATGATAATGGGAGATGATGACTATAAGGAATTTGTTGCTTCATTTCCAGATTATAAGTTGAAGAAAATCAAACGTTTCAATCACAAAAGTTGTGACGACAAGAGATTCCTCACTTTGTATTCTTTTATGAAAAAGTGATTTAGTATTAGATAATAAGTTTTATTGCTAACCTGTATGAATATGAAACTTGTAATTGTTGTACCATGTTATAATGAAGAAGAAGTTCTGAATGAAACGAAACAGCGATTGCTTGGCGTGTTAGACAAGCTGAAGTCTGATGGAGGCATTTCAGAAGGAATGGTGTTGTTTGTGGATGATGGGAGCAAAGACCGCACATGGCAGATGATAGAGGCTTTTGCCGGTGATTCTCCTATGGTTGGCGGGTTGAAACTATCAGGCAACCGTGGTCATCAGTATGCCTTGCATGCAGGTTTGAAATGGGCTTCAGAACATTCTGATGCTTCTGTTTCTATTGATGCCGACCTGCAGGACGATGTTAATGCCATTTATGAAATGGTGAATGAATATCATAAGGGGAATGACATAGTGTTTGGAGTCAGAAAGGAGCGCAAGACGGATACTTTCTTCAAGCGTACAACGGCTTTGGCTTTCTATAAGCTTATGAATGCACTCGGCGGCAAGGTGATATACAACCATGCTGACTTCAGGCTCATGAGCAGGAGAGCGATGCTGGCTATGATGAAATATCCGGAGAGTAATCTGTTCTTGAGGGGTATTGCAGCATCTGTCGGTTATCCTTCTACGTGTGTGTATTATAACAGGAGTGAGCGTTTTGCTGGAGAGTCTAAATATCCATTGAACAAGATGCTGGCTTTTGCCATTGAGGGAATTACTTCATTTTCAGTGAAACCATTGAGGTTGATTTCATATTTGGGTATAATATTCATTCTTGTAGCCATAGGTGTCATCATATATGCATTGTATGAACATTTTACGGGTAATACCATAGAGGGTTGGACTTCATTGCTCGTGAGCATGTGGTTCATTGGCGGTTCGATACTTCTGGCATGTGGCGTTACTGGTGAATATATTGGTAAAGTGTATCTTGAGGTGAAACAACGCCCGAAATATTTCGTTGAGAAGAAGGTCAACGTTTGACAATCTTCTTCTTTGACTTGAACAAATCCCACCATGTCTTGAAATCCTTCTTCAGTATGATTCCAAGTCCTTGGGTGTTGAGTGATGATTTCGTGAAGTATCTGTCATTGGTCTGATTGTATACTTTAATGGCAACGCTCCCGTTGGGAGTAAGCAGATACTTAACGTCAAAATCACCGATGAACGACGACGTGGTGTTGGGGTTGTCTCTATACCCGAACTGTCCGTTTATCAGGAGCCTGTTGCTGAACAGGCTTCCTGAAAGCAGTCCTTCGTATTCTGCATTGTTGAAACCTTCGGTACCAGTACTTATGTTGGTGCCGAAGTTCCAGTTGTTGTTCTTTATCAGTGTGCCCAGGATATTGTTTACCTGTTGGCTTATCGTTCCGCTGAGCAGACTTTGCATAGCAAGACTTGTCTGGCTTTGCTGTGCATCTTCCTGTTTTGAGTTGTTTTTTGAGTCTGTGTAGAATCGTCCTATGGCAAGCAGATATACCACTTGCTGGTTCATTTCCTCCTCGCTGTTTATCAATGATCTCACCATTTGCTTGGCATCATTGTTTACTGTGGGCATGTCAAAGTCGAAGTCTACCTTTATGGTCTCTGGCGTTCCGCCGATATTCATGATGCAATCTACCTTTACGTTGTTGCTTGAAAAGCTGTTTCCGATGCGCAAATCAGCGAGTGAAACACCATTGACTGGGTATATGGCTTTGAGGTTCAGCTGAGAGTTGAACGGGTTGCCGCCGAAAACGATGTTGCTGCCTTGCTGGAAGCGGAAATCTTTCTTTATGATGTTCTGTATTGTGAGGTTGTAAGAACCATGGTCGATGACGTATGTGCCGTACATGTCAAAGCTGCCTTTGTTGAAATATGTGGCTTTAAGAGCACCGTTCCCGTTGAGGGATATCTTGTCGCCGGTAGCCTTGTCCATCAACACACGGAGGGTGAAGTCGGGGGTAGCGGCCACGTTGAAGTTGATGAACATGTCGGAAGCGTCGTTCAGATCCTTCTCATCTTCATCTTTCTTTGTTGCATGATAATAGTAGTCTTCTGTATTGTTCTCGACTTTTGGCGTTTCGTGACTGACCCATCTGAGAAAATTACTGTCGGTTATGGCGTCAGGACTAGCCGCATTGTATTCTATGAACGAACCTTTGTTTGGTGTCATGTCAATATCGAATACAATGCTGTGTGGGCGACCGGTGATATTGCAGTCGCCGGTGCCGTATACTGTGCCATAGAATGAGTTGTTGCCGTAGTCGTTGAAGTCGTAACACAGAAATTTGTTGGCATGTATGCCGAGGTCGAATGTCAGCCTCGTCAGATGCTTGTGATGCAAGGCTCCAGTGACCGTTGCCACATTGCCGTGTCGGTCTGTTACGGTGTCACCCTTGAATATGATTTCGTCGGGTACCATTCTTATCGTGTCGTTCTTCAGTCTGTATACAGTGTTGAGTGGACTGATGCCGATAGTGCCGTCGGCAACCAATAGTCCTTGGAGGTTTACCTCGCTCAAATCTCCGAATACCTGTGCAAAACCATTGGCATGTGCGTCGATTTTGTTCATGAAACTTCCGCAAAAGCTTTTCAAGAACTCAATGTTTGTATTATGGGCGGTTATGCCGAGATCTATATAATTCTTCTCTGGGGAGACATAGCCTTTGATGATTGTCTTGACATTGTTGTCATCATCCGCATGGGCGTCGATGTCTATCTGCTTGTCGTGCTTGTTCCATTTCACGTTGGCGAATAACTTGCCCATCCTTCCGTCCTGGAACTTGAAGTTATCGACAGTGAGGTCCACCCAGGCGTCTGGATCTTGCATGATTGACTTTAGATATGCAGTTCCCGAAGCCTGTCCGCCGAAGGTTACAGAATGGAAGTTGACTAAGTTCAGGATATAGTTCACGTCAACGTTTTGCAGATCTACTCTAAGAGAGTCGTCCGCACTGCTTGTCGCCTTTCCGTAAATTTTTATGAACTGTCTGTCACGCCCTATGGCAAAGTGGTTTACCTGTATCTTGTCCTTGTTGTATATGATGCTCGAAGGAGATATGTGCCATATTGTGTCATTAAGAGACAGTGTGGAGGGCTTGATGTTTATATATGCCGATTTTTCATTATTTGCATCATTATAGAAGCTTGTTTCTGTTTCAATAGTGCCTCGTATGTTCAGCGGTGAGTTGTAGGCCATGTCGATATGACTGTTTAACTTATTGTCTATAGCGCTTGCCTTGACATTCAGAAGAATGCTCTTTCCCTTGTCTTCAATTTTCTTTATGTTGCATTCGGCAATCAGACTGTCGTTGACTGTCTTGACATTGAGCTTGGCGTTCTTGAAAGATTCTCCTGCGTAAGTGAATCCAGGCATTGTAACATCAGCGTTTATCTCTTTTTTCATGTCGTTGATGTTTGCTTTGATATGAATCGGCTCGTTCGATGTGTATGGTATGCCTAAGATAGCGTGGATCCATTTAGTATCGTATATGTTTGCTTTGAGAGAGAAATTGTTGTCTGCACAATACACTTTATTGCGTTCGATGCCAGGAGCCGTAGGCAGTTGCTTCTTGATGATGGAAAGCATACTCTGTCCGATTGTAGAGAATTGGTATTTGCCTCTGATTTCAATTTCACCGATATCAGACTTGATGTCGATGTCTCCTTTGTTGATATTCGCTGTCAGTTCGTTGAGTGAGTAGTTCTCTGTAGGTGACTGCATGCTGAATTCTTTCAGTTGCAGCTTTCCTGTCAGATCATACAGACTCTTTCCTGTGGCGCAGATGTTGATCTGTGTAGAGAATCTTGCATCACCCCATTTGTTCGTTATGTTGAGGCGTTGCGGATTAATATTCTTCAAATCCATTGAAATGTCTGAAATGGGCGACTTCATGAAGTTCTTGATGGATCCGATGAGAGACAAATGGCAGTTCTCGTCGTTCACATTAAGTCTGCCGTTTATGTCTGTGCCGTTATACGCACCATCGATGTCAATGTCTTTGTATGTATATTTGTTGTATTCAAAGTCTGAAATTCGACCTCTGACTTTGGTATCAGTTATTTTGTTGTTGTGGATGCGGGCTTCGCCGTGCAGGTTTGCGCTTATATTCCCGAATTTATTGTCTGCCAATAGTTCATTCAGATTGATGCGGCCGGCTGAAATTTCAGCAGCTAGTTTCGTTGCCCTTTTCTGGATAGCAAACTGAATATTTCCTAGATTCGTGTTTACATTTCCGCATGCACTGATGTTGTCATTGTTAGTTTCACATGTTGCAGCGGCGGTAATTGCTTTAAGTTTTGTCAATGGGGTGGGGATATCTATTCTGGCAGTTCTTGCAGCTTTGAAAACCAATGCCAAATAACTCTCGTTTACAGACAGCTGGCTTATCTTTGCTTTCCATGTCTTGCAGCCGTCGAAAGGAGTAAACATGCCATTGGCATTAAACTTGAATGCTGTGTCTTGTGAATATAATGACAGTCTGCTGACTTTTGCTTTGCCGTCGGTGTAAGAGAAATCTGCAACTAAGTTTAACTTGTTGGAAAGATCATTCAGCTCTGGCACGATGAAGGCAAAGTCGGAAAGCGTTATATTGTTTCCAATGATGTTTCCTTTGCCTTTAATGGTATTGCCGACAATGCTACCGCCATCTGTTCTATAGGTGGCGGTAATGGAGTCTGAATAAATTGTACTGTGGGGCAGGCATAGTCTGAAATTCTTGACAGATGCCTTTTGGGGAGTTACAAGAGCACTGAATGTCAGTTTGCCTATGTTGAGGCCGGATTGCTCTTTGAACGATAGCTTCTTGACTATGGCGTTGGCCATATCGTTTGTGATGTGTCTTATTATTATGTGTGAGCTGATGTCGGAAACATGGATATGGTAGGGAGATAGTTTATTCGAAGTGTTCGGCATATCCCATTGGTCATATTGTATCGCTCCGTTTCTTATGATGAAAGAGTTAATTCTCAAATCAAGTTCGCTTTCCTCATTTTTATCAGAAGAAAGTGAATCAATTACGAATTGGAAATTTGGTTGTGAATATTTGTCTTTCTTGTATAATTTTGCTCTCAATCCGAATATTTGAGCCGATGAGATAGAGATATTTCCTTTGGCTAGTTCCAGAATGTCTATACTGATAGATACGCGGGAGGCGTGCAACATGTCTTTGTTGCTTTTGTCTAGCATGTTGAAGTCGTCAATAATGACCCTGTTGAGGAAACCTAAATTTATGTTGCTTATGGTTATTTCTGTGCCAAAAGTTTTTCTCAAGATTTTTGCCACATAAGCTCCTGTATATGCCTGTACTGACGGTATGTGAAGCAGTATTGACAATGCTATGTAAATGGACATGACGGTCCAAATTATAGTCGTGGTTATGTGGCGTAGTCTTTTCACCTTATATTCTAATTTGTTTGCTTTATGATAACTGTCTGTAGAACCTTTGTTTGCTTATCCTTTTTTAGTTGGTTCTTGACTGTATTATAATTTAAAAGAAGCGCCGACGTATTTATGCGTGGCGCTTCTTGAGTGTTACAAAGCTTCATCTTCAGGCTTTTCAATCCTGTTGTGACCTTTCAGCTTGATATGCTTTTTCCGCGCTATCCATTTAGCTTTCTTCTTTTCATAATCAAGCATGTGTCGTTCCAAGAAATTGTCTGCCATTTGTATTGATGTATATTATTTCTGGAATTTACTGTATACTACGTCTATTGTAATATTGGCGTCACCTGTCATAGAGCCTTTCACAAACTTCGATGCCGTAAGGCTCATGTCGTTTGTCACTTTTACGAGCTTCGTCGTTTGTCCCGTTGTGACATAAGTCGTTTCTACAGGTATGACAAGTACCTTGTTCCATGTAGGGTGTTTTTTCTCCCACATAGTCTTGGCATCTGCGCTCGACATTCCTTTTCCTTCATATTCCTTGATGCCTTCAGAGCGTTTCCTGCTCATGTAAGCAATCAGGTTTGCCACATTGTGGAAGGTATATGAGTTTTGTTTAGCCAATGACGACTGGTCGCTTGTTGCGAAGACGGCGGTGTATGTCTGTACATTGTCCGGTATCTTTCCTTCTTCGAAGAAACTTGTGCGCATATCGTTAGGTATGAGGAGAAGGGTGGCGGGGATGTCCATATTGTATTTCTCGTGCTTCGTGTTGTTTATCCTCGTAAGGGAAATGCGCGCAGAATTGATTGTGTCGTTCTCGTGGCCGTTTAGAATCTCGTCCACAGGAATTGTCAGTTCGGTAAATATTCCCGCAGGTGACTTGATGTAAGTGATGTCGTTCTTGTTTCCTTCCTCAACCATCTTGTCTATGGCGGCATTGTCGTTGGAAATACGTGTCGACTGTATTACTTCTTCTGTACCTGCGAATGTAGTCACGACATTTACAGTTGTGTCTTTTTTCTCACCGTTGGTGGTCTTCTCATACTTGTATTTATAATATACAAGCATCTGGCTCATATTTATATAAGCCATTGAGCCAAGTCCATCTGATGATTTGAAATAGAAACCGGGACAGATGTTGTGGATGAAGCTGTATGAATCTTTGAAGAGCTTGGGATTACTATAGTATTTTTGCATTATATAAGTACCATAGTTATAGTATCCTTTTTTCTCCTTATCCTTGTATGCAGCCTTTTCTTCTATCAAGTTGCCATTTTCGTCGAGTTCTGAATTCGGCAGATTGATCTTGATTTTCTTTGGTACGGTGTCTGATGCCAAATCATATAAGGTATAAGTCTTGTTGACGTTGACTCTTCCCTCATCTGTGCGACAATAATTATCGTCAGACTTCAATGGGTTGAAGTCTGAATAATATTTCTTGTTTTCCTCCATTGGCTTTGACAACTCTAGCATATTGAGTTTCATGGTAGACAGAGAGTCGCCATAATACTTGTCGTAATATAGGTAGATCACGCACGAGTCTGCTATTATTGAGCCGTCTTTGAGTCTGCTTACTATTGATTTTTCTGCAGGCAGTTGTGTTCCTTCAAGAGTATAGAATTGTGTCAGGAAGTCTCCTTTCACGAATGCTCCTGTTTCAGGGTCTTTCACTTTTCCCAAATATCCAGTGGCTGATCTTGAATATACAGAGTCAGCCTTCACGGATTTTGAACTTATAGGGAAAGATCTTGCGGTGACATTGATGTTGTCGAGGTCGTCGATGATGCTTCCTCCGATGTTGTCAGTATTGTCATCACAAGAGCATAGACAAGAAAATATTAATGCGAGGCTTAGAAATACCTGTTTTGCTTTCATGAAATGTATTTGTTTTTCTGTGTTTATGGAATTTACTCCAAGATGCTGTCGTAGAAATTGTCGTATGCGTCAACGTCTAATTCTGTTGCGGCAGCCTGAGACATGAATGGAATACCCTTCGATTTTGTATATTCAACAAGTTGTTGGTTGACGCCAGGACCTGCCTCTATGACACCGTCGGAATAGTCGATGGCCAATTTTTCGAATTCTGTGAAGTCGAATTTCTCATTGTAGTTCTTCAGTATGTCGCTATGGGCATCCTTGAATTCAAGACATTGTCCAAATGTTTTCTCAATGTCCTTCTTCAAACCGTTTCCGAAGAGGGATGTGATGATCTTGGTGTTTGCGAACGAAGGCTCGTCCTTGTATGCGGTTTTCACATAATAGGGTACAATGTTGCCTATCCACCCCTGGCAATGGATGATGTCAGGGGTCCAATGCAGCTTCTTTATTGTCTCCAGTACGCCTCTTGCGAAGAATATTGAACGTTCGCCGTTGTCTTCGTATTCTTCGCCGTTTTCATCGTTTGCCATGAGTCTCTTTGTGAAGTAGTCGTCGTTGTCGATGAAATATACCTGTATCCTTGTCGAAGGGATTGAAGCGACCTTGATTATCAGAGGGTGGTCAGTGTCATCAAAGATTATCATCATCCTTGAAAGACGAATCACTTCGTGTAGCTGGCCTCTCCTTTCGTTTATGTTTCCCCATTTGGGCATGAAGGTCCTGATTTCATATCCTTTTTCAAGTATGGACTGAGGAAGCTCGCGGCCTATGTGGGACAATTCGCTGTCAGAAACGTAAGGCGTTATCTCTTGGTTGATAAATAGAATTTTTTTTGACTTCATCATTGTTTTTCTTTAATCTTTGCAAAGATACGAAAAAAAACTTACTTGGTGCCTTGCTTCTCGCAAAATTGCTCAAAACTCATTGCTAATTGGCTTTTTTTAAAACATATTCTTTCTTGTTTAAGAAAAATGTTGTTATTTTGCACCGATTTTTCATTCGCAGTCGGTCTCTTTCGGGTGATTGGCATTTTTGGAAAAGGTTTATAAATATAATATAATGAAAGTTTTTAGTAAGATAGCAGACCTCCAGAACGAGTTGTTCGAAGCTCGTAAGAATAAAAAAACAGTAGGTCTTGTTCCCACGATGGGAGCTCTTCATGCAGGACATGCGTCTTTGGTTAAAAGAAGCGTTTCGGACAATGACGTTACAGTAGTGTCGGTATTTGTCAATCCGACGCAGTTCAATGATAAAACCGACCTGAATACTTATCCGCGTACACTTGATGAGGATTGTAAGTTGTTGGAATCCGTAGGGGCTGATTGTGTGTTTGCTCCTTCTGTAGAAGAAGTTTATCCATCGCCTGATACGAGAAGCTTTGAATTCCCACCAGTGACAACGGTTATGGAAGGCGCTCACAGACCAGGACATTTCAACGGAGTATGCCAGGTCGTAAGCCGGTTGTTTTACATCGTACGTCCAGACAAGGCTTATTTCGGAGAAAAGGATTGGCAGCAAATTGCAGTAATCAAGGCGTTGGTGAAATATCTAGGTCTGAAGTTGAATATTGTTGAATGTCCTATTGTCAGAGAAGAGGACGGATTGGCAAAGTCGTCTCGCAACACATTGTTGGCTTCAGATGAGCGTTCTGTTGCTCCCATGATATTCAAATATCTTAACGAGAGCGTGGATTATGCGAAGAAGCACACTTTGAAAGAAACCCATGATTGGGTGGTGGACAGTATCAATGCCGTGGACGGATTAGAAGTGGAATACTTCTCTATTGTTGATGGCGATACATTGCAGGATGTAGAGAACTGGGAGGATTCTTCGGATACGGTAGGGTGTATTACTGTGTATTGTGGAAAGAAGCCAGTCAGGCTTATAGATCATATAAAATATAACGCCAAATAAAAGATATTTATCATGTTGATTGAAGTTTTGAAGAGCAAGCTGCATTGTGTTCAGGTTACAGAGGCAAATCTGAATTATATGGGTAGCATAACCATAGACGAGGACTTGATGGATGCGGCTAATCTTATAGCTGGTGAAAAGGTTCAGATAGTAAACAACAATAACGGAGAACGTTTTGAAACATATATAATCAAGGGAGAGCGTGGCAGCGGATGTATTTGCCTTAATGGTGCAGCTGCAAGAAAATGTGTTGTAGGTGATACAGTTATAATAATTGCTTATGCACTTATGGACTTTGAAGAGGCCAAGTCTTATAATCCGGTTGTGGTTTTCCCTGTAGACAACAAGATACAGAAGTAATTCATCTTTGCATGTTATATCATTGAAGCAGCGTATGGTCTTGGCATTACGCTGCTTCAATGTATCTACGCAAATCGTTTGAAGTGAAGATTATGCTTCCGGTTTCTTGTTTCCTATACGTGCATCAAGTCGCTGATAATGCTGTCGCTCACAAACAGTCCCTTCCTTGTCAGATGTAGGTGGCTGCCTTCGAGTGTCATCAATCCATTTTCGATATGTGGGGCAGCTTCTTTGTACAGGAAGGCAAGATAGTCTTCGCCAAAATTTTTCTTTATGCCGGTCATGTCAATTCCTTCGCATGTGCGTAGTCTTGTCATGACCACGTCGTCAAATCTTGAGTCCTTGGTTAGAAATTCAGTTTCGGCAGGAATCGTTTTTTTACTGATAGATTCCATGTAGGACGATATGTCGTCAATGTTCCATTGTCTTGACATTCGGTTGAAAGAATGTGCAGAAGCTCCGATGCCCAGGTATGGGATGTCATTCCAATAGTTGCTGTTGTGTCTAGACCGGTTACCGCTTTTTGCAAAGTTGCTTATCTCGTAATGTTCGTATCCGGCAGCAACAAGTTTGTCTATAAGTATGTTGTACATGGCAAGATACGTTTCCTCGTCGCATTCCTTTATCCTGTTCTCAAGAAGAAGTTTTGTCATTGCAGTCCCCTCTTCATACATCAGACTATAAGCAGAGATGTGCTCAACCTCCAGGTTGAGGGCGCTTTCAATGTCTGTCCTCCATGTTTGTATGCTTTCTTGTGGAAATCCGAACATTAGGTCAATGCTGATGTTCGACACGTCAGCCTTTCTCAGCCTTTCCACCGCCGATATGATTTGTGACGCATTGTGCCTTCTCCTTATGAAGGATAGAATATCGTCAGAAAAAGACTGTGCTCCCATACTGACCCTATTGATGGGAGAACTTTTTATATAATCGGCAAGAGATTCCGTGATGTCGTCTGGGTTGCATTCAAAAGTCGCTTCTATGGAGTCTTCCACCTTATTATATTTATATATGGCATCGAAAATCCTGTCAATGTCAGTTTGGCAGAGCTGTGAAGGCGTGCCACCTCCAAGGTATATCGTGGAGATTCTGTCGTCCAGATAATCCCTTCTCAACCTTAATTCTTCGCAAAGGCTGTCTACGTAACGTGAACGAAGTTCTTCGTGAGTTGTTGAATAGAAGCCGCAATAGATGCAACGGCTCTTGCAAAATGGGATGTGAACGTATAATCCTGACATAATTTGTAATTTTTGTATTGCAAAAGTACTAATATGTTTTAAAAAACAGGATTTTTTGTAGCAAATATTTTGTAAAATGGAGAAAATATGATAACTTAGTTGCCGTTAAATCTAATTAAGTCGCCACAAGAACATAAAAGCACTTGGAACGACAAACCTAAAATCTATAATAACATGAGAGTTTACCAGACTAATGAAATCAAGAACATTGCCTTGCTTGGCAGTGCGGGTTCCGGCAAGACTACTCTTGCCGAAGCGATGTTGTATGAGAGTGGTGTCATCAAGCGCCGTGGTACAATAGAAGCAAAGAACACGGTTTGTGACTACTTTCCAGTAGAACAGGAATATGGCTATTCTGTATTCTCTACTGTATTTAATGTGGAGTGGAATAACAAGAAACTGAATATTATCGATTGCCCTGGCTCAGATGATTTTGTGGGCGGAGCAATTACAGCGCTTAATGTCACAGACCAGGCATTGGTGCTTATTAACGGTCAGTATGGTCCGGAGGTCGGAACTCAGAATTTATTTAGATATACAGACAAGCTGAAGAAGCCGGTTATCTTCCTCGTCAACCAGTTGGATAGCGAGAAGTGTGATTTTGAATCCATTATTGCACAAATGAAAGATATCTACGGCACCAAGTGCGTGCAGATACAGTATCCTTTGAATACGGGACCAGAATTCAATTCCCTTATCGACGTGCTTCTCATGAAGAAATATTCATGGACGCCTGAGGGTGGTGCACCTATCATCGAGGATATTCCTGAAGAAGAGATGGAGAGGGCTATGGCTCTACATAAGGAGCTCGTTGAGGCTGCTGCAGAGAACGACGAGACTCTGATGGAGAAATTCTTTGAAGAAGAGACACTTACAGAGGATGAGATGCGTGAGGGTATTCGCAAGGGACTCATCACACGCTCGATATTCCCAGTGTTCTGCGTTTGTGCAGGCAAGAGTATGGGCGTTCGTCGCTTGATGGAATTCCTTGGTAACGTAGTGCCGTTCGTTAGTGACATGCCGAAGGTGCATAATACGAGAGGACAGGAAGTTCCTGCCGATTCCGACGCGCCTACTTCTTTGTATTTCTTCAAGACAGGAGTAGAGCCGCATATTGGTGAAGTCTCATATTTTAAGGTTATGAGCGGAAGCGTGAAGCCGGGTGATGATTTGACGAATGCAGACCGTGGATCAAAGGAGCGTATGGCGAATATCTTCGTATGTGCAGGAGCTAACCGTCAGTCTGTAGAGCAGTTGCAAGCAGGGGATATCGGTTGTACGGTAAAATTGAAGGATGTCAAGACCGGTAATACTCTCAACAGTAAAGACTGCGAGAATAGATTTGATTTCATCAAATATCCTAACTCAAAATATTCACGTGCGATAAAGGCTGTCAACGAAGCTGACACAGAAAAGCTTATGGCTGCTCTGACTAAGATGAGACAGGAAGATCCGACATGGGTCGTTGAGCAGAGCAAAGAACTTCGTCAGACTATCGTTCACGGACAGGGAGAGTTCCATTTGCGTACATTGAAATGGAGACTTGAAAACAATGAGAAATTGCAGGTTGAGTATCAGGAACCACGTATTCCATATCGTGAAACAATCACAAAGCTTGCACGTGCAGACTATCGTCACAAGAAACAGTCAGGTGGAGCTGGCCAGTTCGGTGAGGTACATCTTATCATAGAACCTTATGCCGAGGGAATGCCGGATCCTGTTTCTTACAATATCAATGGTCAGGAGTTCAAGATGAATATCAAGAACAAGGAGGTCGTTGATTTGGATTGGGGAGGCAAACTTGTATTCATCAACTCTGTTGTTGGAGGAGCCATCGACCAACGTTTCATGCCTGCAATCTTGAAGGGAGTGATGGAGCGTATGGAGCAGGGACCGCTTACTGGAAGCTATGCTCGTGATGTTCGTGTTGTCGTTTATGATGGAAAGATGCATCCGGTAGACAGCAATGAGTTGTCATTCATGTTGGCTGCAAGAAATGCGTTCTCAGAGGCATTCAAGAATGCAGGTCCAAAGATTCTTGAGCCGATTTATGATCTGGAAGTTTTTGTCCCTTCAGATTTCATGGGAGATGTGATGAGTGACCTTCAGGGACGCCGTGCTCTAATCATGGGAATGGATTCTGAGGCAGGTTATCAGAAGCTTCAGGCGAAGATTCCATTGAAGGAACTCTCAAACTACAGTATCTCACTGAGTTCTATAACAGGTGGTAGAGCTTCGTTCACAACTAAGTTCGCAAGCTATGAACTTGTTCCTAACGATATTCAGCAGGAGCTGATTAAGGTTCATGAAGCAGAAATCGACGGAAAAGAATAAAGGTCTGTTTGAAACATAAATTAAGGGGGCATGTCATGAGATATGTCCCCTTATTTATGTTGAAAACGTGTAGAGTCTTTTCCCATTTGAATGGTGCAAGTCTTGCCGTTTTCGAAAGTACTGGCAGAAGTGGTTTGTCTCTTGATTTGTATTTTCTGTTAGTTGTTGTGATTATTTAGAATGGCATGCCTACAGCGAAATGGAATGCAAAATCTCTGTTCATGTTCGGGTGGAATAATGGATAATGATCATTTTTAGATTCGTAAGCTGGATTTATTGCTTTCATTCCCATGTCGAAGCGCAGGATGAAATAGCTGAAGTTCAAGCGAATCCCCAATCCATAGGCAACGGCAATCTGTCTGTAGAAAGAGTCCAGATGGAACTGTCCACCTGGTTGTTCCTTGTATTCTCTCAATGTCCAGATGTTTCCAGCATCAATGAATGCCGCTCCGTGTAGTTTCCAGAACAAGGCGGTTCTGAATTCCATATTGAGGTCGAGTTTCATGTCTCCAGTTTGGTTTATGAAGTCAATGGCGCCATCTTTGCCTTTGAAGCTACCTGGGCCTAGTCCGCGTACGCTCCAGCCTCTGACCGAGTTCGCACCACCGGAGAAATATCTCTTTTCAAACGGCAAGACTGTACTGTTGCCGTAGGGATAGGCCACACCGAGAGCTGCATGCATAACAAGCTGGTTGTTCTGGTCGAACGAAAACTTGTGTGTGTAGTCGAAGTCGAATTTCGCATATTGGGCATAAGCGATGTTGAAAATCTTGTAGTGTTTATTGGCATCCTTCTGCATTTTCGTGATATGCGATATACCGTTGAGGATATTACCGGCTGTCTCGCAGTTTATTTTGAATGCATTGTTTTTGTGGCTGTATGTCATTCCAAATCCGATTTTCATGATGAAGAGATCTTCGTAGTTGTATTTCAAAATGACGTTTTTATTGTCAACATTATCAAGATAGTTGTCTTTGAATGTAGATGATATCCATGGCATATAGACATAATTGAGGTCTATGATGTCAACTTTGTATTGGTGTTTTTGGCTAGAGTCTGTCCATCTGTATCTTACAGAGCCTGAGAATACTCGTCTGTGGAACTCTGGACGGTTTTGCAGGTTATAGCTCACTCCGATTTCCGTCGTAGAGTAAGAACGCCTTTTGAAGTCATATGACAGAAACGGACACATGAAGCTGGGGAAAAGAATCTTTGACTCTATTCCGTATTCTATATAATTCTGATTCTGGTAGCCTTCAAGACCGGTTATCGCTTCGTAAGCCCCTCTTAGTTTCACGCTGAACACTTCAGAGCCTCTGAACAGATTCCTGTTTTCGTATGTAAGCGATACTGCGGCACCAAGGTCTCCGGCTGTATTTGTACCTTCAGGTTGGAAACTGATACTGTTGGGGGTGCTCGGACTCACTCTGATGTTGCAGTCGAGCAGGCCTTCACCTGCTTCTTTGAATTGAATGTTCGTGTATTTCACAGCTTGAAGCTTTCCGAGACTGTTATATGTTCTTTTGAGCATTTCAGAACTGAAGGGCTTACCTTCTTCGAGCCATGTGTTTTCCTTAAGCACATTAGCTCGCAATGGAATTTTGTCTCCTTCTGTGCTACTGTAGATAATATTGTTTATCTTGTAGCAAGTATGTAGTGTGTCTGTCTTTACTCCTGGTTTTTCGTATTTTGCTATGTGGAGTATCAAATCTACAAGTTCTTTGCCAGGTATTGAGTCTGCCGTATACGATATGAAATTCTTGTGAAAGTGGTAATATCCATTGTTTGTCAGGGCAGATGTTATAATTCGGCGCTCCTGTTCAAGACTGTTGATGCTGAATACCGCTCCTGCCTTTATCCTTTTTTCTTTAGGGTATATTACATCAAGCTTCTTTTCGATGTTGTCGTCTTGGATGTCGTATGTTATGTTGTTTATGTGAAATTTCTTCCCGGGAGTAAGGATGTATGTTATATCAATCTTGTTTTTCTTATGAATCTTCGTACGGGTCTCCACATTGGCATTGAGAAACCCGTTGTTCTGCATTGCGCTTCGAAGATCGTTGCAAGTCGATTCTGTAAGTGTGGAATCCAGAGTTACTGGCTTTTCCCCGATATTCTTTAAAGTCTTGTTGATCCACTTTGTTGAATCTTTGCCTGCAAGCGAATATGTCGCAAGTGGTATGCGTAGTGCTGAAAACCACTTTGTGTTTCCTTTCTGCTTTATATATGGTTCATATTCTGAAGCGTTTATGCTTTTGTCTGTGCTCTCTATCATCACCTTGTTAATGAGAAACTCGTTTTCCGGTATGAATTTGGTTATGCTGCATCCCGTCATGACAGATGTCATAAACGCCACACAAAAGTGTATTAAGATATGTTTTATAGGTTTGTTCGTCACTTCTCTTGGTTTTGTTGTGCAAAAGTATAAAAAAAATTGTACTTTTGTGGCTCAAAAACTATAAAATGAAATGTTAAGCAAGAATCAGATAAAATTAGTTCATTCGTTGCAGTCAAAGAAAGGACGCGACAAAGAGGGTTGTTTCGTTGCAGAAGGTCCTAAGGTGGTGTCAGATTTGATGGAGATACTGAAGCCGAAAATGTTTTTTGCCACTCAGGGGTGGATAGATTCTAATCCTCAGATAGATAATGATATAGTTGTTGTCACGGATGATGAACTGCGTAAAATCAGTTTCTTGCAGCATCCACAGGGAGTGCTTGCCGTATTCCCGATGCTTGTGAGTCAGCCTAAATGTGATTTCGACGATTCTTCCCTTTACATTGCCCTTGATGGGGTGCAGGATCCTGGTAATCTGGGCACTATCATACGTGTGGCCGATTGGTTTGGTATAACGAAAATTTTCTGCAGCCGTAACACCGCTGACGTGTATAACCCCAAGGTCGTGCAGGCTACTATGGGCAGTATCGCCAGAGTGCGGGTTGAATATTGCGATTTGCAAGTGCTTTTCGATTCGCTCCCCGCCGGTTATCCCGTTTATGGAACATTCCTTGATGGTGAAGATATTTATAAGAAATCCCTCACTCCCAACGGTATTATAGTGATGGGGAATGAGGGGAATGGCATTTCCGCAGCTATGCGAATCCGTATAAACAACAGGCTTCTGATACCGAACTTTCCTGAGGGGCGCCAGACTGCAGAAAGTCTGAATGTGGCAATAGCTACTGCCATAACATGTTCGGAGTTCAGAAGATGTTCGTCTTGAACTTTTCTGGTCTCTTTGCGTCTTGGCCTTCTATTTCGTTACGTTCATTGAAATCTTTCCGTCAGTCGTTATGACAATATTCACCATGTAGCTTACATAGCTGTCGGGGATGGCGAGTTCTGCTATATAGTGGAATCCTTTGTTGTCGGATGTGCTTGCTGTAAGGTCGCTCAATACGCTCTGTTTCAGAAAGTCTTTGGGAACATATTGTGTGAAGTCGCTTTTCTTAAAGTCTTTTGAGAAAATCTTTGTTTCCTGCTTGAAGATCCCCAGGTGGATAGTGTTGTCGAAATATACGCTTTCGATTTCCAGCCCGTCATCATTATATGATGTCTTAAATACTTTATATGTTGTAGGATTTACTTGAATGTAAGAGTGGTATCTCTCATTGTTACAGAACAATATGGTGTCGCTTTTAATTGTCTTGTTCTGGTTTACGCTCGTTGGCTTCTTGTTGGCGAACTGTAGTTCAAAGCTCGGGTCTTCGCCTTTTATCAGTTTCACTATGTCGCCATTTGAGTTTTTAAATTCAAATATATGCGCCGATTGTTTTAATATGGCGTATTTAGAGTCGTTTGCGCTTTTTAGTTCCAGAGTGTCACCATATATGGCAAATTTGATAGGCTGGCTCAGGGAGTCTGGGTAGTATATGGTGTCCCCTTTGACTTTGAAGACGACATTCTCTTCGTCAGAGTCTACCCATATGCCTTGAAAAAGTTGTTTTGCCTTCAGGTCTTCTGTACGTACGGCTGTGTCTTCTCCTTTGTTTTTGCATGAAAAGGCAGTCGTGCACAAGAAAACCAAAAGGATGAAAGTCTTTATGTTCATTGTCAATAGATGTTGTGTGCCATAAGGCATCTGTGTTCATTTTGAGTCTCTGTCAAGAGATTGTCGGCGTATTTGAATCATTCGAACAAGACTGCCTCGGAAAATAGTTTTCCGTTGAAGTCTTTGTCGCTTGCCTGCACGTCTTTTTTTTCGATAGGCCATTCTATGTTGATTTCCGGGTCGTCGAATCGTATGGATGCTTCATACAGTGGGGCATACACGTTGTCTACCTTGTATGTGAATATTGCTTCTTGGCTCAAGACAAGAAATCCGTGGGCAAATCCTCTCGGTATGAAAAGTTGTCTTTTGTTGTCTTCGCTGAGTTCCACCATCACGTGTTTGCCGAATGTGGGTGAGCTTTTTCTTATGTCTACAGCCACGTCAACCACTTTGCCTTTGATTACCCTTACGAGTTTCGCCTGCGAATATTCTCCCTTTTGATAGTGGAGTCCCCTTAAGACGCCGTAAGACGATTTCGATTCGTTGTCTTGCACGAAGTTCACGTTTCCGATGTTCTTTTCGAATTCTTCCTGTTTGAATGCCTCAAAGAAATAACCTCTTGGGTCGTTGAAGACTTTTGGTTCTATAATGAAAACTCCATCAATCGCGGTCTTTATAAAGTTCATGGTCGTATTTTATTTTGTTGCAAAAGTAATCAATATTATTTTATTCCGTATGTGTTTTTTACTTTTTTTTATTTCACCGATTGGTTTTGAAAGTTTTATTTGGCATTGTAATGGGAAAAGTGTAATTTTGCAACGTGATAGAATTGAAAAGACATATTGAAATATTGCTTTTGGACAATGACTGTGTTGTCGTGCCAGGCTTGGGAGGCTTTGTGGCGCATCATATAGATGCTCGCTATGATGCCCGTGATGGTGTGTATCTTCCGCCGTTGCGTACGCTTGGGTTCAACCAGAAACTCGATATGAACGACTCCCTTCTGGCGCAGTCGTATGTCGAGGCGTACGACATGAGCTATCCGGAGGCGATGAGAAAGATAGACGAGGAAGTTGGCGAACTGAAATCGGTGTTGGAAAAAGACGGTTTCTATGATTTGAGCGACATCGGAACTTTAGTCGTGAATGCTGACGGCCGTTATGAATTCGACCCTTGTGAGTCTGGTATCCTTACTCCGTTTTTGTATGGCTTGTCGAGTGTAGATGTGCCTCTATTGCTTGAGGATGGCGTGACTGCGACAATTCCTGCAGCAATTGATATGCCGGTGAAATCTATTACAGAGGAGCAGGGTGGGTCTGAAAAGTCTGCTGCTCAGCAGTCGCAGCAAGTGTTCCCGTATGGTGAATCGAAACTCGCAGAAAAACTATGCGCTGATGGTGACGTTGATTCGGAGAAGACAATCAGTATAAAGGTCAGTCTGATACGTAACGTGTTGGCCGTAGCGTGTGCCGTCTTGGCTTTCTTCATGTTGGCGACACCGATTAATAATGTAAATGACGAGACGTCGGTTTCAATGAGTGGAATCGGTAGCGGTCTATTATATAACTTGGTTTCCAGAGATGCGAACTCAGGAGTAACCAATGTAGTGGGTGAGAAAATCAATGCCATTCCAAGTGCCAAGTCTGGCAATATTATGGATAAAAAGATCGAGCCCCCAATAAAAAGAGTGGAACCTGTGTCGAAGCAGAAAGACATGCAGACGGAAGTCTATTGCATTGTTCTGGCTTGCAGAATAACCAAGTCTAATGCCGACGCTTTCGTCAAGAGTCTGCATGAGCAGGGGTTGGTCGAGGCCAGAGTCCTTGAGCAGGAGGGTGAATCCTTGAAGGTGGTATATGGTAATTACGAATCTAAAATGAAAGCTTTAAGCGAATTGACACAACTTCGTGAAAATGAGATGTTTTCAAGTTCTTGGATATATAAGGAAAACTAAAAAAAGATGAAAAGAGTACGCTGCCCTAAATGTGACAACTACATCATATTCGACGAGACAAAGTATGCCGACGGACAGTCTTTGGTATTCCAATGCCCAGAGTGTGGCAAGGAATTCGGTATACGAATGGGGGTGTCGAAATTGCGTGAACGCCAGAAAGACGAGAATCCAGACGAGAATGCAGATGAGAATGGATGTGGTTCAATCGTCGTCATTGAGAATGTCTTCCATTATAAACAAGTCTTGCCATTGAAGATGGGTGACAATATAATAGGTCGCTATATGAAAAATGCGAAGGTGGACTTGAAGATAGAGACAAACGACCCGAGTATGGATATCAGCCATTGCGTTATAAATGTTTCGAGAGACAAGAAGACGGGCAAGCTAAAATATATATTGCGCGATGGACCTAGTTATACTGGAACTTTCGTAGACAATGAAATCCTTGGCGATAAAGAGCGTCGCGTGATTTATGACGGCACTCTGTTCACTCTCGGAGCTACTAGCATAATACTGCGTGCAGCAGAAGAAGATGATTGATTTATTCTTTATGCATTAAGAAAAGAGTGCAGACAAGGAATATTACTGATAGGGTTAAGCCGTAAAACTCGGCTACTTATGATATGAAACTCACTGAGTTGCAACATGTAATTCAGTGAATTTTTTGTATGTACTCCATATGTATTCCTTTTCTTTTGGAACATAACTTGTTTCCTTTGCATTGTCTTCATCCGTTCTTTGTTTTAAACGTGTAATAATAAATAGGAATGGAACGGCTTCTATTTGTCTAATGGCAAAGAATTTATAAAGTATTTTGCAGAAAAATATTTTTTGTGTATCTTTGCCGCTCGATAATAGAATGTAAAGAAACAAATACAAAAAAACATATGACCAAGAAATTTGCCGAGCATTCAGGCTTGGATCTGACAAAAGTAAACAATGAGATATTGGAAATGTGGAATAAGAATGATATATTCCACAAGTCTATTGATGAGCGTGAGGGATGTCCACAGTTTGTGTTCTTCGAAGGTCCTCCTTCGGCAAATGGTCATCCAGGCATTCATCATGTGCTCGCCCGTTCAATCAAGGATACCTTCAACCGCTATAAGACGATGAAGGGAATGCAGGTACACCGCAAGGCTGGATGGGATACCCACGGACTGCCTGTTGAACTCGGAGTGGAAAAGGAACTTGGCATTACCAAAGCAGACATTGACAACAAAGAGTCAAGCAAATATATCTCTGTAGAGGATTACAACCACAAGTGTCGTGAGAACGTAATGAAGTTCACGGCCGAATGGAGAAAACTAACTGAGGAGATGGGATATTTCGTAGATCTTGACCATCCTTATATAACATACGAGAATAAATATATTGAAACCTTGTGGTGGCTTCTGAAGCAGTTGTACAGCAAGGATCTTCTGTATAAAGGATATACCATCCAGCCTTACAGTCCGGGTGCAGGAACGGGACTCAGTTCTCACGAGCTTAACCAGCCCGGATGTTACAGGGATGTGAAGGATACAACCTGTACTGCCCTCTTTGAGGTGCTTGACCCGAAAGAAGAATGGACGAAATGGGGCAAGCCATATTTCATGGCGTGGACGACAACTCCTTGGACCTTGCCTTCAAACACTGCTCTTTGTGTGGGTCCATCCATAAAATACCTTGCTGTACAGACATACAATGCTTACAATGACGAGCAGGTGACTGTCATAATCGCCGAACCGCTTCTGCATTCCTATTTTAAGGCAGAAGGAAGTGAGGCCCCGATGGATGACTATAAGCATGGAGACAAGGTCGTTCCTTATCGTGTCGTTGGCGAGTATATGGGTACTGAACTTGAGGGATTACATTACAAGCAGCTGATGCCATGGGTTAAGCCAACGGCTAAGGTTGATAAAAACTCTCCTGCATTCGTTGCCGAATATGCTTCGGCACATCCCGAAAAAGTCTTCGTCGCAGAGAATGGCAAGGATAGCTTTGTTGAAATGGAAGACAGCGCTTTCCGCATTATCCTTGGTGACTATGTCACTACGGAAGACGGTACAGGTATCGTGCACATCGCCCCAACATTTGGTGCAGATGACGCCAAGGTGGCTAAGGATGCTAGAATTCCATCCCTGTTCCTGATTAACAAGAAGGGTGAGACACGTCCTATGGTTGACCTGCAGGGTAAATATTACACGCTTGATGAACTTGACGCAAACTTCGTGAAAGATTGCGTGGATGAAGGAAAATACGGACATCATGCAGGTGATTTCGTAAAGAACGCCTATGCTCCAGAATTCAACGTGGGCGGTAAATATGATGAGAAGGCTGCAGCAAAAGCTGAAGACCTGAATATCGTGTTGTGTATGGAGATGAAACAGGAGGGAAGCGTGTTCAAGATAGAAAAGCACGTGCACAATTATCCACACTGCTGGCGTACAGACAAACCTATCCTCTATTATCCGCTGGATAGCTGGTTCATACGTTCCACTGCAAAGAAGGAGCGTATGGCAGAACTCAACAAGACAATCAACTGGCAGCCAGAATCAACTGGAACAGGACGTTTTGGCAACTGGCTTGAGAATCTTAATGACTGGAACCTCTCTCGTTCACGCTTCTGGGGAACACCGCTTCCGATCTGGCGTGATGAAGATGGAGAGGAAATCTGTATCGGTTCGCTTCAGGAACTCTATGATGAGATAGAAAAGAGTGTAGAGGCGGGATATATGAAGTCAAATCCTTTGAAAGACAAAGGATTTGTTCCAGGTGACTATTCAAAGGATAATTATGACAAGGTGGATCTCCATAGACCATACGTTGATAATATCGTTTTGGTAAGCCCTACAGGAAAGGCAATGAAGAGAGAAGCCGATCTTATTGATGTGTGGTTTGATTCAGGCTCTATGCCTTATGCGCAGATTCACTATCCGTTTGAGAACAAAGAACTGATAGACAAGCGTCTGGCTTTCCCTGCGGATTTCATCAACGAGGGAGTAGACCAGACACGTGGATGGTTCTTCACTCTGCATGCCATAGCAACTATGGTGTTCGACAGTGTCGCTTTCAAGAACGTCATCTCTACAGGACTCGTTCTTGATGCCAAGGGAGACAAAATGTCGAAGCACAAAGGAAATGTCGTTAACCCGTTCACGATGATTGACAAGTATGGTGCTGATCCGGTGCGTTTCTATATGATGACGAATTCAGAGCCATGGGACAACTTGAAATTTGACGAGAAGGGAGTAGACGAAGTTAGAAGAAAATTCTTCGGCACCCTATACAATACATATTCGTTCTTCAGTCTTTATGCTAATGTAGACGACTTTGACTACTCTCAGCCTGAAGTGCCTCTGAATGAGAGACCGGAGATTGACCGCTGGATTCTTTCCGCACTTCATTCATTGATAAAGGGTGTTGACAAAGAACTCGGCAATTATGACCCGACACGTGCGGGCAGACTGATTGACAATTTCGTAAACGATGACCTCAGCAACTGGTATGTACGTCTGAACCGTAAACGCTTCTGGGGCAAGGAGATGAGCAAGGACAAGTTGTCGGCTTACCAAACTCTCTATACATGTCTTGAGACTGTAGCCAAACTGTTGGCGCCTTTTGCTCCTTTCTACTCTGACCAACTCTATCTCGATCTGACCAAAGCAACGGGCAGAGGTGGAGAACAGTCTGTACATTTGGCTAAATACCCTGAGGCAGACGAGAGCTTCATCGATTCGGATCTGGAAATCCGTATGGGAATGGCACAGAAAATCACATCAATGGTGCTTGCTCTTCGTCGCAAAGTAAATATCAAGGTAAGGCAACCGCTTCAGGCTATCATGATTCCTGCAGTTGATGATGAACAAAAGAATCATATAGAGGCAGTCAAGGACTTGATAAAGAACGAGGTAAACGTCAAGGAATTGCGCTTCGTTGAAGGCTCTGGAGTATTGGTGAAGAAGGTGAAATGTAATTTCCGTACGATGGGAAAGAAGTTCGGAAAGCTCATGAAGGGTATTGCAGCAGCAATGGGTAATCTTTCTCAGGAAGAGATTTCACAACTTCAGACAACAGGTTCTTATGAGCTCGAGGTTGAAGGTCAGAAGGCTGTTGTTGAAGCAACTGACGTAGAGATAATCAGTGAGGATATCCCAGGATGGCTTGTCAGCAATGAAGGTAACCTTACTGTCGCTCTCGATGTTGAGCTTACAGACGAGCTGCTTAATGAGGGAATGGCACGTGAACTTATCAACCGTATCCAGAATATCCGTAAAGAGATAGGTCTGGAGATTACAGACCGTATTAACGTGACGCTTTCTCCAGATTCCAAAGTGGAAGCAGCACTGGCAGGATTTGCTGATTATATCAAGGCGCAGGTCCTCGCTGATAATGTATGTATTGCAGACAACGATGGAATAGCAGCTGAAATCGAAGATTTGAATATCAACATCAAAGTAGCTAAGGCGTAATGCCTTAGTTGCTTTATATGTCTAACTCTTAAGAAATCAATATTATGGCAACAGAAAAAACACGTTATAGCGATGAGGAACTTGAAGAGTTCCGTGAGATAATAAACTCAAAGTTGGCTCTCGCACGTCGCGATTATAGTCAAATGATGCGCTCTTTGATGAACGCTGATGGTAATGACGTTGACGACACCTCGCCTACATACAAAGTGTTGGAGGAGGGTAGTACGACGCAGTCAAAGGAAGAGATGATGCAGTTGGCTAGCCGTCAACAGAAATTCATACAGGGACTTGAAGCTGCATTGGTGCGTATTGAAAACAAGACTTATGGAATCGACCGTATTACCGGCGAGTTGATACCTAAGGAGCGCCTTCGCATCGTGCCTCACGCAACATTGAGCGTTGCATCGAAGAATGCAAGAAAGAAATAAAAACGATGGCATTTATTAAGGTAAACAAGAAAGGGCTTCTCGTAAGCGTCGTGATAATACTGGCACTCCTTATCGACCAGATCATAAAGATTGAGGTTAAGACAGGAATGCCGTTGGGAGGACAGATCCATATAACGGACTGGTTTTATATAAAGTTTATTGAGAACAACGGCATGGCATATGGCATGACGTTTATAAACAAGCCTGTTCTAAGCGTTTTCCGTATAGTTTTGATCAGTTTGCTTGGATGGTATATTTGCCGACAGGTGAAAACTGGAGCACGTACGTTCTATATTATTGTCCTTGGCCTTGTTTTTGCAGGAGCTTTGGGCAATCTTATAGATTGTATGTTCTATGGTCTTGTATTCAGTGGCTCATCGCCTTATTTCACATCTTATCTCGTCCCGTTTGGAGAAGGCTATTCCGGCTTCCTTACAGGTAGGGTCGTGGATATGTTTTATTTTCCGTTGATAGTCACGACATGGCCTGAATGGGTGCCGGTTTGTGGAGGTGATGAATTCGTTTTTTTCAGTCCGATATTCAATTTCGCTGATAGTTGTATCAGTGTAGGTTTTGTACTTCTTGTGCTTTTCTGTCGTCAGGAACTTGCACAATTGTCTTCGGATTCTAAAAAGTCAATGCGAAGAGATGAGCCAGAGTGATTCTGCCCTTTTGATGGGCGACAATGGAATTTGGATTTTTTAGGGTAAGGTTTTGAATAAACAAATGATGGAACGAGGTTTCTATTTTCTTACATTGCTGTTTCTGTCCTGCTCTTTGCTGTATTCGTGCAAGCCACAGGTTCCTGGCGAATATCTGCAACCTGACGAGATGGAAGATATCTTGTATGACTATCACATAGCTTTGGGTATGCTTGATGACAACTCTGATGACGGAATGAAGCGAACCATGTATGAGATGTCTGTATTGAGGGAACATGGAGTTTCACAAGCGTTGTTTGACTCTTCACTTGTTTATTATAGTCGTCATTCGGACAGATTTCAGAAGATTTACGAGAATCTGACAAAACGTCTTGGTGACGAGGCTGTAGCATTAGGTGCTTCGGCAAGTGATATAGGCAATTTTGGAGACAGTATGGAGAAAGGCGATACGGCAAATGTCTGGAAAGATGCCACGTCATTTATGTTGGCCACTCTTCCTCCCAACAATGTCAGATCCTTTACTTTGTCTGCAGATACGGCTTTCCACAATGGGGATAAAATCGTGTTGAGTTTTAAAACACAGTTCATCTTCCAGGATGGGTATAAAGATGGCGTGGCTCTGTTGGCTGTAAGATTCTCCAACGACAGTGTTGCAACTCGTACTGTCCATCTCTCTGAGTCAACGAGCTATGATTTGGCGATATCTGATGATGCAAGGCTTGGTATAAAGAATGTAAGTGGCTTTATTACTTTGCAAGGTTCGGCAAACTCTTCTCAGACGACTTTGAAGCTGATGTTCGTTGAAAACGTTCGTTTGATAAGATGTCATGTAAACGGTATCCCATCTTCAGCTGCTTCTTCCGTAGATGTAATTGATTCTGTAAAGGCTGATGGGCTGAAACCCGTTACTGAACAGTCTCAACATCCGCAACCTGTCAAGCAGTCTCCTCAGCCTCTTAGGGAAATTGGCCCACAACCTGATAAGCTGATGAGGATGACGGATAATAAACTTTCTGACAAGATATCATGAGCAGGAGGGGATTCACACGTAGGATAGCATCTAATGGTGTTTCTTTAGATGGAAAGGAACTAGGGCGCTATGTTGTTGAGTTGCGGGATGATGAGGTGATTGATTATTATCCCTTATTGTCTGAGCTGCCTTTTACTGAATGGATACCCACGTCGGTAAAGTTGGTTAGAGAAAAGGGGCGCATTATATGGTTGGTGTAGTGATTTTCCGAATCTGCTTTTTGTCCTGTTTTCAATGATGCCTTTCCAGTTCGTGGTGTCATCGTTTTAATATGAAACAACAATAAAAGCTGAACTGCATTTTACATGTGCGGTTCAGCTTTTATTGTTGTTCTCTTTTCTAGAGTCTGATCTTGTTATTTCTTAGGCATGTTCTTTAGAATCTCTAACAGGTGATCCCAAACCATTTGTACGGTAGGAATGAGAAGACGCTCGTCTGGAGAGTGAACGCCACGGAGTGTAGGTCCGAAAGAAACCATATCCATCTGTGGATATTTCTCTGAGAAGAGACCACATTCCAGACCGGCGTGAATACCGATTACCAGTGGGTCTTTCTTGAAAAGTTTCTTGTATGTTTCAACAACTATCTTTGTCAGCTCGCTGTTTGGATTCATCTTCCATGCTGGGTAAGAGTCGTCAACAGTGACTTCAGCTCCTCCCAATATGAAAGCTGCCTTGACTGTGTTTGTCATATTCTGCAGGTTGCTCATCACGTTTGAGCGTTGTGAAGCTACTACAACGATTTCTGTATCCTTCGTTACAACACTTGCAACATTGTTGGATGTCTCCACCATCCATTCAAGTTCTTTGTCCTGGCACATTGCCAATACACCGTTATATACGGCTTGAAGGGCGTATATGAACTTTGTAGAGTTCTCTTTCGGTAAAACTCTTTCAGCCTCGCAACTCTCAAGGGCGGCGGTCATATTTGGTTCTGTTACGTGGAACTCATCCTCAAATCCTGCTACCATGATGTTCCAGTCAGCCTTTATGGTTTCCTTGTCTTTTGCAGGCACGGCGAACACTACCATTCCATCGCGGGGGATAGCGTTGTGCATGCGGCCGGCATTGAAGTTAGCCAAGCGGAGGTCTGTCTTCTCCTGCTCGGTGAAGAGGAAACGGGTAAGGAACTTGATGCAGTTTGCACGCTTCTTGTTGATGTCGTCACCGCTATGTCCGCCTACGAGTCCGTTGATGCTTGCCTTCATGAAGAAATAGTCAGCGGGAGCCTCTTCCTTGTTGAATTTGAAGGTTGCAGTAGTTGTCTGTCCACCGGCACAACTTATAAATATCTGTCCTTCGTCTTCGCTATCCAGATTGATAAGCATGTTGCCTTTCATGAATCCAGACTCCATTCCGTGAGCTCCGGTAAGTCCTGTTTCCTCGTCGCGTGTGAATACGCATTCAATAGGTCCGTGCTCTATCTCGTTGCTGTCGAGAATAGCCATTTCGATGGCACATCCGATACCGTCATCAGCTCCCAGAGTAGTTCCCTTTGCCTTCATCCATTCACCGTCAACATAAGTTTGGATAGCGTCTTTCGTGAAGTCGATATCGACGTCTACAAGTTTTTCGCAAACCATATCCATGTGGCTCTGTAGAATTACGGTCTTGCGGTCTTCGTATCCCTTGGTAGCAGGTTTCCTGATGATTACGTTGCCTGTCTTGTCTACCTGTGTGTCGAGGTTTCTGCTCTCTCCGAATTCTTTCAAGAATTCAATCATCTTCTCTTCGTGTTTAGAAGGGCGGGGAATTTGGTTGACCCTTGCAAATTGTTCAAAGACACAAGCTGGTTTTAATTCGCTGTTGTTCATAAATGTATATTTATTTAAAGTTTAAAGTTTGTAAGTTCAGAATCTTTGAATGATGAAAATATTGTTAGCAACGTCAATAAAATCAGTAGCTTGACCAAAATTCTTCATTCTTCATTCTTTATTTTTCATATAATATTCTATCTTTGCATGCAAATTTAGGCAAAAAGCTTGAAAACCGCTTATTGCGCATGTTAATATTTGCAATATATGCAATAATTAATGGAGAATCCGTTATATATGCGGTGTCTGATGGCAAATATAAATTGGTAATAACAAAAAACGGAATATTAATAAGATGAACAAGAAAATGGTTCGTGTAATGTCAGTTATGGCGATTGCTTTGCTGGCAATGGCTTCTTGCAACAAGGAAGCGCAAAAGGTTGATGAAAAGACTCAGGCTCATGCTACTCAGTCTGGCTCTGTAAAGATTGCTTATGTTGAGGTAGACTCAATCATGTCACAGTATAAATTCTGTAAGGAATATTCACTTATACTCCAGAAAAAGAGTCAGAATATAGAAAACACTCTGGCTGCTAAGCAGAATTCTTTGCAGGCTGCAGCTGCAAAGTTTCAGCAGGATGTACAGAACAACAAATATACTCAGCAACAGGCTGAGGCTGTCCAGGCAAATCTTCAAAAACAGGGTGCTGACTTGCAGGCTCTTCAGCAGAGACTAGGAGCAGAGTTCCAGAATGAGACCAATACATTCAACAAGGCATTGCGCGATAGCATACAGCATTATCTTGCTGCATACAATAAAGACAAGAAATATGGCTTGATATTGAGCAAGGCCGGTGATAATATTCTCTATGCTGACAAAGCATACGATATAACCAATGAGGTTATCGCGGGCTTGAATAAGGCTTATAAGCCAGCTAAGAAATAAATACGATGATAATAAAGGTTAAGGGACGATACCAAGGATTCGTTCCTTAATTTTTTATTTCGCTTTTCATCGTCGTTCTTGTCCTATGATATAGGTGTAGTTTTGCATTGATGAAATATGATTGACAGGCAGAAGACATTGGTCTCTATATGTTGAATGTATTTTAGATGCTTTAATGGGGTGTCTTCTTCTGTCGGAATAGGTGGGTATTAACACTGAGTTCTTATTGTGCTCATTGTTATTTTTGCTTGATTGTTGTTCTGTGTAACCTTTGTCTTGCATAAGAAACACTTGTTCGCATGTCTTCATGGCGTTGTTTCCGCATTGTCAAAGCTGTCTTTTGCTTTAATGGAGAATGGCGATTTCTTTTCAGGATGCTGATATCAATATAAATGATAATATGATAAAAGAGTTACATGTTAGAGTCGCTCCTCAGATTGCGGCTACAGAAAGTCTATTGAAGGATTATCTTGCTGAAGAACTGGCAATTGATACACGGACAATCACGTCAGTGCGAGTGCTCAGACGTAGTATTGATGCTAGGCAACGCAATATATTTGTGAATCTTAAAGTGAGGACATACATAAATGAACAACCGACAGACGAGGAGTACGTGCATACAGAATATAATGATGTGTCGGATGGCAACTGCGTCATTGTGGTAGGAGCCGGTCCGGGAGGTCTTTTTGCTGCCCTGAGGCTTGTGGAGAAAGGCTTTAGACCAATAGTCTTAGAGCGTGGCAAGAATGTGCGGGACAGAAAGAAAGACCTGTCGCTTATAACCAAGATGCAGAAAGTAGATCCAGAGAGCAATTATTGCTTTGGCGAGGGTGGAGCAGGGGCATATTCTGATGGAAAACTGTATACTCGAAGTAAGAAACGGGGCGACATAGAAAAAATACTCAATGTCTTCTGCCAGCACGGTGCATCTACATCAATTCTCTCAGACGCTCATCCGCATATAGGTACCGACAGGCTTCCGTCGGTCATAGAATCAATGCGCAATACTATAATCAGATGTGGTGGTGAAGTTCATTTCCAAACTAAGATGACTTCATTGTTAGTTGAAGGTGATGCGGTAATAGGCGTTGAATGCATAGACCTCCAGAATGGCATCCAGAAGGTTTTCCATGGACCGGTTATCCTTGCCACTGGCCATTCTGCCCGTGATGTGTATCGGTATCTTGGCTCGGCTGGCGTGGCGATAGAGGCAAAAGGCATTGCAGTCGGAGTTAGACTTGAACATCCTGCTGCGCTAATAGACCAGATTCAGTATCATAACAAGAAAGGACGTGGCAAGTATTTGCCTGCAGCAGAATATAGTTTTGTCACTCAGGTTGAGGGTAGGGGCGTTTATTCTTTCTGCATGTGTCCGGGTGGCTTCGTTATTCCTGCGGCTACTGACAAGGAGCAGATTGTTGTCAACGGCATGAGTCCCAGCAATAGAGGAACACAATGGTCTAACAGTGGTATGGTGGTAGAGGTTAGGCCGGAGGACATAGACGGAGAAGGGGATTTGAAAATGATGGCTTTTCAGGAAAAATTGGAACGTGATTGCTGGATAAACGGCAATATGCGGCAGACTGCTCCTGCACAAAGAATGGGAGATTTCGTGAAGTCGAAGCTTAGCTATGATTTGCCAAAGGCATCTTATGCTCCGGGATTGATTTCCAGTCCGTTGCATTTTTGGTTGCCCCCAATGATAAGCCATAGATTGCAGCAGGGGTTCGTGAAATTTGGCGGTATGAGTCGCGGTTTCTTGACAAACGACGCTGTGCTTATGGCGGTAGAAACAAGGACTTCCTCACCAGTACGGATATTGCGAGACAAAGAGACTCTCCAGCATGTTACTTTACATGGGCTCTTCCCGTGTGGCGAGGGTGCTGGTTATGCAGGCGGAATAGTCTCTGCAGGAGTAGATGGAGAGCGATGTGCCGATGCAGCAGCTGAATATGTAGCCAGACTTTAACTGCCTTTCATTCAGAAAGAGAATAGGCGTTTTAGAAGGTTACGTCAGGACATATTGTCATTTTTTAGGTAAAGGTTTGTTTAATAGCCTATTTTTTAGTACTTTTGTCCCGACTCAAACGAAATTGTAAAAATACATCATAATGAATATATCTTACAAATGGTTGAAGGAGTATGTTGATTTCAACCTTACTCCACAAGAAGTATGCGACGCTTTGACTTCTGAAGGTCTTGAAGTAGATTCTCTTGAGGAAGTGCAAAGTATACAAGGTGGTCTCAAAGGCCTGTTTGTAGGCAAGGTCCTTACTTGTGAGGCCCATCCCAATTCGGATCATTTACATGTTACAACTGTTGACTTAGGACATGAAACCCCTTCTCAGATAGTGTGCGGAGCGCCTAATGTTGCTGCTGGTCAGAAGGTTATTGTGGCAGATTTGGGTTGTGTGCTTTATGATGGCGATAAGGAATTCGTTATCAAGAAGTCTAAACTACGCGGAGTGGAAAGCTATGGTATGATATGTGCCGAAGATGAAATAGGCGTAGGTACAAGCCATGATGGTATCATCGTTTTGCCGGATACTGCTAAAGAGGGTACACCCGCTGCAGAATATTATAATCTGGAGAGTGACTGGTTGATAGAAATCGACATCACGGCCAATCGTGCGGATGCTCTTTCGCATTGGGGAGTGGCACGTGATCTCTATGCGTGGTTGAAACGTAATGGCTATGAGACAAGTCTCCATCGTCCGGGCTGCGATGCATTTGAAGTTGACAATGAATGTCTTCCGATTGATGTCGAAATTCAGTGTGCCGAGGCTTGTAAACGTTATGCTTGTGTTAGTCTGACAGGCTGTAAGGTTACCGAAAGTCCGGAATGGCTTCAGAAAAAACTCAACGTAATAGGCATTCGTCCGATAAACAACATAGTTGACATTACCAACTATGTGATGATGGCATATGGACAGCCACTGCATTGCTTTGATGCAGATATGGTGAAGAATCACAAGATAGTAGTTAAGACTATGCCAGAGGGAACGCCTTTCGTTACTCTTGATGGAGTGGAACATAAGCTCAGTGAGCGCGACCTTGCCATATGCAATGCTGAAGAACCGATGTGTATAGCTGGCGTTTTTGGTGGCAAGGGTAGTGGCACTTACGATACTACGGTGAATGTAGTGCTTGAGAGCGCATATTTCCATCCGACCTGGATACGTAAAAGTGCTCGTCGTCATGGATTGAGTACTGATGCATCTTTCCGTTTTGAGCGTGGTATAGATCCAAACGGAGTGATTTATGCTCTGAAGCAGGCAGCTCTGTTGTGTAAGGAACTTGCTGGTGCAAAGGTGTCTATGCAGATAAAGGATGTATATCCTGAACCGATACCCGATCCTGTGGTTGAATTAAAGTATGAATACGTTAATTCTCTTGTTGGTAAAGTCATTGGGGAAGACATGATAAAGAGCATTGTCGAATCTCTTGAGATGAAGGTGCTGGATGAGAATGCCGAAGGTCTGAAACTTCAGATACCAGCTTATCGTGTTGACGTGCAGCGTCCATGCGACGTGGTTGAGGATATCTTGAGGATTTATGGCTATAACAACGTAGAGATACCAACACAGCTGAAAAGCTCCTTGGTGATAAAAGGTGAGGAAGACTTGAAACATAAAGCTGAAAATCTTATAGGAGAGCAACTGGTAGGATGTGGATTCAATGAGATATTGAACAACTCTCTTACAAAGGGTGACTACTACAAAGCTCTCAACCACTATCATGCAGATCATCTTGTTCGCATTATGAATCCGTTGAGTTCCGATCTTAATGTGATGCGTGAGACATTGTTGTTTGGCGGATTGGAGAGTCTTGAATATAATATAAAACGCAAGAATCCTAATCTTCGTTTCTTCGAGTTTGGCAATGTCTATGATTACAATGCAGAAAAGCATACAGTGGATAATCCACAGGCTGCTTACAAGGAGGAATATCATCTTGGCCTTTGGCTTACCGGTAAGAGGGTGAGTGGCAGTTGGGCTCATCCCGAAGAAGACACATCGTTCTATGAACTGAAAGCATATGTCGAGAATATCCTTCGTAGAGTAGGGTTGTCGTTTGCTGCTGTCGTGTTCAAGAAAAGCGACAATGATATTTTCTCGTCAGCAATCGCTATAGAGAACAGAGGAGGAAAACTCATTGCCGAAATGGGTGTTATAGCAAAGAAACACCTCAAAGAGTTTGATATTGAGTTGCCGGTATATTATGCAGAGATTAACTGGACTCTCCTTATGAAGGCAGTACGCAAGAATACTGTAAACTTCCATGAGATAAGCAAGTTCCCACCTGTAAGCCGTGACTTGGCGTTATTGGTAGACTCTAATGTAGAATTCGTTGAGATAGAAAAGATTGCCTACCAGTCTGAAAAGAAGTTGCTTAAAAAAGTAGAACTCTTCGATGTATATGAGGGAAAGAATCTTCCTGCTGGCAAGAAGAGTTACGCCGTTAACTTTATCCTTCAGGATGAGGAGAAGACACTTACGGAGAAGCATATCGAGGCAGTGATGACCAAATTGATTGCTAATCTGAAAAAGCAATTGAACGCTGAGCTGAGATGATGGTTTTTAATCACTGATGGTTTTTCAAAAAGATAACAATTTAAAAACATTATAAAACAATTACTCCAATGGGAAGAGCATTTGAATATCGCAAAGCGACTAAGATGAAGAGATGGGGACATATGGCCCGTACGTTTACAAAGATTGGCAAACAGATTGCCATTGCAGTCAAGGCTGGTGGTCCTGATCCTGAAAACAATCCTCACCTGAGAGCTATCATTCAGACTGCCAAGCGTGAGAACATGCCTAATGCTAACGTTGAGCGTGCGATAAAAAACGCAATGGGCAAAGACCAGAAGGATTTCAAGGAAGTAACCTACGAGGGATACGGACCTCATGGAGTGGCTATCTTCGTGGATGCCGCGACAGACAACACAACCCGTACTGTAGCCAACGTGCGTGCCGTATTCAACAAGTATGGTGGCAACTTGGGAACACAAGGTTCCTTGTCTTTCCTTTTTGATCAGAAGTGCGTGTTTACATTCAAGAAGCAGGCGGATCTTGATATGGACGATCTCATCCTTGAATTCATTGACTATGGTGTTGAAGAGGAATATGATTTCGATGAAGAGACCAACGAGGTTACTATATATGGTGACCCTAAGAGCTTTAGCGATCTGCAGAAGCATCTTGAAGCCAATGGTATCGAGATTACTGGTGCTGAGTTCACTCGTATTCCAACGGATCTAAAGGATGTTACTCCTGAACAACGTGAGGTAATCGACAAAATGGTTGATATCCTTGAGGATGATGACGACGTTCAGAACGTTTATACTAACATGAAACCGGCTGAGGAATAATACTATACATTTATTCTAAGGTACTTTTGGTTAATATAGAATGAATGTCATATACTATTTAGGGCAGTTTCTGAAATTTTTTTATTATCGAAACTGCCCTAAAATGTTATTATACATTTAATGTAGAAATTGAATGCGTATATCTAATTGTTGGGTTTGTTAACCCAAATCGGTCATTAGTGCTTGCTTGGATTTTGATTTTTTAGAAGAGTGGATTTTGTTTGGCTTTTAATGAGTAATACGAGCTGTTGCGAATTAAAAACAGACAAAAGGCATCTTATAAAAACAAATGACAGCAAGAAGTCATTAAATAATTCAATAAACGGCCTAATGACCGTTTGGGGGTAAATACCATGGATTTTTATACGACAAAATGAATTGTTTCTTCAATTAATTAATGGAAAGTTCAGAGAAATATTTCTTCGAGTTGATACAGATGGGGCTCTTTCATAGGTTCGTCTTATCAGGAACACCTAATGCGGATGAGTGGGCGAAAGTTTACGATATTGCCAATAATCAGACTTTGTTAGGAGTTTTGTTTCCTGTCATTGAGAGATTACCTCAAGAGCAACGTCCTCCACGTGATATTTTGTTTTCATGGTATGCATCATCCTGTAAAATTCGTGAAATGAACAAGCAGCTCAACACACAGGTAGTTTCTCTCTATAGGGGGCTTTCTTTGAAGGGCGTGAAAAGTTCTGTGCTAAAAGGACAGGGTGTGGCATTGTATTATCCAGATCCAATGTTGCGCAATCCTGGAGATATTGATATATGGCTGACTGGGGGAAGAAAGCGTATTGTATCCCTTTTGAAGAAATTGGATGTGGATATTGGTGAAATAGTGTATCACCACGTGGATGCATTTTTTTTTACTGATACAGACGTAGAGGTTCACTTTCGTCCTACATGGCTCTGGAATCCGATTCATAACATCCGATTGCAGAATTGGTTTGATAAGGTTGCACCATATCAGATGGCAAATAGTGTGATGATTTCAGAAGGAGGGGAGAGGATTGCTTGCCCGACGAGAGATTTCAATGCCGTCTTTCTTCTAATACATATTTACAGACATTTCTTTGACGAGGGGATAGGTCTTCGGCAGTTGATGGATTATTATTACTGTATTATAAGAGATGGTGACAATCGATATGTTGTCAATCTTCTGAAGCGGTTTGGGCTTTTGCGTTTTGCTTCAGCGTTGATGTTTGTCCTTCATGTCGTATTCGGATTGCCTGAGGAAAAGTTTTTGGTCAACACAAATGCTGAATATGGTGAACTACTTTTGAACGAGATTATGCAAGCGGGTAATTTCGGACATTTTGATGTCCGTATGTCACGAGATTGTGAAGTTGGCAGTATTGCCAACCTGAAGCGAAAACATAGTCGAAATGTTCAAATTCGACGATTGTCGCCAGATGAAGTATTTTGGGAAGTGCCTTTCAAAATATGGCATTATCTTTGGCGTCTCGTCGTTAACAGAAAAAGACCATAGATATACTGCTGGGTTCATTGGCGAGTTTTTTCCAGACTTCGTTGCTCAAAAAAACATTTTGACTTGGTTCGGACGGTAAGAGCCGTCCATCAAGGAACGGATGAGCATGTGCTTATTGGTCAAGAGCCATGGGAGCAGCAGCTTACAATAAAACAAAAAAATTGATTGTCTCACGACAACCAATCTTTTATTAACCTTAATAATCTAATACCATGAAAAACACGTTGCAAATATAGTTGATTATATAGTGAAATGCAACAGTTTCAATAAAAAGATTGTCTGAATAAACATTATTTAAAACAACGTCCATCCCATTTAAGACATCTTTGCATTTTAAAGTCTGGTAAATCCACATCTGTGGAAATTTTAAGTGGAACGTATGTGTTAAATGTCAATTCGCCATTTTCTTTATCCGAAAGAGAAACGACAATCATTATCGGGTCTAATACTGCAGGTTCTTTCTTCCCGGTTTCTTTTTTTAGGGAATCAATTACTTGACTGTAAAAATCATCTCTTGCAGATATTACTACGTTTTTCTCTGTATCAACTGGGGTCCAGTCAATGGTGTAAAAGTCCACATCGCTTTCAGCTGCGGGATTGCCGTAATACCTGTTCATGCATATCAGATCTGTGCCGGTGTCTTTTTTCAGAAGCAGTAACTGTACACCTGATTTCTCTGATAGTCTGACATCAATGAATTTGTCATTAAGAGATACCAATTTAAGTTCGCCCCCTAAAAGGTTCTTGATTCCTTCTTTATTTTCATCAATATTGTCATTGTCAACAATGTCGCTTCGGATACTGCTGTTCATTATTGGCAAAATAGAATCCGGCATTTCTTTCCAAACGTCCTTCATCGTTTTCTGTGCATAAATCCCTTGTCCTGAGAGTATTATTAATGATGTTGCTATAATCTTTAGAATGTTCATCTGCTAGAATTTAATTATGTTTATTTGTTTGAATACAAAATTATAAAAAAAACATTTATCTGGAAATTATATTGGCAATTATCCCCAATAATTATCGTTAAAATCATGATCGAGATTTAACGTGTAGTGTTTTATGCCCATGCCGGCTGTTTATTCCAAATCGAAGATGGATTGATGTCAGGGCATATTCCGACCTTAGCGAGAAACAGACAATAATCTGGTGTCGACAAGAGCTGATTATGTTGTCGGGGAGAAATAAATATATAGTAAACACGATAAAAATCTATTTTTATCATGTCGTTTAATTTAGTGTCATTAAAAAATAGTATATTTGCATTAATTTTCATGTCAACAAGGCGTTTTCCGCTGATATTTATACATCGAGGCGCTAAAAACATAATTAATTATTGTCAATAGAGACCTTTGAGAATATGTATTCCATATAGTTTCCTGAAAGTCCTTTGTATATTTGACATCTTTAATGTATGTGTTGTTTGATATGTTGATCATTCAAGATAAACAGGGAAATTGAAGTTAAAAAAATAATTAGAACAATATATAATGTTAGTTGATTTCAAGAATGTGAATATTTGCCAAGAATCCAAATGCGTTTTGGAGAATGTCAACTTCCATGTTGACGAAGGTGAATTCATATATATAATAGGTAAGGTCGGAGCAGGAAAGAGCAGTCTGCTCAAGACTATGTATTGTGAACTTGACATTGAAAGCGCAGATTGTGCCAATGTTCTTGACCACAATCTTTTGACAATAAAGCGCAGGCAGATACCGCAGCTGAGGAAAGGGATAGGAATCATTTTCCAGGATTTCCAGCTTCTTCACGACAGGACAGTTTATGATAATCTCAGATTCGTTTTGCGCGCCACAGGTTGGCGTGACAAGGCTTCTGTAGATGACCGGATAAACGAAGTGCTTGATGCAGTGGGGATGAGTGACGCTATAAACAAGATGCCTCACCAACTGTCTGGCGGTGAGCAGCAGCGAATAGCTATATCACGGGCTTTGCTCAATACTCCAAAGATAATCATAGCTGATGAGCCTACAGGAAATCTTGATGTGGAGACGGCCTCTAATATCGTGTCCCTGTTGAAATCCATAAGCCAGAAAGGCACAGCAGTCATTATGTCAACCCACAACATCCCGATGATTGACAAATATCCCGGAATCGTATACAGTTGCCAGAACGGCACATTAGAGGAACAAGACATTGACAAGATGTCGATGTAGGAAATACACGCGAACACTAAAAGATATAATTATGAAAGTAATGAAATTCGGAGGCACATCTGTTGGTTCTCCAGAGAGGATGAAAAGTGTCTCAAAATTGATAACTAGCAGTGGTGAACCTGTTGTCATCGTGTTGTCAGCGATGTCGGGAACCACAAACTCATTGGTTGAGATATCCAATTATCTGTACAGGAAGAATCCGGAAGGCGCCAACGAAGTGATAAACCGCCTTGAACAGAAATACATGTCACACGTAGAAGATTTGTATTCTACAGAAAAATGGAAAAAGGAAACGCGTAGTTTTCTCCGTGAGGAATTCAATTATCTACGTTCGTTCACAAAAGACCTCTTCACTAGTTTTGAGGAGAAGAGCATAGTGGCACAGGGTGAGATCATGAGTACGAACATGGTCGTGAACTACCTGAAAGAATGCGGAGTCGATGCAGAGTTGCTGTCGGCACTTGATTTCATGCGCACAGACAAGAACGGCGAACCTGACACATCGTATATCAAGGAGAAATTGACCGCTTTGCTTGAGGAAGTCAAAGGAAAGCAAATCTATATAACACAAGGTTTCATATGCCGTAATGCCTATGGCGAGATAGACAACTTGCAGAGAGGCGGCAGCGACTACACCGCTTCGCTTATCGGAGCTGCGATAAACGCCGAAGAGATACAGATATGGACAGACATTGACGGAATGCACAACAACGACCCACGCATCGTTGACGGTACAGAAGCCGTAAGGCAGCTTCACTTTGAGGAGGCAGCAGAGCTTGCCTATTTCGGTGCCAAGATCCTGCATCCTACTTGCATCCAGCCTGCAAAATATGCCGGCATCCCCGTACGCCTTCTGAACACGATGGAACCGGAAGCTCAAGGCACTATCATAGATAATGTAACTTTGAGGGGGAAAATCAAGGCAGTAGCTGCAAAAGACAATATCACGGCTATCAAGATAAAGAGCAGCCGCATGCTTCTGGCTACTGGCTTCTTGAGAAAAGTCTTTGAGATTTTCGAGAGCTACCAGACGGCAATCGACATGGTGGCAACCAGCGAGGTCGGCGTTTCGATGAGTATAGACAACGACACCCATCTGGCTGAAATAGTGGATGAATTGAAGAAGTATGGCACTGTGACCGTAGACACCGACATGTGCATTGTCTGCGTTGTCGGAGATCTTGACTGGAGCAATGTAGGCTTTGAGACGCTCGCCACGGATGCATTGAAGAACATCCCCGTGAGAATGATTTCATATGGCGGCAGCAATTACAACATTTCATTTCTCATCCGGGAAAGCGACAAGAAGGCTGCGCTCCAGAGCTTGAGCGACACTCTCTTCAAATAAAGAAAAGCAATAAACGACACACAACAACGACACACAACACGAAGAATGAAAGGAATATTCCCCGTTGACAAGTTCATGGAAATCGAAACTCCGTTTTATTTCTATGACACGTCCCTCTTGAGCAAGACTTTAGAGGAGATAAACAGAGAGGCAGGCAGACACGATAATTTCCGTGTCCATTATGCAGTCAAGGCAAATGCCAACCCCAAGATACTGAATGTAATCCGCCATTACGGACTTGGCGCCGACTGCGTGAGTGGAGGTGAGATAAAGGCGGCCCTGCGTAGTGGTTTTCCGCATGACAGGATAGTCTTTGCCGGTGTAGGCAAAAGCGATTGGGAAATAGCGCTTGGCATAGACAACGACATACAATGTTTCAATGTCGAAAGCATCCCTGAGCTTGAGGTGATTGATGAAATTGCCAGGGCGAAGGGCAAAATCGCGAATGTGGCATTCAGGATAAACCCTGATGTAGGTGCCCATACCCATGCTAACATAACCACAGGTCTGGCAGAGAACAAGTTCGGAATACCTATGGAGGAGATGGAACCGGTAATCCGTCTTGCAGTCAACATGAAGAACGTGAAGTTCAGAGGATTGCATTTCCATATAGGTTCACAGATTCTCGACATGGGCGACTTTGAGGCGTTGTGCAATCGCATCAACGACCTCCAGCAACAGCTTGAGCGCCATCATATTATAGTTGAGTCATTGAATGTAGGCGGAGGTCTCGGAATTGACTATCATGAGCCTGACAGAGCCTCTGTTCCCGACTTCAAGGGGTATTTCAACACGTATGCCAGATTCCTGAAGCTTCGTCCTCATCAGACTTTGCATTTCGAGCTTGGGCGTGCTGTAGTAGGTCAATGTGGGTCGTTGATTACCAGAGTGTTGTATGTCAAGGATGGAGTTTCCAAGAAGTTCCTTATCCTTGATGCCGGAATGACAGATCTGATAAGACCGGCTTTGTATCAGGCCTATCATAAGATAGAGAACATTTCAAGCGACGGGCCTATGGAGACCTACGATGTGGTCGGACCGATCTGCGAGTCGAGCGACGTGTTTGCAAAGGCGGCAGACTTGAATTGTAGTAGGAGAGGGGATTTTATAGCCATCCGGTCGGCAGGTGCCTATGGAGAGATTATGGCTTCACAGTACAACTGCAGGAAGTTGCCTGACGGTTACGTGTCTGAGGAGCTGAATATAGATTATTAACTTAAAACTTGGTTATAAGGAAGGCAGTATAAAATGTTAGTAGTTGATGATAAGACAATGGTGTTAGGAGGCGTTGCAATATTGCTTGCGCTTTTGTCTCCAATCGTAAACGCATTGATTCTGAAATTGAAGGTAGGGAAGTCAGACATTGACGGCTCCTCATTGCCTGTCAACGATGTTTCATTGCCCGGCATTTCAGTAGTCATGACTGTTGATGACGAGGGTGAAGACCTCAAGAAGAATCTGCCACAATGGCTTGACCAGTCGTATGGCGGCAAATATCAGGTCATTGTAGTCGTTTCGGGCAACGACCCTCAGGTTGAGTCAATCCTCAAGCGATATTCGGGTTCCCCGTCGCTATACACCACTTTCATCCCGTCTTCGTCCCGCTATATGAGCAGGAAGAAGCTTGCCGTGACCATTGGCGTGAAGGCAGCCAGATACGACTGGGTGCTCTTGACGGATGTGGATTGCTATCCGGAGAAAGCCACATTCCTTGACTCCATATCCCGCAGGTCCATATCCGGCGATTGCCAGATGGTGTTGGGCTACAGCAATTTCAGCTCCGACGCCCCGTCAGCCCGTCTCTTCGACAACACCTACAGTCTCTATCGCCAGTTGGCCCTGTCGCAAAGAGGCAGGACAGCAGGCTATTCCGGCAAAGTAGTACTGTTCAGAAAATCCATGTTCATCGAGGGCAAGGGCTATGACGGGAATCTGAAATACACGAGAGGCGAGTTTGAATTCCTGGCAAACAAATTCTCCACGGAATCCAACACGCTGGTCTTTGCATCCCCCGACGCTATGGTGATAGAAGACACCCCGTCTCACAAGGGTTGGACAAACAAGTGTCTCAATTATCTTGCAATACGCAAGACGCTTCGCAACTCCAGACTCCCGAGGTTCACATTCAATCTTGGCATAGTTTCCATGCTGTCGGCCAACATCCTGCTTACCGCCCTGATAGCCTGTTCAGCCATCGCCCGGATGTGGATACTCTGCGGCTGTGCGGTCTTTGCGTTGCTCCTGTCGTTCGTTCTGCGCACGGTGATTCTGTCCGTCCGCCTGCGCCCGTATCTTCACGGAATGTCGTTCGTCAAATTATGGTGGCTGGAACAGACGCTACCTTTCAGAAACTGCATGAGACTGCTGAAATATCGTTTCGCCGACAAATATGACTTCATAAGCCACAAGCTTTAAGTCCCTCGCCCAAACGGCCATCAATCAGCTTGTAAAAAAGCAAAGGCTGCAATCAGTCATAAAATGTAACATCAATGATGAGGCGTTTGGGCGTTAAAAAGCCAGTGCGATGCAATATATCCCGTTCCACAACGTTATAACATTAGACGATAATTGGAGTTGCCCCAAACTATAGGCAATAATGAGAGTTGCCTCCAACAATATACGATAATGAGAGTTGACCAAAAATACTGAATTGATTTTTAAAAGCATGTGCCATGAATATACTCCATTGCATTCCACGTTCAGATTCAGGTTTAATACGGCAGACCCTGCTTGACGACTTGTTTTCGTTCAACACACAAGACCTCTCTAATTATGTGTTGACAGACAAGTCACAGCAATCTGAATTTGCAGCACGCGTAGGGACAGACAAGGTATATTGTTTCTCCTCCTCCCGTATATGGGCCAGGGGAGGCAAGAAACAGTTCAGGCATGTCGTTGCCGCTACCTCGGCAGAGATAATCCACATACATTCATTTGCAGACCTGTATTCTCTTCAGATCATGAGATGGGCCTTTGCCATGAGGATTCCCGTGGTCTTCTCCCCATACAACTCGATGATGCCCTGGCATTTGAGCAACATCCCTCTGCCCCTGAGGCTGAAGAGGACGATAGTTTCCCGGATGCTTCTCAAGCACACCGGAGCCACTGTCCTCACAAGCTCCAACCAGGAAACGGAGCGTATGAAGCAGATGTTCCGTCATGCGTTGGGCAGTTCGGGCCGCCTTTCCGTGGCCACCCGCATCAAGAGCATCAACGGTGAAGCAGACACCCCGCGCCTCGCATCCACCATGTTCTCCGTATACCGGAAGATCATCGACAGCAATCCCTTCTGGCTGATGAGCGAAAAAGACGTATATATAGAAAACGGTCTGGCGGCATTGGGAGCCATACTGTCTTCCGGCAAGGATGCCGACACCGTATTCCTGCCCCTGCAGAAGATAAAGTCAGAGCTCGCCACCCTTTCCGCCGAGCATTGGCGACGCATCCAGCTTCATTCCTCAGACCAGGACATTCTTCCCGAGGTGCGCATGGCCTACGAGTCGCTGATGGGCACACCCGGCGAGTTCGACCCCCAGACTGTGGACCGCCATTCTGTGGTTGCCTTCAGGAGCGAACTGAAAAGGGACAAGCCTTCGATAAAGACATCCAGAATGCATCAGGTTTCCGAGGACTATTCAGAATACAAGAGCGAACTTCTCCTCTGCGTCATGCTTCTCAACATGAAGCACCTGACAGACACCCGAAGAGTGACGCGCAGAAACCTTTCCGACCTGTATCTCTATGCAAGGTTTGAAGACTACAACGAATATGTGCTCGAAGAGATGCTTTCAGATCTGGGCATACTGGAGTTCAGTTCCCGCATCCTCACACTCCTCGTCCACAGCATGTTCCTTGAAAAAGGGCATGTACCCGTAAAACTCTCACGTGAAAAGGATTTATGCAAAATGCAGAAGCAACTTTTCAAATCCAATATAATGTGAAGAAGTAACTTTTCAAATCTAATATAATATGAAGAAAAACTTAAACCAACCGCAAGAGAACGAACTGCAGTATCTGCAGTTGTTGTCAAAGACCTTCCCTACCATTGCGGATGCGAGCACGGAGATAATAAACCTCCAGGCCATCCTCAATCTGCCTAAGGGAACAGAGCATTTCCTTGCCGACATCCACGGCGCCTACGAGTCATTCCAGCATGTGCTGAAGAATGCTTCGGGCAACATCAAGAGAAAAGTGAACGAGCTTTTCGGCAACCAGATCCGCGATACGGAGCTCCGCGACCTCTGCACTCTCATCTATTATCCCGAGCAGAAGCTCGAGATGGTGAAGCTCGTAGAGGAAGACATCAACGACTGGTACCACATCACCATCCACCAGCTTGTCACCATCTGCCGCGATGTGTCGAGCAAATACACCCGTTCGAAAGTCAGGAAATCCCTGCCCAAGGAGTTCTCCTACATCATCCAGGAGCTTCTGCATGAGCATTCCGACGACATCGACAAGGCGGGCTACGTGACTGCCGTCATCGACAGCATGATAGAGACCGACAGCGCCGACGACTTCATCATCGCCATCGCCCACGTTATCCAGCGCCTTGCCATCGACCGGCTCCATATTCTGGGCGACATCTACGACCGCGGTCCTGCCGCCCACAAGATATTGAACCTTCTCACCCATTATCACAACTGGGACATCCAGTGGGGCAATCACGACATGCTGTGGATGGGAGCCTGTGCCGGCAACGACGCCTGCATCACCAACGTGGTGAGAATCTCGCTGCGCTATGCCAACCTCACCACCCTGGAGGAGGGCTACGGAATAAACCTGCTGCCCCTTGCCACTTTCGCCATGGAGACCTACAAGGACGACCCATGCCTGGAATTCATCCCGAAGACCTCAGGCGGCACAGGCGTTCTCGATGAGAAGACCGTTCGCCTCATCGCCATGATGCACAAAGCCATCTCCGTAATCCAGTTCAAGGTGGAAGCCGCCTTGATAAAGAAGCACCCCGAATGGAAGATGAAAGACCGCATGCTCTTCAACAACGTTGACTACGACAAGGGCGTGTGCACAATCGGCGGCAAGGAATATGCCATGAAGAGCTGCCTTTTCCCCACGGTAGACCCCAAGCATCCCAACGTGCTGACGAAGGAAGAGGAGGAACTCATGAAGAAGCTCCACCATTCGTTCACCGTGAGCGAGAAGCTGCGCAACCATATAGAGCTGCTGCTCAGCCACGGCTGTATGTACAACATCACCAACAACAACCTGCTCTTCCATGCTTCGGTGCCTCTCAACGACGACGGCTCCCTGAAGGAAGTGGAGCTGTTCGGCGGCAAGAAATATAGCGGCAGGGAGCTGATGCACCATACGGGTCTCCTCGTGCGTGCGGCGTTCCAGAACGACAGTTCCGAGGCAATGCGTGATTTCGCGCGCGACTATTTCATGTATCTGTGGTGCGGTCCCGACTCCACACTCTTCGACAAGTCCAAGATGGCCACCTTCGAGCGTTATTTCCTTGAAGACGCCGAGACCCACAAGGAGTATAAGGGCAACTATTTCAAGATGAGAGACAACGAAGAAGTGGTGGACAGGATTCTCGATGCCTTCGAGGTGCGCCATCCCAACCGCCACATCATCAACGGCCACGTGCCCGTGCATGCCGGAAGCGGCGAGAACCCGATAAAGGCCAACGGCAAGCTGATGGTCATCGACGGCGGTTTCTCCAAGGCCTACCACAAGGAGACGGGCATTGCCGGCTACACGCTCATCTATCACAGCCGCGGCTTCTTCCTTGTGCAGCACGAGCCGTTCACGAGCGAGGAGGATGCCATCAAGCGTGGCACCGACATCAAGAGTTTCACCAAGATCGTGGAGATGTCTTCTCACAGGATGCTCGTTGCCGACACCGACATCGGCGATGACCTGCGCGGCCAGATCGAATATCTCAAGAAGCTCCTCTATGCCTACAGGTATGGATGGATAAAGGAGCGCGGATAGGGGGGCTATATCTCCTATAAGTCCTATAAGTCCTATAGGACTGATAAGACTTATAGGACTGATAAAACCTATATCTCCTATAAGTCCTATCAGTCTTATTAGTCCTATCAGCTATATCCAGGCTGGGCATTATTTGCTGCCCTTGAGCGCCTTGTCCATGTTTTCGGCGGCACGTCTGCCGTCGCCCATAGCCAGGATCACCGTGGCTCCGCCGCGCACGATGTCGCCTCCGGCGAAGATTTCCTTCCTCGAGCTCTGCATGCAGTCGTCCACGGCGATGGTGTCTTTCCTGCCCAGTTCCAGTCCCTCGATGGATTTCGGCACGAGGGGGTTCGGCGACACGCCCACCGCTACTATCACCTGGTCGGTCTCCACGGTCAGGGTCTTGCCTTCTATTGGTTTCGGACTCCTTCTTCCGCTGGCGTCGGGCTCTCCCAGTTCCATCACCTGTAGCACCGCCTTGCATACGGCACCGTTTTTGTCGGCGATGTATTCAATAGGATTGTGCAGGTTGAGGAAATTTATCCCCTCCTCCTTGGCGTGTCTCACCTCTTCCAGTCTTGCCGGCATTTCAGCCTCAGAGCGTCTGTATACTATTGTCACGTCGGCTCCCAGTCTCTTTGCTGTTCTGCAGGAGTCCATTGCCGTGTTTCCTCCGCCAATCACGAGCACCTTCTTGCCGAAGTTCATCGGTGTGTCCGTCTTCGGGTCGGCAGCGTCCATGAGGTTCACACGTGTGAGGTATTCGTTAGACGACATTATGTTGATGGCGTTCTCTCCCGGTATGTTCATGAAGTTAGGCAGTCCTGCTCCGCTTCCCACGAAGAATCCCTTGAATCCCTCTTCCTTGAGCTGCTCTATGGTGATGGTCTTTCCGATGATGCAGTCTGTGGTGAACTCCACTCCGAGCTTCCTGAGGTTTTCTATCTCCACGTCCACAATGTGGTTGGGCAGTCTGAACTCCGGAATTCCGTATTTCAGCACTCCACCGATTTCGTGCAGCGCTTCAAACACGTGCACCTCGTAGCCCCTCTTTGCCATGTCGCCTGCGAAGCTTAGTCCCGATGGTCCTGAGCCCACCACTGCCACTTTCACTCCGTTGCTCTCCGGCCTTCCGTCGTTCTGTTCGCCGCATCTCTGTGCGTAGTCGGCTGCGAATCTCTCCAGATATCCTATCGCCACCGCCGGCTCGTTCATCTTCAGGTGTATGCATCTGCTTTCGCATTGCTTCTCCTGCGGGCATACTCGTCCGCATACGGCAGGCAGCGATGATGTGTTCTTGAGCACCCGTGCGGCTCCCTGTATGTTTCCGCGCTCTATGTTCTTTATAAACGAAGGTATGTCGATGCTCACGGGGCATCCTTCCGTGCACGACGGCTTTGCGCAGTCCAGGCATCTTTGGGCTTCGCGCTGAGCCATTTCGAGCGTTATCCCCTGGTTCACCTCTTCCTTGCGGTGTGCGATTCTGTATTCGGGGCTCAGCTCCGGCATCTCCACGCGTTCTATCGCCATGCGCTCCTTCGGCTTCATGCTCTTGCGCAGCTCTTTGCGCCATTCCGCCTCTCTGTCCTTGAGCTGCTCCAGTGTCTCTGTGGTGAAGGCTGCCGGGGCGCTATCGCCGTTGGTCTGTGCCTTGTCTGCGCAGTTGCATCCGTGCGTTGCGGGTCTGCACAGATGTTCTTCGAAATGTTCCATCTCTTCTCTCTCTGCCGCCTTGAATGTGCCCATTCTCTTGAACATCTCGTCCCAGTCAACGAGTGCTCCGTCGAATTCCGGTCCGTCGATGCATACGAACTTTGTCTTTCCTCCGATTGTCAGTCGGCATGCGCCGCACATTCCCGTGCCGTCCACCATGATTGTGTTGAGCGACACGTCGGTGGGGATATTATATTTTCCGGTGAGCAGGCAGCAGAATTTCATCATTATCAGGGGGCCGATGGCCACCACCTTGTCAATGTGTTCCTGGTTGATGAATTTCTCTATTCCTATGGTCACCACTCCCTTCTCGCCGTATGATCCGTCGTCGGTCATTATGATCACTTCGTCGCTGTATTCCCTCACCTCGTCTTCGAGTATGATGAGGTCTTTGTTTCTTCCGGCTATCACGGAGAGGATTCTGTTTCCCGCCTTCTTGAGCGCCTTTATGATGGGCAGCAGGGGGGCTGTGCCCACTCCTCCTCCGGCGCACACCACGGTGCCGAAGTTCTGTATGTGTGTGGGGCTTCCGAGCGGTCCCACCACGTCTTCCACGTAGTCGCCCTCGCTGAGCCTGCAGAGTTTCCTGGACGAGAGTCCCACTTCCTGCACCACGAGCGTTATGGTGCCCCTGTGGGTGTCGGCGTCGGCTATGGTGAGCGGCATTCTCTCACTGTTTTTGTCCACTCTGATTATCACGAAGTTGCCTGCCTTGCGGCTTTTTGCTATGAGGGGCGCTTCGATTTCGAATTTGAATACTTTTTCTGAAAATTGTTGTTTCTGTATTATCTTGTTCATGCTCGTTAGTGGTTTTGATTTAACGAATCTGTGTATTAGATTTCTTTTGCCGTGCAAATATAGCAACATTTTTTGAATGCTGCCATTTTGCACGGCAAAAAATCAGTATGTCGGCGGCTTTCTCACTTTATTTCTATCCATGTGGGCTCTCCGGGCTTGCGGCTGTCGAGCAGCTGCATGAGGCGTGTCAGGGCTACGACAACTGGCTGAGACTCGCCTTCGCACTTTCAGACGGACTCGGAGAGGCTGGCAGGCAGATTTTCGACCGACTCTCGCAGATGAACGCCGACTACGACACACGGGAATGCAACCGTCTATACGACAACTGCATGAAAGGAAACAAGGGAGGAATCACTATCGCAACTTTCTTCCAGATGGCAAGAGATCTGGCTAATGTTGACCTCAAGGAGATGGCAAGGGAAAGAGGGAAAAGAGAGGAAGAAAGTACCAAAAGTACCAAAAGTACCAAAGTACCAAAGTACCATAAGAACAATATAAAATGTAATAAAAAAGATAACATATTGATATATAACAACTTAGACAAAAGTACCATACACCATTGGAACTTTGGTACTTTGGGACTTTTGGGACTTTCTTGTAAAAACTTTTCTAACGGCTATACATTCTCCGACAAGTTGGATACGGCAGACCTACCTCCCACACTCAAGAAAATCATGCACAACACGGCGGAACGGAATCGCAAAGCGGCGAAACAGAAGTGCAAAGCGGCGGAACAGAGAATGCAAGCAACTGATTGGCTAACCACAAAACACCTATATATGAACAACAACAGCAGACGAAACCCTCTGCCCGATTGGGGCTGAACAGAGAAAAGCCAAGCCGGCTTCGGAGTCTGTCGTATGACGACTTCCGGAGCTGGCTTTGTTCGTTTCGTCTTGCCGGGGGCAGACGGTTTCCCGTTGTCTGATTGATTGTCAGCGCTCAATACTATCTGTCCCTCCCCTTTGGGGGAGGCCAGGTGGGGGCTGGAGTGGTGAAGCAAGGTTACTTTCTCCAGTCTCCCGTTTATCTGATTTTCTCCAGTTCCTCCTGCATCTGCTGCTGCAGCTCGGCAGCCTTGGCGGCCGCCACCTGTGCAAAGTCAGTGCCGGAGCTGGCGTAGATGATGCCACGGCTGCTGTTCACGAGCAGTCCGCAGTCTTTGTTCATGCCGTATTTGCACACCTCCTCGAGGCTTCCGCCCTGTGCGCCCACTCCCGGCACGAGCAGGAAGTGGTCGGGGGCTATCCTGCGGATGTCTTCAAACATCTTGCCCTGTGTGGCGCCCACCACATACATCATGTTGTTTTTGTCGCCCCACTTCTGCGATGTGCGGAGCACTTTCTCGAAGAGGCGCTCGCCGCTCTGGTCGGCGGTGAGCTGGAAGTCGTGAGACCCCTTGTTGCTGGTCAGGGCGAGCAGTATCACCCATTTGCCCTCGTATTGCAGGAACGGCACCACGCTGTCTTCTCCCATATACGGTGCCACGGTGAGCGAGTCGATGTTGTATTCCTCGAAGAATGTGCGGGCATACATGGTCGATGTGTTTCCGATGTCTCCGCGTTTGGCGTCGGCGATGATGAAGTGGTCGGGGTAGGCCCCCTTGAGATAGTTGATTGTCTTCTCGAAGGAGACGAGTCCCTTCACTCCCATGCTCTCGTAGAAGGCGAGGTTGGGCTTGTAAGCCACGCAGTATTTTGCGGTGGCGTCGATTATCTGCTTGTTGAAGGCGAAGATGGGGTCTTCGCCGCCGAGCAGGTGTTGCGGGATTTTCTTGATGTCGGTGTCGAGTCCGACGCAAAGGAAGGTTTTCTTCGTGAAAATCTGTTTTATGAGTTCTTCTCTGGTCATAGCGTTATGAAATGTTTTTTTGTTTGTCTTTTCTATAGCTCGTTCTCTTTCATCCTCTCGGCGTTTTCCTCTACAGTGAGCGCGTCAATCATCTCCTGAATGTCGCCGCCGAGGAATCCCTGCAGGTCGTGAGTGGTGAAGCCGATGCGGTGGTCGGTCACGCGGCCCTGGGGGAAGTTGTATGTGCGTATCTTTGCCGAGCGGTCGCCGGTTGAGACCAGTGTCTTGCGGCGCGAGGCGATGTCGTCGATGTATTTCTGGTGTTCGCGGTCGTATATGAAGGTACGCAGGCGCGAGAGGGCGCGCTCCTTGTTCTTGGGCTGGTCGCGGGTCTCCGTACATTCGATGAGAATTTCCTCCACTTCGCCCGTGTTGGGGTTTTTCCAGGGATAGCGCAGCCTCACGCCCGACTCCACCTTGTTCACGTTCTGTCCGCCGGCTCCGCTGCTTCTGAAGGTGTCCCATTTGATGTCGCCCTCGTTGATGTTCACTTCAAACTTGTCTGCCTCGGGCAGCACTGCCACGGTAGCCGCCGAGGTGTGCATCCTGCCCTGTGTCTCGGTTGCGGGCACGCGCTGCACACGGTGTACGCCAGACTCGTATTTCAGCACTCCGTACACTCCGTCGCCGCTCACGGCGAAGTCGATTTCCTTGTATCCTCCGGCTGCTCCCTCGCTCACGCTGGTCACTGAGAGTGTCCACCCCTTGGAGTCGCAGAATCGCTTGTACATGCCGAAGAGGTCGCCGGCAAAGAGGGCTGCCTCGTCGCCTCCGGCTCCGGCTCTGATTTCCATCTGCACGTTCTTGTCGTCTTCGGGGTCTTTGGGCACGAGTGCCATCTTTATCTCCTCTTCGATGCGGGGCTGCAGGGCCTCGTTTGTCTGCAGTTCCTCTCGCGCCATCTCCTTGAGGTCGGGGTCGCTCTCGTTGGCCAGGATGTCCTTGGCCTCCCTGATAGAGGAGAGGCAGCTGATGTATCGCTTCCGGGCGTCCATGATGTCGCCGAGGTCTTTGTATTCCTTTGTGAGCTTGACGTAGCGCTGCTGGTCGGCTATCACCCCGGGGTCGGTGATGAGGGTGGAAACCTCTTCGTAACGGCTCACCAGTCCGTTGAGCTTCTCTAATATACTGTTGTTGTCTGGCATCGGTATGCTTGTTTGATTAATAGCTTCTGGCGATTATCACGCGTTTTGTGGATGGCTTGCCCGACACCATGTCGGTGCCCGGTGTCTGCTCCACGCCGAACGGGATGCAGCGGATGGTGGCCTGTGTCTCCTCCTTTATCTTTGCCTCGGTCTCGGCGGTGCCGTCCCACGGGCAGATGAAGAAGCCTCCGTCTTTCACCTTTTCCTTGAATTCCTCGTAGTTGTCGCATTCGTAGATGCGCTCGTCGCGGTATGCCTTCGCCTTGGCGAAGATGTTTGCCTGGATGTCGTCGAGCAGCTGCTCCACGTGTTCCACGATGCCTTCGAGCGGGCGTGTCTCCTTCTCCAGGGTGTCGCGGCGCATGATTTCCACGGTGTTGTTCTCGAGGTCGCGTCCGCCCATCACGAGGCGCACTGGCACTCCCTTGAGCTCATAGTCGGCGAATTTGAATCCTGGGCGCTTGTTCTCGGCGTCGTCGTACTTCACGCTGATGCCGGCCTTTCTGAGGGCGCTGATCACGGGCTGGAGCTTTTCGCTGATGGCGTCGAGCTGTTCGCGGCCCTTGGTGATGGGCACGATCACCACCTGTATCGGCGCGAGCTTCGGTGGGAGCACCAGGCCGTTGTCGTCGGAATGGGTCATGATGAGCGCTCCGATGAGGCGGGTGGACACGCCCCATGATGTGGCCCACACGTATTCAGGCTTGTTGTCCTTGTTGAGATAGGTCACGTCGAAGGCCTTGGCGAAGTTCTGTCCGAGGAAGTGGCTCGTGCCGCTCTGCAGCGCCTTTCCGTCCTGCATCATGGCCTCGATGGTGTAGGTGTCGAGGGCGCCGGCAAAGCGCTCTGTCTCGCTCTTCACGCCTCTCACCACGGGCACGGCCATATACTGCTCGGCAAAGTCAGCATAGACGTGGAGCATCTTCTGTGCCTCGGCCTCGGCCTCCTCCTTCGTGGCGTGGGCTGTGTGGCCCTCCTGCCAGAGGAACTCTGAGGTACGGAGGAACGGACGGGTGCGCATTTCCCAGCGCATCACGTTGCACCACTGATTGCACATGAGCGGCAGGTCGCGCCATGAGTGTATCCAGTTCTTGTATGTGTTCCAGATGATGGTCTCTGAAGTGGGGCGGATGATGAGCTCCTCGTCGAGCTTGGCGGCAGGGTCTACCTCAACGCCGCTCTTGTCTTCCTTGGCCTTCAGCCTGTAGTGGGTCACGACGGCACACTCCTTGGCGAATCCCTCCACGTGTTCTGCCTCACGCGAGAGGAACGACTTGGGGATGAGCAGGGGGAAGTATGCGTTCTGGGCGCCTGTCTCCTTGAACATGGCGTCGAGCTGGTGCTGCATCTTCTCCCAGATGGCATAGCCGTAGGGCTTTATTATCATGCAGCCTCTCACGGGCGACTGCTCTGCCAAGTCGGCCTTTGTTACCAGGTCGTTGTACCACTGGCTGTAGTTCTCTGATCTTTTCGTAAGTTGTTTTAATTCTTTTGCCATTATCGTAATTGTTGTTTTGTTGACGTGATTGTATTCATTGCTGACGGGGTGTCGGCATGGGATTCCATCCGGGCCTCCTTTCCGTCATTTGGCTGCAAAATTATAAAAAAAAAACCAAACCATATATATATGCCGGGATATTTTCCCAAACCAAGGCCATGCGATTGACGGCTGCAGGCGGCAGTTTGCCACGTTGATATGTCAAAGTGTTTCGTAAAGACATGATTTTTGATATTGTTTTGTAAAAAACTCTTCCGTTTTTTCTGAATATTGAAAAATTGCTTTACCTTTGCATTTAGGAGAAAGTGCCACACGGATTGTGGCGCCCGATTCATTGTGTTTGTATAATACTTTGAAACATATTAACTTATATAATACTACACACTATGTCGAATTGCAAAGAGCAACTCTTTACGGAGTTTAAGGCTCCTACACGTCAAGAATGGCTTGACAAGATTCAGGTGGACCTGAAGGGAGCCGACTTTAACAAACGTCTCGTCTGGCGCACAAACGAGGGATTCAACGTGCAGCCTTTTTATCTGAAGGAAGACCTTGAGAACCTCAAGACACCAGACTCACTTCCGGGAGAATTCCCGTTCGTACGCGGCAACAAGAAGGGCGACAACGCATGGTACGTGAGACAGCGCATCATGGCCGACGACGCCGCAGCGGCAAACGAAAAGGCGCTGGACATCCTGAACAGGGGAGTGGACTCGCTGTCGTTCAAGATACCGGGAAAGAACATCTCCAAGGATTTCGTCGAGACACTGCTCAAGGGAATCGAATGCGAAGCCGTGGAGCTAAACTTCAACACCTGCAAACGCCACACCCTGGAACTGGCAAAGATCCTGGACTGGTATTTCACGGCGAATGGATATGACAAGACGAAGATCGTGGGTTCTTTCAACTGGGACCCGATGGAGAAAATCGTGGTGAAGGGACTCGACACGGTGGCCCTGCTCGCACAGGCACCGCAGATCGTGGAGGCAATGAAGGAATACCCCAACTTCCGCACAATCTGCGTGAACGCTGTGGCGCTCAACAACAACGGAGCCTACATCGTGCAGGAACTCGGATATGCACTGGCATGGGGCAACGAATACATGAACCAGCTCGTGGAAGCAGGAACAGACGCCGACGAGGCTGCAAAGAACATCAAGTTCAACCTCGGCATCTCGGAGAACTTCTTCATGGAAATGGCAAAATTCCGTGCAGCCAGAATGCTGTGGGCGGAAATCGTGAAGCAGTATGCACCGAAAGACGACGCATCATGCATGATGTGCGTGAACGCTGCCACATCAAAATACAACATGACGATGTTTGACAGCTATGTCAACATGCTCCGCTCACAGACAGAGGCAATGAGCGCCGCTCTCGCCGGAGTGCATTCAATAGAGGTGTTGCCGTTCGACGCCGTATACGAGACTCCTAATGAATTCTCGGAGCGCATCGCACGCAACCAGCAGCTGCTGCTCAAGGAGGAGAGCCACTTCGACAAGGTGGTGGACCCGGGAGCAGGAAGCTACTTCATCGAAGAGCTCACCACATCGCTCGCCAACGAGGCCTGGAAGATCTTCCTCAACGTGGAAGACAACGGTGGATTCCTGGAGGCTGCAAAGAAGGGAATCGTGCAGGACGACATCAACGCTACAAACGCCAAGCGCCACGACGCTGCCGCAAAGAGAAAGGAATTCATACTGGGTACAAACCAGTTCCCTAACTTCACGGAGAAAAGCGAAGGAAAGCGCGCAAAGAACGCATGCTGCGGATGCGCTGACAAGGGCGCACACGAGGAAGCCTTCAAGGCTATAAAGACAACACGTCTGGCTGCCGACTTCGAAGACCTGAGAATCTCGGTGGAGGAAAGCGAGAAGACTCCTACCGCCTTCATGCTCACTATCGGAAACCTGGCAATGAGACAGGCAAGGGCACAGTTCAGCTGCAACTTCCTGGCTTGCGCCGGCTACAAGGTGATGGACAACCTCGGATTCAAGACCGTGGAGGAAGGCGTGGACGCAGCACTCAAGGCTGGCGCCGACATCGTGGTGCTTTGTTCGAGCGACGATGAATATGCTGAATACGCAGTGCCTGCCTTCGAATACCTCAACGGCAGAGCCATGTTCGTAGTGGCTGGAGCACCGGCATGCATGGAAGACCTCAAGGCAAAGGGTATAGAGAACTTTATACACGTGAAGTGCAATGTGCTTGAGACATTGAAGGAGTATAACCAAAAACTGGGAATAAAATGAGAAAGAATTTTAAAGACATAGATATTTTTTCAGGTATAAAGAGCGTTGATGGCGCTGCTTGGCAGGAGTCAAACAACATCAAGGCAAACTGGAAAACCCCTGAACACATTGAGGTAAAGCCTGTTTATACCAAAGAAGACCTGGAGGGCATGGAGCATCTCGGATATACTGCCGGCCTTCCTCCGTTCCTGCGCGGACCTTACAGCATGATGTATCCTTTCCGCCCATGGACAATCCGTCAGTATGCAGGATTCTCTACTGCCGAGGAGAGCAACGCATTCTACCGCAGAAACCTCGCCAGCGGACAGAAAGGTCTGTCGGTGGCATTCGACCTCCCTACACACCGCGGCTACGACCCGGACAACGCTCGTGTGGTGGGCGACGTGGGTAAGGCTGGCGTGTCTATCTGCTCGATCGAGAACATGAAAGTGCTCTTCAACGGAATTCCGCTCAACAAGATGTCGGTATCTATGACCATGAACGGTGCCGTGTTGCCTGTAATGGCATTCTACATCGTGGCAGGACTGGAGCAGGGAGCCAAGCTCGAGGAGATGGCAGGAACAATCCAGAACGACATTCTCAAGGAGTTCATGGTGAGAAACACCTACATCTACCCGCCTGCATTCTCAATGAGAATCATCAGCGACATCTTCGGATACACATCCAAACTGATGCCTAAGTTCAACTCTATCTCTATCTCCGGTTACCACATGCAGGAGGCTGGAGCTACGGCAGACATCGAGCTGGCTTACACCATCGCCGACGGTCTGGAGTATGTGAGAGCCGGTGTGAACGCAGGTATCGACATCGACGCCTTCGCTCCACGTCTGTCTTTCTTCTGGGGAATTTCGATGAACCACTTCATGGAGGTTGCCAAAATGCGCGCAGCACGTATGCTGTGGGCAAAGGTAATCAAGCAGTTCAACCCGAAGAACGCAAAGTCGCTGATGCTCAGAACACACTGTCAGACATCAGGATGGTCGCTCACAGAGCAGGATCCGTTCAACAACGTGGGTCGTACCTGCATCGAGGCAATGACTGCAGCCCTCGGACATACTCAGAGTCTGCATACAAACGCTCTCGACGAGGCCATCGCATTGCCTACTGACTTCTCTGCACGTATCGCACGAAACACTCAGATTTATATACAGAACGAGACCAAGATCTGCAAGCACATCGACCCATGGGCTGGTTCATACTATGTGGAGAGCCTGACAAACGAGCTCGCACACAAGGCATGGGAGCACATACAGGAAATCGAGAAGCTCGGCGGAATGGCAAAGGCCATCGAGACCGGAGTGCCGAAGATGCGCATCGAGGAGGCTGCCGCACGCACACAGGCTCGTATCGACAGCGGTTCGCAGGTTATCGTCGGTACTAACAAGTATCGTCTTGACCATGAGGATCCTATCGACATCCTGGAGGTGGACAACTCTGCTGTAAGAGAGGAGCAGGTGAAGGGACTCGCTGAACTGCGTGCAAACCGCGACAACGAGAAATGCAAGGAGGCTCTTGCTGCACTCACAGAATGCGTGCGCACGGGAGAGGGCAACCTCTTGGAGAAGGCTGTGGAGTGTGCCAAGCTGCGCTGCACCCTTGGAGAGATCAGTGATGCCTGCGAGGAAATCGTAGGACGTTATAAAGCAGTTATAAGAACAATTTCAGGCGTGTATTCATCAGAAAGTAAGAACGACTCAGATTTCCATAAGGCATGTGAGTTGACGGAAGAGTTCGCTAAGAAGGAAGGACGCAGACCACGTATCTTCGTTGCTAAAATGGGTCAGGACGGTCATGACCGTGGTGCCAAGGTAGTGGCTACAGGATATGCTGACTGTGGCTTCGACGTGGATATGGGACCATTGTTCCAGACTCCGGCTGAGGCTGCAAGAGAGGCTGTGGAGAACGACGTGAACATCGTGGGTGCCAGTTCGCTCGCCGCTGGTCACAAGACTCTCATTCCTCAGCTTATTGAGGAACTGAAGAAACTCGGACGTGAGGACATCATGGTTATCGCCGGTGGAGTTATCCCGGCACAGGACTACGACTTCCTCTACAAGGCTGGTGTGGCTGCAATCTTCGGTCCTGGCACTTCAGTGGCAAAGGCTGCCTGCGAGATGATGAACATCTTGCTCGACAAGTAATAGCTATCTTCTTGACGGACAGGGGTTTGTCTCGTTTTGTGGAATAAAAACTTTTATCCGGACAAGTATGATTGTTCTGCGAAATTGGTCTGTTGCCTTTTGACAAGCGGCAGACAATTTGGAAATGCTATAAAAAAAGATGCGTCTTGCAATGGCAGGATGCATCTTTTTTTATAGGCTGATAAGAATATCCTTCCTCCTGGCAGACCACGGACTATACAACAATGGCAGCAGCTGCCACTACAGCGATGATTTCAGCAGCAAGGCAGATGTGCAGACTTGATGTCATGTCGGAGAATGTTATAGGACGGGCATTTGAACCGATATAGGGCTTATAGAACAGTTCGCCGAAATAATCGTGAGGACCGCCGAAACGGCAGTCGAGCAATGACGAGAGAGCGGCCTCAGGCCATCCGCTGTTAGGCGAGGCATGGCAACGGGAGTAACGTCTGGTAGTTTGCAGGTAATACGCAAGAGAGCGTCGTGAGCGCGATCTGGAGAACTGCATATAGCCCCATCCTGCCAATATCATCAGCAGGGCGGTGAGGCGTGCAGGCAGATAGTTGGCTATGTCGTCGATGCGGGCTGCCCAGCAGCCGAAGTCTTTGTAGCGCTTGTTCTGATAGCCTATCATGGAGTCGAGGGTGTTTATCATCTTATAGGCCATCATTCCCGGCACACCAAGCAGGGCAAACCAGAAAAGCGGAGCAATGACACCATCGGAGAGGTTTTCGGCAAGTGTCTCCAGAGCTGCCGTAGACACTTCCTGCCGGGAGAGCGACAGAGTGTCGCGGCCCACAATCCTGGCCACCTGCTGTCGGCCCTCGTCAAGTCCCAGTTCTAGTTTTCCGAATACCATCCTCACTTCGCGGCGCAACGTCTTTCCGGCAAGGCAGAAGAAGACGCAGAGCGACCCCAACGCATAGGAGAGCAGCGGAAAAGCCCATCCCGTGTCGTAGCTGTCTGCCAGCATTCTGAGCGCCTCTGTCAGCAGCCACATGATGCCGAACGTCATCAAGATGCTTGAAACGGCAAAGACAGCACCTTTAAGTCGCTTTCTTTTGCCGCGGTTGAGCCTGTGTTCGCCCATGGAAATCCATCTGCCCATATATACCACGGGGTGGGGGAGCCGTGAGGGGTCGCCGAAGATGATGTCGAGAGCCCAACCTGTGAGAAGGCTTGCTAACATGATGTGGGTATTCAGAAAATTCATTGTTTCATCCATTCTTCCAGAGATTTTATCAGTTTGTCGTTTTCTTCGCGAGTCTGCACGGCTATGCGGAAATGCTGCGGAGTGAGCGTCTCGAAGTTGCTTGCGTCACGTATCAGTATGCTGTGTGAAGCAACGAGGAATTCCTTCAGCGTGGCAGCGTCTGATTCCGGCAGTCTGCAGAGCAGCATGTTTGAGTCTGAAGGATACGTCATTATGCCAAGTTCCTCAATGAGCCTGCCTACCCGTTCCCGCTCAGAGCAGAGAGCTGCCGTGTCGATGCTATAGTCTTCATGGTGTTTGATCAGAAACATGCCGGCGCAGATGGCAAGGCTGTTTACCGACCACGGCATGCGGTGGCTGCGGAGCAGGGATATGAGCCGGCGGCTGGCAGTGACGAAGCCGAGGCGCAGTCCGGGGATTCCGAAGTCTTTTGTCATGGAGTTCAGCAGAAGCACATTGCCTTGACGGGCACACTCCCGGGGCTGGAGAGTACGCTTGAGCGTGTAGTGGGAGTAGCTCTGGTCGATAATGAACAATGTGTCGGGATTGTTGCTGATGACGGCAGACACGACATCGTGGTCTGTCACGGTGCCTGTGGGGTTGTTGGGGTTGCAGAACCACACGGTGTCGTTGTTGCCGAACCGGTCGGATGGCGTTATCTTTGACAGGGTGTGGATCCGGCTGCCGTACATGCTACAGGCGTCGCCATATTCTGCGAAGGTGGGTTGCAGGATGTGTTGTGTCTTCCCACTGAAACATTGGGCAATGAGGTATATGGCCTCCGTGGCTCCGTTGGTCACCATAATGCAGTCTGCCTCAACACCTGTCTGCCGTGCTATCGCTCTTTCGAGAGATGCTGGCGCAGGTTCAGGGTAGCTTGTTATGAGTGGCAACTTTTCGGAGAGATAGGCGAAAAGCCGCGAATGGTCGAAGTGGTTGAATATGTTGGTGGAGAAGTTCATCTCCACATTCTTGTATTTATATAGGTCGTCGCCGTGTCCATGTATCATGGTGTCATTATTTTGATAAGTTTTTCTATGTCTACATATTTTCTCACGTGGTCGGCAAGGAGGTCGTACTGTCTGTTCTTGAATTCCTCAATGCTGACATTGCCTGCCTTGGCTTTACTCTTGCAGAGGGGGGTGATGAAATGGTCTGTCACGGCAGAGTTGTCGAGAAATCCGTGGAGGTAGGTGCCCGTGCAGTTGTTTCCGCTGACAATAAGGTCGGCTTTCTGGCCTGCTCTGTCGTTGCCCTGGCTGTAGGTGGTAATGCCCTGATGGATTTCGTAGCCTTTGCACTCTTTACCGTTGAAAATGAAATCCGTCTGCCGTGTGGTCTTTTCTGGCAACATCTCGGTTATGGTGTCGAGAAGGCCGAGTCCGGGCAGTTGCGGAATGCTGCCTTCCACGGCATGAGGATCGAGCACCGATTGCCCCAACATCTGATAGCCGCCACAGATGCCGATGACGGTCTTCCCGTTGCGATGTGCCCTTACTATTGCTTGGGCAACACCGTTTTTGCGCAATTCGTATAAATCGTCGAGGGTTGCTTTCGTGCCGGGCAGAATGATGATGTCGGCTTTTTCTATATCGGCGGTATTGTTGGTATAGAACAGGTTGACGCGCTCGTCGCGCTCCAGTATGTTGAAGTCTGTGAAGTTTGATATATGTCGGAGCAGCACCACCGCAACGTTCACCTTGTCGGTAGCCATCTGACGGGCTTTGCGCTCCAGTTCCACGCTGTCTTCCTCTTCTATCACGATGTCTTTGAACATCGGTACTATGCCCAGCACAGGGATGCCGCATATCTGCTCCAGTAGTTTCTTTCCCTCATCGAAGAGACGAATGTCTCCGCGGAACTTGTTTATTATTATGCCCTTTATCCTCTTCCTGTCATCGGGAGTCTGCAGCATCACACTGCCATAGCATGATGCAAATACACCGCCACGGTCTATATCAGCCACGAGAATTACGTCAGCGTCGGCATGCCGGGCCATTGGCATGTTCACGAGGTCTGAGTCGCGTAGGTTTATTTCAGACACGCTCCCGGCACCCTCCATGATAATCGGACAGAAAGATTGGCTGAGCCTGTCGAAGGCTGCGTTCACTGCCTTGCGTAGTTCTTCGCGACCCTCTTTGCGGAAATAATCGTATGCCGAGCGGTTGCCTATCGGTCGTCCGTTCAGTACCACTTGTGTGGTGTGTTCGGAGTTGGGTTTCAGCAGCAGGGGGTTCATGTCTGTAGTGCAGACCACTCCGGCAGCTTCAGCCTGTACTGCCTGGGCACGGCCGATTTCCAGTCCGTCGGGTGTGGCATAAGAGTTGAGAGCCATGTTCTGCGCCTTGAAAGGGGCAGGGTGGTAGCCCTCCTGCAAGAAGATGCGGCAGAGGGCAGTGGCAATTATGCTTTTGCCTACGTCACTTCCAGTGCCTGCAAGCATTAAAGGGTGTAATATATTGTGTGTCATAATGTTATAGTTCGATTGTTGAAATTTTGAAGAAGGGGAATCCTGTCTCAGCCCAATACCAATGGGTGTAGCCTGCTACTACATTTTTATATCTGTATAGAGCCGTGGTGGTCTTGGTGTTTTTTGCAGAAAGCTGTATGCATTCTTTGTGTATTTCCCCATTGTAAAAGCTCTTGTTGTGAGAGGTCTCGTCTGTCAGTGTAACGTCATCATTGATGTCGGAATAATGGAATTCATGTCCTCTTATGCATTGGTTCCTGCCATCGATTGTCAGATACATCTGTCTGTAGCCCAGATGCAGGCGGGCGTCGCGCATCGAGGCGCTGAAAGGGAAGACACCGCACATCGGAATGTTGTCAATATCGTGGCACAGGTACATGAAACCTCCACATTCTGCAAATATCCTGCCTCCGTTTTCGGCATAGGCTTTAATATCTGCCATCATTTCAGAATTTCCCGAGATGTCGTCGAGATATAGTTCGGGGTAGCCTCCTGGCAGATAGAGAATATCGCACGAAGGCAGATGACTGTCGTGAAGAGGTGAGAAAAACCTGACTTCGCCCATTGTGCGGAGCGAGTCGATGTTGGCACGATATATGAAGTTGAAAGCCTCGTCTTTTGCTATCAGGATTCTCATGATTCAAGGATTTTGTCAATGTCTACATGCTTTTCTATTTCTTTGGCGGCAGCTTCTATGATGCGGTTCATTTCCTGTCTTTCGGATATTGTAAGCCCAAGATGCCTGCTGGGGATTGTCAGTTCTCTGTTCTTGGCCATATAGCCAAAGCATTCCACTCCGGCGTCGTTGCAGGCAGATTTCAGAAACCGGAAATGATTTTCAGACCCTACGTTGTTGAACACCACTCCGGCAATCTGAAGATTCTTGTTGAAATTCTTGAAACCATAGATCAGCGGTGCCACGCTGTAGGCCATCGACTTTGCGTTGACGATGAGGATGACAGGAAGATGGAGCATGATGGCAATCTCGGCGCTGCTGCCGTGAAAACCGTCGTAGCCGTCGAAGAGTCCCATCACGCCTTCTGCTATTGCAACGTCGGCATTTTGTGAATAATCCGAGAATATTTTTCTTACATGTTGGGCAGAGGCCATGAAGGTGTCGAGGTTAAGGCTCTCGTTGCCTGACGCCATATGGTGGAAGATGGTGTCGATATAGTCAGGGCCGCATTTGAAAGGCTGCACGCAGAGTCCTCGTTGGGTGAGAGCACGCAGCAGTCCCATTGTGAATGTCGTTTTGCCGCTGTTTGATGTGGCGGCTCCTATGAGGAATGATTTCATTGTCGCTATGTTTATGTTTGTCAGATCAGGTTTCTTTTCTTTTTCAGTAGGATAGACAATGCTATCGGTGCTCCGATGAGCGATGTGACTGAGTTAATCGGAAGTGCTCCTTCGAAGCCTGGCATTCGGGCAATGAAGTTGCAAAGCAGAGCCAATGCCGCTCCGCAAAGCACGTTGGCTGGCAGCAATATATTGTGGTCGGTGGTGTTGAAAAGACCGCGGCATATGTGAGGCACGGCAAGACCGAGGAACATTATAGGACCACAATAGGCGGTAACGATAGCGGTGAGAGTGCCGGCGGAGGCAATAGTAAGCATTCGTGCCCGTTTGACATTGAGACCGAGATTCGTGGCATAGAGGTCACCCAAGAGCAAGATGTTCAGTGGCTTTGCGAGTAGCATGACAAATGGCAGGAGAAAAGCGGTGAGACCGGTGAATACATATACCTGTCCGCCTGTGACGCGGGAGAAGGAACCGAGCCCCCAGATTACGTAGGCTCGTATATCTTCCTCGCTTGAGAAATATTTGAGCACTCCGATGATGGCTGTGGCAATATAGCCTATGAGTACACCGGTGATGAGCAGAGTGACGTTGCCTTCCACCTTATGGGAGAGAAAGACTATCAGCGACATCACGAGCATGGCACCGAAAATGGCGGCAATGGTTATGGCTGTGTTGCCGATAATGCCGAAACTCGACAGGGCTGTGCCGCCGATGGCTCCGCTTAGCAATACAACGAAAGCTACACCAAGACTTGCAGCACTGGAAATGCCCAGTACGGAAGGTCCGGCAAGGGGATTGCGGAAGACGGTCTGCATCTCAAGTCCGGCTACAGACAAGCCTGCGCCACAGGCCATGGCTGTAATGGTTTGAGGCAATCGCGTGTATATTATGATATTTGTCCACACCTCAGCATTCGCTCCTTGCAGGGCCTTGTCGCTGAAGGGATTGAGGATTGTCAATACAGCGTTTACTGGAATGGCTACTGAGCCTACAGCCAGATTCAGCATAGCCAGAACTATGATGCCCAGTATGAGCAATGTCATCATTGTAGAGTGTCGCATATCAGTTTTATTTTTATTTCTCCTTGCGGGAAAACAGTCTTGGTGTTTTCATGGCAGAGAGATTTTATCCTTTCGAAAAAACAGGCTGGCATGATGTTCCATAGCTCCCTTGCCATTGTTATGTGGCTGATGGGAGATGGGTCTATGCCGAGTTGCTTGGCGGTGGAGATAAGGAAATCTTTGTTCATAACCACTTTGTGTGAGTGAGTGTCTAGGTTTCCATCCGCCAATTTCACTGCTTTTCCTATCATGATGGCGAGAGTTGCACGCCTGAATCCAATATCATAGGCAGCTTTCAGCGCCTCGCCAATGAAATTGCCGTAGTGTATGCAGCGTATGTCCCTTTCTTCCCTCAATGCCTTTTCGCTTTTCATTCCGGCAACGAGTCCGATCTCTCGTCGCCCCATGGCCCATGCCACTTCCAGTTCGCGGCGTATGCTTCGTATGAAGGCATCGTTGGAAAGAGGGTGGACAATGCCTGATGTGCCTAAGATGCTAATGCCACCAACCACACCTACCCTCGGATTGAAAGTATGTTTGGCTATTTCCTCTCCGTTCTCCACGCTTATCGTTACATCAACGTCCATGTTCGTGATACGGCTTATTTCATTTATAATCATTTTACGGGGCGTTGGGTTCACGGCAGGTTCGCCGATAGGGATGCCCAAGCCTGGAAGAGTGACGGTGCCAACGCCACTGCCATGAAGAAACCTTATCTGTTGTCGGCTCATCGTTGGATTGCCTGTATCCTGTTGTCTGACAGGGCAAGAGATGCGAGATGTTATTCTACAGCCTCTTGTCACATCCGGATCGTCGCTGAAGTCTTTTGTGACGGTGGCAATTCCTTTGGCGTTGTGTTCAACGGGGATAGTGAGTATTTCACCATCAGGAAGAGAGAAGGAAACTTCCTCGTCGTCATCATCAAACAAGAGGGAGAGAAGTGCTGCTTTTGTAGCAGCTGTGGCGCAGGCACCGGTAGTGAGACCTGTTTTCAGTGGAAAGAAATCGGGCATCATCTGTTCGATGCTTCGTCTTAGTCCGTATTTTCCTGTTACGTAAACCCAATCGCCGGGAAGTGCAGGATGCTCGATTACGTAGATTTTCAGCCCTAGTTTTTGTGCTGCCTCTATCTTTGCGTCGAATCCTCCGGACAATCCGCTTTCCTTGGTCAGTATGGCATCGCAGCCAATGCGCTTCATCATGGCCTTTTCAGCTTCGGCTGATGGTATCTCAAGGTTTTCGTTATACATTACCAGATGCTCACTTGGGAAACCTGAGACCTCCGCTTTGTCAAGACTCTCCTGTCTGTCGAGGATTCGGAAGAAAGTTGTATGTTTCCGCCAATAAGCTTCCAACTTACTGATAGTGTTTACTCCACTCAACGCCAGCAGACAGTTGATGTCGTCAGCTTCGAGTCTACTGATAGCTTCTTCATAGCTATGGCAATATGTCACACCGATGGCGTGGCGTGGGAAAGAACGTTCAACCCTTATTACAGGAATGCCTGCTTCTTCAATCGCCTTGTGCAGGTTTTCGGCAAAAGGGTGGGCAGCGTCGATGATGCAGCCGATATTATTGTCGTGGCAGAATGACTTTATCTCAGTGGCGGACATGCTTCCAGAGAGACGCACGCCGTTGTGCATCTCCACTTCTTGCAGCTTGCTTCTTGTGGAGTAGTAGAATGGCTTTCCTGCTTCTTCGCATACCTCCACAGCGATGCGGCCTTCTGTTGTGCCGCCAAAGATAAGTATCATTCTTTACCCTTTCTGAATAGATGAGTGAAATGTCCGTCGTAGAGTTTGCTCAGACCATTACGATTGTCGATAGCCTCTCCTACAACTATCATTGTTGTGAGAGTAAGGTTGTTGTCCTTGAGAATCTTGGACAGGTCTTTCAGTTGGCCACGATAAATGCGCTGCTCTTTCCATGTTAATTTATAGCATGCCGCAACAGGCGTTTCAGGAGGATAACCTCCATCGAGGAGTTCTTTCATCACTTCGTCTACAATGCTGGCACTGAGGAATATACACATAGTGGATTGATGTTCTGCCAAGAGATGGAGCTTCTCTTTGTCGGGCATTGGAGTACGTCCTTCGCCACGGGTCAGGATGATAGTCTGACATTTTTCCGGGATTGTGAACTGGCTTCTGAGTTCTGCAGCGGCAGCAAGAAAACTGCTGATACCAGGAGTGATGTGGTAATGCATACCGTATTCGTCGAAATATGCCATCTGTTCCTGTATGGCACCATAGATACAAGGGTCGCCTGTATGGAGACGCACTATGAGTTTTCCTTCGTCATAGAATTTCTTCATCAGGTGGAATTGCTCCTCAAGGTCCATTCCTGCAGATGAGCGTACTGTGGCTCCCGCTTTGGCACAGTATGTCAGTTCCTTGGGTACAAGACTTCCTGCATAAAGGATAAGATCTGCCTGCTCGAGGAATTTCCTGCCGCGCACGCTTATAAGATCAGGGTCGCCTGGACCAGCCCCCACTATTTCTATGTGTCCGTTGTCAAGGCTATTGTTCATGTCTGGTTTGTGGCATGCAAATTCGTCTTCACCAAGAGCCCATGTATAGAAAAACGTCTTGTCGCCGGCAGACACACTACCTTTCTGTTTCTCCACCACCAAACTGCCGTTTCTGCTTGCAGCCAATGCGGAAGCCTCAGCAACACCATGGCAGCCTGTCACTTCAAATACCTTGTCGGAAGGGTTCGGAACCTCTATCTGGCAAAGAGTCTCGGCAGGATAGATATTCAGTTCGGCCCATGGCAATAGGGCTTGGAGTTTCTTCAATGCAGCCTCGTCTTTCTTCAATGTTATGGTTGAGACAGTTCGTATGCTCTCCATAGCATAGCCTTCATTGCGGACATTCGACAATATTTCGTTGGCAATACCAGTGGGAGCGTCTTTCTGGCAACCAATGCCGAGATTGAGGCATTGCGGACAATACTGGATATGTTTCACTCTGCTTATGTCATATCTGTGTGGAGACACCAAGATCAGCAATTCTTTATTCCATTTGTCATTACCGGTAGTCTTGTCGTTAGAATTGCCATCTGACAAATAGTCATTATAGCTGTCGTAGACTGTGACATGTGTCGGGCATGAGGATTTCAAATATCTTGTTCCTTCGTCATCCACTTCACACACGAGGGCGGTTGGGCATTTGTTGACAAATGTAGCGATGACTTTATTCATTTCCTCATTTGTCATTTTGGTGATTTGCCATCCGAAGCGCTTGGCTATGGTGTCGAGAGACCACAGACCGGTATTGTCGCTCTGGGTGGTTATAATAGCCTCAGCATTTATAACTTTCGCTATTTCTCGGGCAAGGCCGTTGGCACCGCCCACGTGTCCGCTCAAAACAGGAATTACGTATTTCCCTGTTGAGTCTACACATACTACTGCGGGGTCGGTGTGTTTGTCTTTGACAATGGGAAGTATTTTTCTCACGCAGATGCCCAATGCTCCGATGAAGACTATCGCCTCACCATCAAAGCACAAGTTTCCTTTTCGTATTTTGTCTGCAAGACGTCTGCCTGCATCGTTTATTGTCTCGTATTTTATCATATTGCTTTCAAACGTATTGTGTTCTACAACACAGGAGCTCATATCGCTCTCATTATTGTAATAGGGTTGTTGCCGTCAACAGTTATCGTGTGTAGTATTTCTGTTGTCATGCCTAACTCTCTCGTAATGCTGAAGAAAGAGTCTTTGCTTGTTTCGCTGACAGAATTGAAAACTATGCAACCAGAGTGAGACAAGACATTTTTTACTTTTATAAGTACTTCTTTCATCTTGCCTCCATAACCGCCGATGAATACGGCGTCGGGCAGGGGGCAGTCGCTTATGTCCATATTGCAGAAGTCGCCTATCCTTGCGTCAATGCCAGGGGCATGGAATTTCCTGGAGTTTGCAAGAATGAGTTCCTTTCCCTCGTCGCGTATTTCGAATGCCGTGACCTTCAGATGAGGATAGGCGAGCTTGGCCTCAATGCTCACGCTACCAGTACAGAATCCTATATCCCAGAAGGATTTCTTTTCAGCCAACTGAAGGGCCGACAAAGATGCCATACGTACGGGCATTTTAGTTATCATCCTGCTGCGGCCATCCAGCAAGTGGAAGGCTTCGTCTGGGATGCCGATATTCTGGCGTATGAGTTTTCTTTGTTCCAATATTATGCAATTAGGGGTAGAGTAACCTTTGGCAGGGTCGTATTGTCCAAAGTTCTCTTTTTCTTCATTGCCAAGGTTTTCACCCACATACATTTCGTAGTTGTCGTAGCCATAGGTGTGCATTCTTTGCCATATCTCATGTGGAGTCTTGTTCTTGTCGGTGAGACAGCCAATGAGACGTTCTCCGCGTATGAGGGCTTCGTCTAACCGGTCCCACGGTCTGCCGGTAAGCGATGCCGTGTACATGTCATTATAAGCGAGATTCAGTTTGTGTGCAAGTAGCTGAAGAGAGTTGAATGTGGGAAACACTTTCATTTGTACTTCAGGAAAAGACCTCTTTACGGTATTGGCGAAACCATAGAACAGGGGGTCGCCTGAGGCGAAAATTACCAGTTCATCATGGTGCTTGTATTTTTCCAGTACGTCGGTAATTGGTATGGTAATGTTTATCCATACGTATCTGGTGGGCAACATGCTGGCTATGATTTCATGATGGCGCATACCACCGGAGAAGACTCTTCCTGCGGATATGATTTTCATGACCTCTGGTGTGAGGCAAAGTCTGTGGCTGTCGGAGAGTCCTATAATATAACATTTATTCATGTCTTCACTACTTATAATAGGGTTATACGTCTCTGCCCGGTCTCAATTGTTCTGCATCGTCGAATGTCAGAATGCTGTTTATGAGCGTTGCTGCAAGATTACTTCCGCCCTTTCTTCCGTCAATTATGATTTTAGGTATATCGGTGAGAGCCTTGGCAGCGTGTTTGCTTTCCTCAACATGTACGAATCCGACAGGTGCTCCCACTATTCCTGCAGGTCTGCAAATTTGTTTTCTTACTAGCGAACAGAGTTCCAGCAGTGCTGTAGGAGCATTGCCGAAGGCATATAGGGCGTTGGGATGCTCTTGTGAAGCAAGCCGCATCCCGGCCTGAGCGCGGGTTATGTTTTTTTCTTTGGCCATTTCTATGGCGCGGGGGTCATTGATGTAGCATACGGTTTCTATTCCAAGTCGCTCCAGTGCTCCCTTGCGTATGCCGGATGCTACCATAGAGACATCTGTAACAATAACCTTTATTTCTCTGCTTTTTACCTTGTCGTAAATCTTTGCTGTGGCTTCGTTGTCCATCCACAACAGGTTTTCCATATCGAAGTCTGCCGTAGTATGAATGGCATGAAGGAGTGGCCATAGTTTCCATGTAGGGATGTCCCGGTTCTTCAGTTCATTTCTGATAGTTCGGAAAGACTTTATCATTATGCTTTGCCCCACTTTGCAATCTTCATCCTCCTTGTCTTTGCGGTAATAGCCACGTGGGGTGATGAACGATCCGTTCCAGTTGTAAGACTGGCTGTTGCCAATTATTACCACTGTAAACATATCTATATCCTCAGGATTGAAATCCTTCAGCGTTGTGATCTTTACACTTTGTTCCTCACGTCCTGCTTGTCTTACGTATCCTACGATATTGTCCTCGCTTCTATATTTGAGAAACAGTTCTTTCAGACGGTACAACTGCCAGTATCTGCCGTTGCTTTTAGGATTATATACGGCAGTGATGAAGTCAGCTTCCGCTGCAGCAACAATTCTTTTCTCTATCACATGCCAGGGCGTCATGAGGTCGCTCATGGATATTACGCAGAAGTCATGTCCCATCGGAGCTCCGAGGAGGGAGGCTGCTTTCTGGAATGCGCTGATGCCGGGTATTGAGACGATTTCCACTTTGGATTCCTTCTCACGCTTCATCTCATAAATGAGAGGAGCCATGCCATATATGCCGGCATCGCCGCTGGAAACCACACACACGGTATTCCCCTTCTCGGCATATTCAAAGGCCATCTCGGCACGTTGGCGTTCTTTTTTCATTCCGGTGTCTATGCAGACTGTATCGTCGGATATGAACTTCTCGATGAACTGGAAGTAATATTTGTATCCTACAACTACGTTACTGTCTGCTACGGCCTGTTGAAGTGCGGGAGTTATATCTTCCGCACTGCCAGGTCCGATGCCTGCCACATATATTCTCATATCAGTCTTTGAATTTTAAAGTTACACTCAATATAACGGATCTTCCAGGATTTATTGTAGAGAAATTAGAATTCCAGTAAGATGTGTCACGCTTGTTGAAGATATTGTCTATGCCTACACCTGGTGTTATGGTAAATTGTTTCAGGCTGAAAGTGTGCCTCGTAACAATGTCCCATTGCTGATATTCAGGAGCGTAACCATATGTATTTGAGTATCTTTTGCCCTGTATGTGACCGTTGATCTGGGTGTTTAGATGATATGAACCCCAGCTTTTGTCCCATGCGGCAGATACATTTACAACATTTTTCACGCTCTTGTCCACTGGAGTTTCTGACATCTTATATTGTTGTGTCTTTTTGTCAAGCGTCACGCTTTTTGCCTTGGTATCGCAGAATGTATAGCCTGCAGAAGCAGAGAATCCATATGGGAGAAGAAGCTTTAAGTTTGTTGATATTCCCTTTATGGTGGCTTTGTCTATATTGTCGCGTTGACGTATAGTTGTCCAGCCTTCATTATAGAGTGCCGTCAGTTTCTCACTGGCTTCAATCTCAGTCTGTGTCATGGTGCGGTAGTTTATCATGTTGCGGATATTGTTGAGGAATCCGCTGACGCTCAGGCTGAACCACTTGTTGGCATATTCCAGGTTGGCATTCCAGAATCTGTTCTTTTCGGGCTTCAGCATGGTGTTGTTGATTGTGTATCGGGCAGATGTCTTAGTCTGGTCGGTAGCATAAAGCTGGGAGAGGGTAGGGGTACGGTAGCCTTCAGCATAGCTTACTCTGGCTCTGAATCCGGCGATGTGATAGAAGAGGGCCGCGTTTGGAGTCACATTGCTTCCGAAGTGCTTGTTGTAGGTATATCTCAGTCCCACAACAGCTTCCAGACCTTTGACAATGCGGATTTCATCCTGTGCGAACAGGTTGTATGTATATGTGCTCTCCTTGTCAATATTGTCAGAGGCGCTCTTCAGGTTTTCCTGTTCCATCTCTATGCCAGCCGATAGCTTGTTCCAGTTGTTGAGCCTGAAAATACCTTTTATGGTCTCGTTTATATACTGTGTGTTCTTGCGTGTTTCGTCGTAAGCTTCTTTGGTTGCCGTTTGCCAGTAGTCATAAGCCGACTTGAAGTTGTCCATGTATACGTCAAAGTAGAGATGCACATTTCTGTTTGGCACCCATCTTGCACCAGCTCCCAAGTTGTATGTCCTGTGTTTTATATCGTAGGTGTAGGCTTGCTTTGAAGTATAAGTATAAGTCTTGTCCCCCGTAGTCTTGTCGGTTGTTGCTTTCTGTGTGTAGTATGTAGCGTTTCTGTCGCGTCCGGTTTTGTGACCATATAGGTTGCCGGATAGGTAGATGTCGATTTCGTCATTGAATCTCCATTCCAGCCTCTCGCTGATGTTGTCAGACTTGAAAGCCGTAGACATCGGTCTGCCGGTAAGCTTCAATACGGATTCGTCGCCTTCCTTGAATTCCTGATATCTGTTCACTTGCCAGTTGTCAGCCTGACGGTGGTTATAGCTTGTGTGGCTTGAGAATTTTCCCTTTGTTATATCCACGTTGATATCCTGGTCGAATCTGCCTTTGTTCATCACTTTTGTGCTACTTGTCACCTCAAGGTTGTTTTTGCCATCGTCTGTGATTACGTTTATCACTCCGGCTATGGCATTGCTTCCATAAAGGGCGCTTGCTGCTCCCGACAGGATTTCTATGCGCTTGATGTTGTCAATGCTGATACGGTTCCATCTGTCGTCGCCTGACATTCTCTTGCCGTTTACGAGAATCAGCATATATGCGTCGCTTATTCCGTTGAAATTCACAGTGGTGCCCATTCCGTTTGTATAGGTGGTTATGTTTGATGTGAGTTTGGCCAAGGCTTCCTGAAGACTTGTCACATTGGCATTTTTCAGTTCTTTTGCCGAGATTACCTTCACTTCAACGGGTGAGTTTTCTGCCTTTCTATAGGTGCCTGTACCTGTTACGATAACAGGATTGAGTATATTCTCGCGAACTTTGTCATTCTGTGCTGATGCAATGCTTGGTATAGTCAGGGCAAAGGGTAAAAATATAAGGCGATTCATAAATATCTTGCTTTTTTCAAGTTGAATAATTGATTGTTTAATTGAATGTTACTTTATTAGTTTATAGTATTTAGGAATATAGCTTGGCAGTATTTCCGGATGGAAAGCTTTCACGAAGTCTGCGAGCAAGAAGTGTGGCTGCACTCCGCCAAGCTCTCTGTAAGGCGTCTGGCTCAAGTCGCAGAAGATTACCCTCTTGTTCTTGAAAGCGTCCATAGTGGCATATCTGGCATCTTCGTTTGCAAGTTCTTTCAATGAGAAATTGCCTTTCGACGAACCATCCGTCTGCCAGAAGTCAGCATGAATTCCTTTGGCATAAACAGATTCGAAGTCGAGGGCAATGCCACCAGACTCCTTGTTGTCTTTCATTATATAGTCTGCACCTGCATCTCTGAACAGTTGTGCCATATAGCTTCTGCCGCCCACGATATACCATCCGTCTCGAAGCTGTCTGCCGCTTATCACGGTCGGGAGTTTCTTGTTGTCAGAGGTTGCCTTTTCCACTTCTTCCTTCAGAGTGTTGTATTTTTTCTCGATGTCAGCGAAAACGGCATTAGCCCTTTTCGTTTCTCCTGTGAGGATGCCAACGAGCTTTATCCATTCAGCCTGTCCCAGTGGGTTAGTTTCTTTGTATCCGTGATGGAAGATAAGTGGAATGCCACATTCTTTCAGAGCTTCAAACCCTCCATATTTGCTTGCGCTCACGAGGATAAAGTCAGGTTTTGTGCGCATCACGGTTTCAAGGTCGAAGTTTCCTTCTTTCCCTATCTCAGCTGTCTTTCCGCTTTCAAGTTGGTCAAGCATCCTGAGTGAGAAGATATGTCGTAGAGAATTGATTCCGACGATTTTGTCTTCCAGACCGAGTACTTCAAAATTTCCGAGTTGTAAAGCCGTGGTGCATATAAAGCGTGAAGAAGATTTTCTGATTGTGATGTGTTGAGGCTTGCTTGCTTTGGCAGCAGGGTCGGGGTTTGTTATAGTGACATGTATGCCGTCGGTTTTGTATTCTACTTTCAGTCCTTTGGCATATTTTATCTCTATCGTGTCGCTATAGTCTTCGATGTGTGAAAGTACAGAGTCCTGGTCGTGGTACAGGCTGTCTGCAACAAACTCTTTCTTGCCGTCCTGAGCTGTGGCGCAAGAAATGAGCATAGTCATTATTACTGCAAAATAATATAAAATTTTCATGTGTCTAAATAAACGGTAAAAACAGGTACGCAGAACATGCATGTTGTTCCGCGTCCCTGTTATATATAAACCGGTTTTATGATTGATTATTATTCCTCTGGATACATTGAATGGTAAGCGTCTTCAAGAAGCTCAGCATTCTTCGTATGGTTTATCCATATCTGGCGGATAGTAGGCAACTCCAGGAGTCCGAGTGGGTTGCCGTTGGTCTGAGGAACTACAGATGTGAAGCCATTGTGGTTGAAGAACTCAAACCAGCTGTTGTCTTCACTTGTCGGCTCACTTGCGTCCCAATAGTCGTTTCCCTCGCCAGCCATATCGTTGTGTGCGTGGTCACCGGCTATAGACATCAGAGCGTGGAGATAAACCTTGCCAGAAGTGATGTTGTTGTCCTGCATACGTGCCATTACATTCTGCTTGTAGTTGTCCTTCATGTCAACAGTACCTACGTAGTAGTTCTTGCTGTAAGTCTGCAGGGCCTTTTCAAGCTGTGTGTAGCGGATGTTTGCCTTGAAAGAGTCGTAGTTGTTAGGGTTTCCGTGACCCATAAAAGCAACAACGTCCTGTGCCGCCTCGTCTTGATAGAGATCATTGAGCAGTTTTGCCACGTCGTCAACCTCGTCAAGGTCGTTGAGCAAAGGCATACCGAGGTGGATCTCTACGGTCTTCAGATATTCGTCATCGAGGTGTGCATCCTTTACATAACCGTTGTTGGCGAATTTCTTTACGGCAGCAACAACATTTGCGAACTCCTCTCCAGGGATAACCTGGAGGCTCTGCACGTAAACAGTCTTGTACTTTGCAGCACCGATGGCGTGGAGCAAATAACGTGGCTCATAATAGTTGCGTGACTCGCCATGTTCTCCAGCACTGGCACGGTTGATGCAGATGTCAGAAGAGAAGCAGAAGTAAACGTCTGCATCTGGGAAAGCATCCTCATAAGCCTTTTTTGTGTCATCAAAAGCGGCGAAGGCATTTGTCCAAGTAGAACCGAAGGCTACGAGCAGCACGGCTTTGTCTTTGCCCGACTTGGCTTTCTGTGCAGCCACCTGCTGGTCGTTCATGGAATACTCAGAGATGATGCTCTGCTTAGAGTCATCATCATCGTCGCAAGCTGTAAAGCTCAATACAGCGAGCAACATCATCAGAAAGATTTTAATCTTCTTCATCTTGTTTTTTGTTTTGTTTATAATTATGGTTGAAAATCTTCTTTCCTTTGTTGAACTTTATGGCGAATGAGGCATATATGCTTGTGCCGCCATTGTTTGTTCCGAGATGGTATGGACGCATCGTGGTGTCTTTGTAGTTGAAGATATTGTCCACTCCCAACTCTACCTTATACGACATCTCAGCCCCTGCCTTTCCGAAATCATGCGTGGTGTTGATTCGCCATATCTGATAGTGTTTGCCGTTTCCGTTGTTTTCGTAGTAGCGTTTGCTGCTGCCGCGTGTGGAGAGGCTGGCTCCAAATCGGTATACCGTAGAGAATCTGTGTCCGTAAACCAACGATGCATTCCACTTGTTGTGTGCCATACCGTCTATCACGGCCTTTTTCATCCTGTCGTGGTCTGTGTCATACATGTTGGCTTGAGTGTCGAGGTAACTGTAGTTTCCGACGATGCTCAGATCCTTGTATATATTATACGACAGGTTGACGTCTATGCCATAAGTCTTGGCGTTTTCCATGTTTTTGTAACGTCTTGCCGTTACCTTTCCGCTGCCGTCCCCAAGATAACCGGTCGTCACGTCCTTTGGCAACTCGTCTACCGGAACGTTGACAAGTGCTATCATGTCTTCCAGTTTATTAAAGTAACCGGTTACAGAAGCAGTGAATCTCTCGTTCCTGTATTCGAGTCCAGCGCTGAAGTAGTTGCTTGTCTGTGGTTTGAGCGACGTGTTTCCCATATTGAAGAAAGTGGTCGAACCCATCACGTGCAAATATCTGTAATACAATTCTTTAACAGTTGGCGCCTTGAATCCCTGACTCCATCCCAGACGCAGTCGGAAGTCGCCAAGACTGGCCATCGTACTCACTTTAGGCGTGAAGTGGAATCCGAATCTTGAATTGTCCACGAGTCTTGCTCCTGCCGTTATGTTCAGCCATGGAATGATGTTGAATTCGTCTTGTGCATATATAGCTCCCGTGTTGTCGTCAGCGCTACCGTTTGCAGTCCTCATTGGGGCTTTAAGATAGTCGTATCTGTATTCGGCTCCAACATTCAAGGTGTTTGCATAAGGCAGATGGAAAACGCCTTTCAGCATAGCCATCACGCGTTGCTGGTCGGCTTGCAGACGCTCTTTGCCTGGATAGAAGGGCACTCCGTGTTCCAGTTTGCCGTCTATATAGGCATCTTCGTATGTCTTGCTTGTATAGTGGTAATAGTAGGCATGCTTGTTCCAGTCCACGTCAATCGATATATAGTCCTTCTTGTCTTTGTTTGTAAACAGTTTACCGCCTATCGCTGCAGAAGCGTTGCGATAGAGCAGGTCGTATGTGTAGACGTCGCATGAGGCATAGTTGCCGTTAGTGGGTCTGTTGATGGATTTCTTGTAGAAATACCCGTCGGCATACAGTTCAAGATTCTTTGTCGGATTATATGTCAGTCTTTCGCTGATCTGCCAGTTCGTGAATTTGTTTGTTGTCTTGTTTCTTGAATCAGGTACTACTTGGCCTTCTGCAAATTCTTTTGAAGTGTTTTGCCATCCATCGTTGTGTTGCAGCTGGAAGCTGGTATACGACTGCACTTTGCCTATTCTCAGTCCCAATCCATTGCGTTGTCTGATGTCGTTGAAACGACTGTAGCGAGTTGTGTTTTCTAGAAGCAGACCTTGCGTGTCGTGTTTCTTTGTTATGATGTTTATCACTCCTGCCATGGCATCAGAACCATAGAGAGCAGATTGGGCACCTTTTACTATTTCTATTCTCTCAATATTGTTCGGGTCGATCAGTCCGAGGTCGTTTTCGCCTCCGTTGTCTCCATGTAGCCTTTTGCCGTTGATGAGAATCAGTATATAGTTGTTTCCGAGTCCTCCAAGCTGTGCTTTGCTGCCCATGTCGCCTTCGTTGAAGGCAAACGAGGCCGTAAGCCCTTCAAGGATGTCTTCCAGGGATTTACCTCCATAACTCTCTATCATCTTGTGCGAGATGACTTCTGTCTGCACAGGCACATCCTTCAGCAGGTGGCCGGTACCGGTAGCGGTCACGACAACCTCTTGCAGCGTCTTGTCGCCAGCAATATTATCTTTGCTGTTCTGGGCATTGGTGCTGATGCTATAAGCACCTGCGGCAATAGCCAATAATATGATTTTATTCTTTTGCATAATTAGATTATCTTCTCCTATCCTGGGAGCATGTTATCTACGAGTTGTGATCTGGCAGGTATTCTGACTTTCCACAGAGCCAACGCCTTCCCGACAATACTTGAAACCCTTTTGTTTCATGTCAGTGGCTTTCTGATGTTAGCTCCATAATGTGGATTACAGCTGCAGGAACAGTTCAGGTCTTTCACCTGATTCCCTTGCACGTCAGCATTGTAAATCACAGCTTTGAAATTATTGTGATTCCCTTTGCTTCTGTTACCATATCAATTGCAAAGGTACATTTAATTTGTTTGAAAAACAAATTTTCACAAAGTTTTTTCGAGTAAAAGTATGTCCACAATATAATAATGTTTTCCTTCTCTTCTTGTCTTTTCCCTATCTGGCAACATGTCTGGATGCTGCAAAAAATAAGGCAAATGCCATGTCTGACATTTGCCTTATATATATAATGTATTTTGCTTTCAAGTTTAAGCCTCTTCAGCCAAACGTTTTTTGATAGCCTTGCTGTCTTCTTCATAGCCAGGTTTGTCGAGCAAAGCAAACATGTTGCGCTTGTATGCTTCCACGCCAGGCTGGTTGAATGGGTTTACTTCGAGAAGCAGTCCGCTTATTCCGCAAGCCTTCTCGAAGAAGTATATCAGCTGACCGATGTAGTATTCGTCAAGTTTCGGAACGCTGATATGTATGTTTGGCACTCCTCCGTCGATATGAGCGAGTCTTGTTCCGAGTTCAGCCATCTTGTTCACTTCGTCCACTCGTTTTCCTGCAAGGAAGTTCAAACCGTCCAGATTGTCTTCGTCGTTAGGGAAGAGCAATTCACGGTTAGGCTTCTCTATGCTGATAACGGTTTCATAGATAGTGCGCTCGCCTTCCTGTATCCATTGTCCCATAGAATGGAGGTCTGTTGTGAAATCGCAGGAAGCGGGGAAGATTCCCTTGCCTTCTTTTCCTTCGCTTTCGCCATAGAGCTGCTTCCACCACTCTGAGAAGAAATGGAGCTTCGGCTGATAGTTCACCATTATCTCGATTTTCTTTCCAGCCTCTTGATAGAGTCCGTTTCTTACGGCAGCGTATTGTGCTGCAGGGTTTTCTGCGAACGGCACGTTGATATCACAGGCTTTTTCCATTTCCACCGCACCCTCTACGAGTTTCTTGATGTCGAATCCTGCGCATGCGATAGGTAGGAGTCCTACTGGAGTGAGTACTGAGAAGCGTCCGCCGACGTTGTCAGGAATCACGAATGTCTTGTAGCCTTCTTTTGTGGCTGCTGCACGGGCAGCACCCTTCTTGGCGTCAGTAATAGCCACGATTACCTTCTTTGCTTCTTCCTTTCCGCGCTGTTCCTCACATTGCTTCTTGAGCAGTCTGAAAGTGAGTGCTGTTTCAGTAGTCGTGCCAGACTTGGATATGTTTATTACGCCGAATTTCTTGCCTTTCAGATATGCTGTCAGTTCGGAAAGATAATCCTCGCCGATATTGTTTCCTGCAAAAAGTATTGTAGGGTTGCTGCCGTCGTTGACGAGCCACTGGAAAGAGTTGCTCAGAGCTTCGATTACGGCTTTTGCGCCAAGGTAGCTTCCGCCGATACCTGCCACTACGATTGCCTCGCAGTTGCTGCGTAGGGTGTCTGCACATTGCTGGAGCTCAGCGATGAAGTCTGCAGAAATTTCTGATGGCAGATGGAGCCAGCCCAGAAAATCGTTTCCTTCACATGTGGCATTCTCCAATGCCTCTTGAGCTTTCTTGACTTTTCCTTCAAAACCTTCCACAGCTCCTGCTTTCAGAAACTGTTCGGCTTTTTTTGTGTTCAATTTTATTTTTTCCATATTCGTTTGTGATTTATGTTTGTCTTCTTTATCTGAAAGAATCTGTCAGCAGCTTTATTTCAATCTGCGGACTTATGCGTTCGTACAAGATGTTGTATACAGCATCCAGAATCGGCATGTTCACATGCATGTGTCTGTTTATCTCTTTCATGCATTTCGTTCCGAAATATCCTTCGGCTATCATCTCCATCTCTATCTGTGCGCTTTTCACGCTATATCCTTTGCCTATCATCGTTCCGAATGTGCGGTTGCGCGAGAAGTTGCTGTATGCCGTGACGAGAAGGTCGCCAAGATAGACGGAGTCATATACGCAACGCTCGATAGGGTGTACTGCAGTCAGGAATCTTGACATTTCCTGCACGGCATTAGATATGAGTACCGACTGGAAATTGTCGCCGAATTTCAGTCCGCTGCATATTCCCGACGCTATTGCATATACGTTTTTCAATACGGAAGCATATTCTATTCCGACTACATCGAGGCTTGTCTTCGTCTTGATATAGTCGTTCACCAGTATGTCTGTGAATGCCTGGGCTTTTTCCTCGTCGCAGCATCCCACGGTCAGATACGACAACCTTTCGAGTGCTACCTCTTCGGCGTGCGACGGTCCTCCAAGGCAAGCGATGTTTTCTTCCGGCACGTCGAATACGTTGTGGAAGTATTCTGAGCATACCAGGTTTTCATCGGGTACGATACCTTTTATGGCTGTGACGATGAATTTGTTTGAAATGTTTGTCTTGAGCTTCTTCAGGTGGTTTTTCAGGTATGGTGATGGTGTTACAAACACCAGCGTATCGTATTTTTCTACAATCTCGTTGATGTCTGAAGAGAAACAAATCTCATCTACATTAAATCTAACTCCCATCAGATAAGACGGGTTGTGTCCTAATCGGCGAAATTCGTCAATGCGGTCATCTCTGCGGATGTACCATCCAATGTGGTGGGTTTTTTCCACAACAATCTTTGCAATAGCCGTAGCCCAGCTACCTCCGCCAATTATTGCAATTTTACCACAGTTAAACATTCTGTCAAATTTGTTTGGGTGAGATATGTCCGGACCCATTGTTCTTTGTCGTCCGGACATATCTGGAGATATGAATTATTAAGATTCTGTCGAAGCATTTGCTTCAGCCGAAGGATTGGCTTTGTCAATCCAGTTCTGCACTTCGTCGAGAGACGGCTTTTCGTAGCCCAATTTGTATTTCTTGTTTATTTCTCCTATTTTCTGCTGGAGACCTTGTGCCTTTTCGCCCTTGATGTCTGAGATGAGGTTGAATCCGGCCTTACGCATTACGTAAGCCCAATTTTCCGACACTCCGATTTCTTCCCATTCGTTTATGGTGCTTTGCGGCATTTTCTTTTCCGGCTTCATCTGTGGAAAGAACAACACTTCCTGGATGTAAGTCTTTCCCGTCATGAGCATTACGAGGCGGTCTATGCCGATGCCGATACCGCTGGTAGGAGGCATGCCGTATTGCAGCGCACGCAGGAAATCCTTGTCAATGATCATTGCCTCGTCATCGCCCTTGTCGGCAAGCTTCATCTGGTCTACGAAACGGTTCTCCTGGTCGATTGGATCGTTGAGCTCAGAGTATGCGTTGGCAAGCTCCTTGCCGTTTACCATCAGCTCGAAGCGCTCTGTAAGACCAGGCTTCGAACGGTGCATCTTTGTCAGCGGAGACATTTCCACCGGATAGTCTGTGATGAATGTAGGCTGGATGAATGTTCCTTCGCAGAACTCTCCGAAGAGTTCGTCGATGAGTTTTCCCTTGCCGAATGTCTCGTCGACTTCCATTCCCTTTTCAAGGCAGAACGCACGGATTTCCTCTTCTGTCTTTCCGTTGCAGTCGAAACCTGTTTTCTCCTTGATGGCGTCAAGGATAGGCAGGCGGCGGTATGGAGCCTTGAAACTCACCATCTTGCCGTCTATTTCCCTTTCAGGCGAACCGTTCACTGCTATACAGATTGTCTCGAGGAGTTTCTCTGTGAATGCCATCATCCAGTTGTAGTCCTTGTATTGCACGTAGAGTTCCATACATGTGAACTCTGGATTGTGGTTGCGGTCCATTCCCTCGTTCCTGAAGTTCTTTCCGATTTCATAAACACCTTCAAAACCGCCTACTATAAGCCTCTTCAGATACAGCTCTGTGGCAATACGCATATACATATCCTGGTCGAGGGCGTTGAAATGAGTGATGAACGGTCTTGCCGACGCACCACCTGCGATACTCTGCAGGGTAGGGGTCTCCACCTCCGTGTAGCCGGCTTCGTCGAGCACTTTTCTCAGCGTGCGCAACACCGTGGCGCGTTTCAGGAAAGTGTCCTTCACTCCGTCGTTCACAACGAGGTCTACATATCTCTGTCTGTAGCGAAGTTCCGGATCGTCGAATTTGTCGTATGCCACTCCGTCCTTGTATTTCACGATAGGCAGCGGCTTCAGACTTTTCGAGAGCAGGGTCAGCTCCTGTGCGTGAACTGAAATCTCGCCTGTCTGTGTGCGGAATACGAATCCTTTGACACCGATGAAGTCACCGATGTCCATGAGCTTTTTGAATACTACATTATAAAGGTCCTTGTTGTCACCGTGACAGATCTCGTCGCGTGAAACATACACCTGTATTCTTCCTTTGGAGTCTTGTATCTCAGCGAAGGATGCCTTTCCCATGACTCTGCGGCCCATCAGTCGGCCCGCTATCATCACTTGGCGAGGTTCGTCCTCGTCTTTGAACTCAGATCTTATGTCAGTACTGAAAGCGTTTGTTGGAAACTCTGCGGCAGGATATGGGTCGATGCCCATATCGCGTAGCGTCTGCAAGCTCTGGCGGCGTACAATCTCTTGTTCGCTCAATTCTAGAATGTTCATATTATATTATCTTGTAATTATCTTTTTACGTTGAAAAGGCATTTCGAACATCAGTTGACAAGTGACCAACCTGCATCTTGTCTGTCTGTAAGCAAGTTCGGAAACTTGCTGAACTCCTATACCTTAATGCTTGATTTTGCAAAGTTAATAAATTTATTATTAAAAGCCTTGCGTTTTGTGATTTTTTATTCTCAACAACTTGCTAATACTCATTAGAAGCCAGACAAAATCTACTCTTCAAGAAATACGGAATCCATGCAAACCGTAACCGTCGGTTTGGGTTCAAATAAAGTAAGTGGGAAAGAAAAATGCGTCTTGCCGCCATGATGTATGAATCATGTCTGTGGCAAGACGCATATATTGTCTGCTATGGGGAATTGCTTCCCGTCTTTTGTCTCATTTCTTCCCCAACAGAGGGGTGGGTATCAGCCCAGATACTTGATGAGAATCTTGGCGTTGCCGCTGTCGCGCAGCTTGGCGATGCTCTTCTCTCTGATCTGTCTCACGCGCTCACGTGTAAGACCGAGCTGGTCGCCTATTTCTTCAAGGCCCTTTTCCTGGCATCCTATACCGAAGCATTCGCGGATGATGGTTATCTCTCTCTCTTTGAGCACCTTGCTCAATACGGAATTAAGCTCAAGGGCCATTGATTCGTGGTCTACCACGCGGTCGGTCCTGCTGTCCTCTCCACTAGGCATCACGTCGAGCATACAGTTGTCTTCACCGTCCTGGAATGGGGCGTCGATGCTCACGTGGTGACCGTCGGCAGCAAGCGACTGTCCGATCTTCTCTTCGTCGAGCTTCGTTACTTCAGAGAGCTCGGAAACTGAAGGATGGCGCTGGTTTTCCTGCTCAAACTTGTTGATCTCATGGTTTATCTTGTTGAGCGAACCCACCTGGTTCAGCGGGAGTCTCACGATGCGGCTCTGCTCTGCTATTGCCTGAAGGATGCTTTGGCGGATCCACCACACGGCGTAGGAGATGAACTTGAAGCCTCTGGTCTCATCGAATTTCTGTGCGGCCTTGATGAGTCCGATGTTGCCTTCGTCTATAAGGTCGGTCAGAGTAAGGCCCTGATGCTGATATTGCTTGGCAACAGATACGACAAATCTAAGATTGGCTGTCACCAACTTGTTCTTTGCTCTTTCGCCCTCACGTCCGCCTTTCTTGATTTTCTGTGCGAGTTCAATCTCCTCGTCGATGGAAATCAACGGTGCACGACCTATCTCAACGAGGTATTTGTCGAGTGCTTCACTGGAACGGTTGGTAATACTTTTCTGAATTTTTAGTTGTCTCATGCCTGATATTTTCTTTAAAACCTTATAAGTGGCTGATTATTAATACTTTAATATTGTTTTCCTGAAAAAACGATGCAAAGGTACTAAAAATATCCTCCCGTGTCAATGGTTTTAACAAAACTTTAACACTTACCTGTGTTTGTTCTTCTGAAAAGCCGTAATGGTGACAGGCATTCATGTTTGATTGTCTTCATTCGTGATGATACGGTTCGCCTTTTATGATTGTGCACGCCCTGTATATCTGCTCCACGAAGAGCAGGCGTATCATCTGATGTGAGAAAGTCATTTTTGAGAGCGACAGCTTGGCGTCGCTTCTCTCGTATACGGAGTCGGCAAAGCCGTACGGTCCGCCGATTATGAACACGAGGCTCCGTGCAGTCTGCTGCAGCTTCTCTATCCATCTGGCAAACTCTATGCTTCTGTATTCCTTGCCGTGTTCGTCGAGCAGCACCACGGTGTCTGACGGTTGCAGCCTCTTGAGAATCTGTTCCGCTTCCATCTCCTTCTGGTTGCTCTGTGTGAGGCTTTTCGTGTTTTTGAGTTCGGGGATTACCTCTATGTCGAAAGGCATGTAATGCTTCACTCTTCCCACATAGTCGTCAATCCCTTTCGTTATGTTCTTGTCGTTTGTCTTTCCCACGACTAAAAGTTTTGTCTTCATTTCCTCTGTTCTTTGTCCTGTCTTTCGGCTTCATGATGAAGCGTGGCAATGCCTGTATGCGCAACGAGAGGCTGCGCTTTCTATTTGTCGTATTCGTCTTTTCGCTTTGGGTTCATCGGAAACCATCCTTTTCTCACTCTTTCTCTCTGTTCGAAGAGTTCGAGGATAGACCATAGGAATGACGCCCCGGCAAGTCCCAGCGCTGCCGACCCGATAATGTCTTCTACGAAAAGCGCTGCCGCCAGACACAGGAGTCCGAGGAGCATGAACACCCACCAGTATCTTACTCCGGTGTAGTATTCCGTCTTTATCACTATGGGGTGGAACACACCTATTATCGCCAATGCCATTACGGCTATTATTATACCTGTGAAAAACATTTGTTGATATTGATTTTATGATAAAAATGGGAAACAGACAAGGATCGTTCAGCCTGTCTTCCGTTAGGTTATGGACTTGTTTATTCTTCTTCCGTCTTCAGGAGTCTTAATGCGGCGAGAAGTTCGCTGTTTTCCGACTTGCTGCCTACGGTGATTCTCAGGCAGTCTTCACACAGCGTCACGCCTGCCATGCTCTTCACCAATATGCCGTTTCCCTTGAGGTGGTCGTACACTTTTTTGGCGTCGGTCATCTGGGCAAGGAAGAAGTTCGTCTCTGTCGGATAAACCTTCTTGCACGAAGGCAGCAGTCTGAAGGCTTCAACCATCCTTTCGCGCTCCGCCAACAGTATGTTCACCCATTTCTCCACGTCGTATTGTCTGTCGAGGAGCTTGGATACGCTTTCCTGGGTCAGCGTGTTGACGTTATATGGATTTCTCACCTTATTTAATATGTCGATGATTTCCGGAAAGGCGAAGGCGGTCCCCAGCCGCAGTCCTGCGCAACCCCATGAGTTGCTGAAGGTGTCAAGCACTATCAGGTTAGGATATTTGTATAGTTCGTGCCTCAGAGGCGTAGCGCTGGAGAAGTCAGAATAAGCCTCGTCCACCACCACAATGCCTTCAAACCCGTTTATAATCCTGATTATTTCTTCCCGTTGCAGTTCGTTGCCCGTCGGGTCGTTGGGTGAGCAGAGCCATATTACCTTCGTGTTCCCGTTGCATGCTGCGAGTACTCTCCCGGCAGAAAGCTGGAAATTCTCGTCGAGTGCCGCCTTTATGTATTCCACGTTGTTTATCTCGGCAAGCCTTTCATACATCCTGCATGTCGGTTCTATCGCCACAACATTGTCTCTGCCAGGTTCGGCGAAACATCTGTATATGATGTCTGCGGCTTCGTCTGCTCCATTGCTCAGAAGTATGCATTCGGCTGGCAGCTTCTTCATCTTTGCGATTGCCCTCTTCAGCTCCGTCTGTCGTATTTCGGGATATCTGTTATACGGGGTGTTGTAAGGATTCTCGTTGGCATCGAGAAACACCAATCCGGTCTTGTTGCCGTTTGAGCTTCTTTCATGTCCGTATGGCTCGAGTCTTAATATGTTTTGACGTACTAATTCGTTGAGTCGCTTCATGTTGCGCTGTTTCTTTAAATCTTTGTTGTGATATGGTTGTCATGATTGTCTTCATTCGAAACGTGGCTTGAATGCGCTTCGTGGCATCTGGTGGTTTCGGTTGCGAAGGCAATCTTTTTTCTTTATCATACCGCAAATTTAGTCATTTTGTGATATATTAGCAAGGAAATAGCTATCTTTGTGGGCTATTTGTTCTGCATGCTGTTGTGCCGGAACGATATTTACCCGTAATTAAAAACAATTCATGACAAGATATTTTCGTTGCCGTAAAGGCCATTTGCTTTTCATCATCATGCTTTTGCCTGTTCTCATGCTTGCCGTTTCTTGCAGAGACAAGGCGGCAGACAAGTCTATCGTCACTCCCTGGGGCGAGGTGATGACAGACTCCGTGTCGGCTGGAGGCTTTTGCAGCATCTCGGAGATAGTGAGCAACGGCGAACTGATAGTGGTGACGCTAAGCGGTCCGCAGACATATTTCGAATACCACGGCAGGGGCTTCGGCACCCAGTATCTGCTTTGTGAGAAGTTCGCCCAGCAGCTTGGTGTCGCCCTTCGTGTGGAGGTGTGCAAAGACACGGCGGAGCTTGCCGAGAGGGTGAGGCAGGGTAGTGCCGACCTTATAATGTGTATGTTGCCTAAGGGCATGAAGCAGGGTGGAGGACTGAAGTTCTGCGGTGCCTATTCTGATGGCATGCAATGGGCGGTGGCCAAGGGCAACGGCGAATTGGCGAAAGCCCTTGACGGCTGGTATAAGCCCAAGATGCTTGCCGACATAAAGAAGGAGGAGCGGTTTCTGTTGTCTTCGCGTAGCGTTTCGCGTCATGTCTATGCTCCGTTCCTGTCGCGCGAAAATGGCGTAATCTCTAAATATGACCCGCTTTTCCGCCGCTATGCCCCCGTGGCGCGGTGGGACTGGCGGCTGTTGGCGGCACAATGTTATCAGGAGTCGTGCTTCGACCCCAATGCCAGGTCGTGGGCTGGAGCCTGCGGACTGATGCAGATAATGCCTTCCACGGCAGACCATCTCGGTCTCGCCCGTAGCGACATGCACGACCCGGAGAGAAGCATTGAGGCTGCTGTGCGCCTTCTTGCCGAACTGTCGTCTGTCTTCAGCAACGTGCGTTCTGCCGAGGAGCGCCAGTGCTTCGTCCTCGCAGCATACAATGGCGGTGCGAACCACGTGAAAGACGCCATGGCGCTTGCCCGGAAGCATGGCGGCAATCCGTCGAGATGGAATGATGTGGCACCATATGTGCTGAAGCTTCAGCAGCCGGAATTCTATAACGATCCTGTGGTGAGATATGGCTATATGCGAGGGTGGGAGACTGTAGACTATGTTTATCGCATCCGCAAGCGCTATGCCCAGTATCGCGGATGCAAATATACGGGGCCTTCTGTGGAGGGGATTTCCAGCGGTTCCTACGATGCAGGCGGTGTGATGACTCCCCGCAGGGCTACAAAGAAATACAAATATCACATATAGCCTGTTGCAAACAGGCGGTTTGTGACTCGCAAACCGGCTGTTTGCGCCCTCGTTTTCGGTGTTTTTACGTTTGTATGTCGCCTGTTTCGGCAACAAGCATCTTTCGATTTGCTGCTGTCAATAAAGAGTAGATTTACCCCCCCCAGGCCGTCCGAAAACGGCACTTTGAGGCATATCACAGTTGGCAGAGCCG
>ERZ773218.38-NODE-38-length-143297-cov-4.955041_pt1 | contig 143297 bp, 206 predicted proteins | sample MGYA00580527_ERZ773218 | MGnify/ENA primary metagenome ERZ773218 (study PRJEB29015, sample SAMEA2737763) | human gut metagenome | biome: human gut; feature: human-associated habitat; material: faeces | place: China | collected 2012 ...
TCCTATTGTTTTATGAATCCTGACTTTCTGCTCTTCTGTCGGATGGATTTCCGTCTTGAAGCTCTTTAGCAATTTCCTCATCCCTCTCTATTTGTTTTTTATACTTACGAAGTCCATACAATCATCACCTCCTCGAATATTTATTCTCTCCTCTGAAAGACATATTTCATTCTACATTTTCAGTAACAGGATGCGCCTTATTATATTCATCCTGCTTCTTTAAACATTCTCTATAGTAATCCGTCGATTTTAAACTTTGATCTTTACTGCTTTTCAAATCATTACAATACAAACATCTGTAACGTTCATGTTCTTCAAGATCTCCTGCATCATACAACTCTACTACCATATCTTTTGTGCATAATCTATTGCAATCACAGCACGTAACAATATCTTCATATTTAATACCAAGTTGTTGTTCGATGATGTCAGCAAAATACCCTAAAATAAAATGCTTTTCAATAAGCATATCTGTGATTTCACCGTCAAATAAATCTGCATCATACCATGGTAATGTTCTACTATAATTATAAAGTTCCTCAGATTCTGTTAGTATACAAGCCTTAAAGAATGCTGCTGAATAACCACCTGTTCCTGTATTCACTGGAACACTATATTCTGCAAATGCATCAAGTTTATAATATCCATGAATTCTAAAAAGTTGATCACGAAATTCTTTTAAAAATTCATCTGTAACAAGCTTTTTGATGTTTTCTGGCATGTGATATTCCACATGGACATCTTTTCCTTCTCCTACTAGGGGCATAATCATTTCCTCCTCTTCATCCGACTGCTCCAAACACAGTCATGTCAATATACATCGGCTCTTCAGGATGATAACCTTTAGATATCTCGTCTTCATATTTATTCTTCAGTCTTGTGTTTTTCTTTTCTGCATATTCTCGCATTTCTGCAATCGTTTCATTATCATATTCTGTATGATTATAGATATAATTATTTATATTCTTTCTCTGGATCTTTTCCAACTTCTTTACAAAACTCCAGATAATCATCTACTGCAGAATGAAACTCAACTTCAATGCTAGAAATATCTCCAGCTTCAAAGTCAACATAATCATTGATCCCTTCTATTTTTCCTCTTAGAGTCATTGATTCCGCATCAAATTCAATCTTTGTGTGATAACCCTTATACTCCATCATATTGTTCATCATAATTCACCCATCTCCTCTAAACGAGTTCCTCAATTTAATACGCATAGTCATAAGATAAATAATATCCTTGATCAGATAGCTTTTTAAACCATCCAATGCGAGATCTCATATTAACCTTATCTACCTCGCTTCCATCTAAAATTCTCTGGCAAATCTCAGTCATTTCTTTTGGATCAATCAGATGTAAATCTTGATCTTCTGAATCAAACCATTCTCCTTGTATAGTAGGTATTCTCTTTCCACTATATTTTTCGATCAAATCTTGCGCCAATCCAATATTATATCCAGAATATGATGTGCTACCTCCACCAATATATTCGATATCTGAATCATCGTAATCAAACATTGTAGTTCCTTTATGGATATGTATTTTGTACGATTTGAACCAATTAAATCCTACTGACATCTTTATACCCATTTACTTATTTTCCCACATATATGTAAGAAAATTATTCTTATTATCATCTTTTTTAAATTCCATATTATAATTTAAACATTCAATAGATATTTTCTTTTTCATTTCATTCCTCATTTTTTTGATATTCAATTCTTCCCATTTATCTATAGTGATTGCTGCATCATGACAATTTGTAATATCGATTTGTATTTCACTTTCTTCACCTGTTTTAACGTCTTTTATAGTTGTATATAATACAATTTTATCTATATCTTTAATTATCAAATTTTCTAACTCTTCTTTGTTTTCGACCGTTTTTAACATATAATTAACCCTCTAATACTTCTTTAGGACAATATACAATCTGTTTACCAGCCTTTTGAGCTTTGCGAATCGTAGACCATACGCCACCAGATTTTTTACCATCCCAAATTGCCAACAACACATCACAGTGATCAACCATATATTGATCTCTTGCATTGTCGCAGCCTTTGTAAAATTCATCGGATAATTCAATCCATTCGTCTGCATATTTTTTCATGTCATCATATAATGCATGTGACGAATTATAATCTTTACATGGTAGAACACAATGCAATCGCAACGGAATGATTTCGTACACCTTCACTAACATAGCTACTGTTCCAAATGCAAAATCACTTCCTGAAGCCATACCACAATAGGCATCTAAATTCTCTCTCTCCAAATAACAAACTTCATTCATTTTAAAGAGCTGTTTTACAATCCATTCTTCAATCTTTTCCCAAGCATCATCCGCTTCGTTTTCTGGGAGTCCAAGTCTTTCAGCTCTATGTCCTGTTAATGCTACTCTCATATATTTCCTCCAATTATAATTCATAAATATCATTTCTTGTTTCACCGTCAGAATAATAAATATTCCATTCGTCAAATAATTCTTCTAACAATTTCATATCAACCGAATATTCATTACCGTGTGTGATAGCAATTGATTTCTTATCTCCGAATGTTCCAACATCTTTTTCACATCTATCGTATAATTCTTTTAAGTCTAACATTCCATATCTTAATGTATCCTGATGCGGATTTGGAATATTTGTTTTATCAAACATGTACGGATTGATTAAATATTTGTCGCATTCGCTAGGAAATTTTCCTGCTCCATGTCTTGTTAAATATGTACGAGATACATAACAGGTTTCAATATTGATATCATCAGCCCAGTTAGTATTTTCAATAATTTTCTTTGGGTTTTTGATACCAGTATTTGATGGTGTAAGATGTGGAAAATAATCTGTATTATTCTGATCCAAAAGAAGCCCTTGTGCTGCTTCAAAGATAATATTATCGAAAACATTTAAAAAATCATTTGTTTCCATTTCAACACTATGAATGTTCATAAAATCCCAGTCGTTCCAAAAATGATAAAAAATTCCATCGTCAAGAAATAACTTTTCCCACTTATAAGACAATGACATCTTCTCTTTTTCAAACTGCTTTATATAATAGTCTCTGATAGAAAAATTAACATTTATTACACCAGCTTTATATCTTTTTATCGTTTCAAAAATTCCAAGCCCACAGCTACCATGCTTGTCCTTTCCACGGCTTTCTTCAATGATCTGATTCGCCATCATATCCCAAGGTGTCGTAATCATACAGTTTTTGTTGATATAAACTTCTGGTCGATATCCTAGATTGGTCAACTCATCATATTCCTGTTTGAAAATAATAGGATTTAAAATAAAATCTTCTGACAGATATGTAGCTGCTCCATTAAATGTGCCAGATCCAAAATGATGAAAGACATGTCGAATGCCATCTGGTGACGTAACCGTATGTCCTCGTTGCGCTCCACCATTAGAACATATAACAATACTATTTTTCTTTTGAGAAAAATAATTTGTTATCAACCCTTTTCCTTCGTCGCCAAACGATCCACCAATCACAATCTTAATGTCTTTCATCATTTTGTCTCCTATTCTACCAAACGATTTCTCCAGAAGTAGAAGTCATTACATTCATATTTGTCTCATTATTTTCTACTTCACCAACAATAATATCAACAATAGCATCTGCGATATTATTCATATTTACATTTCTAAAATGTTTATCATCCATATATTCTTTGAACGAATTTTCGATGGACTCCTGCCGATAATTATATCCGCCATGTTCAACATTGAGATGATAGAGATTGAATTTCTCCGATGTTTCTTTATACAAATCTCTTGTCTCTACATCTGCCTGTAAACTATCCCCTGTAATACTTTTCATACTACATCTAAGGCCTTCTAAAGGAAGATATGGGTTAAGCATTTCGTCTCCCATGGTGATAATGATGCCTTTCCTATTGCGATTTAAACAATCGAGTTTTGTATGATGAAGACCAAAATACCATGCAGCAGTATAGGATTCAAATCTATTTCCGCCACCGCCAAATTCAAAATACAATTTATCAAGCTGCTCTGCGATTCTAATGTCAGACTCAAATTGAGACGCCTGGATCGGATATCTATCGTAAGCTAAATCTCCAATACCCATAATCATAAACTCAACATCTGCAATTTTCTCATACAGCTTTGTCATTACTTCATTTAACGTTTTAGATACTTCAACTGCTGCGTCGCCCATACTACCCGTAACGTCTAACGCCAAGATAACAGGTAAAGTATTCGGGTGTTCTGCAGAATCACAGCACTCTCTAATTACATTCTTAGGATCTAAAGCATGATCAAGCGTTACTGCCTTAAACATATCCTGGTTAGAATATAAACCTCTGATTTTACCATCGTCTGATACATCAAGACCTTTCGTTACTGAATATCTTACAAAATCATCTGACTTCCAACTTCCGCATCCCATAATTATTCTTCCTCCTCTGCTTCATCTGTATCATCTTCGTCACTCATATCAAAATCAAACATTCCATCAAACATTTCAGACATGCCGTTTCCGCCACCCATCATCATAAAAGGAAGCATTGCGCTCATATTACCAAATGCCATAGAACCATTTGTCCCATCGTTACCATTCATCATCTGAGAAAGCATCATATATTTAAAAATGTTATTTGTTCCTTTTTTACTCTTAAACATATCGTTTCCAAACATGGAAACAATTTTTCCATAAAAATATGTATTACCCATAAATACATGACGTTCTGGAAGAATCATATCTACCGCAGAATCTTCATAATTAACGACTGTAATTTTATTTTTATCCACTTCGATGACACACTTTGGTTTACCATTAACAAGAATGATATCCCCTTTTTCAACTTTGTTAGTTGGAATAACAAAGAAAAACTCTTCTCCGATGTCGAATACAAAGTTGTTACAATTTGTAAGTTTTCCTGTCTTTACGTTATAGGTTTTGTATCCAGTGCTTGTCTTAACAGCAATATCACCATTCATAGATAATCTGCACATTCCGTTTCCTACCTTACCAAACATTCCATTTAAAAAATTGTTCATCATATTTCTTCCCTCCTAAAATTTTGTTCTTTTTATATTATTCTCTGTCGATGAAAACAACATTTCATCGGATTATTTTCGATCTTCCAACGGAATAACCATGTCTATATTCTTTAGAATTTGCATGATATTCCAAGGTTTTCCAGTGAATTCCTTGTCTACATCAATAAATCTTTCTACTAAATCTCTAATTGGAACTGTTTTATTTTCGTCAAGCATTTTCTTTTCGTAATACATATCACTTTCAGTGTTTTTGTATAATCCAGTTGATGCCAAATACTCTATGATTTCTTGTTTTGTCATAGGCTCTTTATTTTCGTCGTCTTCTGTACTATTTTCATCTTCATTTATTTTTTCGATAAAATTTTGATACTTTTGAGCGATACCAAAGCATCTATTGCTTAATATGTTTGTTTCATTAAGGTGAGGCTTATATCCATTCTGCTCAAGATCCATAAGGATTTTATTCTGATTTCGTAATACTCTGCTTAATGATTCAAACAATGTTTGTATTTCGTATTCTTCTAAATTTTCCATGCTTGTACTCATATTTATGCTCCTGTATTTGCAATCAATACGACCTGTTCTTGATCTAAATTTATTTTCTGCACCACAACGTCCGTAGCTTTTCGAAAATCATCAGAACTCCACCTTGCTTTTCTTTCTGCATGCTTTTCGTCTTCTGCTATAACAACCATAGCGTAATCCTGACACCAACTTTTTCGCTTAATACTTACTAAATATACATTCAAAGTTTATTTTCCCTTTTCCTTACTATCAAAGATGTACTTTTGTTTGCAGCTGCCGTCTGAAGATCTTACAGGATTTTCTACCGTTTTCATACATCTGCAAAAGTATTTACATTTATTGCATTCGCAATTTTTATCGAACTTATGTTTTTTGTAATAGTTATTGCCCCAATTATTCTCTCTTTCAGTTAAATGCAAACACAATTCTTCAGAATATAAGCTATCAAATTTTTCCATAAATTTATCAATTGCTTTTTTATATTCAATAACACCAGCCATTTTCATGAAGTAATCTATATTAATCTTCTTTTCTGCTAAATATGATCTTAAACATTCATCTTTTAATTTATCCATAAAAATTACTCCTTTGCAAGAACGATCCTATCTCTTTTTAATCCCGTACACTTCACATAAATCATCACTCATGTTTACAATTTTAAAAAATCGTTTAGCAATTTCGTTAAACATATGTCTCTCGCAAATTGCATCTGCCATTTTGGGATTATATTCATATCCAATAAGTTTTTGACATTTTTTTACCATATCTTTATAAGGCTCATAATCCTCATTGGTTTTATTTAAAATTCTAATTCGACTCCGATAACATTTCTCTAATTCGCTATCTGTAAAATCGCAAAATAAGTTTTTAAATTCTTTTTGTATATTCCTCACTCCTCTGAAATTTCGATTTCATTTATTTATTCTCTGTCACAATTCGCCTAAACATCTCATCTGTAGAATCTATCAGATCATATCTTTTATCCATTGGCGCTGTTGAACTTTTTGCAAATTTTCTTTCTACCATGTCAATATAATAAGTAAATTTTCCGTCATCGCCCATGTAAAATTCTTCCCATTCTTTGTCCGTAAAGAAACGTCGCATATTAAGCTGTTCGATGGCTAGATTGTCAAATGACACAACTTTGAATTTGTCGTAAATGTTACAGATGTTCTCTTTCAACCACATCTGTCTTACTACAATATTTTCATGATCTTCTGTATACCAATCAGTCCCTCTACGAAGCTGCTTATAGCCAAGGATCAGCATCTTCAGATTATTATTCCCTAATGCTTCGATATCAGATGGTTTTAAGATACCATTAATGACATGAATTACTGCATTTGGATATTGCTTAATTAGAGAAATAAATTTTTCCGTTGGATTGACAAGTGATACACCAAGACCGTAGATCAGTTTTTCATTAACTAATCTTTTTATCAGATCCTGTTTTTGTTCAAAATGAATCTGATTTACAGTAATATTCGCAATTACTTTTCGTTCTTTAAGTTTTTGTAGGAATGGAATTAAATCAGGATGTGTAGTGATATCACCGCCACCGATTGCTACCTCCTGATATGGATGTAAAGTATCAATAAACTTTTCGTTCATAATATCTCCATGTTTCCCATCAGGAATACTATCTTCATGACACATAAGACAATTTCGATCGCAACAATTTGTTATTTTGATATCCATATTTTCTGCAAAATCCGGAATAAACTCATCATCATTTGTTTTTCTGATCTTTGTCCCATCACTCAATATAAGAGTACGATAATTGCCATTTTTATAAGCTCCTAATAATTCCATTCCTATAATCCTCCTAAATTTTATCAGCAGTCATATCCATCATAGCCAAACGCAATAACAGTATCACCATTCTCTGTTGTGAATGATTCTTCAAAAGTTTCCCAATCTTCGCACCATTCATTCCAAAAATAGTCATAATCATACCATTCATTTTCATGAAGAAAATCCAAAAGATCTCCCTCTGTGTCGTATGTAAAATTTGGATGATACTTGCTAGATTTTTCAAAGGTGATTGCTTCTTCTTTTGTATAAAAATGATTTTCTTGAGGTTTGTTGCCATCTGGATAAGCATAGCCACTTCCTCTAAATAGAAATACTTTTCCTTGTTCCCATTTATCATAATCGCTTTTATTACACATCACGAGCGAGTGAACCGAGCTACTATTTGTTTCAAATGTTCCTTTTCTAATTTGTGTTTTCATCTTTCCCACCATTCCCCTTCTGGATATTCATGATCAATTGCATTCATATTGATTAAACCTGCTTCTTTCATTCCAGAAAAATAGCATGTTTCATCTCCATCCTGAATTACTACATATTTTTTGTTAGAAATAAACTCTTCTAATGTGATATTCTCTTTTTTTAAAAATCCACTAAGGATATCTTCATCCACAGAACCAGTATCTGGAATATTGAATCTCCAGGATTCATTTTCTGAATCAGTCCAATAATTAATTTCAATTCCATATTGTTCTTCTTTGTCAGAAAGAAACTTGTTTAACTCTTCTTCCGTCATTCCTTCCTGGTAATAATTGTCTGCATTATATTCTTCGTTATCTTTATTCGGAATATATTTACATTTTTTTGGAAGTTCAATTTTCTTTAATGTCGGCACATATTTCTTAACAATTCGTAATAATTCTTTATATGTATCATCATTATATTCTTCAACCAACGAAGCACAAGCATATAGCCATTTATCAGAAAAACTTGCCAATGCCCTAAATGGAGATCTTCCAAAATATAAATCTCCCTCATATGGCATCCAAATACAATTTTTCTCTCCTGTTTTTGAATCATCCCATAACCACATATCATGAGTAATCTCTTGTAGAGTATATTTACCTTCATTTTTCATCACGCAAAGCGAATGCATACTCGATGAATTTGTCTCAAACACACCCATTCTAATTTGAGTTTTCATATTTTCTTTTCTCCTATTCAAAAATACAAATCATACCATTATTATCGACACCTGCAGTCTCATCAAAATAAATATAGGGCCATGTAATCCCTGAAATAACGTCAAAATTCATATCATGTGTAGCAATTTCTTTATCACCATATTTCTCCATCGCTTTCTGTAGTAGTTCGATAAAGTCCGAAATTTTATATACATTGTCTTTATCGAATGTCAATGCTTTTGTTATATGTCCATCAAGACATTCGAAATCTTCCTCGATGATCTTATTCATCCATATCTCCTCTACAAATTTTATTAGAATCTTCTTTGCCGTACACAACTTCATCAGCCAGTTTGCGAGAAACACGGCTAACCTGTTTTAATCCCTCTCTGATAATTGTTCCGCTTGGCTGCTGATGATCTTTGATAAATCCGATCCACTGATCTTCGTTTAGAATGTTTCTTTCACTTTCATATACTACTGCATAGCCTAGTTCCCGTTTCGCAAGGTAAAGTGTGTTGATCATGCAGTCAATATCATCTAATACATCTTTAATCGGCATTAATTTTTGTCCTCTCTTTATGTAAATAGTTATATCATTCTATGTAAGATTATTCTCTTAGAATCCATTTTCAAAAAGCGTTCTACAATTTATATACTTAGTGAATTAGAATTGATTGTAGAACGCTCATGATATCAAATTATTAAAGTTATTTTAGAATGCAAATCAGTCTAAATATGATTTCAGACCACTTTCAAAATATGGAATTGGTCTTCTCTTGAATCTGTATTTTTCAACCCTTGCATCGATAATAGCTTTTACTGCAGCATCATCAATTTCACCTGTTCTTGCATACCGATCGAATACAGAATATTTAAATCCAAGAGCGCTTTCATCAGAAGATCCACATAATCCGTCTGACGGCGTTTTGTCAACCATCTTTTTCAGTAGAATCGTCTCATATCCAATAGCTTTTACTTCCTGTACTGTGAAATCCTTTAATGGTGCAAAGTCTCCTACTGCATCGCCCCAGCGAGTTTCCCAAGATAAGAGTGTTTCCGAAAGATTGCATGTATTAGCAACTCGTCCATTCATACTCTGTGAAATTGCATAAAGTGTTGTCATTCTGATTCGAGGAGGCAGATTAATTGATGTCTGTTTTGACCAATGATCACCAATTTGTGGTCTGATTTCGTGCTTTAGCGCAAGAATTGCTGGATGAATATCTACAGTACAGTATTCAATACCTAAATATTTAGCAACTTCATAGGCATCTTCAATATCTGTCTGTTCTCCGTCTGGCATGAGCACACCTAAAACTCTATTCTTTCCAAGAGCTTCCACACAGAGAGCCGCAACAATGCTTGAATCTTTACCACCTGAAAGACCTACTGTGGCAATACAATCTTTCCCATTCTGCTCAAAGAACATTTTAATCCACTCGACAATCTTATTTTTTGTTTCTTTTGCATCAAAAGTATACATATCTATTCTCCTCTCCTTTACTGATTTAATTTCCACAGTTCAATATGAGTATCAAGTTCATTAAAAATCTTCTGTATCATTGAATATACTTCGTCCCAATCTGCTCCACCACGATCACAGCCGATCTTATATGGCATAGCAATTGTTGCACTAAAATTATTGTTCCTTTCATGTGTTTTCCAACACATAGTTCTAAAACACTTTTCTAATGCTTCCAGAGAAGTATATTGTTTTCCGTCATATCCATAGTTATCTTGTGCAAAGAAATTACAAATCCACTGTTCATTACTTGGAATCGCAATCGATCCACAGTCGTATCCAATATATTTTGGCTTGACTGGTACAATTTGTACTTTCCCCAGCATATCCGATGATGCTACCTTTTTATATTCTTCGTATACATGTAAAAATCGCTGTCTGACCTGCAAAGCCACGCCAGATCCCATCTTTCCCATACAATTTACTTGATGACAAATAAATTTTGCATCCGTATCAAATAAATTTCCTTCGATAATTTCAATCATGATTTTCTCCATTCAGTCTTTCACGAATCTCTTCAAAAGTCTGTTCTTTTACTAATTCTCCATCTTTAAAGACGAGTTTCAGTTCATTTTCTTCTGGCATTGTATCTTCTGCATAACCATCATGACACACGAATTTATTTTCTTCTTTTACTACACAGCAAAGTCCTTTATGAGATTTCTTCAGATTATTTTTATCTGTTTTTGGATTCTTCTGAATGGTATATTCTTTGCCATCAATTACACAATAGGTGCTCTTCATTGCAAATCCAAAAGTATCTCTTGTTAAGCAAACCATTCCATCTTCTGGCGTACACATTGCAGAGAAAGAAAACGCACCTACTCCAAAAAGAATCGTATCTGCTGCAAATCCTAATCCTTCAAGCTGTGTCCAAATCTCTTTGATCTTACTGTACTGACAACCATCTCCGTAAATGATTCCAATCTTTGGATTTAACTCCTTATAACCTTTTGAGTTTACAGTTCCACCAAAAATCTGATATAATTTCTGAACAGTTTTTACTGAAATCTCAACGATATCGCCGCTATCAGGACGTACAAGGAATTTGCCATTATGCTCTTCGATTTCTTTTCTCAGTTTTGGAAGTGTTTCGTCAATAAGGTTCCAGTAATCAAATGTATCAGAGACATAACTGAAAGATGTATTCTTATATGTATCAGTCAGTAATCTTCTTAACAGATTTTCTTCTGTCTCGCATACAGCCAGATTACTGCATACGGTTGCATGTTCCAGGCTAACTGCTCCAATACCAATATGGTTCTTAGCACAATCAGCATCGTACATTTTATCAATATACTGAGTTGCAGGAATTGTAGAAGTTTTATTGAAAGATAGCAGCCATGAAGAACTTGCATGAACTCCGTTCTCAATGCCGAGTCCTCTGAATCCAAAATCCGCCATAGCCATTGCAGGATTAGCACCATCTGTAGTTTTCTCGTAAAATTCATTTGCAAGTGTTTTATATTTATGACCTACAGTTGCCCAGTTGCATGTCCCAAAAATAAAAGACTGCATAATGCATTCCAGCCATTGTACCGTCCATGCGAAATCCGGATGTGCGTTACTCATCTCGATACACGGGACTCCCATTGTTACAACAGATCCTTCTGGAAGAGCTTTGATCTCTACAGGTAAATACTGCAGATCCCATAATTTTTCGATACGTCCAAGATCATAACTCTGAGAACCGATCTGATTATCCAGATATTCTTTATATTCTGCAATAACTTCTTTTTTGGGTCTTTTGAAGAAAGTTTCATTTGCTAAATCAATCATATATTCCTTAATAAAACCCTGTAATCCAAAGAATACAACTTCATTCAGATTTTTGAACATTGATTTTCTAGGAGTAATATAAGAAGTTAATTTTGTAAGACCCTTTGGAAGAGCATCAGGATTTGTATTTTTATATGTATCTGCCATCAGCATAAAAGAAATGTTTCTCATTTTAGGCCTCCATAACTGTGATTTTATCGTGTTTTCCTGTGAAAAGACTGTCTGTTGTAAATAATCTTTCAACTGTTCCATCTTCAAGTGATTTGATTAATGTTCCTTTTTCTCTATCAAGAACTGAATTTTCGGTATGTGATGCATAAGCATAAATTCTATCTACACCACGTTCTTTCAACGCTTTTGCACTATAATATAAAGAACCGCCATATGAAATGATGTCATCAATCATCAAAACTTTTTTACCTTTAAGATCAATATCGTTATCTCTGATTTTGAGTCCAAGAATTTTTCCTGTATTCCAGTCTCGATTTTTCTCACCATAGCAATACGGAATGTCAGAAAACAATCCAGAATATCTTTTCGAACTACCGGTATCCGGAAAATAAAGAATAAGATTTTCTTTACTAATCTGCTCAATTACTTCATCAATATATTCTGTTGGATTAAAAACATATACTCTATTCAAAAGCGCTGCTCCAACATTACTATGAACATCAAGTACCTCTACTCTATCAAATTCGAGCCAATTAATAACATCAGCGAACCCTTTTAATGTAAAAACCTCGCCCTGATCATGGATTCTGTCCATTCTGGCATTCGGAAGATAAAACATTGTAAGATCAATTGATTTAATATATGGAAAATTTTTTAAATGTTTTGTAATATAAATCAGCGCTGAAAGTTCTTCTTCTTTCTCATACTTCCATGTAATGTTGTTATATTTCTGATAAAAACAATCGTCTAATACGATTCTCTGTGTTCCATCTGGAAAGTGTTCTACTTTTACTTCTTTCCCATTTAAAATGATCATATCTTTATTCTCCAATCACATTAATCTGGCAGCTTTTCATGGCTTCGAGTGCCGCCTTATGTTTTTCTGGTGTAGATCCCGCGCAACAGCCTGCGTCTACTGTAATTTCCGTATTTGGAAACATAGCTTTAAGGACTAATGCATTTGAAATTACACATATATCCGTACACAAACCGACCAGATCGATATCACCATCTCCAATCCATGTCATATTTCTCCACTGCAAGGTTCCAAAAGTACTTTTGTTTACATATCTGCAGTTAGGAACCTCAATGTCGCTCACAACCTTCCATCCTCTTGTTCCAAAAACACAATGTTTTACTGGAAGTTTTCTTCCCTCCAGAGTATTTAAGTAATCGTCATAATGCGTATCTCTTGTAAAAATAATTTGATCTCCACGATTATAATACTCTTCAATTTTCTTTTTCACATTCGGAATAATCGCCTGTGCTTCTTCCGATCCAAGGCTCCCATTTACGAAATCATTCTGTACATCTACAACAATTAATGTTTTCACAGTTTATTCTCCTCTCTTACTTGATCAAATTTCTTTATCCAATCATCAAGCGATACATCGTCTGCTACTGTACCATCGCATCGACACATCCAGTATAGAGATTTCTTTCTCTCATATTCGAGATCGTCTCTTAGATTATGGATAATCGATTGGGCGAAATCTTTCATGTTATCATATTCGCTTTGCAATACTAATCCAAGCATTAATTTTCCTCTTTACTATCTGCAAGTTTATTCCAAATACTTGCAACCTCATTATTCACTTCACAGGTCGTTTTACCATCGATTGAAATTCCAATTCTATCAAGATATTCCTTTAATTCAGACATCGTGTTTTCCATTATTTTTTCCTCACTTTCCAAAATTTTAGTAATCGTTACTAATTTCTAATTTCGATTCTTTTTCGAATCTATTTACATATTCTCTGACACGTTCGTATGCTGCAGGAACATCAATATGTTCTTTCAGTAAAAGTTCCTCTACAGCTACTCGTTCCATAAGAATTTTTCTATCATGCTCTTCTTGCGTCATATCAATCACCTTATAAATTTGGCTGACCAGTTTTATACCAGCCAGCCATTTTTTAATCTAATTCATCAAGCATTTTCTGCAGATCTTCAACGGACGCATTTCGAAGTGCCTCGTCCTGCTTAGTAGCAATGATCTGCATAATTTTCTGTTTCTTCTCTTTACGTTCTGCAGATTCCTGCCGATTCTTTTTCTCTTCCAGTTTTTCATTAAAGATATATTTTACAATCTCAATCTTGGTCGCAAGAATATCATCTTCCGCTGATTTAGTCTGAAGCAGACTTTCTTCATCCGTCCTCTTTACTTCTGCATTCAGTGTCTTAAATACTGTGTCCAGCGATCCAAGCGGAAGATCATATAAATCTTCTACTGCAATCTGTCCCTTATACGGGAACCGATATTTACCTTTTACTGCTTTTTCAAACATATTACTCATAATTCATATTCTCCTTTATTAAAATTTAATTTTAATGATTCTTTCTGTTGCACCTTTTACTTTAACGATAAGCTCATTACGCTGCGTCAGACTGAATCCAACTCCAGAGAGCTGATCATCGACGTCTGTTACACTACACTTTGCACCAAGTGCTTCAAATACTTTACGATGTGGAACTAATTCATTCTTAAGATATTCCACAAAGAAACCATTCGGCTGTTCTGGATTTACACATCCATTCAGGAAGAAGAAAAGATGTTTATTCCCGATCCCATTCTGCTCATCAAAATAGTTCGGGCTGTAACTGATTACAGATACAGGTGTAAACTGATTTGTCTGTACTCCCCATACTCCTCTACTAGAAGTAACCGAGTGACCAAAAAGCTTTTCTTTGATGGTAAAGTTTCCGTTCTTATCCATAATTACTTCTGCGACGTCTACGTCTCCACGCACTGGGTTATTGTATTCAAACGAATAGATCTCTCCATCGAATTCAATTTCTGCTTTAAATCCTTTACTTCCTCGACTAGCAAACTGATGTACAAAAAATTTATAAACACCTGGCATCATTTTTAATTTATTCTGCCAAGTAATATTCTCTACTGCCGGTTTACCTGGCATCTGATCCATTGGCTGTGTAATATCAATATCAAGCTGTCCACCGAGTTTTGACTTGCATGGTTTTCTATCACTACCAAAATAGATTTCATGACCATTTGGTTCAATACAATGCGCATCAAGGTCACTGTTATCGTTCTGATCCTCGTTCCACATAATAGAAAATCTAAGAACACCATCTACATTTCCACCAGCGTTTTTTACATTCTGTTTGATATCAGAATCGGTAATGTTTCCTGTATATGCCCAGCTCAGACCATTGTTCCATTTAAACATTGTGTTGGCATTCGAATTTTCTGGGGCAATTAAAGAAACAAAGTTTTTCTCATGTTTATTCTCTACAAATACTTCAACCTCTTTCGCGGTCGGAAGAACCTTTTCTACGAAATCCTGTGCAGTCACTTCTTCTACTCTAGAGAATTTCTTTGGATTAACTGCTACAGATTTTGACATCTCTGTAAAAATGTCTCCTCCACCAGAAATTCTCTTCGCTGCATCTTTATTAGAAAATAGAATATTATTTACTGTGATATCATCCAGATTTGCAAAGCGACGTTTCAGAGAATCCATATATCCAAGTTCTGTCAACGTTTTCTTTGCATCGTCCAGCATTCTCTGAGTATAAATTGGCTTACTCCTTTTATAGTTGCTGGGTGCTACAATCTGCTCGTATTTCTTTACTGCAAGATCGAGGCCCATTCCTTCGCTTACATTTACAAGTAGTGTTCCAATAGAATGATTTCTGATTTTACCAATAACGGCTCCTGCTTTTAGAGATTTCTCCCAGGCATAAAGATTTTTCTCTTCTTCCGGAATTTTGTCGTATTCCTTTTTGTATTTCTTGAATTCAACCAGCGGAATCCTCCACTCTGCTCCACGATACAGCGTATTGGAATTAATCAGCTCAAGAATTGTTTCCACAGAATCCATAGTGATCTCATCCAGAGAACGTTTAAATACGTTTTTAATATCTCTGTATTCACCATGGATATTACCTGCAGATCTACGAGAGTCAAATACAAACTTATCAGGAAGTCTCATATAAAAGTGATCCCACTGATGAGATTTTCCGTTGATCATTTCAAAGTTCTTATCTGTGCCAATATTTTTAAGCTGACTTACAAAAACATCGACTACCTCTTCGTTATGGATAAGTTTGGAAAGTGCCTTGACTACCGGCTCATAAATAGTTCCAGACATATCTACATCCCAAATACTTTCCATTTTATTATCCTTGATTACAACCACAGCGCCGATTGTACGAATGAACTGGCGGCAGCAGGTACAGTCATGTTCTCTTCTCTCTCTAAAAATATTGTTCGTTCCTGGCGCAAAGCTATCGAGATATGTATCCCACAGCAGCTCCTTGTCTACGTCCACTTCGAATAACTTATCTGCATTTGCGGACATTTTATTGAAATGTTTCTGAAGCTTCTCCTTAAAAATTACGAACTGATCTAACATGATATTTTCTCCTTCTTTATGTTTTTCTTCTATTTTGTTATCTTTTACTCTACTTTGCTCTCTGTTTCCTTCATCTTATTGGTTGTTTCTTCTTTTACATTATTCTCCGAACTTTCTTCTTTATTATTTTCACCAACTACATTTGCTTTTTCTAGTTCTTTATTTTCCTTTGTACCTTCTGTAGTATTCTCTGCATCAGAAATCAGTCTTTCATTCAGAAGAAACTCTTCGATGTCGGACACCAAAAGCATGATACACACTGTACCAAATCACACATGTGATGTTTTTTAATAAAGTCCTTATCTGCAGCCTGTTCGTCTGTAATTACTGTTCCACATTCATCCATATTCTGGATCTCATGTTCTTCGTAAACCTTTCCTGAATATTTTCCTAACCTTTTCATTCGTCTCACTTCTTTTCTATTTCGTTTCTGTTTTGATAGTCACTCTTTTGTTTAAAAGTACTTTTTTATGTTTTACCCCCCCTCGATATTCTCCGTTTGAATCCTTGTAACTTTCACTGGACTATATCCATATTTGGTTGCACACATTACTAAATCGCCAACTTTGAGATTTTCAAGGAAAGATTTCCAGTTCTTATTTCTACGAATCTCCCAAGTATATTCCTGGCTTGTTGCACCATTAGCGTGAATATGTACTCCATTAATCAGTGCAACAGGCTGGCCTTTATACACAGTTTGAACTGTCTTAGCACCATTTCTTTTCATGATAAGATAACGGATATATCCATCTACAAGATAACCATTTTTATCCAGAACAATTGGTTTATCTTGATGATTCGTCAGCAACCAATATTTCTCAACTCTTTCCATCTTTTCTGAAGATGGATGAGAAGCAAGAAACTGATCTGAAATTTTGATATCTTCAATGTTCATCTTCATAATATTATTCTCCTTTCTTTACGCTGCATTTCCATTTTTAACAAGATAATTCTCAAAATCTCTCTGCATAAATCTAAAATTAACGCCATCATTAGAGCTGTATTCCTCATTGGAATTCTGATACACTTTAACCCATTCTTCAAATTCCTGATCTTTTTCTTCATTACAGGCTTTTGCAACAACAGCAATCAATGCTTTGTAGCAATTCTGATACAGAGATGATGTTACTTTGACAGAATCTTCAATGATATCCTTATATAATTCAATATCATCAGAATCTACATTTAAGGACGTCTTTTCCATAACAAATCCAATCAGTTCATCATCCGAGAAGTCTTCTTTAGAACTATCCGTTTCTACCGGCTGTTCAGTTTCTTCCGTAACTTCTAGCTCTGAAATATTATTCTCTTCTTCATTTGCTACATTTTCAGTTTCTTCTTCGATTGCTACTAATCCATTATCAGTAACAAATTTTTCCAACAGAGTATGTAAAATAAATAATTTATCTTCGATAACCACACGATCTTTCGTAGACTTGCTTGCGTCTAAATCATTCCATGTCGTGATCAACGTTTCGTCATCATGTGGAATCTCTACGGAAACATCGGTATATGTATTGAAATTATTCAAAAATTCTTTAAAAATTTCATCTTTAACTCCATTTTTCATACAACGATCAAAGAACATAATCCAAATTAAAGAATTTTTTGTAGTAAACAGTGCTTCAGATGTATCTAAGGATGTAACTGTCATTAAATGATCCAGTAATTCTCTTGCACTGTTGAACATTTCATCAGTTGCGTTCTCGTTTAAATATTCTCCAATCTTTCTTGCGTTTTTTGTCCAATTGTCCCAAAAATTAAGTGCCATTACAATTTCTGCAATAATCTGGTTAATCTTTCCATTTTTATGTACTGTTGGTGTAAAGTTTGCGCGATCAGACCAAAAATCATGTTCTGCCAATGCTTTTACACGTCTACCAACGTTAAGCATTCTTGTAAGAAGAATCTGTGCTGGTTTCATTTTTGCTCCACGATTATATCTCCTTAAATGACGAGCCATTTCTTCCGGTGTACAGTCGAGATGTTTTACAATCTTTACAGGACAATCATCAAAATTTTCTTTCAACTTTGGAGAAAGATCAGCATAACCTTTATTCTTCAGAGAAAAGGTAACTTCGTCATACATAATGTCTCCATTGTCATTTCTAATAAAAATACTATCTTTATCTCTTCGAGCTTCCTGATATGTAATTTCGCTTGGATCAATATTTGAGCCAAGTTTAAATCCACCAGCTTTAAAATCTGAAATATATGTATATTTCTGTAAACCATCAATAATCCAAAGTGTTACACCTGTAGGAGTAATCTCTTCGCAGATTTTCAGAGCATCGAAATCTTCATTTAATAACATCGTAACAATAAAGTTATCACGATCTGAATGTTCCCACTGGTCAATGTCTCGCTGCAGGAAATAATCAGATCTAAGCTCTCCTCTCTCTGCCATGTCGCATACCTTTTTGCACATCCAAGTTTCTTCTTTAACTTTGTCTCGTATTAATCTCATAGTATTACTCCTTTCTTTTCTTACAGATTACGTATTAATTGTTTATTTTTTTCAGAACAAATCATTTTAAATGAATGTTCATAAGTTTTTTCGGAAATATGTAAAACTTCGCAAATCTCGTCTTTGTTATAACGATTTGCAATTAACAGAGCGATTTTCTGCTGTAACGGCGAAAGTCTATGTAAAAAAATTCTTACCTTTGGATGCCATTTTTCATCTTCCGTCTTTTCTTTTTCACAAATGAGTTCTTCCAAATTAAAACGAGAAGCGACAAGTTCTTCCACATTTCTTGTTTTTCCATTTTGTTCATCGTTCTGAATTGGAGTATCTAGAGAAATATTTTGAACTACGATTGGCTTATCTTCTTCATCCTTTACAATAACTCCATTTTTCATAAGTAAATTGCATCGAATGCCACGTTCGAAATTATCTCTTCTCCATTCCAAATAGGATCGTTTAATATTTCCCATAAGAAATGTATTAAAAGATGCTTTCTTTTCATGCTCTGGATTGTATGATTCTACTGTTTCCATTAATACAGTCATTGCATCATCATATAAATCATCGTAATATTTCTGATCCAGAGTATCTTTCAGCCAAATAGTACGACATAATGTTTTGAGTTTTGTCATACTACAATCCATATATTCCTCGATGAGCTGCATCTGTGCTGGCGAAAAATGATATGGTTCTTTCCGTTGTTTTTTTACTTCCTCTTTTTCTTTCATAGTTATCACCCTACCCTTCTAATATTTTCATCGTTTCTTCGAATTTCGCAGTTCTTGGCTTATATTCGCTATATTCTCCATTCTCATTTTTGCTTAATTCATGCTGTAATTTTCCAATGGAGTATGAGTATGTAAGAGCATTCTTCATAATGGTTACTTTTCTCATACACGCCTTGACGTGCGCTCGATCAATTAAAATATGTAAAAACATATAGCCAACTTTTGCAATTTTGTGAGCCTGTGGCATTTTCCCATTATGATTATGGGCGTAAATAACCAAAGCATGTTTAATATCACTCTCTTCAGAGTCAAGTTTTGACAAGTATGTGTTAAGCGATTCTGACATATTGCTTAGTTCAGATTCATCCCAACCGGCTAGGCTTAAGTATTTTTCTGTTTCATCCTCAATCTGATCGAGTAATGTAAGATCAACGAATACATCATTCTCTGCTAGAAAAGCACCACCGTTACCTTTTGCTTTCGGAGAAACAGATGGTGCTTTACCATCTTCTCCAACCATCGAGTATCCATGACGAATCCAACTCATCTTTTTATTCCGCGAATTTAATAAGCTCTTGGCCTGTTTGAATGTGAAGTGTTTTGCTCTAGATGACATAGTTGATGCCATATACTCGCCTGGACGCATTGGGTTTTCAATGACCCAACATTTTCCATTTGTGATAATGTACTGCATTTTTCAATCACTCCTTTTTTTATTTAGTTTTTAAAAATAGGTAACTTTAATACAGGTTCTTATTTTCATTTGAAATAATAAGTACCTTTTCGTATTTGTTATTCTCTTTTAATGAAATTGTGAAATAATAGCGAACTGCTCAAGATAGACTTGCAGAATTGCAAATTAATATGTATAATGATACTTAAGCAGGACATTGCCATTATTCGTTTAAGCTGCTCCAACACCTTAAACACATATGAATATTGCTTGTTTTGCTTGTTATGTACAGGAAGGGATTCATACCGTATGCGCTCCAACGCAGGTATGATTCCCTTCTTTTATTTTGTTCGACAAAATTATAATACATCGAACTAATGTTCTTGTCAATATGTTTTCGAACATTTGTTTGTACTACTATAATTTTGTTTTTCCTTATATTTCCATTTTATACCTCTTGACATGTATATTCCAGCGGTAAATATTTCCATTTCATTCCTTTAAATGTGGTAAAATAATGTCATGCATAATACCTTCTCGATTGATGTGTTCGATATCTTGTATCGTAGAATATAATTGCATATGTTCGATTATTTCATCTCTGTTAAGGAAAATAGTTTTTGCTTTTTTAATTAACTTACACCCTTCTGCAGGTGTAGTTATTTTTTTACTTTCTTCATTTTGATCATAATCAATTGTATAAATAAGAATTTTGTACTTCTTGTTCTTTTTTTCAAGTTCTTTCATTTTCTGCATCGCTTGGTTGTAATCAGAGTATTCATATGCTTCTATCATCTTATCATCCCTCCATTAATAATGTCTGTAAACTAATCTGCATTGCTCTGTTCACTTCTTTTTGCTTTTTGGGACTAATCTCTCCGATCTTATCCAACAATCTAGCTTTATCTATTGTTTTAATTTGTTCACATGTTACTAACGAATCGGAACTTAATCCATTCAACGCATCTTTTTCCAAAATGACATGAGTAGGAAGATTGGGCTTCCTTTTTGATGTGATTGCCACGACTATGGTTGTTGGAGAATGTTTATTCCCAATGTTATTTTGGACAACAAGTGCTGGGCGTTTTCCGCCTTGTTCAGATCCTTTCGTTTTCCCGAAATCTACCCAATAGATTTCACCACGTTTAATTTCGCCACAATGTACATCCATACCCGGTTCCTCCTTTCTCTCTTGTTTTTCTTACGTTGAACTCATTATATCAACATATCTTTAATATGTCAATACTTAATATAAATATATCTTTATTATTTTCGCTATTATATTACAATTTATCTTTATTTACATAAACATATCTTTATGGATTTTCTTATTTAATTATGTTATAATCATTGACACGGAGGTGCAATATGATTAAATTAGATATCCAACATTTAATATTGACTAAGTATAAAAGTCAAGCTGCATTTGCAGAAGCTACTGATCTCTCTTTACCATCAGTGTCAAAAATTTGTTCTGGTAATATGGCAAGCATTCGCTTTGAAACTCTTGAAAAAATTTGTGAAGCATTAGAATGCACCCCGAACGATCTACTTACTTCCGATAAAAACGAATGGGATACAAAAATTCCATCACATGTCACAGAATATATCGATCGAATGGAACATATCTCGCAAGAAATCCAGGATGCGAATTTCCGTTATAGAGCTGCAGCATATCATAAAAAAAGCGATGACTAAACCAGCCATCGCTTTCTTATTGCTCATATTCAGATCCACTCAAATCCATTCGAAAATTGATTTCTTGTATGCACCACCAATATAATTTTTCTGCATCCTCATTATCTTTTCGATCTCGATCCGTGAAAATCATTAATTCTATTACATTCTCTTCTGGCATATTCCTCAAATCTGCAGGTGTTACTGTATAGTCCAAATATTTTGGAATCATTTTTCTTTCACACCGTTTCGTTTTAATATTTCTGTTACTTGAGACACGGGAATGCAAAATCTTCTGGAAACTGCTTTCTTATCATGACATTTATCGAAATCTTCTAATACATCTTTATCTGTCCACTCTAACTGAATAGGAGCATTCATATAGTTTTCCATTGTTCTCTCCTTTTGAAATGTCTGTTTCATCTTACATTAATTTTAATTCTTTATGACTAAATTTCATTATATCCCCATTTTCAGTTTTACCTTTTACATAAATAATAGTATTTTTGCCTAATGGAGATATAAATTCGTTTAATGACCAAACAGTAATTGGAAATCCACCAGGAGTCATAACTTTTTCACCTATTCTTAAATTTCTAGCATCGTTAATTCTCATTTAAAATCTCTCTTTAAAATAACCTTTCATTAACAGGCCATGTTATTTTCCTTTCTAAGTATTTGTTTTAACTGCTACACATTCCATCCCATTTTTCTTTTCTTATTTAAATCTTTATTATATGGGCATTCCTTTATTCTGCATTTTCCACACCATCCGATATCACTTGCTGCTTCTCTTGTGTACGCTTCATCATAATCACACAATTCTCGATTTATAGACTTTGTTTTCATATTATCGCCTTTTTTGTTTCTCCCTTTTGCTGTCTATATTAATTATTATACTGTTTCTATATTTATTACTTCTAATAAATTATCTTCCAGCCATTCGAAAATATCTTGTACTACTGCATAAGTATCTTCGTATCCATAGGAGGTATTGCTCCAGGTATAACAATCATTATATTCGTCAAACCAGATTTCTACAGATTCTCCATTTGACAAATCAAGCCTAATGGTAATTTTATCTTCTTGCTCTTCTGCATATCCCATTTCTTCGACAACATATTTGTTAATATCTGCTTCAGTCATAACATTTCACCTGCCTTCCGAAAACAATCTTTCATTATCTCTCTATAATTGCAAAGATTAGCCAAACATTTGTAATTCTGGCATATGCTTTTGAATAGCGTTACTTCCAATATTTTCCCAATCAATTCTATTTTCTGGATTAAATAAAATTTCTCTTAATACAAAAGCTCCTCCTTGGTCATTCATTTTATCTAAAATCTCCACAGCTATAATATTTTTCACTTCTGATTCTTTCATAATCTACACCTCCTTAGTGAAGTCTTTCATCTACTCTCTAATTGTTTTATAATAACTTCCGAACCAGACATATACAGGAGGATTTTTCGCCAATGGCATTAAAGAACCACTTACCATTTCCCTAACCTGACCAGAATCATTCCATCCATTTGATTCCATTTCTTTTTTATGCTCCATTCTTTCTTCTTCTGAATCGTAATAATACTGTTCTATAAGCTCTGTGTACTTATCTACGCAGTTATCTCCATCCCACACAAATTTTGTTGTATTATCTTTCATTTTAATTCTTTTCACGTAATCAGCTCCATTCTATATTAAAAACAACTTAATCTCATAACATTACCCATAGATTTCTCCCATAATATTCTCTTCTTATATGAGGAATATCATTGTCAATTTTTGATAACTCAATCTTTTCAAAAGTTACATTTTTGCAGCCATCCATAGTTCTGTTTCCAAATCTATTTTTAGTACATTCAATTCCATTTGATGATTCCTCAACCATAACAGAAGTCACTTCTCGTAAATGTTTGATTTTTTGTGTTTCTTCATATGTCATATTATTCGCATCCTTTACAATGAAAGCAATTTTTTATTCACTATTTTTATTCTCTTAAAAACCTTTTATAGTCATTGTCTCCCAAACAAAATAATTTACAACCATCATCTTCTAAATTAACAGTTATAGGACAATCATCATCTAAATCAAAATCTGGATGTTCTTTATTCATACACATCCAATTAGGACATGCCCAAGTGCAAAACACACAATTTTTACATTTGTACACAATATAGCCTCCTTCGCAAGAAATCGTCATTTTATCTTGTCTGCTATTTCTCTAATTTTATCTGCGTTTAAAGGTGCTACTGCATCTGCGAGCTTTCCTTTTGTTTCCTTATAATCTTTGCTATAAGGATCAAATCCAGAAAGACAACACCAATTATCTATTTCTTTTTCCAACTTTCTTGCTTTGTCACAAGCATCAATCTGTTGTTTTATTTTGTTTTGTATGTATTTAGGAATTTCCATACGATTTATTCTCCTTTTCAACATCTGAAAGAAAGTTAATTTTGTCACCATTTAATTACATATTTTAGCTTTCCATCTTTAAACTGATACGTTCTATTTCCGACTGTCACAAAATCATATTTATATTTTTTATTATTCATAAAAATACCTCTTATTTCAACGCACCAAGATTTCTCTTGTAACTACGTTCTACTCTACCCCATAATTCTTTCAAGTAATTTTCTGCATCAACTTTAGTTTCATCAATATTAGATGACTTCATTTTAACTTTTAATCCTGTCGCTGCATCAGTCAACTAAAAATCCTTATATCTTAATACTGCTACATTTTCACTTATTTCTTCGATGAATAATGCACTATTTTCTCCATATTCTTTCCCATTATTTTCGTTATGTATAATTTTAACTAATTTAATTGTTTTCATGTTGTTGTCTAATGTTCATACAACCAATCAAAGCAGAATTTAAGGACTCAAAAGATTTATTACTATCCTTATAATCAATATATCCATGCCATAAAAGTTTATTTGTAAAATTTCTTTCAAATTCAACAATCTGATAATTATCAATGCAATGTATATCAATTACTCTACCCCATGGAAATTCTTCTTTGATCAATTTGATTTTTTCTTCGTGTGTTGTTTCTTCTATATAATCTTCAGTTATTATATCTAAATTATTAGATGCATCCCAATTGATAGGACGAAAAGCAAAATCTCCACCAATATGAATAACTGTTCCGACTATCTCTTTATATTTTACAATGTCTCCAGCTTTTATAATATCTACCTCACTTTCTATGCTATCAATTCAGCATTTTCATCTATTTTAACAAACTCATTTTGCTTAAACTGTTCTAATGCTATATAAATTTCTGAAATAGACTTACACCAAACAGTATCTTCATATCCAACAAAATGTACACTTAAAATATTATCAGGATGCTCAAAGATATTATCTATAAGATTTCTGTCTTGTGTTTGCAATACAATTTTCGACATATAAACATACCTCCAGTAAAAATGTGGGCGACAGGACTCGAACCTGTTCTTACTTCTGTCGGCTTGTTTCCGATTTACGAGACTTGCACTCGTTTTACCTCGTCATGTCAACGCCAGCTTATGCAAATACACCCACTTAAAACCGTCACTCTAAAATAATTCTTTTAAATGTTTTACCATTAAGTCCTTGTATTCGTCTACATTATATTCATATCCCATATCTGAAAAAAGTTCTATTCTATCTAAATCAACTTTCAAATTACGAATTATATTCACAAATATCTCCTCTCTCCCTTTGAAAGTTAAATTTTATTGCCAAACATCATCATTATCCGCGAGTGATGCATCCCACTCAATATTATGACCAGTTTTATTCTTTACCATTTCTATTGCTTCGTCATAATTGTTTGCTTTTACAACATATTTATAAGATGAGTTATCCTCAAGATATTTTGGAACATCTTCAACAATATATAACTCTTTCATTTCACGTTTATTGTGTTCTTTAAACCATCTATTTGCTATTACATGAGTTAACTCAATTTGCAGCATTAATGTTGTCTTTGCTCCAAAATCTTTTTCATATTCCCTCTTAATTTTTGCTAACTCAGTGTTATCAGGGAATGCACCATTTTTTTCTGCTTCAAGAAACTGATTATATAGCAATATCAGCTCTTCGTCTGTTTTTGTATCAAAGACATTCACATGCATAACATTATTCCTCCATTTCAAATATTAATTTTGATGCTGTTTTACATAATCCCAATCAATACACTCTGGAACCGATTCATCATAGTTAAAAACAGTTACATTCTTATAACCAGATCTGATCAACTCATTCGCTTTCTTTATACATTTCTTTCGGTTATCAAAATCATCTAAAATTCATGGCTCTGTTTTGTTGAATCCATTTCCAGATTTATCATTATATGCGATTGCATATTCCATAACATCACCTCAATCTTTCATAACTTTCTTCCGCACTTAGGGCAGTAGTTAATATTTGCAACTGCTTCACTTTCTCCACCTGCGTATAACCCAAATTTATTTGTTTTAGAATTCCACAACATAGACAAACGTGTATAATCATCTTTTTCTATTAATTGTTCCATATCAAAGGCTGCGTCTCCATAATATTCTTCTTTGTATAGTTCTGTATTGCACCATTTACATTTATCCATTAAATACCTCCTGAAACCTAGATTTCTTATGCTACTTCTCATCCAATACAACCATTTTGTTTTCATGATCTATTGTAACAAAGAATTTTGTATTTCCATTATGATTCCAAAGAATATCTCCATTCTTAAAATTGCTCCAATTAATCGTCACTTGTTTATTTTTTAAATCAGTTTCTATTTCATTTAAAATATCTTCTGAGCCTGTCACATCGTATCCATATGCATTAATAATTCTCATTTATATATTCTCCTTTCCACTCCACATGAAAACTTGGTTTCATTTTATTATTCTTCAAATTTTCTGTTATTTATAATGTCATATTTTCCATAATTTTGTTCAATTCCATTCCATAAAAATGTAAGTTTTCCATCTGGATATAGACTTATACAAGTATTCGTAACTAGATCTGGATTTTCTTTTGAATAATAATACATTCCACCTTTTTCATGTTCGTACATTTGTACATATGTATAACCGTCCAAATATATTTCTTTTGGATATTTCATATAATCACCTCAATATTATATTCTCTATTATACCAGAAAAGGAACTGCCTTACGACAATTCCACTTCAAAAAATTATTTTACTTTTACAATTAAAATAGCGGTTCCATTATCTACATCCGGATAAATAGAAATTATTTTCATATTCCAATATTTTTCCGGCACAGAAAATTTTGTGTCGCCAATTCCTTCAATCAATCCTTGGTATAAAATATTTTCTTTTCTAAGCACATTATCATCAGTTGTAATTACAACGGAGCCTTCCCATATTGCATCATCAAATTTCAAATCTGCCAATTCCATATATACCGCCTCCAAATAAATTTTATCTTACAAACTTCATCGATCTTCGCTAACATTATAATAGGCATTATCGCTGCCGGATACTTCTTTCATTTTCCTTTCAATCAATTCTTCTCCATATCCGCAATGACATGATAAAAAATTATACATATCGAGATCTGATCCACAATAAGAATAAACATCTCTCAGGGATATTTTTCCATCATCGTACAGTTCTTCAATATTGTCGAAATTTAATTCAGGCATTTTTAATAGCTCCTTTCGCTTGCTTGTAATCAGAATAAAACATATCATATTCTTCTTTATTGCAAACAGCTACACCAGCACACTCTTCTTCACACTCTAATTTCCATCCTTTGTCACAAAGAATATCATACATTTTATTAAATTTCTCTTCTTCATTAGAATTATAGGTTATATATGCTTCTCTATAATCGTGTTCTTCGTTTTTTCCTATATATTGACATTTCATAATAGCCTACCTCTCATGAAACAATTCTTTCAGCTACCGTTCGCATTCCATGCAAACGTCTTTCCCATTATAGTCATCTGGCTGCTCATAATGTCCAGGAAAACAATGCATACAACTATAACATGATTGATCCCATCCCATTGGACATTTCTTTGTCTCTTTTGCTTCATGCGTATAAATATATTTTTCTTCATAATAACTCATAGGTTTTGACATATTATACTTCCTCTTTTTCCGCTAAATCGTAATCTGAACCATTCACAAATTCTCCATCTGTATTTGTGTCACAATATTCAAGTGCATATTCTTCTACATCAACGCAATCAGAATGCTCGTCATATGTACATTTATATTTTGCCAATTCTGCTTTTGCTTCATTGAGCTGATCGTATGTCCATCGTTTTAATTCTTCTGGATCAGTATTTGGTCCATAAATACAATCTCCTTCAGAGTAATTTTTGAATTGCTTTTTCGTATAAGATCCTTCAGCATGTCGTAAAATAATTGTATTATAATATTCTCCCATTCTATTTTCCTCCAACTTTTATATAATTATTTATATTATATCATATTCCTCAGCAATAACATAGTTTTTCTATGCAGTTTCACCCAACAAAATTTTTCTAAACAGGCTTTCAAAAATTGGAACACAAATACTATTGCCAGCCTGTTTATATAATGCCATTTTATATCTTCCTCGTTTCTGTTGTACAGATGCGGCTGCTTCATAGTCCTGATCCGTATAACCCATAAGTCTCCAACATTCCCGTTCCGTAAGATATCTATACTTTCCATTATGTAAGTCAATTACCTGTGCAGGTGTCCGATCCTGGCGAGTCGTGATTGTATAAGCATATTTGTCAATTACAGTTGCTCTTCTAATTCCGGATGCGCCAATACATTCCAGAATGCTCGGTTGTGTTACCTCGTACACTGGATCAACTTTCTGTTCCAAAAACTCATGAATGTTTTTCATTGGCGTTCTAATCAGATCAGAAAAATCAAATTCCTTTCCTTTTAAACAGCTTACAGTAAAATAGCGTTCTCTTGCTTGTGGAATACCAAACTCTCTTGCGTCTAATAGTTCATATGTACTTGTATATCCAAGTTTACTTAATTCTTCCATATATCTGTCGTGATTATGTACCATATATTTACTTCTGATATTTTTAACATTTTCCCAAATCACATATTTGGGTTTCCATTCTCCCATCTGTTTAATAATATTAATTGTTTCCCACATAAGACTCGATCTTGTCCCAGACCCCTCTTCTGCTCCAGCTCCATGATTTATTCTTCCATCTTTGGTAGCTGTGCCTTGATGTCCAGCAACAGACATATCATTGCAAGGAGAACCATGTATCAGAATATCTGGACGAAGATTGTATCCGACCACTGTTTGCGTTTTATACGGAAGATTTTTTGCGAACATTGCATTATATGATCTGACTGCTGCTTCGTCAATCTCGACATAATCAATTGATTTAACAGGAATACCGATATTCCGTAATGCGCACCGTGGGCTTCCAATTCCACCGAATAGTTCTAAAATTTGTACCATAATAATTTCCTTTCTTATATGAGGCGGTAAACAGGAAGTCTACCGCCTCGTTGATGTTTAGATAATATTTTTCATTATTTCTACAGATTCTTTTTGTGCTTTTTCTTCCATTCCTCTTACATATAACAGCGTTGTATTAATTGATGCATGATGTAAATTTTTCTGTACAAGCACAATATCACCAGTTGCATTGTATAATGTAGTACCATATGTTGCCCTTAGTTTATGTGGACTAATTGTTTTTCCTTTTATATTACAAGCATATTTTTTTGTAATATCTGAAATTGCACTTGTTGACAATCTCTTCCCGGTTTTCCCAAGAAATAGAGCCGGTGTATCGCATACTGTTACAAGTTGATCTCTGTATGCTAACCATTTCTGCAATTCATCCAAAACTTTCGGAATTAAAATGAATGTATGAACTTTTTTCCCCTTGTCTGTTACAATCAAAGTTCCTTTATCCATATTTAAGTTTTCTATATCCATATTGGATAACGCTGCACAACGTACACCTGTAGAAAGGAAAAGTTTTATAACTGCAATATCCCTTTGTGACCAAATGGCTGATGGCTTTCTTGTTTTTCCTGTTAGCTTATGATCAACATTATAAAGATACGTTTGTGTTTCTTCTGGTGTCAAATAACTTTTTTCTCTTCTTTCTATTGTTCTCTGTTGCTCTCTCTTTTTTGGCTTCGCAATTTCTTCCATATAATTTTTCGAAAAAATTTTATATGCAAACATACATTTTGAAAAAAGTTTTAGTGCAGAATAAACTGCAATTTGATAAGAAGAAACTGTTTCTAATCCATTGTCTTTATCTTGTATTTTTGCCATATAGGATACAAAATCTCTCAGTTCAAGATCTTCTTCTTTTTCTTTTCCTGTAAACTTTAGAAATTTTAATACATCACACATGTAAACATATTTTGTCTTTTCTGATAAATCATGCATATATAAAAGGAAGTCTTGTAGATTCTTAGACTTCCCTTCCATAATGTTTTCGATTTTTCGTTTATATTTAAGTTTTTCTTCCTCTAAGCCTGTCTGGATTCTTTCATTCATTTTATTCCTCCAATCATAAATCGGCAATTGCAGCAATAATAATAATAATAATGACCCCAATTGCGACAAAGGTTCCATAATATCCAACGGCATATTCAAGTGACATAATATCTTCCTCCTAAAATTCACTATTCAAAAATGTATGACGGAAACATCAGCTCTAACTCCTCTTCTGAAATTTCCATATTTTTGTTTTGGCTTTTAAATTCTTCATCGAACTGATGATTTAATTTCAAAACATTGTAAGCACTTTCAATCACCCACTCCCTGATGAATTCCATATCTGATTCCGACAAATCATATCCATATAGTTCTACATACTTAATCAACTTCTTTCTTATACTTGTTTGTGTTGTGTTCCATTTCTTTTCTAAATTCTCGAACTTACGCACATCTGTTTGACAATATTCCTTGAACGTTTTTCTTTTCATATATTCTCCCTTCTTTGCAATAAAAAAACCGGCACATTTCTGTACCGGTTAATAACGTTCCTCTTTTCTGATTTTATTCAATTTTTCTTTCTTTTGATTGATGTGTCGTACTTTTGCTCGTGGCCTATATTTATCACAATGTTGACAATAGTGATTGTGATCTGCTTCTCTCCCTTTACTACATTGTCCTGCACAAATATAGTATAAGCATGGTGTTTCTCTTGTCTTACTCATCTTTTATCCACTCCTATCGGCATGATAATATAACCAGAAATACGGAACCCTCTGGACGCAAGTTCTTTTAAATCTGTTGCAATTCTACCTTCTTTCAATAATTTATGCATATTACAATGGATAGTGCCTTTGCTTTTAATTCCAACACCTTTTCCAATCTCGTCATAAGACGGAGCATAACCATGCTCAAAAATGTAGTCTTTGCAAAATTCATAGATTTTATCTGTTGTGTCCTGTATGTTATCATATTTGTTTACCATAATTATTCTCCCTTCTTTTTAAAAACATCACTGACCTGCCACGAAATCATCTCATTTCCAAGCTCAATAATTCTATCCTTGAAATTTTGAACAAACTCCGCTGTAATAACTTTTACAATATTTGCATTGGTTGGTTCTATACCATCTTCGACCAATGTATTTATAATATCATCTTTTGTCCATATAGTGTTCATATCTTTACATTTTTCTAGTTCATATCTCGAAATCGTTTCTTCAATAGTGTCAAAATCAACACATCCATAACCAATTCTCTCTCCGTTTTCTGCTAAATATAACATATAAAACATTCCTTCATTTTCGCCATTACCTCGCAACTCATCAATGTTATTGCCATACACAATATCAATTAAATTCCCTTCCCATGGATGATCTGCATAAAAATCACAATCATAACCATCTTCTGCATCGTATCTATCATCTTCTTCTGTTACAATCATCATGTACTTTTTATCTGTTCTCATATTCTTTACCTCCATTTGATGAATATTTTTCGGCACATCGTTGGACAAACCTTTTATACCATCCTCCATTTTGAATGCCTTCTTGGATTACATAATCAGATTCTAAATTTTCTTTTGATGATTTGCTGGCTTCGTACCCCATATTATATAAAGTTTCTTCTAAACTATTGGCTGCAATTTCACTATCTGTGAATGCATATGCTCGTCCATAAGAATCAATACCAGATCCGCAAAAATTATCACCTAAATGTGTTAAAATGTATTTTAACATTCTTTGCTTTTCATTCATTTATAATCCTCCAATCAAATTCGACTTTCATCTCTCTATTATAATTTTGTTTGCGTGATCATAACTGTATCCCTTCTTGTTTACAAACTTATCAAGCGCTTTGAACATATCCATTTCAAGCTGTTCTACCCAATTATTCGCATTCCAGTCCACACAAACAGTGTAATTAAGATATTCGCCAAGATCCCAGCTTTCATCGTCTTCTCCTGTTTTAATGCACGTAAAATAATCAATTGCAGGTCTCTTGTCTTCTGGAACTGCTTTCTCACTACACTGACAATATGCATAAATATTTACTTCCACATCCATATAACCGATTTCCAAAACCGCTTCACTTAAATATGGCTCGTTTTCTGGATATAAACCTTTCATACAGTTGTTCCGAATATCATCAATAAGATCTTCAATACCATTCAGCCGGAATCTATAATCATTTCTATGTTTCGCTTCTTCAAATGTCATTTATTCCTCCACCTTTCTCATAGCAATTTCAATCCGTGAACCGCCTGGAAAATTCCATAACTTTTCAAAAATCGCAAAACCGAAATCTGCGAATGTCAGATATTTTGTATTTTTATCTCCATTTATTCTTAAATAAATTGTCTTATTTTTTACAATAGCTCCTCTTGTACTCTCTTTCATTAGATTAAGTTCTTCATACTGATTTCCGTTATAAGTATTGATTCCAACAGGTGTTATATACTGATTCCACATTCTTTTCATATTATTCACCACCTAACAAATTCCGTTTTCTCTAAATTCTAAAAGCAGCCCATACATCCGTCCTTTCTTTTCAAAGAAATTGTTCCAATTAGATAATTCTTCGATCGAATAATTCTGATTGTACATATCTGCTTGCCATTCAATTGCTTTATCTCTCCACTTTGCTTTTTGTTTTACATAACTTTCATGTCGTGATAACGCTCTATGTTTTGTATAATCTGACTGTCTCATAATCTATTCTCCTTTTCTGCAATTAAAAAACAGACAACATATAGTCATCTGCTACATATCAAAATTATATTCTGGATAAAGATATTCCAAATTCAAATCTTCCTCGAACCAGCAATGATCTGAAATATCCGGAATATCTACAATTACATGATCTGAGTGTGTTTCTTTTATTTCTCCATTATGCCATTTACCTGTGTCTGGATCATGATACTTAACTTTTTGTTTTAACTTGAATAAATGTGTTAAGTCTGCCATAATTTACCTCCTAACGAAATGTGCTTTTCATTGTCTTTTATTCAATATTGCTTTTGCCATGTTCCAATCTTCACTATTGATTAGCTTGACAACTTTTTGAATTGTACATGCTAACTCTATATCATAAATTCTATAATGGAAAGCTGCACTAACTTCATTTCTATTACCATGGAAATCTATATATCTATGTATATCTAAATTACCATAGTACATGTCCTTTGGCGTTGTAAAATGATGTTTTCTTTCAATAATCTCCTTCAACATTTCTAGTGGATTATTATAAAATCCGTTAAATTTAAAATATTTCCCTTCGTTTTCTATCAACTGATTCTTTCTTGCCTTGTCCTCTTTTATCTTCCATTCATCGTCAGGTTCTCTTCGATTGAATACAAAGAATTCTTCTCCATCTTTTACCATATATGTAGGGTAATAATAGCAACTTCCTGTATATGGACTATCATCATAATATCTTTCTTTTTCTATAAATTTAATCATAAAATCAGTCTCCGATTCTAAATATGAAATCTCCATTACTATTTTGCTTTATCCAGTCAAAATAAAGCATCAGGAAAACTTCTCTTTATTTCTTCAAAACTTTCAAAGCAATCCGCATATCTATCTATCCCATCTTCTATATTCAATACGAGAAAACTTCTATCTCCGTCATTCCATAATGTTCTTGCATCATGCTCTGGAATAATATCAAACCATTTTGAAAAATATTCTTCTGTAAACATTTCAATTCCTCCAATCTTTTAATTTATTAGTTTGTCAAACTCTATCTTATTATTCTCCGTTTCTATACGAAAAAAGCAGATAACTTTTTCGTCACCTGCTTTCGTTAAATATTACGAAACTGCATCTTCGTATCATTTCATAATCTCTACATCCTTTATAATTATCACACATCCAATTATAAATCTCTGTATCAGACATATTATGAAATTTTAGAATATGTTTTCTGCATTCATCTAAGATATATTCTTCCATATTTTACTCCTCAATTTCTTCAACATCACTTTCATCATAATGAGTATCTGCTATTGGAATACATCTATCAGATTCCAATTTTTCTTCCGCTATTCTAAGTGCTTCAGTTTCATTTTCTGCCTCTACTTCATATTCTTTATATGTTGTAAATGTCACACTGTACTTCTTTATAATCATTCCTCCATCATTTCTTTAAATTCTATCCAACTTTCAAAAGACTCTTCCAATCCTCTCGATCGAATGGTTTCCATTTCGTCTTCTGTCATTTCATAATTTTTATCTTCACAATATTGTTGGACTGTATCATGCTCTGCTTCTAACCACTTATCATCGTCTTCAATTTTATCGACTTCTACTAATAATTTACCAAGTTCATTCATAGTAGTCAACCTCCAATTCATGTCCACAATCAATAAAGAAAAACGTTCAGTTAAATATTTATTCTCTCTTTCTTCTATTGAAATTTCCGTTTCAATTATATTCCAAACGCCATAAATACAATCGCACACAGCAACATACCAAATGCTGTAATCGCTAAAGCTCCTTTAATTGTCAAGTTAACTCTTGACATATGACTTCCCATATACCAACATGTCAAACTAATTAATGCACATGTAATTCCTCTCATTTTTTATCTCCTTTGTTCTCAAAACCTTTCTCTTTATAAGCATATTCTCTGTCATAAACTTCTTTATAGAATTGAATATCCTGTGCTGTTGCTCTTTTTGCTTTCTCTATACAATTTTGTAAAAAAGCCAAACTTTCTTCCTTATTCAAATGTTTTCCTCCTGATACTTTCCGTTTCATTACAACTCATAATCTCTGCATAAATCCAACACTGTATCAATAATATTCTGTACGGAATCAATTCCATACCCGCTTAACATATCGAACGAAACATTGTCAGATGCGTATACTAAATCACAATAATGACACCATCCATCTTCTTCGTTATTAACAAATGTAATCTCAAGATTCACTTCGTTTGTTAATGGATATTGCCAAGCTCTGTCATCAAATGATATTGGTCTATTTCCATTTCCGCTCCACATTTCAGGGTTCATCTGATTAAAAAAATTTTTTACAATTTTTTCTGCCGTTTCTCTTTTCATTATCATCACTCCTAATTTTGAATTTTCTATTTCATTCTAATAAAAACATAAGACACCATCATATAAGTCCGGTGTAAATTCCTCAATTCCCCATCGTGTAATATCTAATGGCAATCCTAAAGTTTCTAATAATTCTTTTCTTTGACATTTCATTTTTTCAAATGCATCGTTTTCATTATCTGCATAGACAACACATCCGAAATTCTCTTGTGCTAAATAAAATACTTTCATATTGCTTTCCTCCACATAAATTTGTTTTCATAGATTTATTTTATCCTTGCATAAGTTATAAATAATTCCTCGTAGATCTTCAATTTCTGTTTCCGAAAGATATTCGCTTCTGTTAGTCTCCGGAATGTCATAAATATTACAACTATCATTTTCAAACCATATTTCAAAAATATAATACCATATTCCATTATCACAATTGTATTCACAGTGGATAAAATATGAATTTCCATCTTTATCAATCAACTCTCCATCACCAATGTCCAATGCAAAAGAAGTATCATCATTCCAATATGAATTGCATTTGAATTTTCTTCCATTTCCCCAATCTATTTCATAAAGGAGATTTTCGGTTTCTATATATTTCATTTCTATCACTCCTAATTTTGAAATCTACGTTTCATTTAGCTGCTTCTATTACAATGGTAGAATCTTGTGTTGTGATAGACTTTATTTTCATATCAAGAATACGATCCAATGGTTTATTAAAACCGTCTCTTTGTGTGCAAAAAACCAATTCTGCTCCATCACCATATTGCTTTCCGTCTGAGCAATCATAAATATCATAATTACAATTACAATCAAAATCATCATTATAAACTAAATCGCCAACAACCATTCTTGTATCCTCCGATCATCAATTTCTTGTTTCTCTTTTTCGTGGATCTGTTCAAGCTCTTCATAAGTTACAGTTCGAGAATTATAACCTATACTTCTATAATATTTGGTATAATGATTTGCATTCTCTCTATCACAGCTTGTACATGTTTTTATAAATCCAGTATGCTTTTCTGTTGCAATCACGCAGACAACATTATCTTCCATAATTGTTTCCTCTCTTTTCTCTTTCCGTTTTCGTTTCTGAAATCATCGTTTCTTATGGCTAAATAAATTCTTCAACATATCCCATCGCTAACACATCTTGCATATAATTATAAAAATTTCTAGTTACAATTATTTTTTCAGGCGAATAAATAATATGTCTTTCATCGTATAATCTGTTTAGAATTTCAATTTCTTCTTCATCCATTTTTGAATAGCTCCATCCTTGACATGCATTTTTTATTGAATAGTCTATATACGGATATAATCTAAGTTCCTTTTGTGAAATTGTTCTATTCAAGAATGCCACCGCTTTTTCTTGAATGCTATCTGTTAGTATTCCTCTCATATAAAAACCTCTCTTTCCTAGTAAATCCTCATTTCATTGTCTCAATTTTTATTAATGGTTTTATTCTTCTCCTACCAACATTTTTCCCTTGTCGTTTAAGTAACGATAAAGTTTTATTATATGTTTCAACATCTATAATTGGCTCAAAATTTCCTTTATAAGTTTCTCCACAAAAAATATTGTACCCACAATATTGTGTTCGTGTAAGAATTTTTTGAACACTATAAGCTGTTGGAACTTTGCCTCTCTTACCTTTAAATCCTCTTTCTCTTGCTTCTTTCGCAACTTCTGATAAATTTTTTCTTAACGAATACTCAGAAAAACAAAAACGCACATATTCTGCTTCTTTTTTATTGATTTTAAATGAATCCTTTCCATCTAAATCATATCCTAATATTTCAGAACAAGTACGTTTTCCTTGTGCGGCTCTCTCTGCCATAGCTGCACTAACTCTTTCACTTGTTAATTCTCTTTCTAGCTGTGCGAATACACCAACAATGCCAATCATTGCTCTACCCATTGGAGTAGATGTATCAAAAGCTTCAGTATATGAAACCATAGATATATTCCATTGTTGGAATTTTTCCATTGTCGAATATAAATCCGATACACTTCTTGTAAATCTACTAAGTGCCCAAAATAAAACTAAATCAAATTTCCCATTTTTTGCATCATATAATAATCTATTTATATCTGGTCTATGTTCAATATCCTTCCCTGAAATTCCTTTGTCTGCATACAAATCATAAACATTATATTTCCGTTCCTCACACCATTTCCTAAGCGTTTTTTCTTGTGCATCTAAAGAATATCCTTCACGGGCTTGATCGAGTGTGCTTACACGTATGTATATTGCTACTTGTTTTTTATTCTCCACATACAACACCTCTATTCCTTTTTTATTCCAAATTCAAAACAAGCAGCACATCCCATTTTATCAGGGTACATGCCATCATTGTCAGCCACAATTTCCCATCCATATTCAAAAGATACTATGTTATCATATACTGCTTGTGGATTATCTTCATTACCATCCCAATCCGTAACTGGATTATCTCCATTTTTTAATGCTTCTAAATCACATATTAACCTTCCATGTTTCCCATATTCATATCCGCTATGTAAATAATCGACTTTACCATTTTTATTAAAAACAACTAAAGTTAACCCACCGCCATTATCCTCAATAACTTCATATTTCCTCATAATATTTTTCCCCTCCAATCTTCAAATGAAAATCTTGTTTCATTTACCAACTCAAACTACCAACAAATGATCCAATATGGAGCTTGTAAAACTCCGCCACAAATATCATCTGTGACTCTCTTAAATGTAAATCCATTTTTTATAAAATATTCTTTTAACTCCGCTTCAATCTCGTACAATTTATGATGTTCTTTATTTTCTTCACCATATTTTTTTACGAAATCGTTATATCCGTATGGAAAACTACAAAAGTCAACAATACATTTTCTATATCCTTTTTCTGCACTTCGCTTAATTTTTTCTTCTAAATTTTTAATACCATACTCGATTGCATCTGTTTTATACATGTTTCTATTTGTAATTGACAACGCTTCGCTTGCTAACATAATCATTGCCCCCTTCTAAATCAAATCATCAACCTCAATTACATCTGGGTTATCACTAAACCATGAATCATTCTCTGCAATTTCCTTTAACTCAATAAAATCTCTTTCAGAATCAAAGCAATCGTTGTGTTTCAAATAAGCTGCTTTTACCTTTTCTCTTGCACCTTCATATGACTCTGCCTTTACAATTCCAACAGCCAATTCTTCAATCCTGTAAGCATATAAATTTGTAATATCCAACATTTTAAGCACTCCTTTCCACACTACAGAAGAAATCATCTTCTGTAAAACTATATCCATCATAGTGGTTATAAATAAATTCATCACTTACATATTCATCAATACTTGCAATCATTTCATATGATGGCTCATTGATATTAACTCCCATCACTTCTGCAAAAGTGCCTTCATTTACAAGTTCTGAATAATATGCCTGTTTCAGTTCGTGTAACTGATCTCTATTTAATTCTTTTACTGTCATAATTTATCACTCCATTTCTCTTTAAATACTCTATGTAATCTTCAATATCTGATTTCTTTTTAACCTCAATATCTTCTTGATGATAATATCCATAAAAAGCATTCGTATATACCTTATATGTTTTATTTTCCATATCAACAATGAGATTATAATTATTGGCACAATCACCACGTTTCTTCCAATTCTTATCAAGCCAAAATAGATGTAATATCATATAAATAAACCATCCTCTCTATAATAAATTTCCTAATTCTTTCATCCGTTCATGCTTAAAGCCAATACATACAAGTGCCTGAAGAATACCTTCTGCATATCCTCTGCGATTTTCAGCTTTCATCCGTAAAGTTTCAAAATGCACTCTGTTATCGGTTTCATTTGCTTCTGTAAATTCTTTAATCGCCTGATTTGCATTTCGAATTCCTTCTTCCATAACTCTTTTACAATTTTCACATTCTGTTTTATTCATTTACATCTCTCTCACTTTCTGTTATAATAACTATTCAAGGAATTGGGGACTTACATGGAATTTCCATTGCCCCATTGTTGTTAGCCTTCAATATATTCCCAGGCTTCTCGTTCTGTTGGAAAAGCAATGCTGCATCCTGGGATATACCAGTTTCCGTATTTCATGTACGGCATAGCTACACACCTCCTTGTATGTATTTATAGAAAAAGCAGAGATGGCGTTCTCTGCTTTTATCTATCTCGTTATGTTATTCTCTCTTTTGGAATTGCTATTCTATCCGTAAAAATCTACATTTTTACTCTCCAACCTCAAACAATTCGTCACCGGAAAAATCAACCATATCTTGTAAAACTGCATGAGCAAATTCCTTTGCATAGTCTGTCCATATCTTATATTGTAATTCTTCCGGATTTAATTCATTGAGTCCATAATCTTTGACGAGTACCTTTATAATGTTTTTCATTCTGTATTCATAATCTTCTTCAATAGTGTGAATATGCATATACATAATTTAAACCTCCTCATAATCTTCAAGTAATTCTTTTAAATTTTCCTTTGCGTTTACTATAAATTGTATTTTTTCCAATGTTCTTCCCACTCTTTTCCATACAAATCTTGACATCTGTATTTTAAGAAATCGAGTGTTGTTTGCTTATCAAGTTCATCTCCTTTTACTGAATATGGATCATGTAAACACCCATTATTTACCTTAAAAATTTCAATCAAATCATACTCCAAAGCTCTTTTATGAGCTTCTCTTTCGTCAATTCCATTTTGTCTTGTCCAAAATTTTACACAATCTGCATGATATTTTTCGAGCTTTGTCCGCGAATCATTTGCATTTAACATTAAATCTACCTCCAATCATACTAAGAAATCTTAGTTTCATTTTCGTCCTATTAAATGTAATGCTTTATAACAATCTTTTTCATTGAATACTACAATATCCGTATTATCTCCTGACATATCATCTGGACACCATTCAATGTCACTTGATTCCATAATATCAATTTCTCTTTTTGTAAGATTTTCAATAATATATTCGCTCATCGTTTTCTTTCCTTTACACATTATTTTCACTATCAAATAAAATTAATGGATATTTACCAAAAATTTCTTCTGGATGACTTTTCATATAGTATTCAGTTTCTTTTGGCGTTTTGAATCCATGGATTTCTTTATGATTGTCATCTTTATCATAATAATCTAATCTATACATATTATCTGCCTTTCTAAAGAAATGCTAATTTCACTATACCAATTCTTCGTATCTTGCATCAGCTACTCTTTGTAATCGCTTAATGTCCCAGTCTTCAATAAAAACAGTATCATCATAAAATCCAACAATTTCTCTTACATCATCCCAAAATGTTTTCTTGTTTGTAAGCTTTTTAATTTTTCGTTCCATCGTATATACATTAGTCTTCATTGCTTTCTCCTTTCACTATGAAACACGCATTTTTTACATTATACGTCCATTGTATTATTTGAAATAATTATTCCGTCTTATCTAGCAAAATGTTACCGACTTCTTTCTCTGTAAGTTCTCTGATTATCTTCATTTTTTGTGCCAGGATTATTAGTCTCATTTAAATTAGTCTTAAAAGAAAAATCTCCAAAATACTTATCTTGTGCCTTTTTTCTGCAAATAGTAGCTTCTTCAATTGTATTAAATCTACCCAAGAATATTGTTTTACGGTTTACCTTAATTGTTGCTGCCCATTTTTGTTTTTCATTATCAAAATGAACCCCTGTGACTCCTGATGAATTATTCTTACTTAGTGATGCATTACGGCAATTCTCTGTATTTGTACAGATACGAATCTGAGACTTTCTGTTATCATGTTTTACATGATATATATGATCTACAATTATATCTCTATCTGTTAATCCTAAAATCAATCTATGCATTCTAATTGGATGATTATCCCCGCTATTTGCGACCACGTATCCGCTCTTGTCTATATGCCAATTATAATTTTTTATCAAATCATAATCTTCCAAATCAAAGTAAAATTCTTCTCCTTTTGTGGTATAGCCTATACCAAACGAACCAGTTAAATCATAATTATTAAATTTACGTTTGATTCCAGTATCGTTTATTTTTTGTAAATTTTTTCTACAATGCTCCAAAATAACACAACCACAACTCTTTGTGTGACCACTCTTCAAATCTTTTTGTCTTACTGGAAAAATTTTATCTGAATTGCATTCACAAAACACGTTCCATCCAGCTATCTTCCTTCCACAATCAATAAAATCTTCGGACTGAGAAACTACAGTAAGTCGTCCAAATTTCATACCTACTAAATTTTGTTTAGTTTTGACCATTTTTTACCTCACTTGATTTTAATTTACTTCTAATTCGTTCAGTGTTTTATTATTTTTATGTGTGCCAGCCGCATCTAACCGCAAATCCCTTTGTAGGATAACACTCAGCCTGCATCCATTCATTGATTGGTGTGGAATACGTTTTATGTATAAAAAGTGGATACAGATTTCCGTCTGATAATTTTCTTAAAAGCTTGTATGCTCTCATCTTACTCCTCCATTTCTATTCCGAACTCTTCATGCAGCAGTTTTTCAAATTCAGTATCCCTCTTCACATATGCATCGAGGAATTCTTCTTCACTGCATGGCGCAAGATCAAAATGCACATCTTCTCGAATATCATCATTCATATATGTGACGATTGCGTCCAAAAGATTTTTGTCTAAATTTAATTTTTCTCCATACCGTAACATCACAAGTCCTCCTTTTTATAAAAACAAAGGAACAAGATTTCTCTTGTCCCTTTATTATTCTCCTTTTAATTTCGGACATAAGTTAAGTCCACCATCAATTTCTGGTAGTCTTCTATATGCATCTCTGTGAATACAATTTTCTCTTTTGCATTCCGGACAATAACATTTTTTGTATTCTTCATAGCTCATTTTCCAATTTGTTTCTGCAAATCTTTCTCTTGTCATCATATTAATTCCACTCCTTAATAATCTTCATCAATACATTCATCAGCTTCGCTATAATATTCACCATCATATCCTTTTTCCATTAGTTTCTCCCAACAATCATAGCATACCAACCTAAAAGTAATTCCGTGACAGTCTCTTGTAAAATTCATATCATTTCTTTCTACTTCTTTTCCACACACTGGACAAATTCTCATATCCTTTTCTTCCATATTTTTATTCCTTTCTATTTATACATTTCTCCATCTTCTGTTCTTGAAATCGTTCTTTTAACAGGTTGCCAATTCTCCTGGTAAATATCTTCTATGAATCCGATCATTTGGATACCAGCCAATATTCCAAACTTTCACTTCTCCGATTTTCATATCGTTCATTTCTTTTTTAAGGTCAATTCCTTCCATCGCAAATGCTTCTATAATGTTCCTGTTTCCATATCCCATAAACTGACCATCAACTTCATATCCTGCTCCTACTCGTTTAATTAACATACAAATCATAATTATTCCTCCATTATGCTGTTTTGTTTATTTCAATGTATTTTGCAATTTTCTCTTCTGCTTTAAGTTTTTCATCTTTAATACTGACTGGTAAAATCAAGAAACTATATGTGTCTCCTTTAATAATCCATGGGCAAACTTCTTTTGTACCATAGAAAATCGGGTATTCAGAATCTACGATACTCATTACATCCACAAGAAAATTTGGATTAAAGCCAATATAGAAATCTTTTTCAGGTTTTTCTTTAACTTCAATTTCATCAAACGCTTCATATTTTATTGTTCCTGCATATGAGTATAAATTTCCATTTTCTGCATGAAATGTAACTGGCAATTTCGATTCTTTCAAAAGGTCTGCGTCGTACTTCATTGCCTCTAATAGCTCTTTTGCATTTGCAGTAAATTTATAATCCCATTCATCCGACAACATCTGATTTACTTTGAAGTATTCACCATCAATTCTTTTTGTAATATATGTATAGTTTTCACTTTCTACTTTTACATACTTATCGTTTTGAGAGATGATAACCTCCATTTCTGATTTTTTGTCTAATAATTTTTTGAATACTGGAACGCATCTGCAATGCAGTTTTACTGTTTCAAACGGATTTTCTGTTTCTTTAAGGATCGTATTATCTTCCAACTGCCGCATTCCGATCATATATTTCCATAATGCTTCTACACGTTTTTCCTTTGTGTTGAAATTAAATACACTCATCATCTGATTGACTTCTTCTCTATTTGACACGAATACAGACAAGTTAGAAATCGTTTCAGATAACCAGTTCTCTTTTACATCCAAAATATTTTCTGCATTGTCTAATACCGGAAGAAATACATCTGTGTTTTCAAATCGTGGAATAGAAACATTTTTCTTTCCACACTTGATATTGATTTTCTCTTCTTCACCGGTTGTAATATCTTCCATGGTAATTTCTCCTGACATTTTTGAAATAATTTTAATATCTTCAATGTCGATTCCGAACATACCTGGTTCCGTATGATACGCATCTTGTGTTCTTACTTCAATATAATGCTCAATGTCTGTACTAAGAATTTTTAAAACTCCCTTGTTGTCAACCGAAAAGTATAATCTTTTAAGACTCGGGACTGGCACTTTTTTGTTTACTACTGTCACTGCCTTGTCCATCATGGTTTTCAGTTCTTTCGCATTCATTGTAAATTTCATCATATTATTTTACCTTCCCTTCTTTAAACATCTGATAAACTTCATCAATTTGTCCGTTCGCTTTTACGTCAAGATCTTTATTATCTGGATAATTGTCGCTAAACTCCACATAAAATTTCAACTTTTCATTGTTATCAGATTCAAGAGCGTTAAGAATCGCTTCTCTTGCCTTGTCATTCTTAGGCGCAAAAACAATACATTCACCATAGGAACCATAATGTCTTGTATAAAACAGCCAATCTTTATTTTCGCATTCAGCAGAAATGTATTTGATCATATTTTTAATTTCCTTTTCGCGTTCTTCTCTTTTATGTTTATCATCCACCTCTTTCTGCTCTCTTCTCTTATGCTGCTCAATCATATGATTAAATAAAGAATTTGCTTGACATAAAGTGTTGAAAATTCCGTTTTCAAGATCAAACCGATCTGGATTTTCTTTATTTACATGCCAAAGGAAATTGTCAATTGTCCGATCAAAGTTCTCTTTCATGATACAATTGTTACCGAGATGAATTCTGAAAAACTCTTCTCCATTTTTCTCAAGCCGTAAGAAGATGATACAATCTTCATCTGCTTTGTCTGGATAAATCGACCACGAATATTTATTTACTTTTCCATAAACTGTAATTCCATATGCTTTATATAATTTATTTTCTTCTACATTTTCGTTATACATAATTCCCATTTTTTATATCTCTCCTTTTTAGTAGTTAAGGCAGATACATTTCTGCATCTGCCTTATTATTCTCTGCTCATGAAACTAATATTTCATTTAACTACCACTCAGGTTCTTTATCTGCCAAACCCAAGTAAAATGCATCCTTTTCTCTGTTCCAAAAATGTTCTCGCAAATCAGCAAGTGATTTAGTTCCATTCTTCAACGCTTCATAATCTGCAAGTACCATATCATCTGTGTAATTTGCATATTCATTTCTTGCAATACCAAGTCTGAATGTCTCACCTTTTCTTATCCAACCAAATCTACTTGTATTTTTAGCTATCGGATAAGCACCAATTGTATATCCATGCAGATTTATATATTTTTCTGAATTTTCACTATGCCAATCTTCAAGCTGTATCTTTGTTCCATCTGCCATTACTGTTCTATCAATAATCTGCATAACTTTCCACCTCGTCACTTTCTAGTCTTAATACTAAATCAAGCACTTTATCTCTCCATTTGATATTTCGAACTGCCTTCCGTAACGTTTCTTTTTCACCAAGTCCTTCTGGAATGATGTCAATCCCATAATCTACAAGCTGCTTTGTCGCTTCAAGTAATAATTCTCTTGCCTGTGCGTCAGGACAGTATCCCTTTCCTCGAGGATCTGCAATTCCTGCCTTAACATATTCTGGATAACATAAATCAATAAACCGTGGCAACTCCTTATCCAAATCCATCATATAAGTCATGCTTGGCTCAAAAATTCGTTTTGGCTTTCCATCCCCACCTCTTTTCTCCATCATTTCTGCTATATCTTCTGTTTCATAGAACTCATTTTCCGAAAGGATTTTTCTTTCGATTTCTTCCGCATTTTCTTTTACTGTTTCATATAATGCTTTTGCATTGAAATAATTACTTTTTAACTTTGCAAGAAACTTTCTATCGTAACTGATTTTTGGCAACATATTATTTCATCCTCACTTTCATCATTTCTTTTCTGTACTCTTTTATCTGTTCCAAAGTCAACCATTCCGGTTTCTCTTCCAGTGAGTTCCAAATCCGTTCCATTTCGTCACAGATTGCTTCTACACTGCCACCCCACAGATGACCTTCATAACCGTTTCCATTTCCGAGGAAATAGTTACAATCATTTCTCATTCTGTCTAAGAACATGTAATCCCTTTCCCTTGGATGACGAACAAAAGGATCATCGCATTCAACTGGTTCTGTTACTCTATTACATGGTTCACCACAGATTTCATCCCATTCAGTTCTATAAGCACCTGTATAGAGATTGAGTCCGTTTTTACCGTTGTTTTCATCAAAATATAACTTTCCATTTTCATCTTCGTAGCATGGAACTTCCATGTATCCACCAAACCCAACATATTTGACTTTCATATTATCAACCTGCCTTTCTATCCGATCCACTGTTTTTTTACTGTGTCATAAATCGCCCCGTTTGCATCCTGATATTCTTTGTACCTGGAATATGTAAACCGTAAACATTTATGACCGTTCATATAAACAATGGTTTTATTTCCATTATCAACGGCAAATCTTTCACGCCACCCAGCAGCTTCCCATGCTTCTTTCATTTCACCTCTGAATCTTCTTGCCTTCTCCATTTTTACTCCTCCTGTTTTCTCTTCATAATTCCATTTGCTGCCTGTACACATCCGTATAACCAACCATTCAGGTAATCAATGTTGTAGCAATACTGCGTCCAATCTCCGTTTTTTGCCCTTTCTTCACTGGTAAAAACATAAAATCCACCCCCATAATCAGCATCTTCAATTTTAATAAAATCGAAGTTTGCCTTATAAGCCCGTAAATTATCTTTAATAATTTCTTCCTGTCGTTTTGTCATCTTTTTTCCTCCAATTAAATAAGGCAGATAGATTATTATTCTCTACCTGCCTTACTGTATTTTAATCATTATAAGGTTCATAAAGATTCCGAACTGTTGTCATACATTTCATCATCAACCCGAAATCATTAAGTCTATCAAGATCTTTGATGATCGTCGTGTCACCGCACACATTGATAAGAATGCACTTTGCGTTCTCACAGTAGTCTACGGTTACACGTTTGTCATTCGTGTACCTGTTCGCTTCGAACATTTCGTTCATTTTCTCAATCCATTCCTTCATTATGTATAATACCTCCTTACTTTACCTGCATCAGCAGCTTACCAAGCTCATTTGCGTCTTTCACACTACAAATCGCAGTTGCCTTTGTATTTTCAGTTCCATCTTTCCGTGAAAATTTCGTGACCATATATACCTTGTCTGGCATTTCTTTGCCATCAACAGTGTAATGTCCGATTTCCACTGTGTTTTTACCAATAGTTCCAATTTCTCTTGTCTTGCTGTAAATAAATTCTTTTGCCATGATTTAGTCCTCCTTCAGCTCTGCATAGCCACCATCGAAATTCTGTTTCCAACTTCTGTAGTTTCCATCTGTGTCCCAAAATTCTATGTAATATGCATTCCTCCAGTTCCACGGTTCCTGATAATTAATTTTCTTGATTTTGCAAGCAATATTACATCAATGAATAATATCTCCTGGCTTTAAATCTCTCATTGTATTCTCCCTTCTACAATTGCAATATTTCCACTTTCAATCAGGGACAAAAAATCCATCGTGTAATAATCCACTCTACTTGCAACACTGTCATCTGGATTAACTGGAACAAGAGTGATTTTGTAATTCTGTTTTACTTCTCTATTCCAGCTTTCTCTTATCATACATAACGTTTCTTTAAATTTATTTCCATCGAGAAAGAAACCAAATCCACAAGTCGTATTTAATGGAACCATAAATCTTACATTTTCGATTCCATCTGACATAATTGCTTGACATAAATCGTCAGATGTAACACGAATGTTATTTTCGATTTTCCATTTTAATTCTTTTATAGAACTCCGAAGCCAATCATCTAAATAAATTTTCTCACGATCCCATGTAAAAAATTTTCCGAATTTATCTTCTCGAATTGTTCTGTCATATGATTTCTTATTACTTGTAACAGTTACACAATCACATAACTCATTCGAAGAAACAAACACTCTAATCGTTTTATCTTTACATTTGTAGTTATAGTACATTACGTTTCCTTTCTAAAATCTCTCTTTCATGTCTCACTGTTTAATGCTTTCATTCCCCATTCGCTTTTCGAAAATAACTCAAGCATATCATCTCTGTCAGCAAGATTAATTTTCCTTGCACATCTGTCATAGAAATCTTTTTCGTCAGACCCTTCCTCTGCATAATTCCAAAGACTAATTGAAAATTTGCCTTTAAAAATGTTTTCACCACGTTCAACAATTGGCTGCATGTCCTTTTTCAGCGAATGAATTGCACCTAAGTTTTTACAAACCACATCATCGGAACATAAGCTAAACGTCGTTCCTAAACTACTTCCATGCCGAAATAATCTGTGTCTCATTGCTCCATCATAACAATTCATACCAGGGCAATAAACTTCAATACTATTAAAACAATTTCCGTTGTCAAATGTTTCAGCAACAATTACCATATGAGTTTCCATGTCGTATGCAAAGATCATGTGCTCATTAGTGATCCTATCATCACTATAGTTGTATTTAAAATCTTCAATGAAGCCGATTTTAAATCCATTGTATTCGAGAACTTTTAAGAATTCCTCATATGAAATTTCCGGGAAATAATCATACGGGACACGTTCTGCATCTGTTAAGATAACCCGTTCCTTCTCTTCTTCATTATGTAATCTATAATAGCCAGGTTTTACATCATTCCGTGAAAGGATAATCTTACCATCTTCTCTATGTCCTATGATATTTTTCTTTTTCCCTTCTCTAAATCTCACAATCTCGCACGGTAAAATATTTTTCGTTTTCATTATTATGATCTCCTTATGTTTTGATCTTGGTATTGTATAATAATAATGGTATATTATCAATATTTATTACACAATTACCAGAATTTACCGTTTATTTGACTTGCCCACTTCAATCTCATTCCCTTCGTCATCTTCTAGCCAGTATTCCAACCCGAGAAAATCAGTATCACGAAGATTCTGTACCATCATTTTCGCTTTTTGTAACGAAACTGTAGGCTTTAGCTTTCTTATTTGCGTTGTTACATCGTCACTTGCTACAATGTACACATTCCTTTCCCTCCTTCCCTTACAGATTTTCTTGTTGCAAATAATCGACCGTCAAGACTCATATATACATCAACCATTGTATTTTTTGTTCTTACATACAAGACGGTCATATGCCGCAAAGCGTCTTTCTGTACATATAGTACGGGTTCGTACCGATCAAAGATTTTTATCCAAATCACCATAAAATCGCTTTCCTTTCTGTGATTACTAACAGCCCAAATAAAATGAACGTTACCCCTAACGGCCAGGTATCGCTTGCATATCTAATAAGTAGATACCCAACGCCCATAAGCATCACGCAAAAGATTCTTTGTGCTATAAGTTTTTTACGCTGCCGTTCTCTTTTGCGTTTGGCTTTCGCTTTCTGAATTTCCATTTCGCGCTGCTGCTCGATGTGTTGACGGTATTTTTCATAATTGGTTATGTCAATTATGTTGTAATGATCTGGATCAAATACAGCACATTGTTGCGTTCTCAATTCTTTTCGCTCCTTTTACTTTTTTATTCGACACAAGGTTATTCTCTTTAATCAGTCTTGCTTTTACTTCTCTATTCAGCCGTGTATTTACTTCAATTCTCTTGTGAGTAAAACGATTTAAATAATGTAAGTGTGATCCAGTACCATCTCTTCCGTTCACTCTTGTTTCTCTGAATCCATTAGGAAATAAATATTCCCTTTCAAAATCCAGAACTTCCTTTGGCTTTCGTCGTCTCGACATTATTCATCATCTCCTTTTAATAATCCGAAAAATTCTAATTCTGCATCATCCATATCTTGCTCACCGATGAAGTATTCGTTCTGTTCTTCCTCTGTCATCCAGCAATCCTGAATGATTTTGTCTTTCCATTGGGTTGCTAATTCTTCCAGCCGTGACCGTGGGATGTAATCACTTTCCGTTTTATACCGAAATGAATCAATAGCATCCTGCATAACCAGATATTCTTCTCTACCATATTTTCCATACATCCATGAGCAGACAGTGTAAGCCCAACTTCCATCAGCACAGATGTCGGATACGATCTTGTACTCTTCTGTGCTTTCCATTTTGATGAGTGCGTACTCTTTCTTTTGGGCAATGATTTCATAATCAAAGCCAGCTGGATTATGTCGTTTTTCCATTTTATTTTCCTCTCTTTCTTGTGATTTAAGTAATCACATTGGAACGGACAAGTTTCCTTATCCGCTCTGTCTAACTACTTAATTTTCACTTTCGCTTTCGGACAAATACTCTTCAAGTCCTGCATATTCGTCATCCGAAAGCAGATTCCGTAAATCATCCATTGACATAATCGTTATTCTCCTTTCTCGTTTGTGTTTTTGAGCGAAAGAAAACACCATCAGTTAGCTAGGCTGACGGTGTTTCTTCCTATATATATGTGGAGGGATAAGGTGGTGCTTTCTTATTCCGAACTCCCTATGTAAAATATGTATATGTATTGCTTGCTATGTATTATGTAAGATATGTATTATTTATTGACTTCGCTTTCCAGAATATCGAACAACTGTGCATTACTCTTAACAGGAAATACCTTACTTTCGTAGAAAGCTGCTCCGCTACAATGTTTCTTCAAAAGATTTAATGTTTCCGTTCCGTGAATGCTTTCCATCTTCAGAAGAACATTGATATTTCGCTGTGTGAATGCATTCTTTTCTGTAGATCCGCACCAATTCAATTCTTTAATCATAACGATTGCATGTTTAAGTGATTCAGGTCTGCGTTTTGCCATTCTTAACAGATTCATGGTTGGTGTAACTTTCCCAATAGGATTTTCTTTCCGATTCAGGTCAGCCGAGATCTGGATGTTGTATGCATCGAAAATCATTTTGAAATTAATATAATCTTCTTCGTTCGCTTCAATACCAGCTCTATACATATCACTAACCGACATAGGTTTCCTTCCTGCCTGCTGTCCTAAGAAAACTAATACGGCCTCACACATTGTTTTACAATCAATAATCTCAACCAGAATTTTTAATTTTTCTGCTTTCCCTAACAGATTGTTTTTCATAATGAATGCAGCTAATCTATGTGCGCCATCGGCTACATATAATCTTCCATCAATAAGGAACACTTTGATCGGATCGAATTTCGATTCATTGAAATTTTCTTCAATCTCTTTTGCCTTTACCATGTCCGTACTTCTCTGCCAGTCTGGAATATGTACAAACAGTGGGTTGATTGTTATATATTTTTTATTTCCTACTGTCAAAGGATACCGTAATGCATTGCTTACTTCCGATGTTTCCATTTCTGCATCAAAACCCTGCTGTTCATTAATCCAATTTTCGAAATCGACTGATGTCATATAATGCCGGAATCCTTTTGCTCTTCTATATTTTTCATATGTCTTTCCCATCGAATCTGAAAAGCTGTATCCTACATCATGAATTTCGATGTCGTCTTTATTGATCTTCAGGATAAAGCAGATTTTGTCTACTTTCTCTTCCGACGGATTACTTCGACCTGTTTCATAATTTGAAATTGTGCTTTCAGCAACTCCAAGTTTCTTTGCAAGTGCATTCTGTGACATACCAGCTTTCTCTCTCATCTCTGTTAATTTTACTCCATTGATTTTACACATAATTTTTATCTCCTTTTTCTATGTTTTATTATTTTGAATTTCTCTTTGATTTTGAGCATAAAAATAACAGGTATATTTCAACCTGCTTTTCTATGCTCTGTGTTCAGTTTTCGAAACCACATAATGTATATGGTTCTAGCGTACATACCATATAACAATATATAGCATTATCATATAGTATGTCATCTTCGGCAATTCGCTTCCAATTTTCAAGCGTTGCCTTCTTATTTTCTCTTAGTCCTCCACCGTATTCTTTCCAGATCGTATCACGGCTTGCAATGTTTAGTTCTGCTAATCTACGATCCATTTGCCGTAAAGATTCTATACGACGGTTTAGTGACCATGATTCTATTTTGCGTTGTGTGATTGTGCATCAGCTCCTTTCTATGGTTTTGCCTTACTGGATTTTATAAAAGCTTTCATTCCAACCAGGAAGAAGAAATTCTGTCAACCGATCATTGTTCATCATCGCATCGAATCCGATTTCCGTTACAATGTCAACAATTTCTTTTTTAGTAAGGATAAATTCTTGCGTTGTCTTTTTAATAGTTCTTACACAGATTTCCGCAAGTTCTCTTTCTGCTTCTTTCTGCTTGTACAATACCTGACAGCTGATGTCATGGAACAGATCGTCTAACGCTTCTTTTACCTGCTGAATAGTAATATATTCTTCATGCAGTTTTTTGTATTTTTCTACAGACTCGTTGAATTTCCGTTCTTCCGCCAGCTTGTTGCAATACTGGACTGCTGCCGCGAACTCTGCGTCTGTCATATCACAGGTAAAGATGATAACTTCCGGTTTCTCTTTTGCTTCAAAGTCGATTCCTGACAATGCAAGATAAGAATAAAAGCTTGCACTATTTGCCACTTTGATTTCAAATACTTTTCTCATGATTTTTAATTTCCTTTCTTAATTAATTTGATTATGTATATATTATGCATAATTATAAGTGCATAACTTATAATTCATAGTTCTTAGTGCGGCGAAATGATCCAGTTTCCGTTGTTCGCTTCGCCAAAAGCTACGGCATAAGTAAGACATAAAGCTCCCGGAACTAGATACCAAAGACTGCTTTCTGAACTGAGCAAGAACCAGATTGCTCCGATCCATGCCAGGATATAACTTACTTTTAATAATTTGTCTCTCATTCCTTTTTCTCCTTTGCCTTTTTGTTTTTTCTCTGGAAATAATCAAGCGGAAGCGGAATATCTTCTTTACCTTCTTCTTGAAAGAATTTAAATTCTCTTCCTTTCCATCTTCCGGTGATAGAAAGAATCAGTCTTTCCGTTCCGTCAAGCCAATGACCTGCACCCAGGCTATAATAGTTCTTATCATTCGGAAGCATGAACAGAATGACTACTTCATCATCCCAGTCAAGCGGGATTTCATAGATTTCTGCATTCTGTGGAATGTTTACGAGATTCATAAGTTCCCTTGCAAGTTTCGATTTATTTAAGGATCTGCAATCAGTTGCTTCCATGTTACAAATTTCCTTTACAAGTGGCATAAACTTTTCTGGTTTCATTTTTTGGTTTCCTTTCTGTGTAGTTTCTTTTTTCTTTATTCTCCGAACACCTGATAGATTGTTCCATCTTTGGTGTAAATCCGAATTTTGCCTTCTGCCTTTTCTACGTCGGTGATGTCGTCCAACGCAACGTATGCCTTGTTAAAATCGTACTCGTCGGCTGATTTATAAGAGTAGAACTCATAACCGTCGGAAGTCATAAGAGACAGTTCTTCTCCGTTTGTATTCCAGTCTACAATGTCACAGACGAACGCATCGGCGTAGCTGTAGTCCTGTTCGGCGGAATAGTCAAGTTTTCGGTTGTTGGTTTCCGTTGCGGAGTTCTGCCGTGATACTGCTTTTACTGGTTCTGCTGCTGTTCTGGTGGTGTTGTAAGCAGAGATTCCGGAAAAGATGGTGGTAAGGGTGAGAAGTGTTACTGTTAATTTTTTGAACATAGTAGTTCCTCCTTATTTTGAGTTTGCCTTGTGAAATTGAAAATTTTTGCATCAAAAAAAGACATTCTTGCTTTGCATTGCAAAAACGCCTTTTTCGGTTCTGTTATTTTGTTTTACAAATAGAATGTAACTTCTACTTGTGTAGGAATCCCGAATGCAATTACATTACATACACGGGTTTCCATTGTGTTATCTTCCAGATATTTCCGTTGTTGGATTCTGGAATCATACATTCCTGTCAGTTTCCGCAAAGTATCTTCTACGTTTTCCGGTACGAACTGTTCCGCAATTTCTCTGTGACGCCGTGAAAATTTTGTCATCGGAATACAAGTAATATCATTTCTTTTCATTTTCTCTTCCTCCTAAGATCATTCTTGATGCTTTCAACGCATTGTTTGCCTTGAAATTTCCAGTTTTGATAAACACGGATAATAAAGCCGGTGCTAATTCTTCTACTAATTCTGTAGTATATAACATATTACAGATAGCATTGAAAATACCCATGGTTGCCTTGTCATTTTCTAAATGATTGCTTTTAATTGTAACCATCATTGCGTTTTCTGCCTGGATTGCGTTCATGTTATTCTACCTCCTGTTTTACCTTTTTACATTCTCTGCTTAATAGTCATAACCACAAGATAATGAAATCATTGATGCATTACCAGAAAATTCCCAATGAGCATAAGTTGTGTGTTCTTTCCATTCCGGTTCTGACCGTCCAAAATCTCGTGCTTCCATTCCAGGAATTAATCGCTGCCCAGATCCACCGCCTTTCTTTCTTGTAACCGCGCTTTTCATCATTTTATCGAAATTTTCCGGTTTGCATTCTCTGATTGGGTGAACTGATTTCGCTTTACTTTCTTTATGAGCTTTCCAGATGCTGCACGCAAGTTTCCGTTCGAACTCATTCTTGCTATAGGTGGCGATTATATCTCGTTCCCATTCGTTATAAACCGAATTGAAAGCCCACACATACAAATAAACGCGGTTTCCTTTATAGTTTGGGAACGAGTCACACACGTACCGAACGCCGTCATATTGAGTATATACGGCATTTACTGGGAAAAGTTTTCCCGCCATTCTGAATTGTTTTCTTGCAATGAGATAACGCGTATCTGAGCATTTTTTAAACACTTCTGAAATTTTACACATGGTTTTCCCTCTTTTCTTTCTTATTTTCATTGCAAAGCTGGAAATTTAAGTACGCAAAAAAGACGTTGCACACACAACGCCCATTTTCGGGTATCAAAAAGCACTTAAAAAAATAAGTGTTGAAAATCGCCCGTAACTTTTGACGGTCACGGGCGATTATATTGCGATTGCGTGGTTATTTCTGTTTCTTCTGTTCAAAAGTCAGATTGCCCTTAATTTCGAACTTTCCACCCTGTTTTTTCAGGACGATTGCTTTTACAAGAACTCGTTCAAATTTCTTGTAGTTCACTGTCTTGAACAGGAATTTTCCGTTTCCGTCCTGTTCAATGTTGAAACCAGAAACAAGTGTCGCCAGGTTATTTAATTCCGTTGGGGTCATTCTGATGGAACGAGACGCAAGTACCTTATTCCCGTCCGATTTTGTGACAGAAAACCGCGAAAACAGGTTTTCCATCTCAGCGCGGAATGACAGATAAAGTTTTTTTGTATCTTCCGTTGTTTCACCTCCTGTTCGTCCTAATTCGTGACGGTAAAGCTGGGCACTCTGTAAAGGTTTTTCAAAAACCTTTTTCCAGTCCGAAACGTTGCCGGACGCAAGCGAACAGAACAGTTCAAAATGGAGCAGCTGTTTTCCAGTTCCTTTTACCTGGGCAACGTATACCGGAGAAATAATACCGGAAATTTTTTCGCACGCGTCACGCAACGCGTCACGGCGGTTAGTGAGATCCATTCTCACATCTTCTGCCGTCAGAAGAAACGCGCGGAGCTTTAAATATTCCGTACTTTCTTCCGTATCCAATTCGAATACATCACGCTTGTTTTCAAGCTCTTTTGCGCGCGCTTCAGACTTTTCAACCGTTTTCAGAAAACTTTCTAACTTGTTTTCTGAAGCGGTTTTTTCCTGTTCCATACAAGCCGCGAAAACGGCGTTTTTGTAAAGAACCGGAGTGAGAACTACACCGACAAGTGAAAGTTCATTAAAATCGGTATAAGACCGTGAGATAATCCCGTCCGAAACGAGATCGAAAACAACGCGGTTATAGACAAGCGCGGTTTCATCTACTACAAGACGAGTTCCGGAAACAAGGTTGATAGAAGCAAGTTCGTTGCGGGTTACTTTCAGAATGTTATACATCATGGTTTTTTCCTCCTTAAATGCCGTGTACTTGACACGGCGAAACAAAATTGATAAGATATGTATTGAAACAATTTCGGCGCTCATAAACTCACGTTTTCGTCAATATTTCAAGCGGGCGACTTGAGCGCCACGACTTACGGGAAACGTCCCGCGACGTATTTTAATGGAACACGTAAACCGAAAAGGGAGCGACTTGAGCGCCACCACTTTTTTTATTGCAATTTGTAGGGAGCGACTTGAGCGCCACCACTACGAAAAGGTGTTTCGTTCGAATGTAGTCTGTATATCCCGTGTACAGGTGGGAAAACGCATATCATCACACGCGCCCACTTTGTTTACCACTCAAGTGCTGCTGATTTTAAGCAGATATTTGAAGACGGTTACTCGTGTTACCCGTTCGCGTACATCTCACGACGTTCGCGCGCTCAACTGGGAATAGTCCTATTCGGTATGGACTTTGTACCGGGCAAATTAGTTTGCCGAACTCATGCAAGAATAGAATGCAGATGGATTTTCCGCCATCCGCGGAGCGGTTACACGTCCGCGTAATAGATACTGAGACTAAGGTTGACAGTTACAATCCCGGGCGGTGTCCGGTATACAGAAGAAGAAACACCGCGAACGAAACGACCGTTCGCGTACCGTTTAGGCTATCACCCTTTCGGTAATTGTATTATCTCATAAACATGCATAGATTGCAAGTGTTTTTTAGTGAAATTATACACAAATTATAAACATGCATAGAACTATTTTTAGTGCATATTGCTAGTTGATTAATTGTCGTTGTGTAATATACACAATAGATGCGGTATAAGTAATAGTATTATGCAGCATATTGGCAAATAGTAATATTACACAATAGATGCAATAGTTTATTGTGCAAAGTGCTGAAAATAAAATAATTGAAAGAAGGTATCATATTGTCAGAAACTAACGAGTCACAATTAAAAGCTGTCAGAAAATATAACTCACAATGTAAAAGTGTCGCAATACGCTACACTCCAAAAGAATTATCAGAATTTGAAAGGTTAGAAAGATATATTTCAGAAAATAATGTAAATAAAGCCGAATATATTAAAAATTTAATAAAAGCAGATCTGGACAAAAAGGGCTATTGACTGCAAAGTGTACCAGAATAGAAGGTTGACTATTGGTCAGTTTAGAATATTAGGAATGATTACTATTATTGAATTTTGATGTGGTGTGTTGAACAGTGATAATAGTTTGAGTATCAAATTATTTTATTGTAATACTATTTGAGTGTCGAATTGTTTGGAATTAGAATAGTTTGAATATCAAAACAATTTTCGATATGTAAAATTTTTACATATGACTTTACGTCACACTTTACCACCCTTTTTCAACTTGCCACCGGAACGGCGCGCGCCATGGTCAAAAATTTTTATTTTACCAAACAATAGAAAAAATTTAATCTATTATCAGAATATTTTAAATTGTATTTAAATTGTGCTATACCCTATAAAATACCTGTTTTTCGGGGTTAAATAACGTTGTGATCTGTTTATTGTCTGAATGTTTAGACGGGGGTAGTTAAAATCAGTAAATTGTCTGAATATTTTGAAATCTCACATAGCTGGTTCATCCACACACTAACTCCAGAATCCATCACTCCACCCAATCTCCCTATCTCACCACCCTCCCATTCCGTCCATCAAAAAACAATCCCCATTTTGCCCAATAATCAAGCCAAAAATCCAATCATTTCACCACAAAACACCTTATCGTACCCTTTATCGTTAACCCCAGTAATCAAGCCCTAAAATCACTCCACCATTCATATTTCATTTCCAACTTTCACACATCCGTTCCAAAATAATCCATATAAATTCCAAACTCTAACGATAAGTATTTCACCACGCAAAAATTGCTCTCTTCTACTCTCACATCCACGCATACCATTACAAATCATCCTTACTATTGATCTAAGGACAAAACAGTATTATAATCGACCTAGAATCCATTCAAACACCTATATCATATAAACTGTCCACCTATACAAGAAAAGAGGAAAATCATGTCATTTCGTGATGAATTGTCCAGTCTTACACCAACACAAGAACAGATCCAGACTAAAGCAACATCTGAAGCACAAACAAATGCCAGACTTGATTATTCTGGTGTAAAAGATCTTTTACGCTCCAAAGCACAGCATAATGAGTACACAACTATAGGCAATCATAAATATATCTCTTGCTATTATCCGGATTCCTATTCAGGCGAACCAGAAGCTGCAGAATATGTCAGACGAGTCTGTGAAACAAGAACAACCATGCATAGAAGAGGATTATTTTCTGGACAAGTACAAGAAACATCATGCGTAATCTCTTATATTATTACAAACCAATCTGCATATGATGAATATTTAAAAGAATTACAAAGACTCGCTGCAGAAGATGATATTCGTATATCTGTAGTAGGATATAATAAATTAGAAAAACGCACCGAAATATCAATTCCCTGTTGTCTCGGATCGACTTTACTGGCAAACAATTATATGTACAGAATCAAACTTAGTGTCAGCATCACATTTTAAATAGGAAATAACTCAAATAAAATAAGGGTAGATGACCATAAAAATCACCTACCCTATACAAAAAAGACACTTCTACAAGTTTTAAATCGATCTTATATCTGTACCCTAACAACTATCCACCAAACACATCTAAATCCGTCCTAGAAAAATAATCTCACATACTCTCCTACGATCATACCCAAGAAATGATCTGTATCCTCTCATACCAGACACACCATGGGGGGCTACTTTTAAACTCCAGCATAAAACGATCTTCTATTTCATATATACCTATATAATATACAGAATTTACCATTTGAATGTTTGTTCGAATTATGCTAAAATTATTAATATCAAAAATATAAAGGACTGTTAGGCATGAATGATTTATATAGCTTTTTCTATTGGGGAGATTACAATGCTCAGATGGCGGAATTAGCAAAAAGAGCACAGTCAGAGCCGTGGTCTTTTGGAAATATAAACGATTATTCAATTTTAAAAAATTATATGAAACACACTTTCCAAAAACTGCAGAGTGAAGGGAAAATCGTTACAGCAAAATATTATTGTATTTTTAATACAGGCCTATATGATAATTATAACGAACCAATTTATGTATATGCAGAACCTAATAATAGATTAGGCTATTCAAGTTGGATATTTAAAGGATTCAAAGATCGTTATGAGCTAGGCGATTTAAAAATCATTGATTTACCAGAAAGAGCTGATTACTTTTCTGATCCAGGCAAACTCATATTCAACTGGCATTATCCCGTTAATGTTCATTATGAACACATCTTAGATGACCTTAATACAGCGCAGCGTTTACCAGAACGTATTCGGACAAGTGATCTTGCATTGGAAACACTAAAAGGAGTAATCGATTCTTCAATTCAAAAGGTTACTGCGAATTATAAGCTTGCTATTCCTCATTACTACAATAACAGGATTCAGTTAATGATTCCATTATATTTCAACAAAAATAATATTCCTGACGTTGCATTGGTGCTTAATGAAATAGATGGAAAGTGTTACCAAGCAAGAACATGTCTTTCCATGAAGATGGCATACATTGATGCAAGGATTATTTCTAAGCCTGATGTGTTCTGGTTATCCTTTGATACAATTAATGCAAGAGAAGAAGAATAAAATAATATATGAAAATACATTCCTATAGCAGATGAGAGAAATCTTGTCTGCTATTTTTTTATGCTCAAAATCAAAAATTGACAAATCATAAAACACAAAAACGATTCAAATGGCATGGAGAATAAACAAATATCAAAGAAAATCATAAATGCGAAGGAGATATTTACTATGGACAATAATTTAAAACTGATCACAACAGAAAAATTTGGAGAACTAGACTACAGCTTTTACAGAAATATGAATGACGACATTTTATTGACAAGAGAACAAATTGGGCAAGCGTTGGAATATAAAGATCCAATAAAATCAATCCAAAATATTCATATGAAACACAAAGATCGTCTTGATCATTTATCATTAAAAATCAAAACAGAAACTTTCGACCACCATCAAAGTGATGTATGTCGAAACAATAATCTTATGACAGAACGTGTCTACTATACCGAAAGAGGAATTATGGAAATTTGCAGATGGTCAAGACAACCAAAAGCAGACGAATTTATGGATTGGGTATGGGATATTGTAGAAAAATATAGAAATAATACTTTTACATCTATAAACTTACAGCCAATTATTAAAGCTCTTGAAAATCTTATTCAAGCCCAAAATAATATGACTCAGGCAGTTAATTTACTATATGAAAGATATGACACAGATATTGCTCAGTTAAATGAACGATTGACCTTATTAGAAAATAATATGAATACATTTGGAACAATATCAAATAAGAAAATGCCATATTGGGTAAGTATTATGATGCCTAAATTCAAGCGGATTATGATGAAATATGGAATTGATGATTACAAAACATTATATAGAAAATTATTTAAAGAGTTTGGAGAACAATATACAGATAAGGATTTAAATCAGATGATAGATGACTATTGTCATAATAATAATCTAAAGAATTGTATGACCATGGATGCACTAGCTTATGACAAAGAATATAGAAGTTTATTTGAAGAGATGGTTGATGCAATTCTGGATGAGTGAACAATTTGATAAAACCATTATTCTATTAGAGAATGAATTATCAAAAGTGGCTACGGTAGTTTCTTGACTGCACGGTTGGATTGACAATAGTGTGCCACACTACTAGCGCGGAGATGCAGTAGCTCTCCTTGCTCTGGCGTCTGCTAAAGCAGCCACCAGGTACTGAACCATTTATAAAGTATTTATTAAAAGTATGAACAAAGTATAAAATAGAGCAATTTTACCCTTATAAATTATGGGTGAAATTACTGTACCAAAAGTTCCCTATATATAATATATATTAGGAAGAAATGGTACAGTAAAATTTTTTCAGAATATATAAGGTAAAAATGACTCTAAAATTACCATTTTGAAAAGGAGACATTTTTATGGACAAGAATAATTTTGAAGTAGGACTTATTTCTGAACAAGATCTAATAACTCGTTATGGCAGTCAATCCCAAAAGGATTCATATGAAAAATTGGGTTATATGCAAACAAAAAATAAACAGACTCTTTTAAAAAAAGTAAGTAGATATTGTAAAATCGAACCTCATGGAAAAAAGGAATATATGATCAAAGAAGTATATCCTTATATTTTACCAGCTAATTTTAGCAAAATGAATACATCTTTATATCAGTATATTGTTCCACTGCTACTAGAAAAAATCATTAATGGACATGATAAAAATCGAAAGATTGATATCACACTTGGTAAATGGGCCAGAGAAATCAATATGGTCAACCAAAATTATAATCTCTGTAAATATAATAAAGAGGAAACTAGCAGAGCTATTAAATACGAATTGGATACTATTAATGAATTTTATAATAAATCAGATGATATGATTGAGTATTATATTATGAATGCTCTGGATTATCTTAAATCCGCAGGTCTTATCATCTGGCGTGATGTGTACAAAATCACTTCTGAAGTATCAGACGAGATGATTGAAATCGATTCAGATGGAGTTGTTCATGCAAATATTAAATTGGAAACTAGAGAGGCGTCTAAAGAAGATATGGATTTTTATGCTGCTTGTATTAAGGTTGCTGATGAAAAAGCAAATATCACAAATGCATCCGAAAGATATTACAGCAAAAAATCACAACGATTTAATGAAGCCCTCAAAGATGAATTATATAAACGCAAAATCAAACTTGTCTATAAGTCATATGAAGCTTATTACATCGATCTTGACAAATGTAGTTTTGTTCTAAATCAATTCCCACATCAATCCAATATTATCAAAAAATTTAATGATACTTTCACAGAGATGATTATTGGCAATGCTCAAAAACGTTTTGATAAATCACCTCGAAAATATACGATCTATGAAAGCAAAGATGATTATTCCCTGTGTTTTAAGGGGTTGTGCGAAATGACAATAAACAATGAAACTGAATATCTTGGGAAGAGAATTAATAAACGTAAAGTTGAAGATGAATACACGCTTCAAATTAACTAGCAAAGGAGATATAAAAATGGAATTTAATACAAACCAAAAAGAAGCCATTCACACCATAGACGGAAATATGGTTGTCATTGCTGCAGCTGGATCTGGAAAGACATCTGTACTTACATATAGAATTTTAAACATGGTCAAGAACCATGGAATTGATCCCACTACTATTTTGGCTGTCACGTTCAGTAAAAAGGCAAAAGAAAGCATTGAGCATAGATTAGGAAAACTTGGAGTAGTTAGTGTAAATGTAGAAACTTTTCACTCTCTCGCTCTTAAAATTATTACTTCTACATATGGATATGGAAAATACAAGGTATGGACTGCATCTTGGGAAAAAGAAAAAGCACTGAAAGAAATTTGCTGTGATTTACTTGGATTATGTAGGAATAAAGATGATGTTCCTTATAATGGAATACTGAGATTTTTGGGAATTCAAAAGACAAATATGTTAGGGTCAACAGATAGTTTGATTTATTCAGATGACGATCCGTATCCTGATGATCGGATGAAAAAGATTTATAAAATGTATGAAGATTATAAAAAGGATAAGTCCTATATTGAATTTGATGATTTCCTGAATATGGCAAATCAGTGTTTTGACAAATTCCCAGATATTTTAAAATTTTATCAGAATAAATATCTTTACGTGTTATCAGATGAGTTTCAGGATGTGTCTATGGCACAGTCTCTTCTTCTTAAAAGAATTAATAATAAAAACACTATGATTGTAGGTGATCCTTTACAGGCAATCTATTCTTTTCGTGGTGGGCGAAGTGAATACATTATGCAGTTTGATCAGGATTATTCTGATGTGAAAATCGTCCATTTAAACACGAATTACAGATGTAGTACAGATATTGTACGCATGGCGAATATGTTAGCACAACATATTCCTGACAGTAAGGATAAGAATTATGTAGAAAGTATTGCTTCTAAAGGAACAAATCAGTTCCCTGAATACAGAAAATTTGTAAGTGAATATGATGAAGCCTCTTGGATTTGTAAAAAGATCACAGAGAAAAAAGAGAATAATGAGTATAGAGATATGGCTGTTCTAGCAAGGACAAATGCCCAGTTGACAATATTGCAAACTGTCATGTCTAAAAATATGATTCCATATGACGTTGTTAATGGGGTTATGTTTACGGAGCTACCAGAGATTAAGTTACTGATCTCTTATCTTAAATTGGCATTGCACGAAGGAGATAATTCAGCATTTTCGTATGTGTATAATAAACCAAATCGTTGGTTAGACCAGAAATTTTTCGCTGAAGTCAAAGAAAATGCTACGAGGAAAAACACTTCTTTATACAATGCAATGTTTACGATTGATCGCAGAAATTGGCGTTTCAAAAATGGAATTGATCAATTATATGAAGTTATTAATACACTACAGAACAGAAAATTCGAGTCGGTTGGTGAGATGATTGAATACTTGAGATTCTATCTTAAAATCGATGATTTTGTTAGCAAGGGTAAACAGGCTGATGATGGTGGGTTTTCGGAACAGATTGAAAATATGGATGCTTTTCAGAATATTGCAGAAAAGTATTTTGATTTAAACGAGTTTATGTTGTACTTAGATGACATCAATAGACAAGTTGCAATGGAGAATAATGATAAAGTACATCTCTCAACAATTCATAGAGCAAAAGGGTTGGAATATCCAATCGTGTTCATTGTTGGATTGAATGATGGACTGCTCCCACATGCAAAAAGTGACAATCTCGATGATGAACGCAGGTTATTATATGTCGGAATTACAAGAGCAGAGAATGAATTATATCTCTCTTCTACTGCATCATACAATGATAATCTTATGACTTCTAGTCCGTTTATTGATGAACTTGGAGATAGCGTTAAAAAGATGAAATGTTGATGAATGTTTAGAGAATATAAAATTAGGAACTATTAATCATCCCTATAACTAAGGAGTGATAGAAATGTATTTAAAAATTATGAAAATCAAAGGAGATATTAATTATGAAAGAGAACACAAGATTTTGCACAAGAAGTATGAGAGATAACACAAAATTTGGAGGACTGATTCATTTTACAGAACTTTCTCCATATCCGAATTCTACTACCCTATCACATGGATCGCACTTCGCAGAAAAGATTATTGCAGACAGAAAGTTTGATGAACAGTGTCATCGAAATATTATTCAAACACAAAAATTAAAAGCAAAACAGTCCACAGTAAAGGAAGTGGATGAGTTTGTTTACTAAAACTGATCGTAGATATTTATCTAAAGCGAGACAGGCTGCAGATATTTCTGATTATAAAAACGTACATATTGGTTGTGTAGCAGTATATAAGGGAAATATTATTGGCATTGGTTGTAATACCAACAAAACACATCCAGTACAGAAATATTATAACAAATATAGAATTACTGACGTTGATCAGGAAACACTTCTCCCTAAAATACATGCAGAAATTAGCTGTATCAATTCCATCCGACATCTGGATATAGATTTTTCCAAAGTAAAATTATATATATATCGAAAACGAAATGATAAACCTTATGGTATGTCTAGGCCATGTCCGTCATGTATGGCTGCTATTAAGGATCTAGGCATAAAACACATTTACTATACTACAAATGAAGGCTTTGCTTATGAATGTGTAACGCAGGAGGATTTAGTATGAATATTAATACAAATATTATAGATTTTATATGGAATTTTAAAAATTTGAAACTTAAGGATTTTGGATTAGATCCTGAATATAACATGTTGTGTGCGCCAGTATGTGGATGCGGATGTGGTGAAAAGATGAATGTTTTATTGGCAGATGATGATGACATCTATGATTTTTGTTATGAGCTTGTAGATACTCAAGATTGCAATTATTGTGTTGTTTTTGCAATCAATGAAAAGAATGAAATGCTTGGTGCCATTAAATATGATGGTGAAATTCATTGTATTAAATTGAAAAACATTTCTGAAGACTATCTTCAAGTTGGTGGTATGTTTAATGATTTAGAGCTACATCAGTATGGAATTATTGTCTGTGTTGGCGATGGAGAATATAAGATTTTGGAGGAATAAAAGATATATGGCAGGTATTAATGTACCTCAGTATGAGATTTTTAAAATTGGAACAGATAAATTAAAATATTCTAAATGGAATTTGAATATTGATAAAAAAGAAGCATTTAAATACCAAGAATCTGTTTCATTATTTGAGGGTCAGCAATTTCGAATTATGGCAAAGAAAATCATGAAGAAAGCAAAATGGAAATGTGATTTTTCGAAACTTTTTATGCAAGTCGTTATTGATCAAAAAACAGATTTTGCAAGAGCAACAAACAAAAAAGGTGTTACTGTAAATGGTATAAATTATAGACGTTTTGTTGGAACAACAGGTGGTTTGAAAAATAACACTCTTCTATTTTGTAATTCGGAATACATAGATAAACTAAATGAATTATGTGAATGTAGGCGAAACAAAGAAGTGCCATTAGTTCCAGCAAAATACGAAGCATATAAAGCGTTAACTTGCTCTGCATCGCAGCCAATTTGCGAACCACATGGAATTTTAGTTGTGAAAGATTGCATTACTCAATACGAAGATGATGTAATTTCTCTCGATAGTGGAGTTGGAGACGGTGAGCCAATTCGCGAAAAAAAACATAAAGTAATGGAAAATACAGTGTCTGATGGGTTTAATTTATGTACTATTGGATATATGCAAAGAGTTGCTGAATCTCTTGGATTAGATTATACTCCTGCAGGTGTATGTTTGCGAAATGCCTGGTTAAAAGGTATGCTCTACCCTTTCCCAATTATAGAGTTTATCGAAAAATATAATGGTGGGAACTATTTTATCGAGGATATTTGGGGTAATGTGCAGGACATTCGAGAGTGTGAAATGATTCTCACGGAATCTTCATTGAAATTATGGTCGGCATATGAAAGTATTGACGAATATATTGCCGCATATAGAGAGTGTGGATATGAATTTGCAATTACGAAAATTTCTCCTCATATCTTAGATGAAGAACGTGAATTAAATTATCAATATTTACAGTCTTATGAATTCACTGATGATGATATTAAAGAATTGTGCAATCCTACCATTCAGCATTTAAAAGATGCTATGTGTGGAGACTACGAATCCACCATTAAATTTCTTGGAATTAATGAAAATACAGACGTGAATTCATGGCAACGTGCATTATATACAAGCCAATATATGCTTGGTGATCCGTATATTATTGATTCAACGCATAGGTATATTAAGAAGAAAATAAATGATGCAAAAATTGGTAAATTAATTGTAAATGGTAATTATCAAATTGCTAGTGGTGATCCGTTTGCGTTAATGCAATCAATTTGTGGCCTAGAAATAACTGGCTTATTAAAAGCTGATCAATGCTACTCAAAATTCTGGATTGACAAATCTGTAGATTCTGTAGTTATCTTTCGAAGTCCAATGACTTCTCACAATAATATTCGAAAATGCAATGTAATTTCAAACGAAGAATGTTTGTATTGGTATCAGTATATGGATACTATTATGATTATCAATGCATGGGATTCTTTTTGTGTGGCGGAAAACGGTTGCGACTGGGATGGCGATCTTTTATATTCAACCAATAATAAAGTCTTACTTCGTTGTTTTAGAAAATTATTAGCAATTGAATGTGTTCAAAGAAAAGCCAATAAGATTGTTATTAATGAAAAAGAAGTAAAAAAAACAAATAAAAACGGCATGGGAAATCAGGTTGGTCAGATTACAAATCGTGTAACTTCTATGATTGAAGTGTTATCTCGATTTAAAGAGGGGTCTAATGAATATAATGATTTATTATATCGTATTGAATGTGGACAGCTTCACCAACAGGATGAATTGGATAAAATCAAAGGAATTATCGCAAAGCCAATGGCAAAATATTGGTATAATCTTGGTGCTTGCAAAGATAATCATTATTTACAATCAATTTGTGCTTATCGAAAACCGTATTTTATGATCTATATTTATGATGAGATTAAACGTAAGTATAAGAATTATATCAAGGAAAGCGAGATAAAATGCGCTGCATTATATGATTGCAGTATTCAAGATTTATATAGTAAAAAGGATAATTTAACTGACGAACAAAAGGATTTTTTATTTTGGTATGAGTATAAAATGCCGGTTGGCATTGGAGCATGTGCAATGAATAAAATTTGCTGGTATGTTGAAAGTCAATTAGACGGATATAAATCACAATTACATCATGATTCTACTTTTGATTACAATCGTTTAAAAGTTAAACGTCGATGCACAGAAGAACATCGAAAAGCTTTACATGATCTTGAACAAGAGTATCGTGAATGTATTAAGGAGTATAAAGCAAACAGATCTTCCGACAAAGAACAATCAAATAATAACAGAAAATATTTATGCGAAAAATTTAGGCAAGAGGCTATTGATCTTTGCCCAAACGATGAAGAGCGCATGAATATTATCCTTGATATTACCTATGGTTATAAGGGGAATCGACAGTTTTGTTGGGACTGTATTGGTGACTTGCTTATTAAACGTTTGGAAGAAATGGAGAATGAAAATGTATATACTGAATGAGAAGGATTATATTAGATCTGTTCTGGCTTCAAAGAAGAAACCAGAAGATCTATCTATTGGCTATTTGATTGTTTTAACAGCAAAATATTATTATATTAACAATGAAAATATAGAAAAAAAACAGTTAGTTGAAATCGTTAAAAATAAGATTTCCGATATGATGATTTATGGCTATCAGGAATATAAATGGATTCACAAAATTGAGAATGTATGTGATATTTTTTATGATAACGAGAAAGATAAAAAGTCAAAGCAAAAGGAAGAAATTAACGGAAAAGACAAACAATTCAGAGAATTAAAATATGTTCCAATTTATCAAGAAGAAATTGATCTTATTAATTCACTTCCTAATGACAGACAAAAGAAATTTATGTTTACTTTATATGCCGTAGCTCGTTATATGGATTCTGATGGATGGATTAATAAAAAGGATCTTAGAGGATTGTCTGAAATTTTTAAATTGGCAAATATTACTCTTACGTCGGATAAAAAAAGCGAAATGCTTCATGAGTTATATAAAAATGGTTATATTTATTTTGGTAAACAAATAGACAACCTGAATATTAGAGTTAATTTAGCTGAATCTGATAATGTGGCATATAAGATAAAAGAATTTTCTAATTTGGGAAATCAATATATCGGTAACTTTAAAAAAGGATATAGACAATGTGCAAATCCATCATGCGGAAAAAGAGTTAAAATGACTGCACCAAATAGGATTTATTGTAGTAAGTGTGCCGAAGAAATTGATCGAGAAAAAGCAAAAGATCGCATGAAGAAATTGAGAAACCATAAAATGTTCGAAGCTGACAGTATGAAAAATGCCTAATTTTGTTGGGATTTTTGTCTCTTTTTCAAAAAAAATTGTTTTTCTTTGAAGGGAATAAATAATCATTTTTTATTCTGACTACACCGGAAGAAACAAAACCTGTAGTCTATTCAACGGGTGGTTACTCTCTGCCGCCCTTTTAAAAGGTTAATTCTTTATGTTAATTTCATAATTATCTCCTCTTTCTTTTATGTTTTATTTTTTACTGGCAGATATAATAGTTTGCCAGTATTATCGCGGGATATGTTGGATCGGATCCACGAGAGATTCATGTTCTCTAAAGCTACGTTCGACTCGTAGTCCCGCAACTCGTGGCATAGCACAGATAGGTGCGTGTGAGCGTATTAAAGGCGAATTTACAACTCGTCGCCATGAAAATTGGTCAATCTATGCAAAACTAACACCCCAGGCACTCAAAAAGTGCCGTTTCATACCGGTAAAACGAGTAAATCCTGTGTGGAAATAGTGTCAGGAAATAGGGAGCAACAAGGTGATTCAGGGGCAACCGCTGAGAATCATTTTTCTGCGCAACAGAATAGCTCACGCGAACCTATGAAGATATGATGGGGAATTAGGAGGATATATAGTGCGAGTCCTTATTAGACAAGTGCGATGTCCATTTGGGTAAGTGAATTGGTAGAGATGCCAAATTAGCTTATGCAGGATGCGAGTAGGGATTATAACCGAAAGCTACGAAGGCGTGATGGATTTTGTTATCCAAAAGATAACGAAACATCTGGTGCAGCGCGTCTTCTGTATTTAATTTCGTTTCTATGAATTAATAATATAAAAATTGGTTTGATGCAAAAGGCAAACAAATTATAAAGCAAAAGTCTGTACCTCTGTATGGTGTAAGCAGCCAAAATGTGTAATCTCTTCGGAGGTAATACACACACTGAAAGATACGCAATATCTGGATGTGTTAAGCGGATTCTGCACAGTTCTCTTAGCGGAGATTTATAGCACGGCAGTGTTAATGGAACGATGAAACTTGAGTAGTCATACAGTAAAGAAGATAAGCCTCTTCTCAAAAGGCGGTTGTGGAAGATACTATGTGTGTGCGTAAGCAACATATAGTGGATAACCGAAGAAAAAATAATGTCGGTAAAGGTTTCCGAAGATACGTTTAATCTCAGCGTACTTATTTTGCTACTTATGTAGCATTATTGCGGTGTAGCTCAGTTGGTGAGAGCATTCGGCTTATATCCGAACGGTCGTGGGTTCGAGTCCCACCACCCCAACTATTTATCTTTGCTGGTAAATGCAAAGAAATTTAAAATGAAAGGTGTGTATTAATATAGTACTCATTACTAAACAAGAGAAAGAATATTTAGTAAAACATGGAGTTCCTTATGCAGAAGGTGGCGTATCCCATTCGGAATCATGTCATAAACGCAAAAAGTTCTATCTGTGTGAAAGTCCTCATAATATGAGACTTCTCGAAAATTATAGAAAAAAATTATATCATCGCTAATGCGAAATTTAATGAGAAAGGTGGTTTAAGCCATCAAAACTAAATTTTATGATACTAACGCTCTTCTATTACTACAGGATAAAATTTTAGAAGACAGTTTTTACATTAGTTCTACTACTCTAGAAGAACTAGAAAACATTAAAACAAGTTCTCGAAAAGATGAAGAGACAAAATACAAAGCAAGAAAATTATTACATATTTTAGATGAAAATGATGATAAATATAAAGTTGTTATTACCACCAAAGATATTATCTCAATTATAGATGCTTTTGGATTAGAAAACACTCCTGATAATCAGATTTGTGCATGTGCATATTCTACTCCTGATATTTTATTTATTACAAACGATATTTCTTGTAAAACCATTGCAAAATGGATTTTTGGATTAGATGTTTCCAGTATTTCTACTATTCAAGAAGATCTATATAAAGGATATAGAGATATTACATTGTCTGAAAATGATATGGCATATTTCTATGAACATTTAAATGAAAATGTTTTCAATTTATTAACCAATGAATATGTTATTATTCGAAATGCAGACAATGAAGTTGTAGATAAATTAAAATGGGATGGCGGAATGTATCAGACTATTAGAAATAAACCATTTAAATCTAATATGTTTGGCACATTAAAACCATTAGACGACATTCAATCATTCGCTATGGATTCGATTAACACAAATGATATTACCGTATTGTATGGTAAAGCCGGTAGTGGCAAAACCACTCTTCCACTTAATTATATCATGCAAGAAATTGAAAAAGGAAGATATAAAAAATGCTATATGGTTTACTCTTATGAACCATTAAAAGGAGCGAAAACTCTCGGATACGAAAAGGGTGATCATGTCACAAAATTGATCTATTCTGCATCTATCGGAAATATTTTAGCATCAAAATTTGGCGATTTGCAGCAGGTTGAGTATATGCTTGATCGTGGAATGCTAGATATTATTCCAACTGCAAATATTCGAGGTGTCGAATTTGAATCTGATAGCATCTGTATGGTTACAGAAAGTCAGAATTTGGATGTTTATACTCTAAAAACAATTATTCAACGTTGTAAATCTGGATGTAAACAAATATATGAGGGTGACATTATTGAACAAAAGGATACAAACGTCCAAAATGTTGGTATTAATAGACTGATTGACGTATTCAAAGGACATAAAAGCTTTGGGTGTGTCAAACTTAAAAATAATTACAGATCTGAATTGAGCGAATTAGCAGATTTGATGTAAGAAAGGATTTATATATTAGTGATTAAAAAATTTGATAAAGAATACAGTACTCAATACGTACCTGAGATGAAATATCTTCAATCAAAAGGTATCGAATATTCTTTTGTAAAGGATGTTCAAGGAGTAACAACATATAAATACACGAAGACACCAGAGTTGTTTTTAGCTTTGGTGTCTTTTTATATGGAGAATAAATAAAAATACGAAAGGATAAATAATAGGTGATAAATAATGCTATTAACCAAAGAAATTGAAATGACATGGACACATGCAAATAAAAGATATTTTATTGAAAAAGGATATTGTTTTACAGAATATAATGATAAGTTCATGTGTCGGATTGAAGATTTAAACGATACATCCGAAAAGAAAATTCTATATATTTGTGATTACTGCGGTGAAGAAAATCAAACATCTTATAAGCATTATAAAAGGGGTAAATTACAAGTTGATAAAGACGCTTGTCCGCATTGCGCCGTGAGAAAAGCACATGAAATTCGAAAAATAACTGGAAAAACAACAATGGCTAAAAGCAAATATAATAAGTTAAAACAAGAAAATTTTATCTTAAAACTACACAAATCTGTATATAATAAGAACTATATGTTATTGCCTTATGTATATACAAACGCCAAGCAAAAGATGATGTATGTTTGTAAAAAGCATGATAATCTTGGGGTGCAAGTAGCAACGGCATTTAATTTAAGCAATGAACCACATCAATGTAAAGGATGTATTTATGATAATGCAAAAGAAGTTCAGGGATTTAATTTTGATGATGCAAAATATATAATTGAAAAAAGTGGAGAAAATAAGCTTTTATCGACCGTGTACACTCACGCAAATGATAGAAATTTATCTATATCATGTTCGTTATGTGGAAATCCATATACAACGTCATTGCAAAAATATCAAAATAGACATCAAATTATATGCCCATCTTGCAGAAAGAAAATATCTTTTGGTAAAAACTCTGCCCATTGGAAAGGAGGCAGAAGTTCTCTTAATTCGTTTTTGCGCGTATCTATAAAAGAATGGAAGTCCGATTCATTAAAAGCCGCAAATTATAAATGTGATATCACAAATAAAAACGGATACTTGGAAGTACATCATTTATATAAAAATTTTAGAGATATTGTTTCAGAAACATTGGAAATAACACATTTAGATTTAAGGGACAACGTGGGGAAATATTCCCAAGAAGAATTAAAGTTGTTATTAGAAACATGTGTTGATTTGCATTATAAATATGGACTTGGCGTATGTTTATTAAGAGAATATCATTTGGAATTCCATGAATTTTATGGGCACTTTAATAATACACCAGAACAGTATTTTTTATTTAAAAAAGAAAAACAAGCAGAATTATTTCAAGAGGATCAGAATATTGATTCTCTTTTATTATGCTCTAACGAGAAAATATTATGAAAGCACGAGGCATATTGCCAATGGAGAAAAAGGAACTCAAGCAAAAATTAGAAACAACATATTTAGACATTGCAATTCCAAGTAATGTAGAAAATTTACAGTTGCCAGATCCTACGCTATTACAATTTTATAAAAATTACGATGATAGAATTATTTGGATTGATGATGAAATTACAACCATGACTTTGGAATATGCAAAGATGATTATGCAGTGGAATTCAGAAGATAAGAAAAATAATATTCCAGCAGAAGAACGTAAGCCAATTAAAGTAATCTTCTTTAGTCCTGGTGGCGATTTAGAGGTAAATAACTGTTTGGTTGATACAATTCAACTAAGTCAAACAAAAGTTATTGGAATCAATGTTGGTATGGCTGCATCAAGTGGATGCTTTATTTATTTAGCATGTCATGAGCGTTTTACATTTCCAACTGCAGAATTTCTCATCCATAAGGGAGCTGGTCAATTTGCTGGAACATATAATGATGTAGTCGCAGCAATTTTAAATTATCAACGACAAATCGAAGAACTTGGAGACTTTGTTTTATCTAGGACAAAAATTCCAGAAGATGTCTTTAATGAAAACTTTGAAAATGACTGGTATTTATCTGCGAAAGAAGCTATTAAATATGGTGTTGCTGATAAAATTATCACAAGTTTAGATGAAATTATTTAAGGAAGAGTTTACTACTCTTCTATTTTTTATACAAATTTTTAGGATTAAAAGGAGAATTATACGATATGGCAAGTTTTACTTATAAACTTACAACAAAGAAAAATATGAAAGCTACAGGTATTTCAGATCTTTCTCATATGACAATCGAGATTGATGGTGAATCAAAATCCATACGTACTCTTCTATCTGGTTACGATCAAGCTGCAATTACTTTAAGCGTAGAGACAAAGGACGAAGAAAAGCTGGATGAGCCAGTTGATGTTGAGTAAGAAGGGAGTGATCTACTATTACTTCCTATACAAGATTACCTGGTGAAACAGACGATCAACTTATCTATAGAGTTACTAAAGACAAGGATCTAATCGGTTCTTGGAATGATGTAGCTGATGTGCTAAACGAGTTACTTGGTACTCATTATGGAGAATCAAAATTTCGGAAGGATAAAGCGACATTTGATCGAATGCTGAATGCAAATCGTGATATGTTTGTTGATTCTGATAAACAGTTGCAGGATATCCGGATCGCACAAAGAGAGTTAGAAAAAACTCGTAAGAAAATCCAAACAGAAAAACTAGAATATTCAAAATGGCTACGAGAAGACGCGAGAGCTGAAATGATTACAGAAAAAATTTGCAATGCAGTTCATGAATTAAAAACATTGGATATTCCGGAATATATTCCGCCTATACATGCTAATAAATCATATCTTCTGTGTTTAGCTGATGCTCATTATGGGATTGAATTTGAGATTAAAGATTTGTTTGGAAATATTATTAATGAATACAGTCCAGAGATCTTCGAAACACGTATGTGGAATCTTTTAAATAAAGTTGTTCAGATTGTGAATAAAGAACATATTACAGAATTAAATGTTTGGGAGTTAGGCGATGGACTGCAGGGTATCTTGCGTTTAAATTCCCAGCTTATGAAGCTTAGATATGGTATTATCGACTCTTCTATTCTGTATGCCAATTTCCTTGCAAATTGGTTAAATGAACTTAGTAAATATGTACGAATTAAATTTCAAATGGTGATTGATTCAAATCATAATCAGCTTAGAATTTGCGGTGCGCCGAAAAATGCATTCGTAGATGAAAATATGAGTAAATCAATGCTTGTATTAATTAAAGAACGGCTTAAAGACAATAAGAATATTGTAATTCTTGAAAATCCAACTGGAATGGATTATTCCGTACTAAACACATATGCAGTATTAGGTATTCATGGCGAAGTCCCGAACATTAAAACTGCAATTGATGAATATGCGCGAGCTTATCAAACACATTTTGATTATTTGATTGGCGCTCATTGCCATCATAAAATGAATGTGGAAGTTGGAATTGATGCAGAATGTCTTACTGTCAGATCTATTATTGGCGTCGATCCATATGGGATGTCTCTAAGGAAGACATCTAACCCTGGCGCGAGTTTATTTGAGTTCGAGCTTGGACAAGGGCTTACCACACAACATTCAATTAAGCTTAATTAATGGAGAATACAATTATGGGAGAAATTGACGAAAATCCAGTGTTGGATTATGACGAACTTAATTCATACATTCAAGGTCGAACAGGTTTAGATTATGACACGGTAGCTAATGTATTGGATCTTGAAACAGAATACATGATCAAAGTAGGAATTATTGAATCACAAAATCCTGCTGGAGTAGAAAAATAAGTACAGATGTATCTGTACTTACATATAAAGAAGGCCATCGGCTACCTAAAATTGAATACAAGAACTCTTATCAGAGAGCCTGATCCATCTGGACGTTGCGTGGTGCGCTCCTCGGTTTTTATCGTGGTCGAGGTAGCGAACGCCAATGCTCACAGACAAATTCCCATCTATTTAGACGGAAACGCCAATAAGCATTAACGTGAACTGGCGTTAATATCGAATATGACATAGCCATGTTACTTCACCTGCCTTTCCGTTGTTATACAACAAATGTACAAAACTCGGGAAAAGCCGATGACCAAGAATACGGAAGATGCTCCGTACTTATAGAGAATAACATATTATAAAAAATTAGACAAGCACTTCATAAGTGCAAAATTTATTTGAACAAAAGGACTAATTGTTAAGTAACTAAAAACATAGAAATATATATACAAATATAGATAAGAGTGGACACATTAAGTCTCTTGTTTATAGCTTAACAATAGGTCTCAAGCCTAAGTGACTGCTACTGTCGAAAGACATGTTGCAGATAGGAACTATGTTAAGCAGTAAGGTAAAGACACACCTTTAGATGTAATCTTCAGTCTGAAGCTCTGTGAGTGCAAACCAAGAAACAATGCTAATGTCCTGTATTGATAACAGGGAAACGCATATCCTCTGCTTGACTTTGGCACGAAGAGAAATTCTCCGAAAGGAAGGCGTCAGAAATGACAAGTTATGCTTTTGTATTAGATGCGAATGGGAAACAATTAGCGCCGACAAAAGAACAAAAAGCGTGGTTTCTTATCCGTAAGAAACGAGCAGCATTGGTTAGTAAATATCCAATGGTAATACAATTGAAAAAAGAAATTCAAGAAAATGAAATCTGTAAAGATGAGATTCGTTGTGGAATAGATGACGGCGGACTTCATGTAGGGATTGCTCTGGTTCAGAAATGTAAAACGAAAAATAAAGTTGTTTTCAAAGGAACCATCGAGCAGCGCAATGATGTAAAGCATCTTATGGAAGTTAGGCGGGGTTATAGACGCTACCACCGTTATCATAAAAGATATAGACAAGCGAGATTCAATAATCGTAAATCTTCTAAAAGAGAAGGACGAATTGCCCCAAGTATCTTACAGAAACGACAAGCTACCATAAGAGTTATCAATCAGCTTAATAAGTGGATAAATATAACAAATTATTGGCTGGAAGATGTTTCTATTGATATCCGCGTATTAACAGATGGGTATAAATCTTATCGTTGGCAATATCAAAAATCCAACAGATTAGATGAAAATATTCGTAAAGCAACTATTCTAAGAGATGGTGGCAAGTGTATGGAATGTGGAAAATCTAACTGCAGATTAGAAGTTCATCATATTAAACCAAAAAGACGAAATGGTTCCAACACGTTAGATAATCTGATTACATTATGTGAAAGCTGCCATCAGAAAACTGAAGGCCAGGAAGAATTATATATGGATCGATATTTCTCCCTGTTAAAATCTTCTGACAATAAAAACCTGAATTATGCACAACATGTAATGATTGGTAAGATGTGGCTTCGAAAACAATTGTCAGGTTTGGGGGTATTATATCTGACGAGTGGTGGAGATACAGCCAACAAACGCATTGACTGGAATATTGAGAAATCACACGCCAATGATGCTGTCTGTATTACGGATTTGCAGCCTGATACATATGATATGAAAGAATGGACAATGAAACCCATGCGTAGACAAAGCAAAGCGAAAACCGACCATGTTTTAGGAATTAAGCATAGAGATTTGGTTGAGTATACATTTAAAAATGGCGAAACGCACAGAGGATATGTAACAGCATTATACCCTGAACAAAAAGCGATTAATTTTCAAAGTCCAACAAAACATTGTAAAAAAGTTAATGCGAGGAAGTGTAAATTACTATGGAAATATTCAAAAATCTATTGGTTTGAGAATGCGAGCTAAACACGCTTATCTATGATTAGATGTAATTAACTATATTATTTTAAGGAGAATATTAAAATGAACAAACAAGATATTATTAAAACCGTAGCAGCAAACCTAGAAGTAACCCAGAAAGATGCAGCAAAATATGTAGATGCTGTTTTCGTTACCATCAAAGATGCAATGGCTGATGGAGAATCTGTAAATATCGCAGGATTTGGAAAATTCGAGGTTGTAGAAAAGGCAGAATCTAAGAGACGTAATCCTCAGACTGGTGAAACAATTATGGTTGCTGCTCATAAAGCACCGAAATTCAAGGCAGCTACTGCTCTTAAAGAGGCTGTTCTCTAATAGATCGGTGGTGATTTTATGCATACACTGAAATGTAAAAGTATTGAAGAATTAGTCGAAGTAGTTGTCGAGACTTATGAGCTACTACATGATTGTGATCGAAACGTAAGTTTTGTTGCTAAGTATGATCATGCAAAAGAAATTTTGAGAGAATTGGTATTTTACGATTATGATCTAAAATTTGTTGAGTTAGCAGATCCTGAGTGGGATAACTATGAAGACGAATATGTTATTAGTATTGTGTGTGATGAAATATTTTGCGAGAAGCTAAAATTGGACGGAAGATATTGTATGCTATCTCCAAAATTTGTATTTTTTGATGAAAATGCAAATTCTAAATGCGTTAAATATTTTGAATCGGATATGAAATATGAATTTGAAATCACGGAAGAAGAATCTGGTGATGACTCTGATCATATGATCGACCACCATGATTGTGATGACTACGACTGTGATTCACGTTCCAAAGACAATTCTATGAATGTAGATTTCTCTGATGATGGACAGGGATTTACATGTAGCAAGCATGATAAGAATGGATATAGTTCTATTTCATATTGGTCATCTGAACAGGTTGATAAAGTTCGTCTATCTGAGATTTTAAAAAGTTTTTATTTATAATTTTGTTGAGTGTGTAAGACTGCAGCTTACGCACTCAACTACAGGTCGTTAGTGTAATTGGCAACACGGCAGTCTCCAAAACTGTTAATCAGGGTTCGAATCCCTGGCTTCCTGTTTGCAATTTTCTGCAAACGAGCGCAGAGAATAAATGATTAGAGACGGGTGGATAACCTGGTTTCTATCTTTCATACCAATATTTATGATTCGTTATTTTATGTGAGGTGATTACACCTCTCATTCATGAGATCTTTCTCGCTTTACGAGATGATTGTTGCCGCAGTCATCTCACATAAGATAACGACGGAAGTTATCGGCAAATAACTATAAATATTAAAAATGGCGAACGCTGCCATAGTGCGAGAAAGTGGAAAAAGTATATGAGTGATATTATTAAATTTGACTATGATAAACAAACAGTATCTGCAAGAGATTTGTTCGATGCAGTAAACGAAGGAAAAGAAAGATTTAGTAAGTGGTTTGCGAGGCAGTTACAATTTGGGTTTGAAATTGGAATTGATTATTCCAACCCGTACCAAAAAGTACGGGTTCAAAAAGAAGGCAAACGTACTGTTGAACGTGAAGTTGAAGATTATGACCTTTCTATAGATATGGCAAAACATATCTGTATGGTTCAGAAGACGGAAAAAGCAAAACAAGTTCGTCAGCGTTTAATTGAATTAGAAAATGCATGGAACACACCAGAGCAGGTAATGGCTCGTGCTTTAAAGTTTGCTGATAAAACCATTTCTGACTTAAAGCATCAAATCGAGGAACAACAGCCAAAAATAGAATATCATGATGCGGTCCTTAATAAGAAAGGATTGATTACTACTACAGTTGTAGCAAAGGATCTTGGTTATAGAAGTGCTCAAAAACTTAATGAGATTATGAATCTTAATCATATTATTTTTAAGAATCAATCTGGAACATGGTGTCCATATGCTGAATATGAATGGCTAATTATAGAAGGATATGCAGATTATCAGAGTTATACTGCAAAGAATGCTGCTCCATGTCTGAAATGGACTGAAAAAGGTAGAAAATGGATCATCGAAAATTATGATCAGTGGGTAAAGAATATTACTGCAGCATAATAATGTGCTATTTGTGACGGAGAATAAGATATAGAGATCTCTCGATCGGTGTCATAGCTGGTCGAGAGAATTAATGGAATGGGACTATTGGAAGGCATGAGCCAATAGAGTAGAGTTACCTACCTCTCTCCCATTCTATTTTACGCAGACAAGAAAGGAGAGAAATATTGTCAAAAGAAAAAATTACAAGAGTGAAATATTTCACTCCTGACAAAGAGAAATATATTTATGAAGAAAATTGGAAGAAATATAAAAAATATTTACAGTCCAATATTATTAAAAATAAAGATGTAAAAGATACGACATACAAGAGATATGAAGCCTTATTCCGACATTTTCTTATATGGCTTGGTGAAAGTTATGGCGAACTTGATTTATATTCTGATGAATTTATGGAAAACGCCGTAGATATAATGGAAGGATATATGCTATTTTGCCAGGAAGTATTACAAAATCACAAAAAAATTATCAATATGAAAGTATCTGCAGTAAGTTCTTTCTATATTTGGTCAATGAAACGCGGTTTTGTTAAATATCACCCATTTGATGGTAAACTTGATCGCATGAAAAAGGCAAACGAGGAACAGATTTTAAATCATTATTTTCTTTCTGATGATCAAATAAATCAGATCAGAAATGATTTATACAAAACGGAGAATAATAAATGGAGTATACAGGATCAATTATTATTTGAAGTTTCTTTATTTTCCGCTAACCGATTAGGAGCATTGGAAAGATTGACAATTTCTTCTCTCGATCTTGACAATATGGTATTTGAAGGAATCAGAGAAAAAGAAGGCTATAGAGTTGAAGTGTCATTTGATGATACATGTCGAGATATGATCGAAACATGGTTATCTATGCGAAAGGACGATTATGATCATCTTGAATGTGACGCTTTATTTATACATAAATATAAGGATGAATGGAAGCCATGGACAAGAAGTATGATTACTGATCGAATGCATAAATTCGGAGAAATTATTGGAATAGAAGATTTTCATCCTCACTGCATGAGAAAAACAGCGATTAATAAAATATATGAAGATACTGGAGATCTTAATCTTGCATCACAATGGGCTAATCACAAGTCAAGCGCAACCACTCAAGCTGCATATTTAAAACCAGTTTCTAAATCAGAGCTTAGAGACAAACTAAAATTATTAAAATTCAAGCAGCAGGAAATCGAAAAAGAAGTAAAAATGCAAGAGAATAATTAGATGTTACTTATATTAGCAACTGTGTTATTCTACTACAAATTTGTCATTTGTCAAGACTTAACTTGACATTCCTCAAAAATTAAGGTATATTACATTTGTAAGTAAGACAAAGTAGCGTGATATAGAGTGATACAGTAGTCTACATAATTATTCGAATAAAAAAAATAACCACTTGCTAATCAAGTGGCTTCCGATAAATTGAATATAGAATGGGATATTCACCCAAGTGGATTTCTCAGAGCCGAAGGGGTATCGGCTGATTGATAGTCAGGAAAAGGATCGCTTAATTAGCGGTCTTTTTTCGTTTGGACAATATTCTGTAAAAACATTAGAACTGTCCCGGCAACAATTGTAGATAGTAAATTACTATCATTCACAATTGTGTATGTATCTTTAAAAAATCTTAGAAACGTATCTATATCGCATCACCCTCCTTTCGTAGCAAGGGTATCTATATAACGAAGCATCACTGCTTCGACGCGACTCTGAAAAAATCCTTGGCATTGCATCCAGCCGTAAATGAACGCCTGGGTGAATTCCTTCATATAGATTATATGTCAACAGGAAAAATCTGTCAACCATAACATATGGACAATCTATAGATAGATCGTGTAGCAACACGTAAACTGCAATCTCCGACCGACGTCTAGGAATCGGTATTGGCACAAACCTGAGAAAATGTGCGACGTCAAAAAATACAAAAAATCGCAAAAATATTTATAAAAGGACGTGCTATACCTTTACAAAATTTTCCTATTGTGATAATGTGAAATTATCAAATACAGGAGGTAGTTTTGTATGGACTATGTAGTAAAAAGACAGAGCGCAAAGAATTTTACTAAAGATATTGCAAAAGGAAAATACAGTATGAAACACAAGTTTCAACGCCAGGAAAATCAGTGGGGCAATCGTCAGAAAAGTTTACTGATTGACTCTATGCTTCGTCCGTATCCAATCGATCCAATTAGATGCGAAGTCGGATCTGACGATGTAAGAAGAATTTTTGATGGCGTTCAGCGCGCTACCACAGTAAGAGACTTTTTTAAGAAAGATGGTTTTAGATTGGCTAAAAATTTAAAACCAGTTACAGTTGATGGCGAGGTATATGAAATTGCTGGTAAAAAATATGCACAGCTCGATGAAGCCGTACAAGATAAGCTGAATGATTATGAGATGACAATCTATGTGTTTACTGATTGTACTGGAGAAGATATTCGAGAAATGTTTACTCGTCAGAACAATGGTAAACCATTGAACAATACTCAAAAACGTACAGCAATCGAGAGTGAAAAAGTAAGTGATGTTATCTTTAATTTTGCAGATCATGAGTTCTTTGAGAAAGTCCTTACTGATGCACAATATAAGAAAGATGTTCAGCGTGATCTGATCCGCGAAACCCTTATGCTGATTAATACAAATGAAGAAAATGATTTTACATCATTTAGAGCGAAAGATATCGACAGTTTTGTTGTTTGGTATGATGAAAATATCAATGCTACTGATATCAGTATATTAACAGATGTATTAGATACTTTCAATACAGGAGATGAAGTAATCAAGGTAAAATCTACTTCTATTCCAATGATCCTGTATGGCGGTTATAAATGTATTAAAGACGGAAAAGATTTTAGAAAATTCGAAGCTGCAGTAAATGAGTTTGTTGAGAATTATGATTCTAACGAAGCATATAAACAACTTGTACAATCTGGTACTACTGCTTCTGCTGGTGTTAAAGCTCGTCTACAGTATTGGAATAACGTCGTAGATAATTTATAATTTTTTGTGAAATAATTTAATGTGATTTTTATTATGGAGAGTGGAGCAATCTACTCTCCTATTTTTATGGGCAGATGTGCTTAGTGGCGATAGCAACGGACTGTAAATCCGTCACATTAGAAACACCGTAGGCTCGACTCCTACTCTGCTCATTTTTGTTTTGGAGCTTTACTCAAGTTGGATGAAGAGATCAGTCCTGAAAACTGACAGGCCGTTAACAACGGCGCGTGGGTTCGAATCCTACAGGCTCCGTATATAATTAGTGAATGGAGGCAGTGCCTCCGTATACCGGTATGGTGGAATTGGTAGACACATCTGGTTTAAGCCCAGATTGTTATGAGCAGTGCGAGTTCGAGTCTCGCTGCCGGTATTATTTTTTTATAAAAGGAGACATACATATGAAAGGTATGACTGGAATTTACAGGATTAATCCTGCGTTGTTTGGTGGAATTCTTGGTGGATGCACTGGTATTCTACTTCGGATTCTATTGTTTTAAGGCGTTATGAATCCTAATAAATAAAATATTAAAGCAACTACAAATGAAACAATTGCGGTATTTCTCCAATAGTGTCTATTACTATTTTCAAGGTTTTTATTCACCGCTTTTAATTCTGCATTTACATTTCTTAAAGTATTCAATTCTTCTAAATTTGAATCAATCGTTTTGTTTTGTATTTCAATTTGTGCATTCAATTTCATGTTTTCGTACTGAATTTTTCTCATAGCTTCTGTCTGACTTTCAAGCTCAGATTGCATAGAATCCATTTTGTCAGTAAGGAATTTTAAACGTTCTTCTGGAGATGGGAATTTTGGCATGTAATCAAATATATTCATGCTGGCATTATTGTTCAGCATTTGCTGATAGCTTGCATCTGATATTAGTTTTTCAGAAAATTCCTGTAGTTTTTGGAGATCTTCAGATAGAGTTACTGGTTCCAATATTTTTTTCATCTGGTGTTGTTATAGTTTTACACATTTAAATCACCTTTCTTTATTTTGTTTCATGTTTTATATTTTTATTCTCTTTAAATTTATTGGAGAATAAGTAATCATAAGCAGTTTGGTGCTTATTGCTCTGTCAGTGGAGCGTGATTAATTTTTTAGAGTAGGAAACCAGAGAAGTCATGAGCTTTGGCATAGTAGACACTCGCACTACTCTCCTACTCTTTTACTAATGATAATTGCGAGTGGAAAGCGAGTGAAAATGTTATGAAATTAAATTTAGAAAATTTAAGAACTCTTGATTGGAATATTTCTGGTATTTATAAAATAGAAAATATTTATAGTGGGAATATTTATATTGGTCAATCAAAAGATGTTAGGAAACGGCTTAGAGAACATTTAGAATGCTGTATTAGTCAAAACAAATCTGAAAATACTGGACTTGTTTCTGCATGGGAAAAATACGGTAAATGATGTTTTGATTTTGAACTATTAGAAAAATGCTTAGAAAATCAATTAGACAAAAGAGAGGTTTATTGGATTACATATTATGATTCACATAAAAATGGCTATAATATGACATCAGGCGGTCAAAAGAATTTTAGTGTACCTAATTGGTCTGAAAAAGATAAGAAATATTTTAGCAGTATTAGGAATCCAGAACCTGTATTACAACTTGATTTTGATGGAAATATTGTTAATGAATATTGGAGCGTTGCCCAAGCATCAAAACAAAATGGTTATGATAGCAGAGGTATTTATTCATGTTGCAATATGGGACTTAGTAAAACTTCAAATGGATATATTTGGATATACAAAAAAGATTATAATACATTCGATTTAGATTATTATTTAAGCAGAAAACAAAAGAAGCCTATTGAACAATATGATATGGATGGTAATTTAATAAAAATATGGGAACATGGTTGCCAAGTAAAAGAAAATAATTTTAGTCCTAGTAGAATTAATAGTTGTTGTCACCATAATAGCATGTCTGCTTATGGTTATATTTGGAAGTTTGTAGATGATACTACAAGAATAATCAATAAAGTATACTGTGATGAAGCAAAGCGAAAGGCAAATTTAGTCAAAGTATCAAAAATATACCAACTTGATGATAATAATAATTTGATAAAAATATTTAAATCACTTAGAGAAGTAGAAAGAAATGGTTTTAGCAAGTATTTAGTTTCAAAATGTTGTAAACACGAAACTGAAAAATATGAGAATTATATATGGTTATTTGAAAAAGAGTATCTAGCAATTAATGCCTGATACTCTTTTATATTGGAACGAAAAGGGAGGTGACTGTTGATTGGCTATAAAAAGTAAAGCAACTGAAACGAAATTAACGGTTGCACAAATGAGAAAGAAAATAGAAACACTTGAAGATAAGGTACAAATTTTAAAAGATGGTGCTTGGTGTTATATGTGTGACACACATAAAGCACGAGATAAATTTTATGTTAGTACAGATCCACTAAATAAAAGTGGTCTTACACCTATTTGTAAGGATTGTGCTCGCAAGATTGCTCTTAAAATCGGTAAGGATAAAGTCGAACATGAACCGGATAAAACTTCAGTAATTGAAGCTATGCGATATCTTAATAAACCTTTTTATACAAAGTTATGGGATGCCAGTGTTCAAGAATCTGATAATCTTGCGTCAGGTAAGGTTCGTTCTAATGGATACTTATCATATGTAAAAAACGTTGCTATGGGTCAATATAATGGTGATACTTTCAAAGATTCGGATATATTTAAATCTACTGTTTCAGTCGATTCTTCAAAAGAGAAAATAACTGAAGAACAGTTAATTGAAACTCATGCTGGTTTGGATACATATGACAGCTTTTTAAAAAACAAAAATGATGTAATTCGATTGTTAAGTTATGATCCATTTGAAAAGGAAGATGTTGCAGATCAGCCATTTTTATATTCTCAATTATTGGGAATTCTTGATTCAAGTGAAGATGCAAATGAAGATATGATGAGAACTTCTTCTGCCATTTCTATTGTACGTGGTTTTTTACAGCAGTCAAAGATCGATGATACTGTAGCAAAATTAATGTCTGATATTTCGCAAATCGAGCGCAATTCTGCGACAATAAAATCTCTGCAAGAAAGTAAAGGAAAAATAACTTCTGTTATAACAAGTTTGGCCCAGGATAGTTGTATTTCATTAAAGCATAATAAAAACGCAAAAAAGGGTGAAAACACATGGACTGGTAAAATCAAAAAAATAAAAGAACTTAATCTTCGAGAAGGCGAAGTTAACGGATTTGATATGGAGACATGCAAGGCCATGAAGCAAGTTATGGATCTTAGTAATGCTTCCATCATGAAAACTTTAAATTTAGATGAATCAGAATGGTCTGATATGGTTGCAGAGCAACGACAAAAAATTGTAGATTTGCAAAGAGATCTGGATAAGTATATTGAAATATCTCGTATCTTACTTAGAGAAAATTTGGATATTAAGGATTATCTAAAGGACAATGATATTTCTTTAAACATGAATCTGGTAAATTTAAACGAATTATTTTCTTGTTTTTCTGAACAAGAATCCGGTTCGCCAGATGAAAATGACGAAAAGCAGGAAAATACAAATGAAATTTAAAGAAATAGATAATACTATTGATCTAATTCAATATAAAGATCAGTGTGTTCAAGAGGACGTTATATATGTAAAACCTGGAGTATATGCAATGTCTTCTAGAAAAATTGAATCTTTAATTAAAATTGCGTATCTACAAAAATATTTTCAATGCAATCCCGTTTCCTTTATAAATATTATGTTCAATATAGAACTTCTTGATGCCCAAGCTTGGATTGTTCAGCAAAGTTGGACATGTCCGAATGTATTGCTTGTCTGTAGTCGAGGATTCGGAAAATCTACGCTTATCGACATTATTATCATGGCAAAAGACATGTTGTTTAATAACTATTGGACATATATTGCCAGTGGCTCTGGTAGTCAGGCTGAACAAACTTTTACAACATTGGAACGGCTGGCTAATGACAACATTGATACAATGATGGGTTCAACTGGTTACATTTTCAAGGCAGAAATTGAAATAAAAAATGCTGCTGGAGATGGATTTTCCCATGGTAGCAACGGATTTTCATATTCAACTTATAACGGAAGTTTTACTCAAACATTAAATTCAAATATAGACAAAAAAAGAGGTAAATCAAGATATTTCCGCACTTGCCTCGCTACTTAGTGATAAGTAGATCCATATAATTTGTATGGTTTTTAATCGAGAAAGAAAACTGGAAAGCTGAAAGGCTAATCAGACTGGAAGGCTATATTTAAAAATATAGTCACAGGCAGAGCATAGAAAGTGAACCTAGAAATAGAATATAATCTTTCCACGAGTTCTCGATATCTCATTTTTGAGATAAAAAGATATGCCGAACTTATAGAAACAATAACTATAAGATCTATAAGATAAAAAGCTTATAGGATAACAATTGATGCGCGGAAATGTAATTTTTGATGAATGTGGATTTCTTTCAGATGAAATGATGTCTGTATATTCTGCATTCGCAATTGTAAATAAAAGTTTTAAATCAGGAAAAGATCGAGATGGAAATAGAATTGATGAAATACGTCTAAGAGCAATTCCAAAAGAAATTCCAAACCAGAAATTTTACATATCTTCTGCTTCTGATACATCCACAAAATATTATTCCTTATATAGAGAATTTTCCAAACAGATGTTAATGGGAAATAAGGATTATTTTGTAGCAAATATTACTTGTGATATTCCATTACATCCTACCATTCATGGGCAAGTTATGGCACCACTGTTTGAAAAATCAACAATTGATTCTGATATGAGAACAAATCCAGAAAAAGCTAGGCGAGAATATTATTGTGAATTTACTACTGATGCAGGTAGTGACGCAATCATACGACGTGGCGTTATTTCCAGAAACGAAGAGGTCAGAAAACCACTTTTATATAATGATACTGGTGATAAAAAATTTGTTATAGCATATGATCCAGCTAGATCAAGAGACAACTCAGTTATTCTTGTAGGCGAAATATATGAATTCGAGCAAATAGACGGAAGCACAGATATTCGTATGCGATTAGTCAACTGTATTAATCTTATTGATGTTGGAAAAAAAATAAAATCTCCAATGCAAACACCAGATCAAATTGAATATTTGAAAAAAGTTATTCTTGCTTATAACGGCGGTGCAGACGCATATGGAAACATTGTTGGAATTTATATTGATGCAGGATCTGGTGGTGGCGGTGTAAATATTGCCGATTATTTAATGCCAGACTGGACTGATTCTGCAGGTATTGTACACAGAGGATTAATTGATAAAGAATATTCTATAGAATATGTCAATAAGTTTCCAAATGCAGTAAATAAAATACACCTCATGTCTCCTTCTGCATACAAATCAGAAATGTATGAAGCGATGATAGAATTAATGAATCAAGACAAAATAAGTTTTACTGCACCATATGACAGCAAAGATTATTTAACTGTTTTTGACGTTGATGAAAAGAAATTAGAAGAAGCACGAAAAAGCATATCGCAAGAATTGAAAAAGCAAAAATTAAATGAAAAAGAATTTGAAAGTCGTTTAAATGATGAGCTTGGGAAAATTCAATCTGTTAACACAAAAATGATTAAACTTGACTGGCAGGATAAAATTGCACTTGCCAATATGGACGCGCTAAAGGAGGAGCTTGTGAATATGGTTAGGAAAAAAAGAGATTCAGGAAAGGACTCTTTCGAGTTAACTCCAGAAAAGGCAAATAAGCTACATGACGACCGTGCCTTAAATCGTATAGGGTACTTTGTAATAAAAGTAGATAAGTTACAAACGGGAAATTTTCTCTGATTAATTGGGAAAGTCCAGAAGTGGATAACCCACAGCAAGCGTAATAGCAGCTGCAACGACTAAGTGAGAAAACTTCATTCTACATACTTATATATGAAGATGCGATAGTCTGAACTCGTAATATAACTAAAATATGAAATACGAGAATTAAGGTCGAGTGTAAAGACACTCTTGGAAGTACCTTAATCGCCAAAAATGGTAGTAACACAATGATACAGCATGTATGCTTTCATATTCTCTTATGTGCGAACGTCGAAAAAATATCACACAGAGAAAACGCCCACAAGAGTCCACCCAATCTCTCCTTTCCAAACTTTCAATCAATCAACCAAAACGCATCTCTTCGTTTTCCAAAACAATCTAAATAAAAATCCAAATCATATAAAATAGCAAAGGAGGTGTTCTCGTCAAAGATGACACAATCAAAGAAAGAGATGACAGAAACATCTCCAACACGTAAAAAACAACCAACAGCTGCAGAACGAAAATTATATATGCAAAGTCTTGAACGCCAACAAAAGAGATTTGCAGAAACACAGAATGCATTTAAGCAAGTTCGTGATGTTACAAAAACGACAAGACAAATTCCTATAAGTTCATATAACAAGGGAAATGTAATTAAATATCTTCAGAATATTGATAGTTACGAAGATGAACTGCGTGGTTTATCTCGTTACTTATTTTATCGTTGTCAGATATATTTTAGATTAATTATGTATAATGCAACTATGTTTGATCTAAATGCAAGGTACGTAGTTCCTACATATGATCCAACCGGTGACAACGACAAGGAAAGTATGTTGAAAGATTATTATGACACTTTGGTATGGCTAGATAGAATGTCTTTACAAGGGAACTTCTTGCAGGTATTAATTAATAACTTATAGAAGATGTATTTTATGGATGCTGTTGGCTGGACGAAACCGGAATGTTTATTTTAAAAATTCCACCAGATTATTGCAGAATTTCTGGTAAATATTTTACTGGCGATTATTCTTTCTCTGTAGATATGAGTAAATATAAAAAATTCGAAGATGTATTAGAATATCTTGGTGATCCGTTACTTTCTATGTATAAGGAATATGGTGGTAACAGTCAGAAAAAATGGCAACCAATGCCTGATGAATATGCTTTGTGTACAAAATCAAGAGTTGAGACATGGGAAACTATTGTTCCAATTTATAGTGGATTATTTATTGATTTAATTGGTCTTTTAAATCTTGGTGACGTACAAGCCGTTGCGGATGAACAACAAATTTATAAACTAATCACAGCTACTATACCGACATTATCTGGTGCTGATGAACCAGATCAATGGGCTGTAAACATTGATTTTGCCGTAGATTATTATAATAAATTGGTTGATAGCCTTCCACCTTATATTGGTTCTGTGATAAGTCCATTGCCACTTAATACAATATCTTTTTCTGATGATCAAACAACAGACACGACGAAGGTACAAAAAGCCACAAAAGAAGTGTTGAATACTTCTGGTGGAGCGCAAATACTTAATTCTTCTAGTATTTCTGGTGCTGAAGCATTTCGAGCTGCTACAAAGGCAGATACTGAATTAGCAATTTCTGCACTTTTAGGTCAGATTCAAGGATGGGTAAATAGAATGCTATCATACCAAGTCAAAAATGCGGCGAAGGTTAAATTTTTTGAAGTGTCTTCTTATACAAAAGATACTCTTAGAGAAGCCATGCAAAAAGATCTGCAATATGATAGTTCTAAAATGATATTAATAAATGCATTAAATGGGATTAGTGAACTTGATACCCTTTCGATGACTTTCTTAGCCAATGATGTATTAGATTTAAAGAATAAATTTGTTCCACTCGTATCAGCAAATACAGTATCCAACGCAAGTGACGAAGGTGGCAGACCAGAGGTTTCTGATTCAGAAATAAGTGACGATGGAGCTAAAACGAGAGACAGAAAATAATGAGGTGGTCATATGAAAGAAAAGTTTTTAAAAACAACAGACACTACTACCTCTGAAAACTTAAAGAAACTTGGATTTCAAGTAGTAAGTGAATTGAATGGAATGTATATATTTTTGAATACTGACAAACTTCAGTTTTCAAATATAGATAAATCAAAAATACAGTATAGCAATATACTTACTTTTTAGCCACTCTTCTATTTCTTGAGTGGTATTTTTTATACCTAATATTTAAGGAAAGGAGGAATCGCTAAATATCATGTCAAAAAAAAGACTTCTTTTTATAGAAGATTTATATGATTTTTATTTAAACAAATATAAAAGATCTACACATTTTAGTAGCGAAAAAAATGGAGAACCTTTGGTTGTTCAAGTACATGGCAAAGTTAATTTTGATCAGTCTGACAAAAATAAAGATGGACTACTTCCAGTTCACCTCCAATCTTGTCACACAGATTTAAATGTAAATGGATCAAATATTAACAAAACTGTTATGGAAGCAGCATTGCCATCATTCAGCAATCGTCCGATTCTTGGTTATATCCATAAGGTAGTTACAGATGAAAATCCGGATGGTCAGTGGGAGTTTTACAGTCACAATATGCATGAAAATGAAAATGGAGAGCTTGTTTATGACGAATATCCGATTGGAATCATTCCGGAGAGCTGTAATGCACAACTTGTTTACGATGAAGAAAAAGAAAAAACCTATTGTGAAGTTGATGGATATATCTTTGAAGAGTATTCAAAAGCTGCTGAGATTTTAGAGCGTGAAGGTGAATGCTTTGTATCGGTTGAACTTTCAATTCGAGAATTAAGCTATGATGCAAAATCAAAGTATTTAAACATCGAAGACTTTTTCTTTAGTGGAGTAACAATTTTGGGAAAAACTCCACAGGGAGAAACCGTAAAGCCTGGAATGTCCGGATCAAATATTAAACTTACTGATTTTAAAGCAAAAAATAACAGTTTATTTGAAAATTATGAATCAAAAATGGATGAGTTGCAAGAACGACTAAATAAATTAGAGTCTACTTGCTTCAGTATTAAGGAGCAAACTTCTGCTCTACTATTACAAAAGGAAGGAGGAAATGAAAGTAAAATGAATAAATTTGAAGAGTTATTAGAGAAATACAATAAAACTGTAGAAGACATTACATTTGAATATTCTAATTTATCAGATGAAGAATTAGAAGTTAAATTTAAAGAAGTTTTCGAAGATAGTTCTATTGGCAAAGGGGAGGCATCTAGTGACGGTGAAAATAACAAAGGACAGGGATTTGAAAAACTTGTTCGTACATATGAAATTTCACATGAAGATGTTCGATACGCATTGTATAATTTATTAACTCCATACGAGGAACTAGACGATGATTATTATTACATCTCAAATGTTTATGATTCTTATTTTGTATATGAAGGATGGTGTACAGATAAGATTTATCGTCAGGGTTATGTAAAAGATGGTGACAATGTTTCATTTGATGGAGAACGTACAGAATTATTCCGTGAACTTTTAACAGCAAGTGAAAAAGCAGAATTAGAAGAAATGCGTTCAAACTATGCAGAATTAAAAGTGTTCAAAGAAGAAATTGAATTAAATGAACTTCGTGAAAAAAAGAAAGAAATTCTTGATTCTGAGAAATATGAAATTCTTGCACAGAAAGATGAAGAAGGAAAATTCGTAAATAAAGATTATGAGAAACTTGTTTCTGAAATGGATAACTACTCTCTCGCTGATCTTGAGACAGAAATTAAAGTTCTTCATTCTGATTATGTTTCTGAGCATGGTAACTTTGCACTTTCTAATAACAAAGAAAAGACAGCTACATCAAAGAAACAATTTGTAAATGTAAATAAAAAAGCTTCGAAACCTAGCAGATATGGAAAACTGTTTGCTGAAGAAGAAAAATAAATAAACAAAATAACTTTTAATTTTAAAGATCGCAACAAGCGGTCTTTTTATTTTGTAAAAAAACAAAAGGAGGAAAAATCAAATGGCTATTAAATATAAAATTGATCAGCATCATGTATGCTTCCCAACCAAAGTCCTTTCTGACAAAGTTGGTCGTGTATTAAACATGGTTATCAAAGAAGATACGGATAACGGTACAGTTTGCGGCAAAGGAAAATATGTAAGCTTTGACCAATATGAGGTTGCAGATGCACCAGCTGGTTTTGAAGGAGAAATTCTTGAGCAAGCTGCTGACGGAAACTGGTATGTAGAGGTTAAGAAAGTCGATCCAAATGCACCAGCAATTCTTATTTATGAAGTTCCTGAAATTGCAGAAACCTATAATAGTGAATTTACCAAAACTTCTAACTTCTTCAACGCAGCAACAGCCGAAAGAACAAAAACAGTTAGAGGACTTGTGCTTACAGTAACAGACGTTTATGAGCTTAGTGAAGATACATTTGACGGAACACCTGTAGCTGGTAAGAAAGTAACTGTTGAAGCTGGAAGTCAGAAACACAAAGTTTCAGAACTATAAAGAAGGGAGGAATAAGCAATGAATAAGATGAATTTTAGCGCACATGTGCTTAATGTATTCGATGAAATGAAAACTTCTTATGAAGAAGTAAAAAATCTGATGTTCGATTTATATAAAAATGAACTCGACGATGGAATTTCTAAGAGAGAGGCTGAAGATAAACTTAGAGAAGTATCTCTAAAAATTTTCGGTCTTACCAAAGACTCTTCTCGTAGAGAAAGAGAACGTGCTTACAGAGATCATGCTCGTCAGTATTTCGATGTAATTGAAGAAGTAACTGATTGGACAGTTTCTACAGGACTTAAAGAAAATGAGTGGTTCAACGCACTTGTTAATTACAGAAACCTTAAAGAGGGAGATACTAATCTTTTCGTTAATGAGCATGAGGAAGTAATTCTTTCTATAGCAAGAATGGGTAAGAGACATCACGATACAATGCTTCAGAGATTACCAGAGAACACAACATATTCTGTAGAGACGGATGTTTATGGTGCTGCTGTTGGTGCTGATATTGATAGATATCTTATTGGACAAGAGGATTGGACAAAACTTGTAGACGCTATCACTAAAGCATTTGTTGTAAAGATTCAAGAGCTTATCTTTGCTGAGATTCTTGAAGCACCAAAGAAACTTCCGGCACAGTCCGAGTTCGTACAAACAGGTGCGCTCAACACAACAAATAGAAAGAAATTCAATAAAGTTCTTCAAAATGTATCTGTTGCAAATGATAATGCAGATGTAGTTATCATGGGAACAATGGTTGCACTTCAGGAGCTTGAAAACCTTATCGATGTTAAATGGGTTGCTGATTCTCAGAAAGAAGATATTGCAAAGATGGGTCGCCTTGGAAATTACGGACGTTACACGCTTGTTGAAATTCCACAGAGATTTGCAAGAAACGATGTAACTAAGTCCATGTACAAGGATGACACTCTTTTCGTATTTGCAACTGGTGACAACAAACTTGTTGATATGGTTGATGTTGGTGAGACTCTTATCGAGGAAATCACAGAGCGTGGAACAGCTAATAGTAACATCGCTGATATCATGAAATACGAAGTTCAGAGAGAGCTTGGAGTATCTACAAGAATTGGTCGTTACTTTGGTTCATGGACCATTACTGACTAATCTAAGTAATAAAAATATATTAGAGGAGTAGTTTAACCGCTACTCTTCTATTTTTTAATGGAGGGAAAGCCATGCCGACAGCACGAGCAAAAAAGGAAACCGCTACTGCAACTAGAAAAGTAGCTACTAAAGTTGAGACAAAAACAACCGTAGAAGAACCAATTGAAGAAAAAATCGAAAAAGAGAAAAAGGTATTTACAGATTCAGATTATATTCTGTGTCGATCAGTATGTTATGGTGGATTAAACATCACGTCTCAATCTGGAAATGTTTATGAATTCAAAGATTATGGATATGATTGCGAAATCAATTATCGTGACCTGGTTTCTTTGATTAGAAAAGGTTCAGACCATGTATTCTTACCAAGATTTGTTATCCTGGATGACGATTTACTGGAAGATTTTCCTACTGTAAAAAAAGTATATGAGAAAATGTATACAAGAAATGATTTGCTCAAAATTCTTGATATGTCTACAAGACAGATGGAAATGGAAATCAAAGAGCTGCCAGAAGCTACAAGAACCATCCTGGAACAGATGATTGCTACAGAGATTGCTAATGGTCATCTTGACAGTATTGCAAAAGTAAGAAAACTCAGTGAAATCTTTGATTCGGATTTTAATCTTCTAAGTGAATTATTTGTTAAATAAAGGAGGTTAAGATGATACTTCCTTATGAAACTATCTTTTCAAGGGCATTGGGAAAAATTGATGATCCGAAAGAATTAGCATTAAACTCTAATGATTTTTATGAGATTTACACCGAAAGACTACACAATGTACTTGGAGATGCAAGAATCAGAAGACTCTTCTCTTCTATTGTATTGGACGATGAATTTCAAGAAGTTTCTTTTAATCTTGTAAATACAATAGATGAAAGTTCTGATATTGAATATGTGTGTAAACTATTTGTTCTAGGGATTACAATTGAATGGCTCAGTCCAAGAGTCGATTCTTTGAATTATACCATTATGATGGTTGGTGGAAAAGAAGAAAAAATGCTAAACAATCCATACAGATTGCTTCAGACAAGATTAGAAAATGTACAGAAGGAATTAAGTAAGACTATTAGAGATCATGGTTATCTTTATAACTCTTATATTAATAATGGTACATAATATGGATTATTTATATGGAACTTTTTCTGACGAGCAAATAAAAAACGCAGCATGTTTAATGCACAAAAATATTCATAGATTACTTTTATATAAAGATAAGCTAGTGACAGACAGAATTTTTAATTCAGATGATGATTTCAAAAAATACTTTGAAGATATTCTATTTAAATTCGGTGGACTTAATACATTATTAGGTTATCCAAATGATATGCTGCTTTTAATTTCGACATTACAGGCGGCATACGATCTAATAGATAGTCCAAAATATAGTTATAGAATATTTAGAAAAGCTATTCTAGATTCTCATGGACATATTAAAGCTATGTTAGAGGAGGTAAATAGTCATGCCAAACCTATCAACAGCTAGACGTATATCAAGCATACGATCAAATGATGCAAAAACAATTGGCGAAATAACAAAAGAAAACTCAGATTTTCTTATGGAACAAACATTTGATCATGACATCCAGGCAAAAAAGTGTTATATATATGATTTTTACCATGACGATCAGCCAGATAAAAATCAGAATATGACTTATGACAATACAACCAAAACTCCAATTGATGCAAAGTTTATTATTAATTCTTATCAGTCTATAGATAAGGATCAGGTTCCTTATTATCTACAATTTCGTCCGTCTCAAAAATATTCTTTTTCCGAGAATGATGATTTGTATTATTATGAAACAGATTATCACGAACGGTATCTAGCCGATTTTCCGATTGGGTTATTCGTCGATATCCCAGATGATAATAAAATTTATCATAAATGGTTAATTGTTGGAAGAGAAATTGCAAACCAATTTCGAAAGTATTTAATTCTTCCATGTGATTATAATTTGACATGGATTGAAAAAACTGGTCAAAACAGAATTAAGCGGAAAATGTGGGGTGTGCTTCGAAACCAGAATTCGTAAAGTGTATGCGCTTCATACTGGAAACAGTATGTCGAAAGTCTTTTAATTGCGTGGAACTCTTTAGAGTCAATTATACTACAGCACAGATATGAAATAAAATCAAATGCGAATGTTAAGAAATAATTGAATTAGACAATACGCAGCCAAGATCCGAAAAGGATAAGGTTCGACGGTCATGTACCCAAGTGGGTTAATGGAGACATCCTAAACTTATTATGTTAATAATAAGCATGGATTTGATATGACCTGAACATTATACGAAAGTATAAGAAAATAAATTATAATTTATAATTTATCTTTATTGGATTGACGACCTAATAAAGTAACATATTTGACACAACTGGTAAGTATAGAGATTACAAAAGTAGTCCGTTATTATTAGAAATGATAATAATGTATTTCCTTGAATTGCTGGAAAACCCTAAAGCTATTTATACTACAGCATAGCGATGAAACATACGCAAGTGCGAACGTAAAAAAATAAATAGATAATGATTATTAGATGCTAGTCTACGGACTGTAGCATCTTTTTTAATGGGCGATCAGCAGCCAAGCCTCGAATAGAGGAAGGTTCAACGATCATTCTTGAAATAGAATAGGAACAAGCGTTCCGAAGTTGGGAACACCTAAACCGTGATTGGCATGGTGAATGATATGATCTGCACATTATGTGAAAGCATAAGAAAATTTATTTACATATGTAGATAGATCTTTGTTAAAAGAAGCGAATTAACAAAGTAACAAAATGGCACTACTTTGCCCACCCAGACAACCAGGATAAAATCTGGTTCCCATTAAATCAAATTACTGAAAAGTTTTGGTATAACGATGATGTTAGCAAAACAATGCGTCTTATTATTAGCGCGCCAACAGAACATCCTTTGGTATGGTCTGTAACAAAAATAGAAAACACAAAACCTGTCGGAATCCAAAAGCTTACAATTTATCAAGATTTTTGGGATGAACATAGAGATTATATTGAACGTGACGAAAACGGCAAGATTATTGGTATGTATGCTGATTATTATGATTCGTCTGTTATCCCTGTCGAACCATCAACGCCTGGAGAAATTGCCGGTATAAATAAAACAATTATAGCATCTTCCACCAATGTAAAAGTTGGTGGCAGTTACAAATTGTTTACTATAAAAATACTAGATGAGGATCACAATGACATATCTGATCAATATAAAGGCGGAGAATTTACTTGGAAATGCTCCGTAGAAAATAATGAATTATCTGATCATGTATCGTGGTCAAAATCTGGTTGTAAATATAATCAAATTAAAATGAAATTTATCAACGATCGAAATTATTTAGGGAAATTATTATTAATATCATGTGATGTTTCTTTAAATAATAACATTATTCGAGTAGCTGAAAATTTTGAAATTACTGTATAGGGGGTATCTGAATGAATAAAATAAATGAATACTCCTTTCATACAAAAGATGATATGCTTAATAAATTACGCGCATATACACATAATCCAGATGATGATAATATTCGTATCAAAAATCAAGTATATCAAATATTATTACACTGTCCAGAATTACTGTATGCAATTCATGATGCAGAGTTGGAATCCGAATTATTTGACGATGATGGAAATTTAAACGTTGATGCAGATGGAGAACCATTGGGTGAGTGGGATCGTTATTTTGGTGAAAATGCCCATATCCGTCCATACATATTTTTCCCAGAAACAGAAACAGATTCTAGGAATTATGTATGTTATCAAACAAGTTTTAATGACTTAGCAAGATATAATAATTCTGTAAAAACACTTCTTCTTACTTTTACAATATTTATCCATGAAAAAGATGTTATAGATGATCTTACTGGTTTACCAAGACATGATCTAATTGCTGCAATATTGCGAGATAGATTTGCATGGATTGGAACTGAGGTTGAAAATCCGATTCCATCTTTGGATAAAGAATCAACGATGGATAATAATTATCTTGTGCGTACTTTGCAATATCAAATTATTACACCAAACAATATTACAAAAACAGAGAATGGTAAATCCTTCTATAGTAATAAAAGGTGGTAAATTATGGGGTTTGCGAATAATGATCTTGTACAAAGTGCAATTGAAGCACAGATAGCAAATGAAGAAAATAAAGAAGAAGAATATTTGGATTTTAATCCTCTTCAACTATATTTTGGAGATGATTATGTAGTGAATGATAAAATCACAATTCATCAGCCATCAATTCAAGACTATATAACATACGGAGAAGAAAATATACAATCTGTTATTTATCCATTTATTTCAAATACAACAAAATGTCGTTTACAACTTTGGAACAATGGAATTGACTGGAATGATATCACAAATCAGCAATTGTTTTCCATTTTAATCAAAAGTATTGATTTGGAATATTCAAAACTGATGTTTGGTGACATTGATTTTCATGGTTTTTCTTTCTTTACCGAAGAAAAAGATGGAAAAGAAAGTGTTATTTTATATAATCCTATTCAAGACATAAAGATTGACGAACCAACACGAATTAAAATGTGTAAATATATTCAATATATGTTTCATACATTTCCGCCAGAAGAGGAATTTACTTCTAGTAAGACTCTCAAAAGAGATCTCATTAATAGAGACAAACAGAATTTGCTGGCGATGAAAAGAGACAGTTCTTTAAAACCACCAAGTCTATTATCCATGATTTCTTTCTATCTGAATCACCCTGGATCGAAATATAAAAAGAATGAACTACGCAATGTTGGAATTGTGGAATTCTATGATAGTGTACAAAGACTTCAAATTTATGAATCAACACATGCTGTCATTAATGGCAGTTATTCTGGATTTGTTGATACATCAAAAATTCCAAAAAATGAATTTAATTTCATGCGAGATCTTAAAGGATCTGCATGATTTTTTTATACAAAATTTTAAGGAGGAAAAACAAATGAGTTTTAAATTAGGTGACAAAATCTATAAAGAGATTCTATACTTTTATGCAGAAGATAAAGGTACTGGTATTCCACAATATGTACTCACTCAATTAAGTGATGCAAATATTGAAATCACTGCTGAATCTACAGATGTTACCGATAAAAATGGTAATCTTGTAAAGAAGATTTGGAAGTCTAAAGCAGGTACTTTTTCTGCAACAAATGCTTTTGTTAACACCAATATCATTGCTGCATCTTCTGGATCTCAGCCAATCTTCGCATCCAAAAGTGGTAAAGTTAAAATGCCAAGACTGATGCATGTTAAAAATGGTGTTAAAACCGTTACGATTACCGGATATGTAGAAGGTTCTGTAAAAGTAGCTCAGTATTTTGGCGATGGTTCTATTGGAAAAACATATACTATGGATACGACTGCTGCTGCAGATAAATTTTCTATTGCGAAAGAAGGTGCTGTACTAACTCTTCCACTAGATGAAGACGCAGAAATGTTCTTTATTCGTTATGATCGTGAAGTAGAGACAGGTGCCGTAATCCACAATAGAGCAGATAAATTCCCAACATCTGTATACGCAATTATGAAAGCTACATACTACAATCCATGTAAGAAAAAGGATCTAAAAGCAGATTACATTGTAATGCCATCATTCCAGGTATCCCCGGAAACCACTGTTCCAGTTAGTGCTGACACTGCAACCATGGATTTCAAAGGCGATCTAGAGATCGAATATTGTGGAGATGACAAGATTCTGTATAGCGTTTACGATGCTGATGAGGTCGACGAAGACTGATTCTAATCAGAAGGGAGAAACAAATGGCAAATAACAGAGTATGCCTTACTTGTGGTAAGGCTTATGAGTATTGCGGATATTGTCCTACGAGCAAGAATCTCCCGATGTGGATGAATCTGTTTGATACAGAAAATTGCAAAAATGTTTTTGAAACTGTAAGCGATTACGCTCAAGGTGCAATAAGTAAAGAAATAGCAGCTACAAATCTATCATTGTGTGATTTATCAAAAGTTTCTACCTACAAGGAAAATATCAAAAAACTTGTATCAGAAATTATTGATAATAAGAATGATAAAAAAGTTACTGCGACTAAAAAAAGAGAACAAGCTGTAAAGATTGTTCAAAAATCTAAAGTGAATAAAAATAGTGTTGATTGATATATGAGAATTATAGGGGTACGTATATATCAATTATACGCACCCCTATTTTTTACGCTTATATATCAGGAAGGAATAAAAGGAAAAAATGAAGTTTGACAAAGAATACGCGACTTCTTTTGTTGACGAGTATAAATATCTAAAAGAATACGGTATTCGTTATGAATTCGTAAAGGTCGATGATACCGGAAAAACTGTTTGGAAATATAAAAAGACACCGGAATTATTTGAAGCATTGAAAAATTTTTACATCAACAATGAATATTATGATTAGCAGGTGTGACTATGAAAATTTATTTAGATAATGCTGCCACTACTCCATTAAATCAAGAGACAAAAGATTATATTATATCTATTTTAGACGATTATTATAATCCATCCAGTGCTTATCAGGAAGGAAGAAATATTCGAAACAAGATTAACGAAGCAAGAAAAAATATTGCTGATTTTATTCATGCAGATGAAAGTAATATTTTATTTACTTCTGGAGGATCGGCTTCTAATACGTTAGCAGTCAAAGGATATAAAGACCAAAATGACTGTGTTATTCTGTACTCTCCTATTGCGCATAAATCAATTTTAAATTATGTAAAAACAGTTAGAAGTGCTATTCCATTAAAAGTCAATGGACAGGGCGAAATTAATTTTGATGATTTGAAATCTCTTCTTTCTATATATCATAAAAGAAGTTTTGTGGTTATGGATTATGCTAATAGTGAAATCGGTACAATACAATATGTAAAAAAGCTTACTGATTTGATCCATTTTTATAACGGTAAAATTTATGTCGATTGTACTGGATCGATCAGTCAAATTCCACTGGATGTCAAGAAATTGGATATTGATATTGCAGGGTTTTCTGCGCACAAATTAGGATCTTTAAAAGGGTGTGGGGTTTTATATAAAAAGGATAATATTCAATTGTCTCCTATTATATATGGTTCACAAGAATATGGGCTTTTTGGTGGGACAGAGAACACACTTGGAATCTTAACTCTAGGATACGTTGTAAAGCATTATAATTATGATCAATGTACATCGGAAAAACGAAATTATCTCGTGCAAACATTATCAGGATTAGTTCCAAATTTTTTTGTTGTTGGCTCTTATAATAATAGATTGCCATATAATTTATTCTTGTGTTTTGAAGGAGTATCTGGCGAAGCATTAATGACCTTGCTTCATGAGTATGGTGTAATTGTATCTACTGGATCTGCTTGTAATTCCGGAAGTTTGAAATCATCTGATACCTTACTTGCCATCGGAATGAAAGAAAAATATATTCATAATGGTATCCGTTTAACTTTGTGCGGATCAGAAACAAAAGAAGAATTAGATTACATATGTAACCAAATAAAAAATTGTGTCATGACATTGAGGAACTTAACATAGGTTGCTCATGGTTATGGGCGTAAAAGTGTATTATCACTCTCCTATCATATCAAAATTATGGAGGGCAAAACTATGAGAAATATTAATTGGCTCGTTAGAGTAAAAAATAAAATGTTCTGGATTTCATTAATTCCAGCGGTAATCGTACTTATTCAAACTATTGCTGCAGTATTTGGTTTCGCAATTGACTTGAGCGAACTTGGAGACAAATTGGTTAACGTTGTTAAAGCAGTGTTCGTAGTATTGGCAATTTTAGGTATTGTAATTGATCCTACGACAGCAGGTACTGGCGATTCAGAGAATGCTATGACTTACACAGAGCCAAAGGCTTAGAAAGTGTAGGTGAAATGTGGAACCTATACGTGATTTTTTTGGTATAGACTGGAAGGCGTTCGGAATAACAATCTTTGTAGCGTTGCTAGGATTTCAGGCAATTATTCAAGTATTACACTGGTTTTTGTTCGAATTCTTTGGAATAGAAACTAAAGCTATGCGTGAGAAAAAAGAAGAACATGAGTTACTACTTTTTACTCAGCAGAAGATCCAAGATTTGGAAATCAGTCAAAAAAATGATGAGAAAGAACTCCATCGTAGTAATAAAGAGCTGAAAGAATGTATTGAAAACCTGACAAAGATGTATGTTGATAAGGAAATTGATGATATTCGTTGGGAGATATTAGACTTCTCTTCTGCTGTAACATGTGGTCGAAAATATAATCGTGAAACTTTTGAACATATTTTTAGAATGTACGAAAAATATGAAATGATTCTTCAAGAAAATCATTTAGAAAATGGACTTGTTACTGAGAGCATGGAAGTAATCAAAGAAGTTTATCATAAACAGCTCAAAGACGGAGTTATCAAATAAAAGATGAGTTTCATTCAATAATATGACCGCGAATTTTATTGCGATAATTCGCGGTCAATAAAAGAGAAAGAAGGTCTTTATATGTTAAAAAAATTATACAACAAATTTATAAGTATGATTGTCGAAAAAACAAAGCAGTCAATCTACAAAGACATGAAAAATGATTATAATAAGCTGTGTTCTTAATCATCTAAATCCTGCAGTTTTAAAACGAATTTTTTAATTAGCTCTAGTGTTATGGATACATTCGCCGCAACAACGCCATCCTCGTCCATGCCTTTATCTAAGCATTCTTTATAAAGTTTATTAGTAACCTGTTCTAATTCTTCATCTGTAAAATTACGCATAATGAAATATCTCCAAGATTTTTATTTAATTATATCGCATTCAAAATGCTTTTACTAGGTTAAAGTTCAGTCGCCTGGTAAGGGCATTTTCTTTGTGGAGAGTAGAAATGACTGAACACTACTCTCCCGCTCTATTGTATAGGAAGGAAGTGATTTTAATCGCCATTAACGCAGGAAAACAATTTGAAACTGATTGGAAAAACTCTGTTAATAAATTACCAGACGTTTGGTACTATCGCTTGAAAGATAATGCAGCCAGCTTTGCATCTGGGGAAAATACAAGATTTGCAAGTCATAACATGTGTGATTGTTTGGTTTTAGATGACAAGTCAAAAACACTCTATTGTTTAGAGCAAAAATCAACTAAGGGTACCAGTATTCCATTAAGCATGATTCGTAAGAATCAAATTCATGAGCTTACGGACGCAAGCGAACATAATTTAATTGCAGGATTTTTATTCAATTTTCGAACAAAAAACAATGATACATATTTTATGAGGATTCAAGAATTCAATAAGATGATATCGGAAATTGGCAAGAAATCTTTTAATCAAAAGGATTTATCAAAATATAATACAGTACGAGTACAGTCACGCATTAAAAAAGTAAATTATGCTTATGACGTAGAACAATTCATACAAGATACATGTGAGGAAAATAATAATGTACTCCAGTGAAATAGATGATATTTTAAAAAAGAGAAATTATTGTTTGCCGTCACACTTATATTTCAAAATAGTAGAAAACTCTTCCCAGATCTGTCAGGTTAAATATGATGCTTATTCTGATAAATATAGTATTAATACAAATGACGGATATCATTGGGAAGTTAAAATTTATCAGGAATAAAAAGGAGAAAATAAATGATTACAAAATATGTAAAAATTAAACCGGTTATTACACTTGCCGATGAGAAAAAAGCAATTGACTTCATTGTAAATTATATGTTTGAAGGCGGTGAGTATACACCGTGGAATAAGGAAGCTGCACTTATTACTGCTATTGCTGTTTATTTTATTGACGGTGTTGAATTTGAAAAAGACGATGTAATCCATGATTGTGTTATGCAAGATCAAAATCTTCATGCGCATGTAAATAAATTTTTCTATAATGTAGATAAATCAGATAAGAAAAATGATATTAATTTTACGTATATCAATACCAAAAACCATGTGATGGAAAGTGTACAAAAGATTGTAGATTTTAAACTACAAAAAATGATTCATTGTACGGATGAAAAACATGAAATGTATACGGAAATTGCAGAAATGGCAAATGCTGTAGCAAATATTGGACGAAATGTTCAGGTTGCTGCAAAACCTGTTCTTGAAAATCCAGAAAGTATTGGAATGATTATGAATATTCTTAAAAAAATGAATGAAAGTAAAATGCTGAACGCAAAAGCAATTCGAGATGTGATGGTTGATACCGTAATGGATGTACAGAAAAGAATGACGGGAAAATAATAAATAAAGCAAGAATACATTAAATCTTCTGGCAGTCAAATGTCAGAAGATTTTTTAATTTATCAATGTGGAGGTGGTGGTAAAAATGGGTAATATAACAAAGGAATTACAAAAGCTACTAAAAGATTACAATAAAAAAGTATTACAATCTGTTCCTACAATGGCACGTCAAATTGCAACTGATGCAGAACCAGAATATAGAAAAATTATTAATGAATCAATTCATCAATATTATGCAACACATAAAGGAGACTTTAGCGAGGGCAGATTAGAAAACATGACTGGCAATATAAGTGCTGAAGGTTCATCTATAATTTTTGAAGATACAGAAGAAAACGTTCCAAATTATCACGGATTCTGGGGACAAGAACTAACAAACGAAGGCGTGTTTGATTTAATGTATTTAAAGGGTGAACATGGTAACGGTAAGTGGCATCTTGTAGATACTACTCCTCCACCATTTGATTATGTTGAGCAAGAACTTGTCAATGGTAGACTAGATAAAATCATTGATAATTCAGTACATAAAGTGCTTGATAATATAGAATTATAAAGGTGGTGAAAAAATGCCAAAACAACATACAATTAACCTCGAAGCTGTTATAAAAGCTGCACTGGATAAAAATAGCGAAAAAATAATCGATGATTTTGAGAAGAAAATCACTGAACCAAAAGAAATTAATATCAAAACAGATGAAGCATCTAAACAGGTTAAGAAGCTGTCTGATGAGATTGACAAAGAACAAAAGAAACATACTCAAACGTCTAGAAAAAGAAATAAAACTAAAACAGCTACTGTACAAAGTACTCCAAAAAACGCAGATAAGTATGTACAATCAACAATATATGATAAAAAAGGACGTCCATCTACTTCTCATTCGTATACGTATGCTGATGGAAGACAGCAATCTTATAACAAGAATGGTAAGTTAACATCTGAGAAGCAGACCGTCGTTGATCTTCAAAAAGCATACTCTCAGTTAAATAAAGACGTCACGGAATATTATTCATTAAAGACAAAAGAAGCAAAAGGCAAAGTAGCCACAGAGGATAAACAGTATGTCAAAGGTCGGATTTCTGATTTAGTTGATGAAATGTCTGCAAATCGAAAATATATTGCAGATGCAAAAAAGCAAGGTTTTTATAATGATGAATTAGAGCAAAAAGCTTTTAATCATTTTCGTAGAAAATCTAATGGTTACAACACGTATGTCGATGAGAAAAATGCTGCAATCAAAGCTTATGGAAATGATGACAATACTTCGATTCGGCAGGGACAGCGTTCGAAACAACTAAGTAATTATGCTGGACAATCCACAGATGCAATTGAAAGAGCAAGAACGCTTGATGCAACTATAACAGGTTTGGAAAAAGAATTATCAAACCTTGTTACTTCTGGCGCATCAATGGATCAAATTAAGTCAAAATTTAATGAATGCACTTCTGCTGGTAAAGAATTTAAAAATGTCATGACCATAGTCAATAGCACTATGGAGAAAACATCTAAAAAAGATACCGTTGTTGGAGATTCAAATGCCGCAAAGCTTCAAAATGCCATTGATAAAAAAGTAGCTCAAGCAAAAACACTTGTATCAGATAGTTCTATAAAACAATTTGATGCAAAAGTTGAAAAGCTTAAATCTCAGTACGCTGGACAAGATGGTTCTGCAGACGTTTTATCATCTTTAGAAAAAACAGTGAATACCATACATGACAAACAGGCTAGTATAAAAGCAGAATTAGCAAAAGGATCTTCTGGAAATTTAACACAAATTGCTTCGGATGCTGATATTTTGAATGCAAAGCTTAATGAAGTTGAAACTACCGCGAAAACGCTTGGAACTTCACTTTCAAAAAATCTAGATGGTACCACACTTCAGAGAACTATTGATAAAATTGATAATCTTATAAATAATTCCGACGGTTTTGCAAGCAAATCACAATTAGAAAAATTAAAAACTCTACGAGATTCTTATACTAATAGTGATTCTGGAATTACAAAAGCTGTCAACTATGATAATTCTAAAATTATTTCTGGCATCGAGCAGGAAATTAATGCTCGTAAAAAATTAGCAGAAGTTCAGAAAGAATTGCAAACTGGAACATATTCTGCAACAGAAGCTGGATATAAAAATACTCTTTCTAAGTATGAGGGGCAAACTTCTGAGTCACTGACTCGTGCAAGAGAAAGTCTTAAGCAGTTTAAAGAGATTCGTGAAGATTTTCAAAAATCATTAAAAGATACGAATGTTTCTGATCTTAGTGATGAAGAGGTTGAGCGTCTTAGTAAAAATCTTCAAAAGATGACTGAAGAAGAAGAAAAATATAAAACTGCGATAAAACAGGTCAAAGCTGAAGAAACTGCAACACTAGCACCTGGGGTCGCTTTACGTGCGTCAAACGAGATGCAATCTTATATCAACAATAATAGTAAGGCATGGAAGAAATATAAGGCGCAGCTTGAAGAAGTTCGTGATGCTTATAAAAATGTAACAACGGAAGGGCAAAAGTTAGAGATTGATGCTAAAGCAAGAGATTTGAAAGCAAAAATTTCTGCTGAAGGATTAACAGGAGCAAACATTTGGCAAGATACAAAACGTGCTATTAATCAAATTGCTCAATTTACGGGAATTTACGGCATGTTGCAGAATGTCGTTATGGAAATTCCATCAAAGGTTGTTTCTAATGTAAAGGAAATCAATGATGCTCAAATTGAATTAGCAAAAGTTGCAAGTGATGCATCGGAGAGCCAATTAAGTCAGTACTGGAATCAGGCTGCTGAAAGTGCCAAGAAATATGGTGCTACAGTTAGTGATGTAATTAGTAGTACTGCGGATTGGAAACGTCTCGGAGCTTCTCTTGATGACGCAAAAGAATTGTCTGACATGACTACTCTTCTGCAACGTGTCGGAGATAACATGACCCAGGAAACATCCTCTTCTGGTCTAATTAGTGCATTGAAAGGTTTTCAACTAAAAGCAGATCAAGCACAACATATCGTAGATGTGGCAAATGAGGTAGCCAATACGCAGCCTATTGATACAGCAGGTATTTTTGAAGCAATTGAAAGATCTGCATCATCTCTAAAAGCCGCTGGCAATACGTATGAACAGGGTGTTGCGCTTGCCAGTGCAGCGAATAGTGTAATTCAAAATCCGGAAAAAATCGGGACAGCACTAAAAACGATCTCAATGCGCATAAGAAGCGCCGAAACAGATCTTGAAGAAGCCGGTCTTGACACTGAAGGAATGGTAACTTCTACTGCCAAGCTTCGAAAAGAAATGCTTGCACTTAGTGGCGTAGATATTCTGAAAGACAAAGATACTTTTAAGTCTACTTATCAAATTCTTGATGAGTTAGCAAATAAATGGTCTGATTTAACAGACATCCAGCAGGCAGACTACACTTGCCTGTATGTACAGAAATGTGCATAAGAGAACACATCTAAAACCAGTAAAACCTAATGCTCTATCACTACAATATGGATGAAACATGCTGATATGAATGTAACGAAAGTAAAACAACGATAGAGATTCTATATGGTCAAAAGCCTAAGTAGAAATTTTGCTAATTATTTTAAATTAGAAATGGTAGCTTGGTCGCAAAGTCCCGAATAGGGATGTGTCAAACGAGTACCCCAACGTCAGGGGGGAGAAATCCTTAATGTAGGGCTTAATCGCTAAATGAAGTCTGAAATGGTGTGACTGCTATTATTCTTAAGATGAATAATGTGGTTAAAAAGTACTCTGATCTTATATGCGAGTATAAGAATTATTATCTGACTCAATAATAATTGGTATAGCTTTAAGCGAGGGCTATATTAACAAAAAAAATATGAAGTGTAACTGAGTTGATTGCCGGTGAATTTTATGATCTTGCCGGAATTTATAGAAATATAAATCAAAGAACATACTTAATTGCAAGGGCAGCATAAAGCTCTACACTACAATAATCGGGAAACTAGATTATGAATGTTTAAAAACGTAGAGATATATTGCTTGTTTGCAGCGAAGCACCCTAACGTTATACATAGACCATATGTTAGTTAAGTCGAGGGTGAACGTTCAACGACTATTCCCCATGAGGGAGTTGGGAATATCCAAATGGATTATAAAATAAAGGTGGAAATCCTGAATACTCAACTCTATAGAAGTAGGGCGCAAATCGCAAATGGCGTCCAAAAGAGTATGCCCTTAACACGTAAGGTGAAGGTGAAAACATAGTCTATTCTTATACGATGAGTATAAGACAAATTATATATTAATACATACAAATTGAGGTGAGTTGTTATTTATCAAACAAATAATAAGAGATTAGCAAAATATTTATATTCTCTTGGTTTTGATAGAACATGTAAAATAATTAATGATCGTGAATATTGGATTTTTGACGAATCAAGTACTTTAAAAGAAGCGCTTGATTTTTATTTTTATATGCGAAAAAGAAACAGAGAATAAACTATTATGCTCAAAAATAAAAGGAGATGCTGAATGGCAAAAAGATTTTTTACAAAAGAAGAATTAGACAATATTATTAAAGATTACGATAACGGAAATGGTTTAAGACCATTTGAATTGGCAAAGAAATACGATCGCAATCCATCTTCTATTTCAAACAAATTAAAAGATTTAGGATTGTACAAATACACAACATATAGATTTACGGAAGAAGATGTTCAATTTCTAAAAGATTATTATCCATATGGAGATTGGGATTTTATAATGAAACATTTTCCAAATAGCAACAAACAAACTATCATGACAAAGGCAAGTAAACTTGGAATAAAAATGATTAATGAATCTGCCTGGTCTGAAGAAGAACTAGGCATTATTAGAAAATATTATTCAACAAATATTAAAAAGGTAGCAGCATTACTACCGAACAGATCATACAAAGCAATATTAACAAAAGCGAAACGCTTAGGTATAAAAAGTCGTGAATTTTGGTCTGATGAAGAAAATAATTTATTATCTGATATATATCCAAGAATGTCAGTTGACGATGTACAATTATATTTTCCGAACCGTACAAGAACTTCCATCATTACCCATGCAATACAATTAAATTTACAGTCTTTTGATTATCACCCATGGACCCAGGAAGAAGATAATTATATTTTATTACACTGGAAAACTGAAGCTGATATGATTATGTGTAAGAAATTGGGTCGCACATATAAGGCAACTCAAGCTAGAAGATTATCTTTAGGTCTATTGCATTTTAATAAAGATGGTTCTGGGTATGAAGGTTTAACAAAATATCTTCGAGGACATTTACAAACATGGAAAAATGAATCAATGAAGAATTGTAATTATAAATGCGTCCTAACTGGTAGTAAAGATTTCGTAATACATCATAAATATGGATTTGCCAATATCGTAAATGAAACAATTGAAGAATATAATATTGAAATAAAAGATTACAAGAACTATACGCAAGAAGAACTTGAGGATATATTAGAGAAATTTCAAATTGTACATAGTAGATATCCTCTAGGTGTCTGTATAAGAAAAGATATACATTTGTTATATCATTCCATTTACAGTAAATGCGTAAATACTGAAGATCAATGGAATCAATTTGTTTCCGATTTCGAGAATGGAATGTATAATGATCAAATCAAAATAGCATAAAATTTATGTATTAATATATAATTATCGGAATATCTTGCGAATATTCCGGAATATCAAAGAAAAATCAAGGCAATGTAATGAGCGCCCTTATGAGCCAGTACGATATTGCTCGTCAAGCGCTTAATACTGCTATGAATGATTCCGAAGGCTCCGCCGAAAGGGAATTAACTAATTACCAAAAGGGTATCGATTACAGTCTTGAAAGATTCAAGGCTACATTCCAAGAATTTTCAACTTCTGTTCTATCATCAGACACTTTCAAGGCTGTCATAGATAGCGGAACACAATTCTTAGAAATTCTTACTAAAATTACTGAAACACTTGGGCCACTTGGCACAGCTTTAACAGCACTTGGTGGTTTCAAATTTATATCAAGCATAGGTTAGCCAAAATCCTGGCTATAGTTTATCGTAAACTGGCTTATCAATGCGGAGAATATCATAGCAATGGAATGATATTTCAACGTAGGGAGATTAGTGCTTGTAAAAAATAAATAGAGGATTAATTCGTCGAATTCGCTATTCTGCAATAATGCAGTGAAATGGATGAAAATTCCGCGAGAACGCACGAGCCAACCTGACTACGTATAGTAATATGTGAAACGTTAGCAGCAATTATGGAATTAAAGATAATATCATAATGACGAGCGAAACATATGAAAGTTAGGAGGAGTAGAGAGAACACCCTTCCTCCAGCGTATATAATGCCATAGTTTATATGCGTTGAATGCATGTTCCACGGTACGCGAAAGTTGTGATGCTTTCTCATCACACGCCAGCTTCTATCCTATTTCTGGCGTTGTTGGAAAATAATAGGAAAATTATATAGGTATTTATCGTAAAATTACAATATCAATGGAGGATGTGAAAGCCTGGAATCTAAATCTGAATTAATTTTTAAAACATTAAAATCTGATCCTGATGGTATTATTGATGCAAGTGCAACTATAATTGGAAATAAAGACGTAAAAGATGAATCTTCTGATCAAGCATTTATCTTAGATCCTAAAAAGCAAATGATTTTTTCTCTCGTAATGTAAAATCTAGCATAGATGCTATTAATCGTTTTGAGAACAGAAAAACTAAAAACGGTAAAAATAGATGATTGACAAATGGAAGTCATACAAAATATCCATATCGAAATATAGTACATCTATAGGATGTGCGTGGGCTGAAATGTGCCAGTAAACATTGCATTGAGGAGAGTATGGAAATACAACTTCCCAGCACTCTCCTCTTCCACTTCTATAACATTTTCAACAAAAATGCCACAAAGAATAACAACGCTATCGCCCACCAGGGCCATGGCTGCATACTTCTTCTGACTCTACCTTTCCATGACATATCTTTTATCCTCCTTTGTCTAAAAATAAGTTTTAATGAAAGCAGGTGATTATTATCAATATTCAGCAAACAGCAAACAAGATAGAAACAAGAATTGTGTCTTCAGATAAATTAAATTCACAAAATATGTCATATGTATATATTGATTCAGATAATCAAATATATGTACGAGAAGGAATTCTGCAGAATGATATTGATATATTATCTGCTGTATTAATGCAAAGAAAAGTCGATAGTCGTATTAAAAAGACATATTTTGATATTGTAGACTCATTGAAAACGAATCAAGTATCTAAAAGTCAATTTGAGTCTCTATATAAGATGGTTCTTGTAAAATATTATGGTAAGAATGAAGAAAGTACATTGTAGTTTTCGCATTCTCCAAGACCAACTTCTTTTTCTTTATATGAATAGCTTGATTGTTCAATCCCTACTAAATAATATTGACTATCACGATTAATAAATATCGGTGATCCGCTTGATCCACTAAAGCATTCCATATCCACAAGGAAACGTTCCAATCCATTAAATTTTGATTTTAGAGGTGTCGCAATAACACCACTTCGAATAAGTGGAGTGACAAAATTATCAGACTGAAATGATAAAGGATATCCAATCATTAACGCATATTCAATTGCAGATATTGGAAAATCTTCCGTTATAATATCTTCTTTTGTAATCCAAGATATTTTTAGCTTTCCTACATATTCTGGTGAATCGATTAGATCATTTATTCCAATTACTGCAACGTCATATTGTGGATGTAAATATGGTTGGATACGTATTTCATTGTTTAGAAGATTCACTTGACCGTTTTGCTCAATAGGGACAGAAAACAAAGCGTTTTTCATATTCTCAAATATATGTCTATTCGAGACTAATGCATAATTTTCTCGATCATTTGCATGGTATTTATAGAAAAATCCTGTACCAATTTTACATTCATCATTTTCTTTTAATACAGTAATTTTTGTTACAGTATGAATCAAATTCTCTTTTGTAAGCATAGTTTACTTCTCCTTAATTAGAAAGTAGGTGATAAAATGGGATATTCTGATTATATTAAAACATATTATAAAGATGGCAAAAAATATGTTGACATCGATACGGAAGGTCTTTTAAAAGAGATTGATAATGATCCTTCAGTTCGAATTGGTATACGACTACCTGATGAATACCGCATAGATGATTCAAAATTTATATTCGGAGAATATTTGACCAGCCCAAGGTTTGAATTATCTCATATACATCGATTCCAATATTTTTCTGACAAATTGTATTCCATTGTAATAGAAAAGCATATGGATGTTCTGCGTCAACGCTGCCCAGATACTGAATACATTCCCATAATTGTGGATTGGTTTGGAATACAGGCAAAATTTTTATAGCAATATAACGATTATATTCACGTAATTTTTCATTTTTCTGAAGCACGTCTAATAATGCTTTATCTTTCCCAATAACTAAATCGCCCGTTGAGAAAATTTTAAAATTTTCTGATTGTCTTGAATATGTTGCAACAAATTCCATATAACGTTTATATTTTTCTTCTTTTGTGGCAAGATATTTTAGATGATATAATTTTGCCATTTTTAAAAGAAAATAATAAGATGCAACCTCGCAAATGGATTCTTCAAACCATTTATTTGCCTGTGGCGCTTCGTCAATAACTCCGAAATGACATAGTTCATGTGATAGCTCATAAACAATTGCATTCCATTGTTCTATATGCGGAGTTATCATAATCGTTTTAGATTCTCTTAAATATATTGGATCTTTTCTTTGTGGTTCAAAAATTATTAGTATTTCTTTTTTATTTATCGGAAATGCTTCGTTTACCATAAGGCATAATTCATTAATTAACTCAAGCACACCAGGCATTTTGTCATTATCAGCGCTATAATTTATAACGATATGAATATTTTCAAAATCTTTTAATGTAAATATTTCTCCCATATATTTTATCCTTCTCGTTCGTCTTTAGTGATCTTTAGAAATCATATCCACAATTCTTACAGTGAAATTGTTTACCAATTTTCTTTGATGCAATGCCAAACATATTTGTAGACAGCATACGTTTGAACATGCCGATTTTCTCGATATTTGTGGACTGGCATATTGGACAATGGGGTTGGTTGGTGGATTGTGGATTTTGATAGTTGTTCTTTTCTCTATATTGTTTTAACCACTCTTCTTCTTCATGACGTCTTTTATTATATGCATTCTCATCAAATTGATCTTCCACATTAAGATCTTTTAGGTCATTAAGAATGCTTTCTTTGTCACGCCCGTGATGATTTAACAAATCTACCATTTCATATTTAGTTTGTATAAATGGAACGTGACAATATTCACAGTTAACTCTTCTACAATGACCAGCATAATTAATTTCATGAACCCCACATCTCGGACAGATAAAACCTCTAGTAAAATCATTAATATTATTTTCTTCTAGATATTTTTTGATTGGTCGCCCACAATGAGGACAAGTTTCAGCATAGATGCTCACTTCTCTATCACAATCGGGACAATATATCAAATTTTGAAATCCCATATTACATCCTCCAATGCACATTAAATTAATTACATTATATCATAATTATTATATAAATCCAACATTATACAATAATTTTATTTGCAGTTAAAAAATTTAGGTGATTTATTTGGTAGTTTTGGAGAATTAAACTTACTGAGAAATAAATATGGAAAAAACTCAACATTTGACACATTAAGCAGTACACTACAACAGTCTTTTAACGAGTCTTTTAAAGTTGGAAAAAATGGAATTAGTGAATTTTCTACAGAGCAAATTAAAACTAAAGCATCTGTAATGGGATTAAATGATGCGTTGACAAAACAAGCATTATCTCTTGCAAATGACGCTGGTTTATATCAAAAAGCTGCGGCAGGCAATCTTACATTTAGTAAGGCTATAGAATTAAATATAAATAATGCAAGCGATTTAGTTGACGCATTGATGAGTAGTAATTCTGAAGTCTTAAAAAAATATCAAGATTCCGACATTGCTACGAAGATAGTTAATTCAGGTGAAAAAGGCAGCGCGGCATATAATGAGTTTGTTAAAGATCTCATTGATAATAACCAAGATTTAGGTGACTCAATCGTTGAATTAGTACCCAAAGTAGAAACTACAAAATCCGCATTTTCTGGTTTATCAAACTATTTTAAAGGTCTTCTTGCTACATTTACAAACCCAATTTTCCTTTTAACCACAGCGGTTACTGTAGGCGTTGCGGCATGGCAAGGCTACAATCAATCTGTCCAGGAATCCATTCAGCACACGAAAGACTCCATAGAAGAGATAGAGGAACGTAATAACTCTATTGATGACAATATTAGTAAAGCACAGGAATTACGGGATTCTCTTGATTCTGGTACTCTTACAGAGCAAGAAGCTTATAACGCGAAAAGTCAGTTACTTGATATTCAGAGTCAATTATCAGATTCTTATGGAGAACAGGCGGATGGAATCGATCTGGTAAATGGCAAGCTAGATGATCAGATCGAGAAGATGCAACAACTCAAAGTTGAAAATGCTAAAAGCTGGTTGAATGATTCAGATAATGAAAAGAATTACGAAAAAGCTAAAAAGAAAATGACCAAAGATGATTATGAGTCATTCTTTGGTAATACACCTACTTTAGCTATGCTCGGATCGGAACCACAGAAATCTGAATATACAAATTCTGATACCTATAAAGAGATGCTCAAACGTTACCGGAACAGTAAGTCTCAGATCGAAGAAATCCAGAAAGCGGCAGAAAAAGCTGGACTAAAACAGTACACAAGTACAAGCACAGGTCAGTTCCAGCTCGGTTTTGAAAATGAAACAGTAACAGGAGCAGACGAAAAATTAAACTCTTTCCTTGCTACTGTTAAAGAACTGAAACGGCAGTTTGAGGACGAGGGTAAGAATACTGATTACTTTGATAATATCATCAGTTCCGCGGAAGATGCAGAATCTTCTTATAAGGATATTTTGGATAAGCATCAAGAAGTATATCAAGAGTATCTGAAAAATTCCATGCTTGCAGAAGGTTACGGTAACAATAAACCAGCAACTGTATATCAGCAATATGCGGATGCAGTGGACAAATATAACGAAGCTTTGCAAAGTGGAGATACTTCTAAAGTTGAAGAAGCAAAGACTGCATTAGATGGAGTAAAAGCATCCGTAGATAATATTGTCAGTAGAGATTCCGGAAAAAAATACAAGGAACTGTTTGATGAGATTGCAGATGGTATTGACACAGCATCCGAAAAAACTTATGAGTTCAAAGAACGCTTATCCGGTAAAGGTACAGATAAATTAAACAATACTGTGCTTTCTAAGCTCAAAGAGTTGAAGAATTACACAGATATTGACCTCAAGAGTATCAATCTTGATACAAGTGATGTTGTTGCTGGTAAAGATGCTCTACGCATGGCAGTAAACGAAGCAATGGATCTTGACATTGTTTCCGATGATTCTGCTGAAAGTGTGGCAAAAGTTGTTGATCTCTTAACGGATATGGGTATGACGGCAACCGTATCCATGAATCAAGTGGATGATTCCTTCTCAGAAGTCAATACTACCATTCAGCAAGCACAAGCAAATCTGGAAACGCTCAAGACGATTATTTCTGAATCTGTTTCGGGAGCAGGTATTTCTGCCGATAATGTGAAAGCATTTAAAGAAATGTTCGGAGATGATGCTGCGCGTGCTTTGGAGAAAACCGCAGACGGTTACCATATCAATCGTGAAGAGCTTGCAAAATTACAGGCGCAACAGTCAGAAATGAACAAAGCGGATTATCTTTCCGGTTTGGCAGATCAGCAGGAAGCTCTGAGACAAATCGAGGAGCAGATCGCCGATGCAATGGTAAAAGGTCAAGATGTCAGCGGCTTACAGGCACAGCGCGAAGGTATTTTGGATAATATTTCCTCTCTGGAGGATCTAGCATATCAGTATCAAACTGCTACTTCTGCTTATCAACAATGGCAGGATGCTATGTCCGGTGGTGAAGAAGGTAATATGTATGATTCCATCCAGGGTAACATGGAATCCATCAAAGATCTCTACGACAAAGGACTTGTGGGAGAAAACAAATTCCGAGAGTTTGTTGACCTTATGTCCAATAAGGATCTGACCAATGCCAGTGTAGACGAAATCGTTGCGGCTTATGAGGAATCCTATCCGAAGATGGAGCGTTACTTCACAGAAGGACAGGAAGGATGTCAAGCATTCTTACAAGATATCTCTAACCTTAATTCTGAATGGGCGCACATGAATGAAGATGGTTCCTGGGATATTAACTTTGGTGTGGGAAACGATCAAGAAATTGCGGATGCACTGGGAATTGATGTGGAAGCTGTGCAATCAGTACTAAGAAAACTGCATGATTTTGGCTTTGACATCGACCTCGATCAGCCGGTTAAATCTCTGGAACAACTAAAGACAGAAGCTCAATTAGCAAAAGAAGCTCTTGATGGAATGGGTGAAACTTCTCTTGATAGTATCAATTTGGACACAGATTCATTCGGTGAAATCACAGATGATATTGACAAGGTTAAGGAATATATTCAGCAAGTCAATGACGCTGATCTGGAACCAGAAGTTCGAACAGAACGATTAGAGCAAGCCAATAATATTCTTGACTATCTGGTACAGAAACAGCAAGAGGCTGGACAAAATAACATTGTAATTGATGCGGATGCAAGTTCTGTCGATCAAAAGATCTCTGATCTGAAGAGTCAGTTGGAGCAGTTCAGAAATGATGACGGCACGATTCCTGTTAATGCCGATACACAAGATGCTGTCAACAGTTTACAATCTCTGTATGCTACGAAGCAAAATCTTGAAAATACACCAGCTATTCTACAGGTTGATACTTCGCAGGTTGACGGAGAACTTGGCAATGCGATCGGAAAATTACAGGAATATCAGAATGCTGTAGAGATTCTGAATGCACAGAACACGATGAAAACACAGGGCATCGACATTGATACCACAGATGCACAGCAGAAAGTACAACAGTTGGCAGGACAGCTACAGAATCTTGATGCTGATACGACAGCAAAGTTAGGTCTTGACGATACTGATTTTCAGTCGAAACTTTCTAATATTGCTACTCATCCGATTGATGTAGGAATAGGGGTAAATCTTGATCCGAATACTCTTGCCGACGTCTCTGCAAAGATTTCTGGAATTACGCCAGAATTACTTGTAAAAGCTGGTGTAAACGAAGAAGCGATTGTAAATTATACGCCGAAAGATAAGGACGCTACTGTCAAATACAAAGTTGACCATAGTGCGATTGACAGTTATGATCCGAAAGACAAAAATGCTACGGTTACTTACAGTGTGGTTGTTTCCGGACTTGAAAATTTACCAGGCAATAAAACAAGAAGTCTGACTTACAATATTAAGACAAATGGTACTGTTCCAAGAGTAAATGGTACGGCACACGCTATAGGAACTGCTCATGCGTCAGGTACTGCAAGCCGTAATTGGGGGCTTGCTCACAATGAACCACATGCGCTTGTAAATGAGTTAAAACCAGAAGCAATCGTTCGGGATGGTAAGGCGTTTATCTTGAATGGCGGCGATCCTACTTTTGCAAATTTGAAGAAAGATGATGTTGTATTCAACGGTGATCAAACGGAGCAGTTACTTGAACATGGTTATGTTACCGGCTCTCATGCACAGCTTGCAGGTGATGGTTATTCTTTAGGTAGTGCGTTCTCTGGTGGATCGGGAAGATTTAATGTTGGAAGTTCTGGAACAAAAGCAGATTCTTCCACATGGGAGAAAAATCAGAAAAAGGATAAATCCAACTCAAACTCATCTTCTGGTAGCAGTAGTAGTAGAAACAGTGGATCATCTTCCAGTGGTTCTACTCGATCATCTTCCGGAGGAAGTTCCGGCAGCTCTTCCACCAAAGAAGCAACCGAGGAAACCTTCGACTGGATAGAAGTATTTCTTAAGGAAATGTCTCGTGCTACTGAGATTGCAGTTGATAACATTGATCGTGCTATCGGTCTGGCACAGAAGCAAACAAAAGCATATGACGCTATCAGTAAAGTTCAGCAGGAATTAACTGCAAATCAGCAGTCAGCCAACAAGTATTTACAGCTTGCGGCGAACGTGGGGCTTGATCCTTCTTATATCTCTAAAATCCAGAATGGCACACTTGATGTGGAAAAAGTAACCAACGAGGATCTGAAGAAAAAGATTGATGAGTATAAGGACTACTACAGTAAATATGAATCCGCTGCTGATAACGTAGCCAAACTCGAAGATAAAATTACCGAACTCGCTGAAAAACGTCTGGAAATCATTGAAAAAGAATATGATGCGATCGTAGACATCAATGATAAAATCAAAGACGTAGCAAATTCCAAAATATCCTTGAATGATGCACTTGGCGTAGCAATCGACAATCCAGACAACTATGCTAATCTGAATAATTCAATCAAAGCACAGGAAGATACTTACAATCAGCTTACCAAAAAGCTTTCCGATTATCAGAAAGAGATGGAGTCTCAACTTTCCAGTGGTTATCTTAAGAAAGGTTCCGAAGCTTATCAATCTGCTATGAAAAATATTCAAGATTTCACAGCTAAGATTTATGATGCTTCTACCAGCCTTCTTGAACTACGGGATAAATTGGATCAGATTAAAATTGATACTATCCAGAATGTAATTGACGGAATCAAACGTAATTCGGATATTACGGAGAAATATATTTCTTACCTGCAATCTCAGAATCGTGATGTGCCAGAGAATTTATACACTGACCGTATAGATAATAATAACGCTCAGGTACAGCAGAATCTAAAGCAGATGGAAATATACCGGAAGAAACAGGCGGTTCTTGATGTCAATTCTAAATCGTATCAAGATTATGCAGAAAAGATTCAAACGCTAAAAGAAAATACTCTGGAACTGATTACGGACAATGAATCTCTTCAAGATAGTATCTATGAGCTACGTTTTAAGCCACTTGACGATGCCATCCAGAAGTACAGTAACCTTGAAGATGAGCTGAAAAGTTTCCGCGACCTTCTGAACGATGATGCATTCCTTGATAAGCAAGGACGTATCACGGAAGATGGATTGGCACAAGTTGCTCTCTTACAACAGAGTATCGGTACATCCAAACAAAAGATTGCAGATTATACCACGGGTCTGCAAAAACTAAAAGAGTCTTATGATAATGGTGTTATATCTCTGACAGAATATAATGACAAATCAAAAGATTACCGTGAAGGTATTCAAGGTTCGATTGCAGATGTGAAATCATATCAGGACAGTCTGGTTGATCTGTATAAGAATGCTATGAGTACAGAGGTTGATTATCTTGATAAAATAATCAGCAAGAGAAAGTCGGCGCTTCAAGCAAAAGCTGACTATTATTCCTATGATAAATCAATATCCAAAAAGAGCAATGATATTAATGCTATTAAAGCACAAATCATGGCTTTAGAAGGGGTGAAATATTTGCTCCTATAAAATCTATTTAATTGCGGGGAATCCCCATAAGATTTAATTTGCTACAACGTAACCGGAAACGGTAGGCGTGAATGCGGTAGAGTTCAAAACTCACAGTTCTATTGGATAGAAACCATAAGAAATAATTAAATTAGGGATAACCGGGAGTGCAAGTCTCCCAGACGCAGCGAACTTCCTAAGTCAGAAATGATATGGAAGACGTTCAGAGACTAACCCATATTGGGTGGCGTAATGCCTTAATGTAAGACCGCAAGCGATTGGCGGTTTGAAAAATATAGACTATTTGAATATGCGGAACGAATGTTCCCTATTGCATAATTGGTAAAATATGGTATACTAATTATGTAATAATTAATAATTTGGCTCAAAAGAGCGTATATTAATATTCTGTCAAAAGGCAGGGGGAGGAAGTTGAAATATACTTCCTCATTAATTCTTTATGGGGGATTTTTATGTTGCGTACAATGGTATTTATTGATTATCAAAACTTTAATATAAATTTAAACAATCATTTTAAAAATAATGAAATGAAACCTCGATCAATAAACTATCAAAATTTGGCTAAGGCAATAAATGAAAAATTACCATTTAAATCTCAAGTTATAAAAACATATTTATTTGCATATAAACCATGCGATAAGTTATTACAATTAGAAAATTTTTCAAAATATTATAAGTGGCTATCTAACTTAAGAAAAACTCCGTATTTTGAGATTATAGAAGGTAGACAAGAGATTAGAAATATTAAGGGAGTTAAATTAAATATAAATGATCCATCAACATATACGACAGAAGAAAAAGAAACCGATATAAACTTAGCAACTCATATGTTGGCAAAAGGATTTCAAAACGCGTATGATATTGCTATTTTAGTTTCTGGTGATACTGATTATATTAAAGTAGTAGAGACTTTACATAATATAGGAAAGACTGTTGTTATTGCACATTTCCCTCATCAAGCAATTGAAAAATATAATGGTATTATTGATTCTCATATAGTTTTATACAATGATCTATTAGCAAAAGCATATAACCATAAATATAATAATTTGCAGAATAATAGTGAAGTGTACGAAAATGTGATAGAATCAGAACCGATTATATTCGATAATGAAATAGAAGTAAACCAAGAGCAGTAACCACTACTGCTCTTGTATTATACCTAAATTTATTCAAATAGAAGATATAGTCCCATGCCATACGAAAGTATGGGGAGCAGTTATGCTCTTGTCCACGTAGCGAGTGGATGAAAAGAAAATGAAATAACCTCGATGCTCAATCTCAAGTTAAGAAATTGAAACAACAACTCAAAGAAGCACAAGAAGATCTCGATGATACGAAACGTGACCATGCCAACGACATGCAGTCTCAAGGTTACGATAAGCTCAGTGAAGATCTGAAAACTTCTCTTGATGATACCGAGTACGAAATTAGTCATAATGCTGACAAACAGCTTGAGATCATCAATTCTATGCTTGACAAAGCCGTGTCCTCTTATCAAGAAGCATATGGCAAAATCAACTCTATCATCAAAAATACTGGCTGGGTAGGTAGTACGGATTTTAACAATACCCAGTCTGATCTAAGCACAGAGACAGGTGTTAAGAATCAAAATTCCAACGCATCACAGTCTCAGTCCAGTGCAAATAAAAATCCATCCAGTACCGCATCTGGTACAAAAACTGATCCAATCAACAGTAATTCAAAAGCAAACAGTGATCTTGCGGATCAGATGGTAAAACCGGAAGATACAACGAATCGTAAGGTTGCGGAACTAAAGGTGTCTCCTACTTCTACTACACTGGAAGAGGGTAAATCCACAAGTATTACTGCTACAATCAGGCCGAACGATGCAGCTAATAAGACTCTTGCTTGGAAATCAAGTAATGAATCAATTGCTACTGTATCTAATGGTACGGTAAAAGCAAAGAAACCTGGCTCTTGTACGATTACTGCTACCACTACCGATGGAAGTGGACTGTCTGCAAAGGTGTCAATTAAGGTCAATGCGAAACCAAAACCACCAAAGCCACAGCCGAAACCACAACCAGCAAAAACTGGTGGCGATGGAATTCCTCGTGTTGGCGATGTCGTAACGTTCACAGGATCTTACTACAATGACTCTTGGGGTATGGCTCCAAAAGGTAGTAGATTTTCCGGTCAGCCTGGTGCCGTTGTCATCGACTCTTACACGGCTAGGGAATATGGCGGAAATGGACGTACTACTGGTGATTTTAAGATCCATATCAAGAGTGCGCATGATCCTAATTATAGTGATCTTGGATGGGTACGTCTTAGTCAGATTAGTGGTTATGAAAAAGGTACGGATCGTATTCATGGCGATCAGCTTGTATGGACAAACGAAAACAAAGACACCAAACATCATGGCGTTTCAGAATTAATCTATCGCAAGAAAGATGGTGCTGTCCTTACACCTGTTCAAGATGGAGATTCTATTCTACCAGCAGATTTCGTAAGTAATTTAGCTGCATTAAGTGCAATTGATCCTAAAGAATTCGGTATGAATGTAAGCACTACGCCAAATCTGGTGCAGACGAATATTCCTCAGAACATCAGCAATGTCGGAAATGTAACGGTAACAAATCATTATGATGCGTTGCTTAATGTGGAAGGTAATGTTGACAGGGATGCTCTGCCTGGATTGCAGGAAATTCTGGAGAAATCTTATCAGTATACAAGTAAACAGATCGTGAAAGATGCAAGAAAAGTTGGTATTAGACCATCAAGATGACAAACTATGGGAGGGTACTGTCAAAGGTACTCTCCTATTTCTATAACAACAATTATAATTATAACAAAATTTTGGAGGTGAGAAAATGGCAAAAGAATTTAAAGATTTTACGTTTATGGGAAAGAAACTGAGTGATTTAAGTGTGAAATACGTATCTGTGGATTTTGATGATGATGCAGATGTGAATATGGCGATGGAGAGGGATATGGAGACTGGAGATGCAAATCGTTATAAAGTGGAGCCGAATTACTTTTACGATAAGTGGAACGATACATTAGAATTCGAGCTTGATATTATTAAAGACCCATGTAAATTCACGAATCAAAATGCAGCAGTAATTACTAAATCAGAACGTCGTGAAATTACTAGATGGCTAACTTCTTCTCACTTTCCAGAATGGTTAACATTTTCAGGAACAGGCGATTCGGCTGATGATACAGTTCGTTATTTTGGTTGGTTTAATAATATTGAATCTTACTCTGTTAATGCTCAAACATTTGGATTAAAACTATATTTTAAATGTACAACGCCCTTTGGTTATACTGATAACCTTGTAACAAGTGTGTCATGTACCACATATAAAAATATTTTAATTGCAAACAATAGTGACGAATTGAATAGTTATGTGTATCCTTCAATTGACATTATTCCAAAGGCAAATGGAGAAATATATATCTGTAATATGTCTGATGCGACAATTAATCAGACAGGTACGCTTTCTTCTTCTAATACGAATTATCAAAGTCAGCTAGTATCATTAGTAAATACATATGCAAGATCAAATGCTTGTACTGTAGAATTCACGATTTCAGATTCTACAAAAGACATCGATTGGCATTGCAATAATACACTTGCTAACTTTAAGTTAGTTGATGCTTATGGGAACGAAACTTATCACACGATATTTTATAGGACGGACTCAAAAGTATATTACATTATTGAAAATGGTCTTATGCGGATGTCAATGTCTAAAGATTTGAAAGTATATCTTGACTGTCAGAAACTTACTATTAACGATGAATTAGGAAGAATGGTAACTTACGATAAATTGGGTATTACTGATGTGGCTTATATGTATTGGCTGCAGCTCTTGAACGGGAACAATTCTCTTCTATTTTATGGTAATTGTGATTTTAAAGTTAAACATATTGAGTCTCGAAAGGTTGGTGAATAAACGTGAATATAGTTTTTAATCGTTATAATGAGCCGATTCAGGGGCATGTATATTTAGGAACACCAAATGGTAAAATTCTATGTGCTATTAATGGAATCGAAGAAAGTACGTTTCAGCTCACGTCAAAATTTAATAATACATTTGAATTGACGTTTGACTTGAATGAAAATATTCTTATTCAAGATGGAAAAGGTCTTTCTAAATTAGTTCATTCCAATGTATATGATCTTGTTGGATGGCTTATGCGTGTTTATGTCGAAAATGTTGGTTGGTTCATCATGGAACATCCGAAAATTACTGACGATGGTATGAAGCAAACCAAAACAATCACATGTCAATCCGCAGAAATCGAGATGCAACAACACGATCTCAAGAATTTTAAAATCAACCAGGGAACAACAGATTCCTACGAGATGTTAGCAGATAATAATGTGGAGAAAATAGATGATGTAGAATTTGCTAAAGAACAAATTAAATTTCACAATCCTAAAAATCCGCAACTTAGTTTGATTGATTTAGCCCTAAAAGCCTCTGGCATGAAAGGATGGTCTGTTGGGGAAATTGATTCAACCCCAAAAACGTATCGGACATATAAAGATGGAAAATATGTCGAAACCACTACTCTTCTATCTAACGAAATTGGTGCATTTGATATTGAGAGTCAGGATCTTTATTCTTTCTTTACACAAGATATGGCTAAATATTTTCAGTGTGTATTTGTATTCGACTTTTTGCATATGAAAATAAGCGCTTACCACCCAGAGAATTATGGCAAGAGTACAAACGTAAACATTAATTTTCGCAATCTGCAACAATCTCAAGAAATTTCTGTAGATGATAGCAATATGTATACTAGATATTATGTGCAAGGTGCAGATGATCTTGGCATTACTTATGTCAATTTTGGTTCAAATTATATTGAAAATATTGATTATTACTTAAACGAAAAATACTTCTCTCCTCTTTTAATTATTAAATATAAACTGTGGAAAGAAGACTATGAAGAAGCTCGTATATTATATATAGAAGCAACTCGTCAATATAATGAACAAATGAAAGTCGTAACAGAGCTATATGATCGCGTTCCATTGGATGATTGTTCTACGGATTGGAGTACTTTTACAGATGATGAATTGAAAGAAGCTCAAGCAAATTACCAGGCACAACTTAAAGGATATGAACAATTTTACGTTGATGACGATGGAAATTTCGATGAGAATGCATTAAAAAATTCTTCTGATGCTAATGACTATTATCAGATTAAAAATGTTATTCTTCCATCCATTCAGATTGAAATGGATAATCGTCAACTACCAACAGATGATGATAATGCCGATTATGTGGATTCTTACAAAACAAATTGGAAATTATATGGTTTGGATGAATTGAAAGTCAAATTGCAAGAATATAAAAACACTATCGAAACTTGTAAAAAAGGCGGATATGATCAACCATATACAGAGGATTCATCTCATACCAAAGATGTTCACGACACAATGTACGCAAAATATCTTGATGCTCAAAACCAATTAGATTCAAATTATGTTGGAGGATGTCAAGAGGCATATGATCAGCGACAATCTGAAATTGATGCGGCAAACGAAATATTAAATAGTTATAACAAAACTCGTACAGATCTAGTAAAACAGGTTTCAAAGGAAACCTGGAGTAGTGTTGTTGCTGCTGATAATTCAGGATATCTTCTCGATGAGGCTGGGAATTATATAACGGATGAAGCCGGTAGAAGAATATATTGCGACACACAAAAATTACAATTTACAGAGCGTGATCTTACCGAGTTGTCAAAAGTGTATTATGACGGAGATTACTCAAATGAGAATATGTTTTTAACAGACTCAGACGACCAAGTATCTGCTATTGATGAGCAACTTAAGCTTCTAGATGCTGCTATTGACGATTTGTACATAGCATCTCATCCCCAATATCAATTTACCACATCTCTTGATAATTTCTTAGCCTTGGCTGATTACGAAGATTATATAAAAAATATAAATCAGGGTGACTATCTATGGTTGACCGTAGATAATAAGGTAGTAAAACTTCGTGTAGTTGAAATACAATATAATCCGCTTATAGCAGATAATAATATTCAAATAACATTTTCTAATATGATACAAGGACGTAGTAGTAGAAATGACTTATCATACGTCCTAAACACACCATCAAATGCAAGTAAATCTTCCGCATCTGGTTCATCTAATAACTTTCTAAATAATGAAGGAATTACTCTCACAGCAGGCCTCATACAAAAACTCATTTCCAATGGCGCATTCAAGAATGGTGTTTCTCAAATAATTAATAATGAATTTGCTGGTATGCTGGCTGGCAGTTCTATTTCGCTAGAAGAACTTAATGCAAAAATCATTAAAGTAACCGATTTGTACGGTAAAAATGGATATTTCGAATACCTACAAGCCAAACTTATTGCAGCAGGAAGAATTGTGGCCGATAGTGCTGATTTCAAAGAGCTTTCTGCTCTCGCTGCTACTATTAAATCTGCTATCATTGGTGCTTCATCCACGGAGACAGGTATCGTAATTAATCTTACAACTGAAAATGCTACGATGAGTGAAGCAATGATTAAGGATTTGATTGCCAAATATATCACGGTTAATGAGCTTAAAGCTGGCGATATCTATACCAATAAAATCAAGATTTTATCTGAAAATGGTACGCTCAGAATTCAAGATAATACGTTCTCAATCTATGACAAGGCTGGCAATGTGGTAGTTCAGCTTGGAGAAGATAAAAACGGAAATTACGGATTAATCATATCAGATTCCAAAGGATCTGTACTCTTAGATTCACAAGGGCTGCATGAAGGTATCGTACCAGATGATTTTATTAAAACAGACATGATTGCCAACGGTCAAATTACAGAATCTAAGATAGACAAGACAACTATACGTGACTGGACTATGCCTGACGGATCTAAAGTGTTTGATGTATCACATCTTTGGGACGGCGATGATAGTTTCGGAAAATCTTATAACACGATCAAATCAACCGTATCTGCGACATCTAAAGAGCTTGGAGATTTATCGGACAAAGTAGATCAATTAGGAAATGGTTATACTGTTGTTTTATCTAACGAAACCCAAAATATCCCATGTACATCTGACGGAATAACTGCGGCTAGTTTTCTTATCGAAATTCCATTCTATGGTTATGAGGGAATTAAACAGGCAGTATGTACCGTGACTGTTGGTGAATTACCAGATGGAATTACGTTAGCAGAAAATGTTGACTCTACTTCTACTACACCAGGTAAAATCACCTTGAATGTAGCAAAAGGTAAAACACTTGGTAACAAATCTCTTCTAACAGGAACGATTGTTTTTACATGTATCGTTGCAGGAAAGAAAATTTCCAAAAAGTTCACATGGATTAAATCTCTTGCTGGCAAGGACGGATCTCAAGGTATTCCAGCGCCTACATATTATACGTGGATTCGTTATGCAGATACTCCGACCAGTGGAATGTCAGATGATCCAACCAATAAAACATATATTGGTATTGCATATAATCAGACTTCCCAAACACCTAGTTCGAACTATTCCGATTATCAATGGTCAAAATTTCGCGGAGATGACGGTGCGAGTATAAAAGGTGATGACGGAAAAACGCTATATGTATGGATTAAATATGCAGATGACGCAAAAGGTACAAATATGTCAGATGCTCCCGAAGGTAAAACTTATATGGGTATGGCATGGAATAAACCCACATCAAAAGAGAGTACTAATGCTGCGGATTATTCCTGGTCACTAATTAAAGGCGCAGACGGCAAAGATGGAAAAACCCCAGTAAAAGGCGTTGACTATTTCGATGGCGTGTCTTCCTATGTATGGATTAGATATGCAACGGACGCTAAAGGAACTGGGATGACAGCTATTCCATCCACAACAACGGTCTATATCGGAACAGCTACTACTACAACAGCTGTTGCTCCAACAAATGCTAGTGCGTATGTGTGGGCTAAATATATTGGAGAAAAAGGCGCTAAAGGTGATGGTGGTTATATTCATATTGCTTATGCTAACTCTGCTGATGGAAAGACAGGATTCGATACGACAATCGGTACTGGGAAATCTTATATTGGACAGTATACGGATAACATCGAAGATGATAGCACGAATCCAAGCAAATATACATGGAGTTTGATCAAAGGTGCTGACGGAAAGACATTATATACATGGCTAAAATACGCTGACTCTCCTACTTCTGGTATGTCAGACAGTCCGGCTGGAAAGACGTACATGGGTATTGCTGTTAATAAAACATCTATAACTGAAAGCAGTAACTATTCTGATTATACTTGGTCGCTGATCAAAGGTACAGATGGAATTAGTGTTAAGGGTGATAAAGGTGATACGGTATATATCTGGGTTAAATATGCTGATGACGCCAAAGGTAATGGCATGTCTGAATATCCAGATGGCAAAAAATATATTGGTCTTGCCTATAACAAAACCACCGCAACAGAAAGTAATAATGCTTCTGATTACATCTGGTCGTTAATTCAGGGTGAAGATGCTGTTCTTTATGAAATCGAACCATCTGTTGCAGTAATCAAAAAATGCACCCTTGATGTATGTTCTATTACTGACGAATCTGGAAATCGAATTGTTGATGAACAAGGAAGATTTCTCTCTGGTTATTTCTTGACTGATTCTCTTTCACCGAACAAAATCACATTTACGGCCTATAAACAAGTCGGAAGTAAAACTCGTGCCACATATGCATGTAGGTTTATTATCCAAGAGTCTTTAAATGGATTATCTTGGTCAACAAAATACACGTCTTCCAAAGACGAAACGAGTGTGTCATACACTCCAAGCACCCTTAAATTACAACAAATTAAGTGTGTAATGTATCGTGCTGGCGGCATAACTGAACAGTTAGATTCTCAGACTGTGCCTGTTATTCAGGATGCTGAAGGCTATGATTCTGTGATTCAGACATTTACGGATACTTTTGCATCTGTAGAATTAAAAGTTGATAACAATACAAAAGCTATTACATTAAAAGCAGAGCAAAAAGATATAACTAATGCTATTAATAATTATGATAACACAACAGTTAAGGACATTCGCAATCGCCAAACAGAACAAAAAGTCAATATCGACGGTATTTCAACAAAAGTATCTGATATTGAAACAACTATTAATGGATCTGTCGATGGCACAAAAACAGGTCTTATAGAAAAGGTTACGCAAGTAACAACCAAGGCCGGAACAATTGAAGCTAATCTTAAAAATAATTATACCACAACTGCAGGTATGAATACACAGATCAGCAACTCAATTGCTGCTAGTGCAGATAAGATTAAGGTCACTCTTGCTGATGGAAAGACGGAATCTACTCTCAAAGCCGCTTTAGGAGAAATTCAGAAGAGTGTAAAAGATAATGCAGGAAATATTTCAACAGTCACCCAAAAGGCTAATAGCATTGAAACTAAGGTTGCAAACCAAGGAAATGATATTGTTAATCTTAAAGTTGATGCAAAAGCCGTCGAGACGTTGGTTGGAAGTTCTGCTGGCACAACTGATGTTGTTCAAAAAGCAACAGATTTTCGAAAGACGATTACTGATGCTGCGGGTAATGCAAATCTTGCTCTTAGTACCGCAAATTCAAATAAAAATATTATTTCAAACATGAAAGTTGGAGCTGCAAATACAATTCGCAATTCCAATGATCTTATTTACGATTTATATTTTATGGTTGCCAGTCTACGTGACGAAAGTGGTAATCGCATAGTAGCTGAAAATGGCGATTATTTAGTTGCATATTATTAATTTTATTACTTCTCATTGATTTGAGGAGTAACTTTTATAAGGAGGTAATACACTTATGGCAAGTGATAAAATGTTAGGTAGTTTTGATCAAAAATCTGCACCAGAAGATAATGATCTTTTGGTAGAATACGATGCTGCTGCATCGAAAGTTAAGAATGTGAAGTTCGGAGGTGTGTGGAACTGGATAGTTAAGAAATTGACATCCGCCGTAATTAATGAGTTACAAACATCAAGTAAGAATGTAGTGGGGGCTATTAATGAATTAAATAGTAAGATATATATTTACTCAGGCGAAACTCGTGACAAGGCACAAACGATATCCTTTCAATTTCAACAAGATGCTCATATGACAGGAATATTATATATAGACTATAACAGGTACATAAGTATTTTTGCATTTGGGAGGATGTCGGGCGTTGCGAATATTTTAAATAGCGTAGGTACTGTTCCATCTTTAAATTCTCATGATAATACCGTGTCAGTAAATCTTACAATATGGGGGAACTGTAAACTAATTACTATGGATAGAAACGTTAAAGTGATTGGTTCTCTATAAAATAGTAATACTTTAAAGCATTCAACTGCGGATTTAATTGGTTTATATTTTTCAAGTATTTGATGAGAGAATATGGGAATGTGGTAATAGAAATTGCCAAAATTTTCCAAGGAGGTAGGTTGATATTGACAAAATTAGAAAATATTCTCGAACAAATACTTGAAAAATTACAGGATAGCTTAACGCATGAACAGCTTTCGGAATTAGAAAGCACTATGGTTATTGCATTCCACGGAATCGAGGTACAAGAAGAACATACTCAGTTAGTAACATCAGAGCGTACATGGGAGAAGATTCTTCGGATGTATTGTGCCGCAAAGCGTGTTGAAAATTGCTCTGAAAGAACTATTAAAGGTTACAGTCGCTGCATTATTCAGTTTTTCACGCAGATCAACAAGAAAATAAATAACATAACTACGAATGATATTAGATATTATTTGGCATTTTTTCAAGAAACGCATCATACTTCTATTGTATATCTTGATAACATACGTAGGTATCTTAATTCATTTTTTACATGGGCTGCGGATGAAGGATATATACAATCAAATCCTATGCGAAAACTCAAGAAAATGAGAGTACCTACTAAACTAAAAAAAACATTTTCAGCAGCAGAGATGGAAGAACTTCGTTGCAGTGCAAACTCTCAGAGAGATATTGCAATTATGGAATTTTTATATTGTACTGCTACTCGTATTGGAGAGGCAGTTAGCGTTAATCGCTCGGATATTGATTGGCAAAGAAAAGAATTAATTGTTTATGGAGAAAAGGGCAAGAAAGAACGTACTGTTTATTTGACAGATCGCTGCATTTATCATCTTAAAAAATATCTTGATGAAAGAAAAGATACAAATGAAGCTTTATTTGTGTCCTCAAAATCTCCACATGAGCGACTTGGAGTTCAGGCAATTCAGTCTATGTTGGCAGCGTTAGGTAAAAAGACAAATATTCACGTACATGCTCATAAATTTCGAAGGACGTTACTTACGGATGCAGGAAAACGTGGTATGCCATTACAAGAGATTCAGGTCTATGCAGGACACGCCAAGCCAGATACAACGATGCAATATGTAATGGTTCAACAAGAACGTGTTAAATCGAATTTTATGAAAAATATAGCTTAATTTTTTGTAAGCAAGCTAATAAAATACCTTTATTTTTTCGATCGCCCATTGGACGGTCTATTTGTCGTGTATGTATATATTGATATTTTGCAATTTTGTAGATTGCATGTTTTTATTCTTGTATTTATATTAAATCCGCAGTCTATAGAATTATTTCAACAAAGTAATAATCCATTCACTTCGTAATAAGACTCCAATTTGGAGTTTCCGTTAAAAGTAATTTTACCTAAATCTGAATTAATAACAATACTTGACGTATCGGTATTTGATGCAGTGAAAGAAAGTAGTTTAATAGACCATTTTGTTCCATAATTGATAACAATCGAAAAAAACACACCACTTCCAATACTACCGGAAATCAATAATAGACCAGCAGTAGTGATCGGTATATTATATTTGATCGTTGCTGTTTTGTCATTTATTGTTATATTGACGTCTATTAGTTTGATTCTTGTCTTACTATTTTATTTAAACCCAATCTGTCCACGTTATAGGATTTCCTGCATATCGTCTTGTCATCACACCTTTGGTAGGGTGAAAAACCGCTTGGGTTTTATATTTGTCATTATATTGAATAAATAAACAATAGCTTGCGCCTGATATTCCGTTTGTATATGTAGATTCTGTCTGTAAATTATATATTCCTGGAGAAATTTCTGTATAATTCATATCTGATGCAAAAATACCTTTGAAGGAAAGTGTCTTACTATTTAGTCCAAATAACACTCCAATTTTGTGTAGAATATGTTCGTGCAGAGCATCTGATTTCTTTATTATTAAAACGAAATTGAACGATATCATATGTATCAAAATACAAATGGTCTGAATTGTTTGTTTCGAAGACGATTTGTATAAATTTTGACATTGCATCATATGTCCAGTAAAATTTGCTCATCTTACTATTTAATGGCAACAGTAAATGAATTGTATGAACATATAAAACCCCTAGCCCAAGGACCTATTTGTATATAAATGGTTTTGTCATCCAAAGATCCGGTAAGTACAACATTGGTGTCTAAAAAGTTAGTGTGATTAACTGTATTATTAGAAGAATTAATACCATATATGAAAAAGAAACATTGCGTTTCATGCGCTCCCGCTAACATAACTAAAAAACACTGTTCTTTTATATCAGGTGATGATATTGATATCTTAGCATTTGAGTTTGCACCAATATTTCTTATTCCATAACTATAAAAACTGCAAGTCTTACTATTTAATTTTCATCCAGTCATACCATTCATTACCAGAGGTCGTTGAAAATCTTGTATAAAAAAAAACATGACTAAAAATAATTTGTCCAATATATGGTTGATTTGAAAAAACGATCAAAATACCAGATGTTGTCATTGAGGATGGTAAATTTTTGATTGATGATATATCACCACATGCATAAACTCCATTAGAAATTAAAGAATTTAGGTCAGATGGGTTATTTTTGCTTTTTACGCTATTACTATTTAATCCACCAGATGAAACTCTGCTTTCATCCTATTTTTGTTCCTCAATTTTCCTTGAAAACACTGGTTTTTTTGAAACCCGTGAAAGATAATATTGACCATTTTCAATCACTAAGGAGGTGATTACTATTTATACTTTAATTCAAGAATCTGTTACTGGTCTAAATGGCGAAAAAGTAACTTGTGGACATCTCAGCTGTAATGAAAAAAGCACACTACGTTTAAATGATGTTCTTCGGAATTCAGGAGATTATACATTCCAGATGAAAATCAAGGCGAAAGCTGCATCTACTGTTCAACTAAGTATTGGGACATTAACAGAAAACTTTTCAGTCACTACTTCTTTTCAACAATTTAATAAAGTATGCAAAAATATCAATACTGCTACACATAAATATATCGAAATCACATTTCCTTCAGGTGATTATTGGTTCTACAATATGCAACTTGAAATGGGAAACCTCCCAACTGCTTGGTCTTTATGCTTAGACGATTTAAACGATGCAATTGGAGCGCAATCTACATGGATCGAACAGACTACGCAAAAAATAAGTTTGTTTGCACAAAAAAATGATGTAAACGAAGCAAAGGCTGAAATGAGGGTCGAAGCAGATGGAATGATTTCAGAAGCTTTAAAATCTTATGTTACAAGTGATGATTTTGGAGACTATAAAACAGAAACAAAAACAAGATTTGAACAAACGGATAACCAGTTCGGATTTTATGTACAAAAAGATACATATGACGGGCTGAACAGTACAGTCAATAATTTGAAATCGAATCAGGAAAATTATTTTCAATTTGATGCAAATGGTTTAAAAATAGGAAAGAAAAATAATCCATACCAGGTTGTTATAGATAATGAAAAATATCAGATGTTAGGAAATGGACAGCCACTTATGTACATTCAATATGGTGAGCTTAACATTCCTGATGTTATTATTACCCATCAGCTTAGAATGTTAGGATATTCTTTTACTCTTGATTCAGCTGGAAATATGAATTGTCAGTTTGTCGGAACGGGAGGTTGATAAATGGGATCATTTTCTACAAACGCTTATGGTGAAGGTCGTTATTATACCTTTACATATTCTACAAGCCAGGATCAAGTCAAAAACACAACAACTTTAAACTGGACGTTATCGTGTGCAGGTGGTGTATCTTGGTATGCTGAAAGAACTTTAATTCTAACAATTGATGGAAGTAATGTCGTAAGCAAAACAGATCGTGTAGCTCGTTATGCAGGAAATATCGCGTCAGGTTCTAAAACATTTACACACGATGCAAATGGAAATAAATCTATTTCGGTAAAAATTCAAGCAGCTGTTGAAACCTCAAGTATCACATGTTCTGGTAGTTCCACTATTACTTTTCCACAGATTAAAAGGAAATCAACTTTTGGAACTGTAAGTGGAAATACAATTGGCGGTACAGTAACGATTAATATTAATAGAAACAATTCTTCATTTACACATTCTCTTTGGTATAAAGTTAAAGAAAATGGAAGTTGGGTTGAAGCGGTTAAGAACGTAGCAACTTCTGGCTCCTTTACTCTTCCAATGTCTATTTGTTCGAGTATACCAAATGATAATAGTGTGTATATCGGCTTATGTATTCAGACATTTAACGGAAGTACGGAGATAGGAAACTCCTACTCCTCTATTACTGCTTATGTTCCATTATCTGCTGCACCAACAGTATCATTTGCATTAAGCGATAATAAAGGATATTCTGGTACATATGGTGGATATGTACAAAACAACTCTGAATTACATATAGCCACTACAGCCACAGCAAATAATTCTGCGACTATCAAAACAATCACAGTTAAAGCCACCATTAGTGGAACTACGTATACATATTATGGAAGTAGTGTTAATATATCTCTTCCAACATCCGGTACTTGGACAATATCCGTTTCTGCTACGGATAGCAGAGGAAAATCAACAACAGCGGCTTCTCAATCAATTACAGTTCTCGCATATAGCAATCCAACAATTACAGCTTTATCGGCAAGACGAACGGATTCTTCTGGAAATGCAACATCAAACGGCTCATATTTACAAGTTATATTCTCAGCCACTGCAACAAGTCTGAATAGTAAAAACACAACAACGTTTCAGATAAAATATAAAAAGAAAAGCGTTTCTTCTTACACTTCCGCCACCCTATCTTCTTATAAAAATAAATATTCAGTTTATGGTGGTTCATATATTTTCCAAGCAGAAACATCTTCTGGTTATGATATTCAATTAGTTGTCACAGATAAATTCAAAACAGTAATTTCTCAAACAACTGGTAATTCCGTTTCAAAGGTATTCTCTTTCTTTAAAAACGGATTAGGTATAGCTTTTGGAAAAGTTGCTGAAGCTGAGGCTATTGCCGAATTTGATTGGAAAATCAAAGCGAATAAAGGATTAACAGTCAGTGGAACCGATATTAATGTGTTAATTAATAATGCCGTACAGAAATTATATCCTGTAGGGCATATTTTAATGTCTACCAATTCTGCCAATCCATCTACTTATTTAGGTTTTGGAACCTGGGTTGCATGGGGATCTGGACGAGTACCTGTCGGTGTCAATTCTTCTGACACTGATTTTAGTACAGTAGAGAAAACAGGTGGTGCAAAAACTGTTAATGTATCACACTATCATACTGAATCAATCGGAGCAGATTCTGGTTATATGTATTTGTCTGCTGGAGCGAACGGTGGTTTGTTTGGATCAGGAGTAAGATCCAATGTTGGGAACATGAGCTGGAAAGGAACTGTCAATACTAGTGCTGTGCGTTTAAATAATACTAATACAGCTGGAAGTACGACATTAAATAACTTGCAGCCATACGTAACATGTTACATGTGGAAAAGGACTGCATAGTTATTGTGGTTTATTTAGATACCATTTCATTTCGTTCCAATAATACATTAATTGGATTTGATATGATTGATCTTCGATTTCACATTTACATACAAAGCAAATATGAGAAATATATTTATTTTGTGAAATCAAATTCACTGGAATTGCTCCATAATCTTTGTAACGAAAATATAATGGGATAATCTTCCCGTTGGTATCAAACGATGCAATAACTGGTATAGAAATCATATTATAACTCCTTTGTTTATATGTAAAATCAGATATTTGAAAATATTTTACTACCATTATAACAGAAAAGAATGTTAATGTCTCTATTATGATAACTTCAGTTATTGCATAACTTAATAAAAGGAGAACATATGAATACGCAAATTTTAAGATTGCCGAATGGCACAACAAAAAATATGTATGTATATCTTATTGGTGAAGATGAAAGTACAATTCAATTTATTGACCAAGACTATGCCGACATAAAACAATTTTTTGGAACAGAAATTATTGATTATATAGATATTGTTGACGAAGACAATAAACTTCTTGATTCTTTTAACATTTATCAAAAAGTATCTTCTATCATATGTACTACGGATGTAGTTACAGAATATGAGCCACGTTTGGTACAAGAAGCATATGATGAAACAGTAACAGACAAAAATGAAGAAACGGATACAATTACAGAAACAGTTATTCATCATGATGCGATATATCAGGATGTAGCAAAATACAGAACTACAGATGTGATTATTGTAAAATTAGCAAAACCGTCTATTCGTGAAGAAGTTGAAAACATCAAATCTGTTGTTGGTATCGTAAATACCAATAGCATGAGCCTTGAAGAGTTTCGTGATTATTATAAGGAACAAATCGGCAAACAATGTACTGCTGCTATTGAGAGTGGATTAGCTATCGAAACGAGTCTAGGAAAGCAACACTTTTCGTATACTATTGAAGATCAGAGTAATATGAAAGATCTTGTTATGACGGCTGAATTGACGGATTTTACTCTTCCACTTCCTTATCATGCAAATGGCGAACTTTGTGCTTTATATCAACCTACGGACATTTTAAAAATTTATATGTCTTTAAGTGCTAATAAAACATATCATACAACATATTGCAATGTGTTAAACGCAATGATTAAAGATGCGAAAGATATTGAGTCTATTAAAAAGATTACATATGGTATGGAAATTACGGATGAGAAATATACAGATATTATCAAGACGGTGACTGATTCAAAAGACGCTCTGCTTGCAGCAGTTGAAAAGAAACTTGAGTCTCTCACTAAAACGGACGTTGCATGATGAGGAAATTAAATCGTATATTTTCTAAAATTCTATGTCATATCTTTATTTTTCTCCTTTCTGGAACAGTCTATTATGGAATGGAAATCTTATTTAAAAAATCTCATACATCACATTGGTCTATGTTCTTACTCGCAGGTTTTGCGGGTTTATTTTTTATTGATGGATTAAATGACTTATTTTCATTCGAAATGGATTACTTGCTGCAAATTTTAATCTGTACTATTGCTATCACGGCAGGTGAATATGTAGTCGGTATTACTCTTAATCAGAATTATACTATATGGGATTACAGAAACATGCCATTTAACATTAGTGGACAAGTATGTCTGCCGTTTTGTTTTATATGGATGTTTTTGTCTGCGATTTTTATTCCATTTTTAGACTGGGTAGAATGGGCAATCTTTGATCATAAACAATCTGAAAAACCTTATTATAAGATTTTCGGAAAAACAGTTTTTACATTTAAATAATTTGATGGGAGGTATCTATATTGGCATCTCCCATTTTTTATGTTGGAGGTGATTTTGTGACAGAAAAAGAATTCGTTGAAAAAATAGGTAAGCTTGCCGCCGAAGATATGAAGACAAGTGGAATTTTAGCATCAGTTACTACTGCCCAGGCTTGCTTGGAATCTGGATACGGAACAACAGAATTGGCAAAGAATGCAAATAATTTATTCGGAATGAAAACAAGTCTCTCTGGTAACACATGGACTTCTGCTTGGGATGGAAAGAGTAAATATACGAAGAAAACAAATGAGCAAACCAAAGATGGGAAAGTTTATGTTGTAACTGCTGATTTTCGAAAGTATGCAGATATCCTGACTAGTATCAAAGACCATTCCTATTATCTCAATGGAGCGATGAATGGAAAAGTAAAAAGATATGCGGGTTTATCTGGTTGCAAAGACTACAAAACAGCAACGCAGATCATAAAAAATGGTAGATATGCAACAGATGTTAAATATGTAGATAAAATTTGTAGTTTGATCGAACGATGGGATTTAACTCGTTTTGATAAACTCGGAAGGGAGAATTCGAATATGAATATTATTGACGTTACAAATGCAAGCAGACCTTATGTCCCACAATGGGGAAATCAAAAACAATATATTGTAGTTCATTATCTTGGAGTAGCAGGGCAAAATAATAAAATTAATTCAGATGGATGTGGCGCGCATTACTATATTTATTGGGATGGTACGATTTATAAAGCAGCAGACCATAATGCTATCCTTTGGCAAGTAGGCACTGCAGGATACTATACTCAAAAACATCCATACGCAAGGAATAGTAACTGTATCGGAATCGAGATGTGTCCTAAGTGTGATGGATCTGGAAAATATGCAGAAGATCCAACATGGTATTTTACAGAAGCAACGCAAAATGCTTGCGTACAATTAGTAAAATATTTGATGGGACAACTTGGTGTAGGTGCGGATCATGTACTTAGACATTATGATGTTGTTAACAAATATTGTCCTGCTCCATATGTTACTAACAATAAATATAAAACTTCTTGGACATGGAGCGAATTTAAAGCAAAGCTAGGTTCTACTTCTACTCCTACTGTTGCACCGTCCACACCAGCACAAACAAAAACATATAAAGTTGGTATGTATAAGGTAAATTGTGATCTTCATATCAGATCGGATGCAACTGTTAATTCAAAAGTTGTCAATACTATTCGAGATCGTGGCGAGTATACTATAACAGAGATTAAGAATAATTGTTGGGGTAAACTAAAATCTGGAGCTGGCTGGATCAATGTTTCGGATGAATATTGTACGTATGTTGGTGTAGTAGCCACTGCAAATAAACCAGTGCCTAAACCAACCGTAAAGCCAGCTACACCTGTATACAAAGTAGGAAAATATAAAGTTAATTGTGATGCTTTAACAATTAGAAGCGATGCATCCAGCAAGGCAAGCGCAACTGGAAGCATTCGTGACAAAGGAACTTATAATATCACTGAAATCAAAAATACATACTGGGGTAAGCTAAAATCAGGTGCAGGTTGGATTTGCATTGACAAAGATTTTTGTACCTATGTCGGTGTTTTGGATAAGCATAGCACTGTTGTAAATAAAGAATTTCAAATTGCAGTTAAGGAAAATGGCATCAGAGTTCGTGCTTCTGCTGGTCTAAGCGCTAGAATTGCTATTGGTTCTTGCCCTATTGGAACATATACTATCACAGAAACAAAAACTGCTGATGGATATACATGGGGTAAATTGAAATCTGGTGCAGGATGGATAGCAATTGAATGCTGTGTTAGATTATAATAAATACATGCGTGAAATAAGAAAAGCCACCCTCATCAGGCAGCCAGAAAAGAAATTTTTCTTTTTTCACCATCATATGAAACAACCGTTTCATCAGTGCTAAAATAGTATATCATAGTGTGTTAAGTAATGCAACACAATCTTATGGGGAATATCATTAATTTGGTATTCCCCATTTTTTTACGCTTTTTTATTATTTTTCTGTATTTTTAGGTACGTTTCAGGATATCTGTATTGTAGTATATTCATGGCTTTTATCATATTTTTTTCTATTATGTGTACCATACCCTTTAATTCGTTATATGAAATATAATCGCTGTCAATTTGATCGACAATATATTTTATTTTATCGACCCAATAATCTTCTATTGGTTTTTCTTTTGTTTTAATATACTTATAGCATTGTGGCATATAATAAAAATCATTTCTTCTGATGTCTTGACAAATTTGTTGCATAAAAACATTAAATCCTCCTACAGTTAATCTTCTAACTTTGTCAGAATTCTTAAAATATAAGTCAATATAATATTCAATTTTAGGATAATACTTTTTATCTAATTCAGAATACCTCTTTCCTTTAGGCGGTATATTCCTACTGCTACTATGTGCATAATTTTGGCTTATTAATTTTTGTTTTTCAACTTCATATTGACCGTTAATTATTTTACTTACATTACAAGGTAAAATATGATATTGCTTCGCAAGTTTGTTTATACCGTTATCTTTTGTATACTCTGATCGAATTCTTTCAATTAATTCCGAATCAATTTGTTTCGCCGTTTTGCATACAAAAATATCAGATATTTGTATATCTAAAAATAATAATATATGAATTGTTCTAAGTGGATTCGCTTTATTTAAGAATATATTACTCATTGCTTTTATTTGACAAGCTTCCTTTATGTTATTGTCAGATAAATATTGTTTAAAATTATCTAAAAATACCGACTTGTGTTGGAGCCATGAAAGCTGATTGATATATTTCTTTTGAACTAATTTCATGTAAAATACGTCAAACATCGTAATACCGTTCTTAAGACTCTGTTTTCTTACTACCAATTGATATAGGTATTTTGCAGCCTTGATTTCACCGATGGTTCCCATATCATATGAATAATCATCATTAATGCAATTCTCAGCCGTTAGAAAATTTATTATTCTTGAATTGTTAACATGAACCGATGAATCTTTGAGTTTACATCCATGAATTACACAAACATTAATTTCTGGAATTTGATGGAAAGCATTCCAATATGTTTCGTGATATTGCTCTCGATTTTCTTTTGCACATAATGGACAATATTTTAGAAATATTTTTCGATGTTTATGCTTTGGTCTTGGGGAAAGGTATTCTAAAAAACTTTTGTCATTTGATATGAGCTTTCTCAACGCATTTTCTTTATCCGATTCGTTTAGAAATACAGACCAGTAAAAAAACATAGTATGGTTATAGTATAAGTCATTAATAATATAATTTTTCGATATAAAAGAACGTAGTACATCACTTGGTTCGTTTATATAAAATATTTCGATGTATTCATTCGGTCGTTTAAACACGATTTCTTTAAAAGATTGATTGCTCTGTACATTTATATCTTGTTTCAATCTTGAATATATGCTATAGAACAATTCATAGTCATATATTTTAGGAAAATAATTTAACATATTTCCACCTCTTCAACAGTAAAAGTATTTTTAATAAGAGTTAAGAGATCATAGTTATTAGATTGTGAATAATTGTATAAGTCAGCAATATTAACACCATCCGAATGATGAATTGTTATTTCTTTATGTGATTTATTGACTGTTTGACTATTTTTCTTTTGTACTTTTTCTACTTGCATAGACATCATCCCATTGTATGACGCATTAAAAATATCAATACCTAATTTCTCTGTGTTACTCATAATGGCTAATTCCTGTGCTCGATAAAATAATGATACAACAGTTGACGTCACTCCGTTTGAATGAGCATACAACCAATTTATAAATTTTTCTGATGGTTCTGTGTATTGTTGCACATATTGAAATTTTAATAGATTTTTGCAAAAATGTATAAAATCATCATCATAATCAGTTCGTAAATATCGCAATCCTATTGTCCTTCGTTCCAGATGTGGTGCGCTTTCAAACCAATGTAGACATTCTGGTGTTCCAACCATGCATATACTAATTCCACTACTATTTATAATCTGTGTTAATGCCCCAATAAGTTTATCACCGTTTTTATTATTAACTACATTTTGAATCTCATCAACAATCAGTACCCCAACATGATTTAAACATATTTGGCTAACAAAACCGATTAGTCTGTCCGTCGTATACCGTTGTGCTATCTGTAAATAATCTCCATCCAATGTAGTATCAAGAATACGAACGATTTCTAACAATAGACTTTTTACAGAAGAGTCAAATGGGCATTGCACGAGTATAAAAGGAGCAATTCGTTGATATGGGTCTGTTGTTTCGATAAAATGATTTCCGAAAATCAACGAGATCGCTCTGGTAATAGCACTACTCTTTCCTATGCCAGAAACTCCAATGATTGTAAACGAATCAGCACCACCTATAATACCATTGTACGTTTGTATGGTGTTTGTTGTATTTTCGATTCTTTGCTGTTTTACCATCATATCATTTTCTTTTTTCTTAAGCGATCTGAGTAATGCCATATACAATTTATTATATACATCAACAGATAATTGTGATGGAATATAAATATCATATAATTCTGATAACGCAAGAAGACGAGTTGGCATTGTTTCATTGGCAATGTTTATATTATAGTTTGGTAATATCTTCAGTCGTTCTACTAATTCGTTTTCACATAAAAAATCAGGCAATTGTGAAAGTAATTTACCGTTCATCTTTTAACTCCTCCACTAGCAATCAACTCGATCTCATTCATCAAATTAATTTTCGCCTGTCTTGCATTATTTTGTTCGGAACGTAGTGTTGTTTTGCTCTGTTCTTTGATCTGTTCCACTTCATCTAATTTTCTATTCTTATATCTGCTTTCAACCAATACGAACGGCATAAAATCGCCCTTCTCTACTGTCCATACTACAGATACATCATCTGGATCGTAAGCAACCTTAACATCTCCACCTTGCAGGAATCTTTCGGCGCAATCATCCCGTTTATACCGCATCCCATTTACCACTAGACCACGCCTAGTGAATGTCCCAATGGTACGTGGGAGCAGATATAGGATTATTTTCGCGGTGTCATGCGGGAATGGAATTAAATTTGCGCCTGGTTGCAGTCTTCCCCATTCCCAGATACTGGCTGCATATGGCTTTACTCCATCATGAATCATAGACTGTGTGTAAGGGAATCGTTCTATGAGCCGTTGACTGTTATAGTAAATGATACAGCGTAAGATGATCTTCTCAAAATCAAACATCGTCAAGCAAGCATCTAGTCTGTAATCTCTTGCACCTCGTTCCTGGAAGTCCGGATCAATCACACCTTTGCCCTTGAGAAGTGGTTTATACATGGATTGAATGATGTCAAAGAATTTCTCTACAGCACCTTTCAGCTCTGGTCTGTATGGTGGAAGATTTACCATGGTCACGCCTGTTTCTGTAATCTGTGCAAAGGATTCTGATGTGTATTCCCGTCCCATATCAGTTACAAAGATGCCCGGTAACTCTTGCACGTTCCACTGGGATTTGTCTAATGGGATACCAAACTTTCTGCACCATTCTGTTTTATCGGTAAGGATATTTTGGAGCAGAAGGCATAAACTCTTTGTATCATTATTCCATGAGAGAACATAGCCATAACACATACTGCTGTAAGCATCAATGCAAGTGGTTAGGATCGGACGACCTTTTAAGGTGCCGGTTTCGTCAATAAGGTAAATATCACATACGGTGGAATCAAACATACCAGTACCGATATTGGTTGCGAACTCACGGATACCATCTCCTAGCAAGGGACGATTGTTCCTCTGGTAATTTGACAGTCCATCTCTGGAAATATAATAAGTTTGGAGCTTCTTGGTTTTCCGGTAAAAGTATCGGAACTGATAAAAGGATGGATGATCGGATAGTAACTGTCCCATGCTGTCACAATACTTTTCTTTTAACATCATCTCATATGCTGTCACAAGACTGTTTTGTCTGCGTGTATAGAAGAACTTATTCAATGCCCATCTCATGTTCTTTTCATCTTTGGTCAGCACCTTTTCTTTCGTATGAACTTTTGGTGCAAGTACAGTGACGGTCTGAAAGATTAGATACTGATACAGATAGCGGCGGATGGTCTGCTTACTAATGTTATGCTCCTCTGAGATGGAAGAGATGATGTTTGCAGTTGCTGTGCTTTCTCCTAAGTGGTATAAAATTGGTGCAATCAGTGTGTACCGCTCATGTGCAATGCGCATCTGATCAGATGTAAGGTCTTTCACATCTGGTGGGGCGATGTTTAGAACATCATATAATTGCTTCTCTGGCAATGGGGTATATTGCGTTCTGATCGTCCAGAATGGCATTTTCGGATGGAGACAGTCAATTACAAGGGTTTGGTTATCTGATGCCTTTAAAATTCTGTAGAACGTGTTATTGATATAGGCTATATCAGCTTTCTGCATCTGTTACAATCCCCCAATCTTGAACGTTATGGGCAAGCCAGTAGGAACGTGATGTGTCCAGAAGTTTGATTGTAAGTGGCTTGGGCCTGGTCAGATGACTTCGTTCTACACACTCTCGGACATATTGCGTACCATCCTGTCGGGTGATAAGGAAGTCTGTTGTGTAGTCTTCATCTTCGAGTGGCGCGTTGCATTGGAAGGATTGGACAGATGGATCGGTTTGGAGCTTGTCTGCATAAACAGATTGGATGGTGCTGTAGCATCGGCAGATCGTGTCACATTTAGAAAGAGACTTTTTCTCACAGCGTCCTTTGTAGTTTTTCTTGTACATAGTGTACCTCCTTTAATTTTATGTGTCGAAAAAGTTACCCAAAAATGAATTATGTGTGTTTCAAAAAGTACCCCAAAATGCTTGTTTTTGGGCGTGTGTAAGAATAAGTACCCAAATCCTGTTGTTTTTGGGAAAATCTGGGAAAGAAAAAATCCAGTGTTTATGCTGGTTCCCAGACTTTTTAATATCTATAATTACACATCCCCAAAAATAAGATAAAAAATATACTATGTTAAAGGGCAACCTCCTTGAGCCTAAAAAGGGCAAAACTGTTGGTTCTGCCGC